>Ga0182004_10003904_pt1 | contig 11925 bp, 20 predicted proteins | sample Sormic07211540_1_FD_120479 | JGI IMG/M metagenome (GOLD analysis project Ga0182004, IMG submission 120479) | Endophyte microbial communities from Sorghum bicolor roots, Mead, Nebraska, USA - 072115-40_1 MetaG | ecosystem: Host-associated > Plants > Roots > Unclassified | place: USA: Nebraska... | reverse complement strand
TCGGTAACCCCTCACAGGAGCAGCCATGCTGTCAGCCATGCCTCAAGGACGGGATGGGCAAGCTTCTACAGGGTCGGACTGTGGCTTCACCACTCAGCAGAGGAGATCACCAATCGCGCATGTAAAACCCTGTGTCCCCCTTGAGACTATAAAAGAGGAGCGAGGGCTCACAACAAAGACATGGCCATACACACAACGCACAATCAAGGCAATCATCACATTCCACTCCCAGCGAGTTTTCACACAGAGTAGTTAGCAGCGCTCTGTCCACCACACAAAGCCGAGACATGGGACATAGCCCTCTCTCGCAACCCACTTGTACACCCCTACCACAAGCACCTTTGGGTGCAAGGCAATACAGACCCCCGATCTCACACTGGATGTAGGGCATCCTTAGCCCGAACCAGTATAAATCCTCTGTGTTTCACTTGCATCACCATCCGGGCTAGGGAGACACGCATACTTATACTCGTTTGTGTCTAGACAACGAGTCTAGACGCCGATAGTTGGCGCGCCAGGTAGGGGCCTTTTGCGTGGTACTCGTCTTTCCCTACTGGGGAAAGCCCGGATGGCAGATGGATTCCACCCACTTTGCCTCGGCACGATCATGACGTTTGGGAGTTTGGAGTTCATGTCGTCTAGCTCCGGCTATGACATGGTCCTCCTCCCACCACGTGGTGATGTCGAGCCTCGCCCTGAGCCGATCCCGCCGCAGCCAATGCATGGGAGGCGCTCGGGGCACCATGCGGGGGTGCCCGGCAGGGGCGTCAGAGGTCTAGGATCTCTGACCCTACCACCGAGGCAAGGGTCCGTCCGGCCCTCCCCCCGCATATTCCTCACCAGATCGCCCATTCTTCTGGCCCGACAGGTGCTAGAGGAAGGGCCCGTGGAGCATCAAGCTCCACTCCACGGACCAACAGGGGATCGTTGCGACCTTCTGTTTCGTCCCGGTCAAAGAGCAAAGCACGGCTCCCGCCCCCTCCTCAGAAGAGGGACCAGGGGGCCTCGATTTCTCATCACCCTCCACCCACAGATGGAGGAAAGACAGCGATGCCTCCCGAGCTCCCTTTTGGGCTCAAGAGCACAGCCGCCACTTACGCCTCTTCCGCGAGCACTTCACTGAGTGCATACGCGGATCTCCCAGGACACCACCTGAGGTCTACCCTGGATCTTATCGCGACACCTCCCGTTTCGTCGTACCCTGAGGATTCCACCTCAGGCGACGATGAATGGGCTGGCGCTGACTTTTCCGGTTGTGGCGACCCGGAAACTTTCATGCGCTTTCTGGAGGCCAGTAACTAGTGCCTCGGCTACTCCGACTCCGACGGCGGCGGCTACGATCCATCACGAGAGTGTTTCAACCTCGAGGTCGGAGGAGCGCCCCCAACGCTCAAGGGGGTGTAGGACCCTCTAGGTAGGGGAACGCCACTCCACCTCCCAACACAACTCCCGGGACCCATCCTGGATCACGCGGGGCAGCATCGGCCCCCGCAAGAGGATAGCGCCCTGACCTCGAGCAGCTCAACGAGCTGGAAGCCAAGCTCGAAGAAGAGCGCGTACGCCTCCGCCAACTCTACGAGACCCTGGTCCAAGACCAGTCCACCCGCGGGGACGGGGGCGAGGCTAGACGCCGCGCTCGGGACGTCAACCGCCGCATCATCGAAGACGAAGGGGATGACAACCTCCCAGTCTTCAGCACAGCCAGCCAGAACGTGATGGCTACCGCGCTCCTCCTCAGAGCGATGCTCGAGCCATCGACTCCCGAGGGGAGAAGGGTGCGCCAGGGGCTACGTGGCCTCCTGGAGCAAGCTGTGGTGCAGAACGCAGAAAGTTCTGCGTCGCAGTCCCGCGGAACGAGACGCCAGGGGGACCGACCCCCTCCTAACAAGGCACCAACGGTGCAGGGTCCGCCGCCCCCTAACCCGCAAGGGGGCAACAAGGCCCCATCTGTCCATGAGCGTGTAGGGACCAACGTGGACGCACGGGCCACCCTGGAGGCTAGATGACATGATAGGGGCGAGGCCGAGTCTCGACGCTATCGACCGCGCCGAGGCGGGAGGTATGACCCCGACCACGACTGCAGCACGTCGCCGGAGCCTCCGGGCCCCCGCGTCTTCAGCGAGGCCATCCGTAGGGCCAAATTCCCGGCACGATTCCGACAGCCCGCCAACCTCACCAAGTACTCAGGGGAAACCAACCCTGAGCTCTGGCTGGCGGATTACCGCCTAGCATGCCAGCTAGGCGAAGCGGACAATGACCTGCTCATCATCCGCAACCTGCCACTCCACCTGGCCGATATGGCCAGAGCGTGGCTTGAGCACCTCCCTGAGCGCATGATCCATGATTGGGCCGACCTAGTCAAGATCTTCGTCGGGAACTTCCAGGGCACATATGTGCGTCCTGGAAACTTCTGGGACCTCAAGAGTTGCCGACAGAAGCCTGATGAGTCCCTCCGAGACTTCATCAGGCGATTCTCCAAGCAGTGCACCGAGCTCCCCAACATCACAGACTCCGACGTCATCGGGGCCTTCATCGCCGGTAGCACCTGCAAGGAGCTGGTACACGAGCTCGGTCGCAAGACCCCCACGAGCACCAGCCAGTTGCTCGACATCGCTACCAACTTTGCCTCAGGCGAAGAGGCGGTTGGTGCCATTTTCTCCGACGGCACGGCCAAGGGGAAACAGAAGGCCAAGGCCACCGAGGCCTCAGGCTCTCGCGACCCAAAAAAGAAGAAGAAGGGTCGCAAGGGGAAGCAGGGTCAGTCGGACGACAACGTGGTCGCCGCGGCAGATCGCAAGAACCCCAAGCGGGCTCCTGCTGGCCCCGCTCTCTTCGATGAAATGTTGAAGAAGCCATGCCACTATCATAGGGGCCCAACCAAGCACACCCTCGTGGAGCGCACCGTCCTACGCCGGTACTACACCGACATCATAATCAAGGAGGGCGCTGAGGAACCCCCAAGGACGACGAGCCTCAGGGAGAAGGCTTCCCCAAGGTCAAGAATTGCCTCTTGATCTTTGGGGGAGGTGCGGCTCGCCTCACCGCGAGTCAGAGGAAGTGCGAACTCTGAGAAGTTTGCGCAGTCAGCACAGCCGCGCCCTCGTACCTCAAGTGGTCTGAGAGCGCGATCACGTTCGACCGACAGGATCACCCGGAATGGATCCCCAATCCCAGGAGTTATCCTTTGATCGTCGACCCCATCATCGCCGAGACACGTCTCACCAAGGTGTTGATGGACGGAGGCAGCGGCCTCAACATTCTTTACGTCGAGACTTTGGCCCTCATGGGGATCAACAAGTCTCGGTTGAGGAATGATACATCGCCATTCCACGGAGTGGTGCCGGGACATCGCGCCCATCCCCTCGGGCAGATCGATCTGCCCGTCTGCTTCGGGACCCCCACAACTTCAGACGGGAGGTCCTCACATTCGACGTGGTCGGGTTCCCAAGAACCTACCACGCAATCCTAGGACGACCATGCTAAGCCAAGTTCATGGCCGTCCCCAACTACACCTACCTCAAGCTCAAGATGCTAGGACCGAACGACATCATCACCGTCAGCACGACAAGCCAGCACGCCTACCAGTGCGACGTCGAGTGCATCGAGCAGGCCGAGGCTTTGGCTGAGTCTCTGTCTATCCTCACCGGCCTTGGCGATGATGACCAGGACATCCCCGACCCCAAACGCCACGCAGGGAGTTTTGAGCCAGCGGAGGAGACCAAGCTCGTCTTCCTCGACCCCGGGACCTCTGATGGCAGGGCGTTGAGGATCAGCTCAAGCCTCGACCCCAAATAGGAAGCAGTGCTCGTCGGTTTTCTCCACGCAAATGCTGACATATTTGCATGGAGTCCCTCAGACATGCCAGGCATACCGAGGGAAGTCGCCGAGCACTCCTTGGACATCTGAGCCGGCTCCAAGCCTGTGAAGTAGCGCCTACGCCGATTCGACGAGGAGAAGCGCCGGGCCATCGGGGAGGAGATCCACAAGTTGCTGGCGGTCGGATTCATCAAGGAGGTATTCCATCCTGAGTGGTTAGCTAACCCTGTACTAGTCAAAAAGAAAAATGGGAAGTGGAGGATGTGTGTAGACTATACTAGTTTAAATAAAGCATGTCCTAAGAATCCCTTTCCACTACCTCGTATCGACCAGATAGTTGACTCCACCGCGGGATGTGAAATTTTATCCTTTCTTGATGCTTATTCCGGTTACCACCAAATCAAGATGAAAGAGTCCGACCAGCTCACGACTTCTTTCATCACCCCTTTCAGGATGTTTTGCTACGTAACCATGCCTTTCGGCCTTAAGAACGCGGGGGCTACATACCAGCGATGTATGCTCCAGGTCTTCGGGGACCTCATATGCAAAACGGTAGAGGCTTACGTAGACGACATCGTCGTCAAATCCAGGAAGGCAAGCGGCCTTGTGGCCGACCTGGATGAAACATTCCGATGCCTCAGGGCTAAAGGGATCAGACTGAACCCCAAAAAATGCGTTTTCGAGGTCCCCCGAGGCATGCTCCTCGGGTTCATTGTGTCTGAACGAGGGATCGAGGCCAACCCTGAAAAGGTCTCGGCCATCGCAAACATGGACCCAATACGTAACCTAAAGGGAGTACAGAGAGTCATGGGGTGCTTGGCTTCCCTCAGTCGTTTCATCTCCCGTCTCGGGGAGAAAGGACTACCTCTGTATAGGTTCCTTCGAAAATCAGATCACTTTTCCTAGACCCCCGAGGCCCAGGAAGCCCTTGACAAGCTCAAGGCTCTGCTCACTAAGCCTCCCATTTTGGTACCCCCTGTCGAGGGGGAACCATTGCTCCTCTACGTTGCAGCCACCGATCAGGTGGCCAGCGCAGCAATCGTGGTCGAAAGGAAGGAAGAAGGGCACGCCCAACCGGTCCAAAGACCGGTGTACTTCGTCAGTGAGGTACTATCCGACACAAAGACCTGATACCCCCAAATCCAAAAACTACTCTACGCGGTAGTCCTGGCCCGACGCAAGCTCCGCCATTACTTTGAGTCTCATCGGGTCTCGGTAGTGTCATCTTTCCCTCTGGGGGAAGTGATTCAGAACCGAGAGGCTAATGGTAGAATTGCTAAGTGGGCTATAGAGCTTATGGGTGACGGGATCACCTATGAGCCTCGGAAAGCTATAAAATCCCAAGTTCTAGCGAATTTTGTGGCTGAGTGGACGGGAACCCAACTCCCTCCACCCCAGATCCAGCACGAGTGCTGGACCTTGTACTTCGACGGGTCCTTGATGAAAACTAGGGCCGGCGCTGGCCTCGTCTTCATCTCCCCCTCGGGATAAGGATGCGATATGCAATCCGACTCCACTTCCCCGCCTCAAACAATGCGACGAAGTATGAGGCCCTTGTCAATGGTCTCCATATCGCGATCGAGCTTGGGATCAAGCGGCTTGACATCCGAGATGACTCTAGACTCATCATTGACCAAGTCATGAAAGAGTCCAGCTGCCACGACCCCAAGATGGACGCATACTGTAAAACAGTCTGGCGCCTCGAGGAAAAATTCGACGGCCTCGAGCTTAACCACGTGTTAAGGAAATACAATGAGGCCGCCGATGCGCTCGCCAAAATGGTATCCGAGCGGACCACAGTCCCCCCGGATGTCTTCGTCAGCGACCTCTACAAGCCTTCCGTCGACTACAAAGACGACGGGGGCCCGGATCAACCCCCAGGCGACTCAAGCCCCGACACCAAGGTCTCCACGGCTCAGGAGCAGGAGGCCATGGACATCGAGTCCGAACCCCCTGCACCGGACGACTCGCCAGACTGGCGCTACCCCTTGCTGCAACGCCTCGTCGACGGCACTCTACCCTCAGACCAGGCTGAGGCACGGCGTGTGGCACGTCGCGCCAAGACTTTCCTCCTTCTTGACAGGGAGATGTACAAGCGCAGCCCCTCGGGCATTCTTATGCGCTGCATCCCCCGCCAGGAGGGAATCAAGCTTCTGGAGAACATACACTCGAGGCCTGGTGGCCATCACGCCGCGCCTCGGACGCTGGTAGGAAACGCCTTCTGACAAGGCTTCTACTGGCCCACCGCCATGGCCGATGCCACGGAGATCGTGCGGACCTGTGAAGGATGCTAGTTCTACGCTCGGCAGATTCATCTCCCCGCTCAGGCTCTGCAGACGATCCCCATCACCTGGCCCTTTGCTGTCTGGGGCCTCGACCTCGTCGGGCCTCTGCAAAAGGCGCCTGAGGGCTTCACCCACTTGATTGTCGCAATCGACAAGTTTTCCAAGTGGATTGAGGTCCGACCCGTCACCAGGATCAAGGCCGAACAAGCAGTGCTGTTCTTCACGGATATCATCCATCGATTTAGAGTCCCCAATACCATAATCACTGACAACGGCACACAGTTCACCGGGCGGAAGTTTCTAGAATTCTGCGACAGGCACCACATATGTGTGGACTGGGCAGCAGTCGCTCACCCAAAGACCAATGGTCAGGTGGAACGTGCCAATGGCATGATCCTCCAGGGTCTGAAGCCCAGAATCTTCAACCGGTTGAACAAGTTCGGAAAAAGGTGGCTCAAAGTGTTGCCGGCCGTGATCTGGAGTCTGAGGACTTTCCGAAGCCGAGCCACAGGCTTCACCCCGTTCTTCATGGTCTATGGGTCGGAAGCCGTCCTCCCAACAGATCTAGAGTACGGGTCTCCAAGGGTACAAGCCTACGATGAAAATAGCTGCAAGATGTTCCAAGAGGATACGCTGGACGAGCTGGACGAAGCCAGAGATGTAGCCCTTCTACACTCCGCCAAGTACCAGCAGACCCTCCGCCGATACCACGCGCGACGAGTCCGAGGCCGAGCCTTTCAAATCGGTGGCTTGGTGCTAAGGCTCAGGCAAAACAACAAGGGTCGTCACAAGCTCACGCCCCTGGGAAGGACCCTTTGTCATCACCAAAGTTCTCCGACCCGGCACTTATAAGCTCGCCAACGAGGAAGGGGAGGTCTTCAAGAACGCGTGGAACATAGAACAACTACGTCGCTTTTACCCCTAGAATTTTGTAAAGATATCCATTTGTTCATCACCTCACAAGAATAAATGAAAATTTAAATGGTTGTTTTCTTTTTTGCAAGTAAGCCTTGGATCTGCCCTGCAGAATCCGAGCCTCCCTCGGGGGCTACACGGGGGGAACCCCCTGTGGCAACTCTAAAATTTTCTTCCCTTCTTTTTTCGTGCAAGTCAAAGCACCCTGACCCAAGGTCTTTCTCTCATTTCCTAAAGGGATTTAAGAGGCTGCAAAATCCATCCCCTAAACCTTAGCAAGGTGTGAGCTCGAGGAAAATTCCACGCCCATGGGCAAGCACGACCTCTGCTCACTCCCTAGGATCGAGGGACGGATCCGGACTTCTAAAAATTACTAAGGAAGAGGATTGGACTTAGGCTCGGACGCTCTGACTAGCGCAGACCCTAAGTAGCTCACCAGACCCCGCGCTGCCGAGGTCCGGTCGGCATAGGGAAAAAGAAACAACAAGAAATATAAAGGAAATCTTAAAGGGAACAATCATAAAAACATTCATATTCAACAATCAACGTTTTATACAGAAAACAAGGCCCACTAGCCTTTGATGTTTACAAAAAGCAAAAAGAGAAAAATCTAACTAAAGGGCTTTATTGCCCTGCTTGCCTAGGTCCCTGCGCGCCGAGGGGGGAAGCTCCACCTCAGCGTCGAAGAAGGTGGCCAGGGCATCTCCCGAGGCGTCCACAATGTCTTCAAGCCTCTGCAACTCCTCCTAGGCCTCCACCTCATCATCAGGGAGGACATAGCCCTCACTAACCACCGGCAAATCAATACCGACGTAGTGAGAGCTCACCACCGCTAGGACCTTCTTCACCCCGGCGTGGAGTGCCTCCCTCATCCTCTCCCCGGCCCGGGAGTAGAGAGCTTCAATTCGACTCCGCAGCGACGACCCTGACACGCTCGCCGACACCCTGAGCCCCTCGCACGCCGAGGTGACCACAGCTTCCAGATCCGAGCGGTCCATGACCTCAGTGTCAAGGGACTTCTGCAAGGCGACGGCGGCAGAGGCTACGTCAGCCACCTTCTTCTCTAACTCTGTCGAAAAACAGAACGAAAAGAACATAAAGGTCAGGAAAGCCAATCCAAATATAAAAAGAACTAAGGTAAAAGATTCATTCCTTACCCTCAGCTCGCTTCTCATTCTCCGCCGAGCTCCGGTGCCAACGGACCACCTCGTTCTGAGCCGCGGAGAGATCGGCCTGGGCTTGGTTCAGGGCAAGGTCCTTCTCGGCGACCAGAGCTTCTAGCCGAGCAACCTCGCCCCTATACCCCTCAGCGGCCGCCCTTTGCTCTTGGGACTCCTGCGTAAGGTTGCTAACCCTATTCTCTAGGGGAGCAACATTTTCTCGGGCCTCCCGAGCCTCAGTCTCGAGGGCCGTGCACTTCTGCGGAAGCTTGGCAAAGATCTCGCATTCTTTCGCGAGTTCCCCCTCGGCCGCCTCCCGCGCAGCCTTCTCGTCATCACAGGCCACCCAGGCGTCCCGCTCCTCACGGAGGAACGTCGACTTCTCCAGGGAAGCGGCTTGGAGCGCTTGCGAATTCAAATATTAAACAAAGAATTAGCCCAAAAACGCAAAACACCTCACCGACAAAGGGACAGAGATCATACCTAGGCGAGCTTGAACATATCGCGGCTCACGAGCTCGGACGCTCGGTTGAGCGCCTCGACGCTCGCGCGCCCACATTCCTCAAGACCCCGCCAGAGATAGGCCTCTAACGGGTCGTCCAACATGAACCTGGCCCTCCCCTCTGGGTCGTCAGGGTTGGGCCAGATCACGGGATTCTGGCCCCAGGCCATTCTCCCTCCCCCCTCCCTTCTAGGAGCCTCGAGTCGGGCCGGCCCCTTCCCGTGGGGCCTCCTAGGGGCCACCACAAGTGTCGCCTCGGCTCGGCCCTCCTCGACCTGGTGGTCATGCCCCCCTTGGCTAGCATCCCCCGCAGGGGGAATAGCCCCGAGGGCCAGGACCGTCCCTTCTGACTATTGGGGCCTCGGCGCCCCCACCTCTTTCACCGGGGGATCCGGTGTCTTCCGCCTAGTCTCCTGCCCCCCTTTATTGTGGGGGAGCTCCCCCTCTTTGCGACTCAGGGGGGTGGCGACTTGGGCCTCGCCGATCTAGGGGTCGACTGTGCCCCCCTCTTCACGGCCTTCAGGGGAGCCAACTCCACTGAAGCCGCCTTGTGCTTTCGGCTGAAGACGAGATAGCGCAAGTCAGAAGAAAGAGAAAAACAAAAAATCAAAAGAAATACCAAAATACTAAAACACACCTTGCTCGGGGGGCAGCCTTCTTCTGGGAGCTTGGAACTCCCTAGGGGCCTCCCGAAGCGCCAGGGGTCGTTGGCTGGACCCCAGTCTCCCCAGCGGTTGGCGCAGGGACTTCGATGGTGGTCTCGGCCCGCGGCGTCTCAACCGAGCCGCCTGCCTCCGCCCCGGACACTGGACGGGGCTCAGTTGGGCCCTCCGACGCCACCGGTTGTGGGGGCACCTCGGATCTGCCCCCTGACGCCCTTTCCCCCTCCTGGGGCCTCGGGAGGACAGAGCCTTCCCGAGGAGCGCCGTCCTCTTCGTCATCCACAATTATATTGGGGCGGTCCGCCCACCCCCCGGTGCTTGGGACCCCTCGGGAGCCTCCGACCCCCCTTGGGCCTTCGACCCATCCGGGATCTCGATCCCCCCGCCGACAGGGGGGATCACGTTGCCCTCTTCCACCTCGAGCTCGTCGAGCCAATGCGCGTTGTCTCCCCGCCCTCTATCTCCGAGACCGAAGTCTCAGGAGAGTCGGGAGGAGGGAGCCCCGCCTTCTCGGCCTCGCGGCGGTTCTTGGCGGAGAGCTCGCGGCGCTGAGCCTTCCTCGCGCTCTTCGCCTTCTGTGCCTCCTTGTCCTTGTTTTGTTCCTCGTTCCGGGCCCGATTCTTGGCCCGGAGCTCCTTGTCCTCTGGGACTGGGGGAAGGGAGTCCTTGACAATCCCCATCCTCTACAAACGAGCAACAATCAGGGCTAAGATGGGAAGGAAAAGCAACAACCGCTAAATCAAAAACAAAAAACGGCATCTTACCAGAGAAATGTAGCCCTTTTCAGGGCGCATTGGCACCACCCGGGAGTTCTTCAGGTCCGGGTGCGTGGTCTTGGAGACCCGGGCGGTTATGTCCGACGCCGACACCGGTTCCTCCAGCATCCTCGTCCCGACCCAGGGGACATCCTAGGTCATCTCGAACATGAATGCCCGCCGCTGCGCCAAGAGGAGCAAGCTCCTCTTGTGGAACGCCGTCGCTACCATGGCCACGGTGACCCTGGTGTCATGCCGCTTCTCGAGCCCCGCAAGAAGAGGGGCGAGCCTCTTCTGCTCTTCCACAGGGGCACCCCACGCCCAATTCTGGGGGCACTCAGTCACCATCTTCCCGGTGTACTCCGAGAGCAGCCCGCCGTCGTTTCGGAGGTAGAACCATCTGCTCTACCATCCCCGGTTCGACGAGGGCATGGCGCTCCAGATGTACTGGTGGGATCGCGCCTGGCGGAGCTACAGCGTGCAACCGCCGACCCGCAGGGGAATCTTCTCCCCTCCCTCGTAGCGGGCGGACATATCTGCCTTGAAAAGGTGAAGCCAGAGGTTCCAGTGGGGAGGAACCCCCAGGAACCCCTCGCACACCGTGGCAAAGACGGCCGCCTGCATCACCGAGTTGGGGTTGAGGTTGTGCAGCTCCACCTCATAATAATGCAGGATCGCCCGGATAAGACGGCTGACCGGAGTTCCGAACCCCCGGTCCAAGAACAACAAGAAGCAAACCACATAGCCTGGAGGCGGGTTTGGCTCCCTGTCGTTCACCGGGGGAGCGATCCACTCTGGCAACCCGACATCCGTGATGGGGCGGAGGATCCCAGCCTTCACGCGCGCGTCCAGCGCGGTCCTGGTCACGTTGCTAGGGGGCCACGCGTCGTCTCCGGCCATGGCTACGAGCGGAGTAGAGTGCTTGCGGGGCGGAGTGGAGAAGACGGCGGCAAGGAGAAGAGGAGGCAAGGGCTTTTTTGCGCGAGAGCAGGAGGAAAGAAACCAATGCCCCCGCGGCTGCTTTTATAGAAGGAGCAGGCCGCGGCCACACCTCTCGCACAGAAGATCCGTGGGGAAAAGAGCAACCGTTGCCTGCTCTCTCACCAGGTGAAAAATTCAAAACGCCCACTTCCCCCCGATTCTCACGCCCGCCGCACGCACGCGCATTAATTTCGCAGGCGAAACGTCGCGTCCGGTCAGGGCACAACGGCACGTCCGTTTCAACTCCCCACACGCGGTGCCTCAAAAGGAGCGCCCTGAAAAGATATGTTAGGGCGGTTCCTTCTAGGGCAAGCGGCGCTCGACCCCCTGCTGACCAAAGTCGCAGGGCGGTCTCCGTCAGGCGCAGATTCCGTCTCGCCCGACCACTTGCTGACTCCGAGCAAAAATTGCAAGGCGGTCTCCGTCGGGCGCAAATTCCTTCTCGCCCGACCCCCTGTTAACCCCGAGCAAAAATTGCAAGGCAGTTTCCGTCGGGCGCAGATTCCGTCTCGCCCGACCCCGATACTATAATCAAATCTAAAAACCTTTCGAGATAAAAATCCCCAGGCCACGGCCACCTACGTTCCATAGGTTGCGAGACTGACCTGCAAAGCGGATTCAAACAGTCGCCTCAGGATGACCGAGCGAGGGAAGACTGAAGATGAGCACAATAGAGGCCGTGGTCCGAGCCCCTCAGGGGATCGGCGCATCTTTGCGAGTCGTATTCGAGACCCATGCGGGTGTCACACGAGTGGGATCCCATCGAGGGAGGCACCGAGCCCTCGGAACCTAGCGAACGGTTCCGACATCCACCGTGACTGCCCTCGGGTATTTTGAGATGTGCCCATA
>Ga0182004_10003903_pt1 | contig 11926 bp, 6 predicted proteins | sample Sormic07211540_1_FD_120479 | JGI IMG/M metagenome (GOLD analysis project Ga0182004, IMG submission 120479) | Endophyte microbial communities from Sorghum bicolor roots, Mead, Nebraska, USA - 072115-40_1 MetaG | ecosystem: Host-associated > Plants > Roots > Unclassified | place: USA: Nebraska... | reverse complement strand
TTCCGCAACCTGACGGTGTCCACGGAGGTCCACTACGGCCGCCGGGCGTTGCCGACGCTCCTCAACTACGTCCATGACATTGCCGAGGTATGCATGCACATATGGTTGGTTTTTGCGGTTTGAATAATTACGTGTTGGGTAGGGCAAAGCGCGGATCTCATGCATCATTTGCTTGCTCGGGATGGCGACTGCTGCTGCTGCTTCATGTCAGCATGTGATTAAACTGTGCACGTCAGGACTTTTTAATTTAGCTCAGCCTCAGAACTAGCTAGTAGCCTTATAATGCGTTGTTGCTAGAGTTTCCTTTTTGAACGCTATGGGTTCTTAAATCTTGTCACGTGCAGTTACGGCTACCAGATGCAACTCATAAGTTTGACATACCCATAGTTATTAGTTAGTTGGCGATGAGTTGATCATACGTACCTTGATGAGGCATGCAACTGCAGTTACGTTGCAGGCATCAACAATTCCATACGCTTCTAGTTCAAAAAAATTTCCATACGCTGGTAAAATATATATGCTCTAGCTTAGCTATAGCTTGTAGCATTTTCATTTATGACTATATACATACCATAATTTACATGACAATTGTGTGCCATTTTTTTGATCTTATTACACCTGCGCGACCTATTGACAACTGTGTACCTTCTATCTTCGTGCAGAGGCTTCTAATTTGTTGCCATCTTTTACATCCTAAGAAGACCAAGCTCACTATTCTGGATGATGTTAGTGGAGTTCTAAAACCTGGGAGGTGAGAAACAATAGGAGTACTTCTTACTGCAGGGCTCTATATGAATGCAAACACATATGTAGGCACAAAAGTCAAAAGTTAGTATATTTGCATGATGCCTATTGTGCAGTGTGTGCTGACACTTGATAAGTCATCCCCTATATGTATCCCTGCTCTGTATTCTCATCTCTATATACATATACAAATATAAAAAAGCACGAGTCCCGATCTGCCATACTGGTATTTAGTGCAACTCATCTTGATCATGCATGTGGTTATCTCTCTTCCACTTTTAATGCCAACATTTTGTTTTTTTTCTGTTGCAATAATAACCTTAATGTAGTACTACACTAGAAACTTTTAGCTCGTTTTTTGTTTACCAATAAAATAATTTATTTCAGAATTCTGTTGTGTCAAGGATTGCATGCACTCATTTATGAAGTTTTGTAAATAGGTAACTGCTGATGTTGTTTTCTTGTATTGTTTTGTGTGGTGAAAGAATGACACTGTTGCTGGGGCCACCATCATCTGGGAAATCAACGCTCTTGTTGGCCCTTGCTGGTAAACTGGATCCTCAGCTAAAGGTGACCTTGACATCTTCTCTCTGTTTGTGTGAATTGTTTTAATTTTCTGGGGGGCTGGCCGGCTGGGGAGGGTTTTTATTCCCTCACACAATCAAACCAGTTGACTAATCTATGCCATTATTATGATCTGTATCATTCTTGTCATTTCATTTACCTTCTCATATTCTGACAGAAAAGTGGAGAAGTGACCTACAATGGAACTCCACTTACTGAATTTTGTGTACAAAGAACTTCTGCTTATATCAGTCAGACAGACAACCATATTGGAGAACTGACAGTGAGGGAAACATTAGATTTTTCTGCACAATGCCAGGGTGCAAGCGAAAACTGGCAAGGTAAGGCTCCCTTTCTTGTGCTTTGCAAATACTTCGTTTAGTTCTGTTATGATTACCCAAGGACACATAGCCAAGGGTACGAATAAACTTGCATCTAGACTTTTCAAGGCACTTAATTACTTTATTACTAATTCACATTTGAATGATTTTGTCACTTCTATTATTATCTATGCATTTCTACTTCTATAAAACAATTGGCTGTGGCTAGTTTATTACAACCTGCATGAGTGTGTCAAAGCATAATCTAGCTTGTGTAATAGAATTAACCTTTTTCCAGAAATTAAACGAAACTAAGCAGTAGCCAACAAAGATAATTCAGTTTTTGTTTTCGTTTTATTTCATGACATGGTGAATTGCAGATTTGGTGAGGTTCATGCATCTTACATCAAGTATCTAATCTAACAATCTACATGCAGATATTTTGACCTTTCCTTATCCCAAGTATCACTGATGGTGAAATATGCCCTTAAGATTGCAGAATCTAGTGGTACTATATACTTTTGTCATCAAGTTTGAAGATCTCAGCTTTTATTTTTGAGATCTTTTACGGTAGTACATATGTATCTATTGTGTTTTTTGTTAAAAGCTATATCGATGCTTCTAATAGGAGCACAATGAACAATTTCTTTAAACTTCTCTGTTTTGTTATCATGTAATGGCTTAGATGTAGTTCAAAAAAGTATCTAACTTACACAAAATGATGATATGTGTAGAGTGCTTGAAGGAGCTATGCGATCTTGAAGGGAAGAGAGGAATAAGACCAAATCCAGAAATAGATGCCTTTATGAAGGTTCTTATCTTATTCACATATAAACTTCTCATATTTCATTTTGTTTATCTACATAATGTTTTGTTCTGTATGACCAGACAGCATCAGTTGTAGGACAGAAACACAATCTTGTTACAGACTATGTTCTTAGAGTGCTTGGACTAGATCTATGTGCTGATACTGCTGTTGGTACTGATATGGAAAGAGGTGTCTCTGGTGGACAGAAGAAACGAGTCACAACAGGTTTGTAGGATTGCAAATTTAATATTTTGTCTTACATTCCCACAACTTTTTTGTTCCATGAGCTAGTTCTTAGTGGTTTTGCACTGAACCTCAGTTCATGCTTTTTATGGGTTTGTAGATTAGAGATGGAGTTGAAGAGAAGAGGCCTATTAAATAGATCTTGCCTTCCTGACCAAACAATCTAGGGAATGAATTGGACGAAAAAGATATTCTGAACCTAACATACTACATAAACCTGTTAATTAATCTCAAAATACACTTGTTGCCTTCTATATGCATGGAGAATCCACATTTCCAATCATCTGACACACTATTTAGCTTTAGGTAAGTTAACCCGGCCAGTTGCCATGATCTTAGGCTTATTTGCCAGCCCCAATCTATTTCATCCCTCCCACTAAAACACCACATAAGGTGAGAAGAGTCATATTACAAATGCCCATAACTAAGTGACAACTTTAATGGCTTCTGTAAGAAACTGATCAAAATACATTTTGATATTCTTTAGTGGCAGATCTGTAACAAATGATGTACTTTTGCAGGTGAAATGGTTGTTGGACCAAGAAAAACCCTTCTCATGGATGAAATATCTACTGGTCTTGACAGCTCAACTACTTATCAAATAGTTAAATGCATGAGGAACTTTGTTCATGAGATGGAGGCTACTGTGCTGATGTCACTTCTTCAACCTGCACCAGAGACATTTGATCTTTTTGATGATCTAATTCTTCTCTCAGAAGGACAAATCATTTATCAAGGCCCCACTGTGCGTGTTGTGAACTATTTCAATTCGCTAGGATTTTCACTGCCGCCTCGTAAGGGAATTGCGGATTTTCTCCAAGAGGTATTGTATGGTGACTGCTAATTCCAACATAAAATTTGGAGCATGCTAGAATCTACTTAAGTAACTTTGTTGTATCAGGTGACATCAAGGAAAGACCAAGCTCAGTACTGGTCTGACAAGTCAAAACCTTATTCTTTTATTTCCGCATCGACAATGGCTTCTGCATTTAAACAATCCGACTATGGCAGATCTCTGGATTCTATTTTAAGCAACTCTTATGATGGCACAAAATCTCTGAAGGTGCTTGCCAGATCAAAGTTTGCAGTGTCAAAACTTAGCCTTGTTAGAGCATGCTTTTACAGGGAGCTTGTTTTAATAAGTCGCAACCGTTTCCTCTACATTTTCAGGACATGCCAAGTATGTTTATGTTTCTCTTTACTTCAGCTGTGATAATTTATTTGAAATGAACTTGTAGTTGACATGAGCCATATCTAGTATCAGTGTGTATAAAGTTTATTTAACTTTGTATTTTCAGTTAAATAACAATGTATTGTCTATGAAACAAAACATGCCCTAACGGTAAATGTCCTTTTTGTTGTTCCAAGTCTCTCAATCTCAAGGCAACACAAGGTTATATGATCCATCTCTTTATTTTCCATGATAGTAGATGGATGAAGGTTACATTATGAGCACTTGAATACTTGATAATACAGAATCGATGCATAGATGATAACTGTTTTTACCATGTGAGTAGTCGAAATGAAAATTATTTAAAGCTCAACAAAGACACCCACGCACGCGCGCGCACACACACACACACACACAACATATATTCTGAAAAGAAGGTTTATGCACAGATTTTGTGACCTTATGTTATAGCATTTTAAATGTTATGTATGTCCAAGACTACATCTCTCCATTCCTTTTGAGTCGTGGAAGAAAATGTGCCCTAGTTTGCATCCATGGTCAACCTAATATGTTTTTAGGAGGTACTATTCTTTAAAGGCAAAACTACAAGAATGTTCTGTGCTACATTGTCATTTATTTACATTCTAACATTATTTTGTTCCAAATTATTGCCATAATTCTACATGCATCTAAAATAAAATTTGAAAACAGAAGAATATAGGGATTTACTTTTTGTTTAATTACCATCTAACTAATACTTTCTTTGTATGCCCCATTCTACAATTTATTAAAGAGCTTCCTCACATGCATTTGAAAATAATGGCATAATTTTGTGCAGGTTGCTTTTGTTGGGGTAATCACTTGCACGATCTTTCTTCGCACAAGGTTGCACCCTATTGATGAGCAAAATGGCAATCTTTATCTCTCTTGTCTGTTCTATGGGCTTGTACATATGCTGTTCAATGGTTTTACAGAATTGCCCATTACTATTTCACGACTTCCAGTGTTTTATAAGCAGAGAGACAATTTCTTTCATCCTGCATGGGCTTTCTCAATCCCCAACTGGATATTAAGAATTCCATATTCTCTTATTGAGGCTGCAGTGTGGTCATGTGTTGTTTACTACACAGTAGGCTTTGCACCAACTGCTGATAGGTACCAACAAGTACCTTACTAGCCCATCTAGAGGTAGTGTCATTACTTTTGTACTTGGACATGTCAGAATAATTCAAACTATGTGCAGGTTCTTTCGCTTTATGCTATTGTTGTTCTCTGTCCATCAAATGGCTTTGGGCCTTTTCCGGATGATGGGGGCTATAGCACGAGACATGACTATTGCTAATACTTTTGGATCAGCTGCCTTACTGGCAATTTTTCTTTTAGGAGGGTTTCTTATCCCTAAAGGTGAGTGTTCATATATTTATGTCCTGTGGTATATTGAATTGTGGTAGACATCTCAGAAGAGTTAGCTGTTTTCTCTCTCTAATGATCTAGATAAGAATGACTCTTACTTTTGGTGCAACATATTGTGACTTTGTTACTTCTATGCTGCATAATAGAGGCTATAAAACCATGGTGGCAGTGGGCTTATTGGCTTTCCCCCTTGATGTATGGACAACGTGCTATTTCAGTTAACGAATTCTCAGCATCGAGATGGTCAAAGGTCTGTATACTAGCAGGAATTGTTATTTCTCACTATCTCTGTTTACTAGTAGGAATCACCTTTTCTTTCTCCTTATTTTTACTTTTCGAAGTGCATCTAAGAAGGGTTACAAAACAAAATTGAATCCTTGGATTTTTTTTGAACGTAATGAGGAAATAAGATAGAGTTTTATTTACAAGAAAAAACACCAGCGCTGTCTCAACAGCATCCAGACCACCACACCCTGTGACAAAGCACAAACTACCTCACAAAGCCTCACAATACAACATAGAACTAAATGTGTGGTTGCCTGGTTGGGAAGCCTTTCTAAATTGAACTAAACACTCCTTTGACTTTTCCGTTACCTGCTACGTTGTTACGTGCTCGTTCTAAAAAAACTATGGTTTTGTTCTTTCCACAAATTCCATATATATGATTTAGATAGATATTCCATTGATCTCACGCCATATGTTTTCAGGACTGAATGTTTGAAATTACATATAGATTAAATTTGTTATTGTGGGGTCAAACATAATTTGGTTTAAAAGCATGCATATCTATTACATCGTTCTCTTTTACTATAAGAATCATTTGACATCATTGTTCGATAAAATTTATTTTGACATGTATCATTATAGGTATTTGGTGCTGGCAACAATCCTGTTGGATCCAATGTTCTTACTTCACACAGTCTCCCTACCCAAGATTACTGGTACTGGATTGGAGTTTGTGCTTTATTGGCTTATGCTGTCTTGTTCAATACTTTGTTTACTCTTGCTTTGGCATTCCTTAACCGTAAGTGTGGAAATGCAATTATAATTCTAAATCCGTCTTCAGTAAGCTGCTTTTTGACTTCTTAAAACTAAATTGTAATTGTTTTTGAAGCTCTACGGAAAGCCCAAGCAATTATTCCATCCAATTCTGAAGAAACAAAGGATGCACTGACCGATAGTGTATCAGAAGGACATGCAATTGCAGGTGATTTTTATTTTCTTAACAATCATGATTCCAGTATTTACTATAACATTTTTCGCATAATGTGTTTAAAAAAGATATGTATGATTTTCATTGTGTATGTTCTAACATCTTTCAAGATATGTATTGTTTTGCTTATTCTTGTTGAACATTATAAGCATATGAAGTTCAATATTACCCCCCCATTAAAACAAGGTCTATTTTAATTTATACAAGTCCAACATTGTGTGTGTGTGTGTGTGTGTATCAGTAGCAATTAAATAAAATACAAGAACATTTGTAAACTGATTAACTGATTGATATTTCAAGGGCTCATACACATATGGACTTTGTACCTATATAATTTTGTATATTATATGAGAAATAAGGGCCAAAGATTAACTTTGACAGTTGGGTCAAAATAAAACATACCTATATCTTTGAGTGGTGGAAAATAATTATTTAAGAAGTAAATAAATTCTAATAGTTATGTTTCTATTATCTATTGATTTTTCTACCTTAATTAGTTATAGTGTGCATTTTTTGCCAAGCTAAAATTTTCTTCTCAACGTGAGGATAAAATATTGTACTTGATTAAAAAAGTTATATTATTCTTGGATCGCAGAAAGTAATTGCAGAAATTATGAAGTCAAAGCGCAGATTGAAGGCGAACTCAAGAAGGGAATGATATTACCATTTCAACCTCTAACAATGACGTTTCATAACATTAACTATTTTGTTGATATGCCAAAGGTTCTTCTAAAACTTTTTATTTATATTTTTTATAGTTGATCACCAGCTAAGATGGTTTCTACATGCATATAGAAAATGAAAGCAAGAGGTGCACCTGAGAAAAGACTACAGTTGCTATGTGAAGTAAGTGGAGTATTTAGGCCACGTGTCTTAACAGCACTGGTTGGCTCAAGTGGTGCTGGAAAGACAACCCTTCTTGACGTTTTAGCTGGTAGAAAAACAGGCGGTTATATTGAAGGTGATATCAAGATTTCTGGCCATAAGAAAGAACAACGAACCTTTGCTAGGATAGCTGGTTACGTTGAGCAAAATGATATACACTCGCCACAAGTAACTGTTGAAGAGTCATTGTGGTTTTCATCAATCTTACGACTTCCGAAAGATACAAGTACAAAAACAAGACACGTATGACTTTTACTAACTCCTTTTTAATCTAGGGTGCAATTAGTTATTTGAGATTATGCACACTTTAAACTATCTTGCAGGAATTTGTTGAGGAAGTTATGGCTTTGGTAGAGCTTGATCAACTGAGACACGCATTAGTAGGGAAGCAGGGTTCTACTGGATTGTCAACAGAGCAAAGGAAGCGCCTTACAATAGCTGTTGAACTAGTTGCAAATCCTTCAATTATTTTTTTGGATGAACCTACTTCTGGTTTGGATGCTCGAGCAGCTGCCATTGTGATGCGGACTATTAGAAATACTGTTGATACTGGAAGAACTGTTGTTTGCACTATACACCAGCCCAGCATTGACATCTTTGAAGCTTTTGATGAGGTTGGTATGCTTTTTTTTTATTTGTCTTAGTTGCCCACCATTTTGTTCCCTTTGTTGACTATTCTCCTAATTTCAGCTCCTCCTTCTGAAACGTGGAGGTCACGTTATATATGGTGGTTCTCTAGGTGTCAATTCAATTGATATGATTGATTACTTTCAGGTTACTCTTTTTATCTCTATACTTTATAAAAGATTTTAACAACTGAATTAGTTCTTATAAGGTTCGGTTTGCTTAAAAAGTATGCCAATTATATTGACATTCATCTTTCACTGTACTAAAAATACCTATGAAGTGATGAAATATGCATCCTAAAAAATCTTGATCTCTAAACGTGCTTACACCAACACTCTATTCTTAACAACTATACATTTTGTTAATATTCTCAAAACAGTCCATTACTGGTGTTAATCATATCACTGAAGGCTACAATCCAGCAACCTGGATGCTTGAAGTCACCACACAAGCATGTGAAGAGAATCTTGGTTTAGATTTTGCAGTGGTGTACAAAAACTCCGATCAGTTCAGGTGATTTCTATTGAACATAAAGAAGTGTTATTGTTGTGGTTTTCTTGGCCTACGTAATTTTGTTTCAATTTTCTTTTGTAAGGACACCAACTTTATGCAACTTTTGAGTCATTTTTTTAACGAACTTGTTCACAATAATTTAGGAAAGTGGAAGAGTTAATTGAAGAATCAAGTATTCCAGCTATTGGCACGGAACCTTTGAAATTCTCATCAGAGTTTTCACAGAACTTTCTTACTCAGTTCAGAGCTTGCTTGCGCAAGCAAAGACTTGTTTACTGGAGAAGTCCAGAGTACAATGTTGTGCGGTTATTTTTCACGGCAATTGCAGCTATCATATTCGGATCAATATTTTGGAATGTGGGGACGAAAAGGTAATTCTATCTCTTAGTCATATTACATTTGTTTTTGGTTTTTTAATTCACACTTAAAATGAATATACATTAATTTCATTGGTTCATAGCTAGCGAAGCATGTTATTTTCATTTTTGTTGAAGTATAAATTTGTTGTTTACGATGTGTTGCCTTCAAAGGACTAGAATAATAAACAATAATAACCCATGAAAAAGGCATCGGTCATACAACAAGCATCGAAACTTCACCTTATTCATATCCCTAGTAATATTCATGACCCAAGTGATGTGGCAAATGATCTTTCATCCCATAGTGTTGTCCATGTTATCTTATTCTTTTATTAGTAATTCCAATGGAGGTTGGGAATGTTCTTTTGCTTATAAAGGATGATAAAAGTTTTGCCATAATTTTTTATAGAAAAACAGAGAAATCGGCTTAGTTTTTTTAGGGAAAACTAGGCCCAAAAAACTTACAACCGTGAAATGGAAACAACTCAACAAACAACTAGGGGTTGGAATGTTGAACTCTAGGATCCTGTATTTAATATCCATACTTGTCTCTATGTTCATAAATAATTTGACTTAGGAATTGGTTTTAATGACTATGGGATAAAAATATTTACTCCCTGCTCGAAATGTACCTAGGATAATTTACACATTCAGTTTAGAGCACATGGTTCATAGGCTAATACCAATGTAACTATGCAGAGACACAACAGAAGATTTGATGCTTGTCATGGGATCTCTTTACGCTGCATGCCTGTTTCTTGGTGTAAATAATGCCTCATCCGTGCAGCCTGTGGTATCTACTGAGAGGACTGTCTACTACCGGGAACGTGCTGCTAGAATGTACTCATCGTTCCCATATGCTGCAGCACAGGTTAGCCAAGCTCACAGCAACCTTTTCTGTTTTTCCTAACCCAGTTTCTAATATTTCTTTAAATTAATAGGGTCTTGTAGAGGTTCCTTACATTGCAGTTCAGGCATTGATATTTGGCCTCATCACGTACTTCATGATCAACTATGAGAGGGACATAGGTAAGTCATTCATCACTAATGGGCACCATGCTTTTTCTACACATGATGTTGCTTCTTGTGTGTTTGCTGTATTCTAATAAACTTGTTATTTTACGACAGGAAAATTGCTTTTGTATCTTGTTTTCCTATTCCTTACTTTCACCTATTTCACGTTCTATGGGATGGTGGCGGTAGGCTTGACCCAAACACAAGAAGTGGCAGCAGTAGTATCATCTGCTTTTTACTCCTTGTGGAATCTTCTATCTGGGTTCCTCATCCCTCAATCCGTAAGTTACTGAATTGCCAAAAGATATAGTATTAGAGCATCTCCAAGAGCTTGGCTAAAATGAGTAGTTAAATTCTAATGTTTAGTCATTTTATAAAATAGATAACTTCTTAAAAAAGAAGAGATTTACAACAGCCTTGCTATCAGATAGCTAGTGCCAGTGGTTGGCTATATATGGCCAACGAAAATTAAGGGATAGCAAATTTTCTATTTTACAAAACCAAATAGCACATCTGTTGGAGCATATTTTTCTACTATAAAAGTTCTAAAAGGCTTCCATAATAAGAATAGCAAAGCTGTTGGAGTTGCTCTTACATTGTTATTCTTCCAATTGTTCTTAAAGTTCTTAAAGTCAAAGAAATCATTGTTCATCTTGAAGAGGTGTGGGTAACCGGACTTTTTCATCAGTTTTCAATAAATCCAGAGAATGTTTCAGTACTGATGTTTATCTGTTTCTAAACGTTTTACTTTGTCATTCATCATGCAGAGGATCCCTGGCTGGTGGATCTGGTTCTATTACATCTGTCCAGTGGCCTGGACCCTGCGAGGCATCATTACATCGCAGTTGGGTGATGTGCAAACCAGGATAGTCGGCCCTGGTTTCGATGGGACCGTGCAGGAGTTCCTGGAGGAAACCTTGGGATTTCAACAGGGGATGGCTGGTGTCACAGTTGCAGTGCTCATTGGCTTCTCTCTTTTCTTCTTTGCCATCTACGCGACTTCTATCAAGGTTCTAAATTTCCAGAAAAGATAATCAGCCTGCAGATCGAGTTAAGTAGCATCCATAGTTTGGTTGCTACTTTTGTGGTGCCAACATCAAAGTTCTCTTGCTACTTCGGTGGATGGATGAAGCACCCATTGATCGTATAGTAGGACAGTTTTCACAAGTAGAGATGATTGTAGATAATTAAAGGATGTCATAGTTTCCTTAGAAAGAATACTTGAAACTTTGTTCTTTAGTTTATTCTTGTCATCAGTCGTCCAATTATAATCGTCCTAGTCGGTCCCACGGTGACTAGGTTCGACTGGACAGGGATCATCAGTTGCACAAATAGATGTATATACTGCGCTGCAGCCTGATATATATCTATTTAATTACTATCACAAACGAGCAAAAGTAGTGTGATACTCGCTTGTTCGCTGGATGACTAATAAATTCAGCTGGTAAGCTCAAGCGGGATTCAGGCTGAATTCTTCTCTCACGACAAATCAACGAACAATACTTTCTGCCGTGGCTTATTAGCCAAACGAACAAGGTTATGAACCATGATGCCAAATTTTGCATCGACTTCTCTGTCCTCTCCACTGTAAAAGTAAAACTGACTCACCGGGATGCTGTCCCACTAATCTTCCACCTGCGCTAATCACCCCCTGCCCGGTGGAGAGGCAGTGCCGGCAACCCTCATTGTCCAGGATGCAACATGGGCGAGTACGAAATCGTCTCTTTTTCCATTGTCGTTGCTTTTTGGTCTTGGTTTTAATTCGTGTTGGCTTGGTTTTAATTCGTGTTGGTTGTGGTTTTTATGGGGATTTATTTTTTGTTGCTGAGACAAAGGCTAAGAAGGATCTGGGGCATGTTCTTCTTCTCCAGGCACCTGCAACTGCAGGTACATTGATGAAATAATCAATCGATTCTATTTGTTGGAAGGTGATGGAATTGGGGAAGACTCACTCTCGGGTGTGCCAACAGCACACCTCTTCTCTATTCATTCCTTCTCACTTTTACATAGTAGTCCTCTTACATCTTTATATTTACACCAACACTCCCCCTC
>Ga0182004_10003902_pt1 | contig 11927 bp, 12 predicted proteins | sample Sormic07211540_1_FD_120479 | JGI IMG/M metagenome (GOLD analysis project Ga0182004, IMG submission 120479) | Endophyte microbial communities from Sorghum bicolor roots, Mead, Nebraska, USA - 072115-40_1 MetaG | ecosystem: Host-associated > Plants > Roots > Unclassified | place: USA: Nebraska... | reverse complement strand
TGGGAAAACTGATAAAGCTAGAAAATGATGTAGAATTAATAAATAAAAAGTAATGCATATATTAGTTTGGACGAGGCACTAAAATTGGTACAAGCACCATCCCTAAAAGACCACGAAAAAAAAAACTACAAGCATGACCGTGACTTCACATCTCCTTTATATATTATGAGGCATTCATTCTAATGTATCGAATCACTGTACAAAAGAAAAAAGGTTTTTTAGCAAACTCCTATTATGGTCTAAAAAACGTGTGATCGGTGGCAAATGTCAACACACCACGCCATGGAAAAATAAACATGTGATCAGTGGCTAGGTGCATTATTTATGATCGCACCCCCCTCCAAATTTCTCTAGATCCGCCACTGGTTAAGTGCAGTAAGGATCTAATAAAAATAGCAGCAGGACAGTGCTGAAACAAAAAATGATGAAACATTGAGCTACAATTAAACAGGTAAGTAATCCAACAATCCTTGCAAGTTATATCGCGAAGTTAGTATAACTGATAGATGCTACGAACAAAGCTTAGATCTGTAATCGCTACAACAGTCCCTGCCACTGTAATCCTACTCGTAACTGCCATTAGAAAGAAGGAATCGTACCTAAGGCCCGACGAGTTCCATATTCTCCAGATATATATGGCTAGTTTGGGTATCGCGTTTACTTAGCTTTTACCAATTTTCCCTAGTAAAGTGAGAAAATGGCAACACTGTGTGCACACGTGTTCCGATGGTTTACAAATATACAGGAGCAATATGATCGACGCTGGGTTCTCAGGTTCCATGGACGAAGCTAGACGCAAGCAGCCAGTGGCAATAAAAAGCGAGGCTAGAAACCCCAAAAAAAAAAGTATTGAGCACCCGTACCTCGTTGACTTAGGCCGCGGCCTGGTCGGGGCACTCAAGGCTGGCGTTGAAGTCCCGGGCGGGGAACTTGGCGGAGACGGATCCGACCTCGAAGACGAGCTGGTCCCCGTCGGCGCGGATCCCGGTGATGGACCACCAGCGGAAGAAGGCCCTGACGCGGATGCCGTCGAGGCCCGAGATGCGGCGGTCGTCGAGGCGGCCCGTGAGGCGGTCGCTGAAGGCGGCGAGGTAGCTCCCCGCGGGCAGCACGATGCGGCAGCTGGAGCGGAGGTGGACGGCGAAGTCCCCGGAGCCGGCGTCGAGCGTGTAGGCCCGCACGTTGGCCGGGAGCAGGCCTCGCGGGAACCCCCGGAGGCCGAGCTCGTCGTACGCGGTGGTGTTGGCGGCCGGGGACAAGTTGGAGGTGGAGGAGGTGGAGGAGTCCTCCGGGCGGGCCAGCGGGAGCAGCAGCGACGCCGCGAGCAGGAAGGCGAGGAGGCGGCGCGCCATCGCTGGTTCAGTTGCACGGGTCAGAGGCCGGAGGGGAACGGAGGAGAGACGAGACGTGTGGGGGCGGCGGAACAATCCGGAATGGGAGAGCCGGGCCGTTGAAATGATCTCGGGTCGGGGTCGGGGTCGGGGTCGGGGGTGAATGGGTGATCGATCGCATGACGATTTCTCCAAATCCACGTGAGCGGCGAAGGGTCAAACACAGCAGGAGTTTTGGATCTTCGGCCAACTGCACTGTGGCTGTGGGCTGTGGCCGTTCTGCCTGTGGATGACGTGGCAAAAACGTAAAAGATCGTACTACTACGGACTCTGGGCTTGTTTAGTTCACCCAAAAAGCAAAATCTTTTCGAGATTTTCTGTCACATCAAATCTTACGCCACATACATGGAGTATTAAATATAGATAAAAATAAAAACTAATTACACAGTTTACCTGTAAATCACGAGATGAATCTTTTAAGCCTAGTTACTCTATGATTGGATAATGTTTGTCAAATAAAAACGAAAGTGCTACAGTTCCGAAAACTTTTTAGTTTTCGGAACTAAACAAGGCCTCTGTTCATCTTTTGGAGGAATCACCCTGTAGCAGTAGCTTAGCTGATGTCAAATTTTTCGTCCGTGCTATTTCAGTTTATATTAACTACAGTACATAAAAAGGAAATTGTTTTTGTTAAAGTTAAAGAGAAGAACTAAGAAGGGACACGTCCGTGCAGTTAGTTATGCATCGTTATCATGAGTAAAGCTTGCACGCTCTCAATGCTTGAGTGAGGATCCGCAATTGTTAAGTCGTTATCAGTCCAACGCAGCAAACAGCCGAGACCAAATCGCCGGGTTTTTCTTTTTCTTTTTTTGATTTAAAGGAAAAAAAAAACTCAGGTTTCGGTTATCAAGTATGACACTGGGAACAATTCCAACCTGGAATTGTTACGCTAATTTGTGCTAACTTTGATCGGGAGGAATTATGCCTAAACGAACGAGGCCTAAAGATTGTACCTCCTCCGTTCGTTTATGATCTGCATATTGCGCCATTTCACTAAAAGCAAGGCTCCACTTTTAGTGACTTTCACCACGGCCGCTAAAGCGTAAACATCTATTGTTAAATCAGGTAAGGGCTTTTTTTAATATAGCCATATAGAAACAGTGGTCTTAGTAAAATGTAACATCTTAATGTTGAGTCACTAATTCCACACCACAAGCAACTACTTTTGCTTTCTTCCGACCCATCATTATCCACTAGCTACGACATTGAGTCCGAATGTTCAATGAAACAAATGCTTGGTAAGAGTAGCTAGAAGTGATGGCACATGAGACCTAGGATATGGGATGAGTAACCTTTGATCCACTCATGAGGCTTAGGACATGAATCTTATGGTTCGTTTGAGGCTCATGGCGAACTTCATGTTGAAGTACTCCCAACTGGTATTTGGTGGTGGGTGTGAGATAGAGATGAGGTGGGATATTTCACTTCATCTTAGTGTTTGTTTCATGAAGCGACACACTCATCCTCTCCCCGACGTTATTTCTTTTGTTCATGTGTTTCTCTTCTTTCTCATGTCCATGAGCACTTCAGCGAAGACAGGCGGCCTTGACCCCAACACGAGCTCCACCCAGTGCAAAAGCGAACTCAATCCCGATGGGGTCAAGCAAGTTCAGCCTAGTGTGGGCGTTGCGAGGTTCACCTCGACGTATGGGCGGGCGAGCTCCACCATGATGTGAGCCTGGATTTAGCGGCACTAAGGGTAATGTAGGCGAAGTTGGGCACTTGCCTCCTCTTCCTCCACACACTGATCACTACAAGTTTTGATATGTGCTTGTCAACACCGATGCATAATATGCAGAAGTAGTGCTACTTCATTGGATCTGAACTCAAACTGTCATATTGCATACCCCGCCCTCAGGAGTAGCTACCATATTGCCTACCCCGCCCTCAGGAGCAAAGCCACTCAGTATTTAGAGGGTGCAAATGTGCCTCCATAAAAATTGAAAGCCAGTGATTATGACTAATATTCCACCATATACGCACCCCTAGGACACAAGTCTATGCACTCACAAAGCAAACACACCCATCCTCAATTTTCTCTAGCTTCAGGTTGGTAGCCGAGCAGGGCTACCATGCAGTGCATGACAACCGCGATGTCGCTCGTGAATTAAAGACTAGTTGCTACCTTCAGTGCGTGATTGCATGGTACGTACGAGCAGACTGGTAGCCGACGTAGGGCTACCTTGCAATCAGTGGTGGGTCTAGGATGAAAGTTTAGGGGGGCTTGAGCCCACCCCAAGCACGCTAGATCTGCCCCTACCCCCTTTTGGCACCAGGTTTTACCACTACCTAGCAGATGGGTGGTTGCAGGGAGGGCCGCGTCGGTCGTTGCGCAGGGTTAGGGTTGGCTACAAGGGCGGTTGTGATCATATTGGATAGGGGGTGGGGATGGATATATAGGGTGCTAGGGATGAGAGCATGGTGGATGTGGCTAGTTCTGGAGATAGTAGAAGATGGTGCGACTAAGGTCGAGGGCGGTAGTGGACGAGTTGGGGTCGATGTGTAGACGAAGGATGAAGCTAGTGAGAGTGATTCTCACTTGATGATGTCTAAGTAACAGATGACAAACGGTGATGGCTCCTCTTTGTTGTTGCCCCTCCAACCAAGCAAGCATAAAGATTGGGATTATTTGCAAACTGATCATAGATCAGCTGGTTGGTTCCTTGTGGTGGAAAATGTTCACCTAGTTTCAAGTTCTTGACTTGGCATGAGGGCTCATATTTCTCTGGATGTGTTCATGGGATGAGTGTGAGTGCCTGTATTATACTGTGTAATCTTAACAAAAGAAAAAACTAGAATGGACTCCTCCATTCCTTCTTGTCGTCATGTCTTGGTAATAATATGAGATGGATTGGAGCTTTGAGCTAATCTCAAAAAAAAGAAAAAAACTAGAATGGACTCCTCCATTCCTTCTTGTCGTCATGTCTTGGTAATAATATGAGATGGAATGGAGCTTTGAGCTACTGGTATTTTGGTGTCTTGCTATGTGCATGCTGATTTTTCACTTTTTATATACTCCCTTTGTCCAAATTTTAAGTCGTTCTAGATATAAACTTACATATATATTATATAAAAAATATGTATGTAAAAAATAGTTAAATTATAATTTGAAACGGAGGAAGTAGTTACGTATTTCGACTTGTTGCAAAAGGCAGAAACCTTTTTTTTTCATAAAGTTTTCTTCATTAAAAGAAAGTCTGAACTTTGTTTCTTTGCATTTGTGTGAGCCTTATGGCTTTGGCTTGTATTCTGACAATTAGCTGTGTATTATCCGTGGGTGGTAGAGGCTGAAACTTTATTTTATTATTAAAAAAATTGTTCTTTTTTATATAACAGCAGTTGCCGAGAAGAACTATTTCTTAAAACTTCAAATCTGAATAAGGCAAGGTCCCAAAATCCTAGCCGGTTTCCAGTCAATTCAGATTCAGTAGTTTTGTCACCTCTCAGTTTATCAAATTTTTGTAGCTAAATCAGTGAAAAGAAGCAGCAAAAAAAAAGTCAGTTGGGTAGGTAGCTAATAGCGGGTTACTATATACTGAGATCTACAGTAGGATTTATTTCTCTTGAAAGGAGAATCACAGTATTTTTGCGCTACCAAATTTAACTCCACGTCAATCCGATAGTACTGCAGTATGTATCGCACATTCACAGCTGTCTGTATATCATCGGAACTGGAAAGATCACTAGGGAGCCTGCAAAATCTCTGCATGCTTCGTCACCTTGCACACGCACTCCAGAACTTCCGTGGGGCTAACATTCCCGACAACGGTCAGCCTCTTGCTCTCCAGCTCCACTCTGAAGGATACGACTCCTGCATGCGACACAGCCCAGTAGCGAAGAGAATTCATCAAAATGTTCTGCACTGTTCGCTTGAGCTTACCTGCTGAATCTGCCAACTATTTCAGCAGTACATGCAGTGCCGTGTTCATCGCCTACCTTGCAGCTTGGAGATTTGCTTCTGGACCTTCCTTGCGCAGCCATGGCAGTGCATGGACACCTTCAGTGCTACGGTCTTGACAGTTCAAGAAGAAGAAGAAGCAGTGTTATCATGTGGGAGAACCGGAGAAGATTGAGATAGAAGACACCAGACACCACAAGGAAGATGCTTCAAGTTTCCCAAGTTACCTTTGGTTCCATATGGACAGCTAACGCCTTGGATGTATCAGCACAATCCGTGACCGGCACGACCTGATCCAATTGGCTCCTCAGCAAGCCATTCCTCTCGCTGCGGTCGTCTTCGTCCTTGGAACCACCTGCAGCTGCAGAGGATCGCTGAAACCAGCGTGAAAATCTCTCGAAACCCCGTGCGGCCATGAGATGGATCTCCTTCCCGGGCTGAAAGCCTGAAAATGCAGACAGTTTGATCAGAGCCATCACAACAAGATTCACTCGTGTTTATATATAGACATAGGTATTCAGAGTCAACCTGCATACATATTCACACAGCCAATGGCAACCCTTCTTCTTCGCTGTTGCAGTGTTGTGAGTTGTGACAGTGTTCTAGATGCGCTTGCAGCCTTGAGGAGATACTCGTGTTAACATGTCCTGGCCTCCGGGGGGGGTCAACCACCGGAGAAAACACAAGTTCTTAGAAAGCTCAATGGCAGATCCATCCGCCCAACCACTTTGCTCTCTGTCATTGCCGCCTGGGTCGGTATTGGGTGGCCTATGGAACAATTCAGGTTCATATTCGGCAAGAAAGTTGGCACCGGCGCGATAGAAACAGATGAGCTACACCAAGCACGATACAAACAGATGAGCTAGTAAGCATCACGAGGGGACCTCTCTACACAACCGCCACGAACAATTTGCCGCAAAGCTGGTCACAAAGGACTTGACATGCACATCGTACCCGTCGTGAACTCGTGATGCATCCCCTAAAATGTATTGACGCTGCCACGGCAACTCCAAACAATCGTAGGCAGGAGGAAACAACAATGGCCTTCTAACAAATTTTCAAGCAGGTTTTGATTAAAACTTGCTGCTCGTTTCTAGCTTCAGTAAGATGACATGCGGTTCATTCCCCAATTACAGAATTGAACACTGTTCTTTGGAACTTTCACCATGAAATAGAAATTTCCATCACCCGGGGTAAAAAGGACGGGCGGATTCTTCTTGTTGGCTTTTCAAGCAGGTAACCGAAAAATCAATGTTGGACACGCTCATTCAAGCTGGAAAGTCACAAACCGCACCCACATTTCAACGGATTCCAAAAGATACAAGCTGCGGCAATGAAGCCGCTTGGTCTTAAGCAGCCACTATATGCGGACCGGTACATCACAGTAGAATGACACCAACTGGAGTCACTAACAAGATGTACTTAAAAAAAAACTCTTAAACTTTATCAACCAACGCAAACCATTATTTTCAAGCTCTCTTCAACAACCGTCCACATCTTCAGACGCACCAACAAATTTGACATTTCCTGACACAGCACAACCGGGCAATACCTGAAAATTTCATGATGACATCAGTCTGCATTGCTGTAGAAACTGAAAAATTCATGGAGCCTGTTCCCTTGTCTAAAAATCCATAACTAAAAATACTATTCGCTGATTTATTGTGAGAAAAATACTATTGACTGACACAAAAAAGTACGGCAGAAAAAGCAGTGTTCATGGGGACAAAATGCTTACAACAATTCAAGTAACGAATGCCACCCCTGCTCTCTGTGAAGTGACCCCATCAGATAACTCCCAGCACGAACAGGCATAAGACCTGGTAGATGTAAAGCACTAACAGTTATGAAAAAAGTACATCCAACTGTCAAACATGTAATCATCTCTCAACTGGCAGTCAAAATTTGTATCTGAAATTTTAAGGAACACAGCAGTGCAAGTCTAATTTAGATACAATCGTAGCTTCATTTGGAAAATCCATCATTTTAGCTTCCTTAAACCACTTGTCCCCTCCAAACACCTTAACAAGTACAAACCCCCTAACCTCACACGGTCACACTGATAAATATGACCACGATCAGGATAGAAGAAGTGTTATCGATAACTTATGCAATATGTTCCAAGCAAGACCAAATGACCCCCAATGGGTAGTAAGGTATCTGACAATGCAGTTTTCTTCCTAAATCCCTTCTAGTTATTGAATTGATGCTTCAATGAAGTACAAAATATATCTGAGAAAGAAATTAACGAATGGGATTTAAAAGGGAAAAAACTAAGCTGGATGGTGTGCACAATGATGTTGTATTTCAAATTAAGCACAGTGAACAGAATCATATACATTATTCTGTTGAAGCACATGCATTTTCTTATAAGCTCCAAACATGTATAAAAGCATTAAAGCAGGACATTACCTAACATAATTAAGGGTACCAAAGCCACCCAAAGTGCTCCAGATCAGAACTGGAGATCACAAAGGGCCTAAATAGGGCCTGCATATTAAATAAGCTACAGATAAGTTTAACCACAGAGAAAAAAAGAAGTTGATACACAATATATGAAACATGTAACTAACCATAAGAAGCTTATTCAGATGCAGTCCACCTTACAAGATGCTTCACTGGCTGAAGTTCATCTCTGAGTATCTGCAACACAAGAGCATAGCATGCATAAGATTGTGTAACAAATACAAGTGATTTGCAAGTCAAAATTGTTGAAAAAGATCTTACCTCCTAGGCTTGTTCTGGCGCTGATCAAGCTCCTCATTCCCCATATCTGCAGTTCAAGTTTTTGAAACATTAGTGAAGCAGCTTAAAATTGTAGCATGCGCTAAAACTGTTTTCAATGCATAACAAAGACGCAGGTAGAACTCACCATTTCGAGGAGGAGATTTAGACCCTCTATTAGCACTAGTTTCCCTGTAAGAATAATAGACTCAGAATCCTTTGTCAAGAGAAAAGTTTGTGGATAACGTAATAAAAACATGGTACAATCAGACAATAGAGCAAGATGAAAATGTATAAGCACTACAAACAGTTTCCTCCTAAAGTATGTGCATTGCTGAAGGAACTATTCAATATGGATACAGGAGAACGTGTTTCAAGTCCTAGGCATCCCCATGACTGTGGGAAAATGAGGGAGAGAGAGAGGGAGGCCAAGTCACAGCAATATACCCATCCCAGGCAACTCAAGCTGGTGTCCAGTGCAAACATCCCTCTGGTGTGGCAGTGGCAATCAGGAAAGGGAGCGGCTAAAGCAACCCGATCTTGAAGGGGAGCGGCAGCAGCAAACACCGAGAGGTGGATGCGACCTAATATACTATGGAAGGGGAAGGCGCCTAGGCATCCAGGCGTACCCAGAAACAGTGGCGCCTTGTCGCGTAAGCGTCCAGGCAGACCCAGCACTCACCTGGACGCCTAATAGCCTTTTAAACACTGCCATTTATATTACGCAATATGGTACAAATAGCATGGCTACCTGGCAATTATATAAATTGTATGGTTACATAGGTCAAGTTTTAATATTTCACCTGGATGGAACTGATGATGATGTCTGTCCTGAAGATCTGGAGTAAAAACTCGGATCAAGGGCTATGTAGGGTGGATATGATCCTCCAAAAGCACCAGTTGCACCAGCCAATAATGGCAACCTGTACCAATTTTAAGCACTGTAAGTTAAAAAAGATATTATGCAGAAATATGAGCGTCAAACCCAGCCAATATATCAAGTCAGAGAAGAAAAATCCTTTATGTCAACATACCAGAAGTGCTGTAGAATACATGACAGGTCTAAACATTTTCAATACGATTTTTCTTTTTACAATGCTGGAGAGCTGTTTCATTTCACTAAGAGAAATAAAATACAAAGGGAAGATCAAAAACTACCCCCCCCCAAGCACATCACACACACACACACACACACACAGAGAGAGAGAGAGAGAGAGAGCAGTATTTTAGGTGAACAAACAATAAACAACCATGAAAAGCCTAAGACCTCCAAGGATCTAAGGCCGGCAAATGCTAACAAGAAATTGAGTTTAAACGCCCCCATCTGTATTATTTAAGTGCATGAAAGTGAAAGCATTGCTACCAGGTGAAGGAAATAAACGTTTTCAGGCCAAATGAAAAGTAATGGGAAACTGGACGGACATAATCTTTGATGCAAATACTGCTGTCGCTTTTCCATTTTAGTGTGTTATTAGAGAACCCATGCAGTTAGTGTTACTTCCAACAAACATGAATATATAACAGCAACATAGCACTAGACACAATCAAATATAAGACAGCAACATGTCAACACAACTGAAACACTAGTAATAGCAAGACATAATGAACATACCATGCCATTTCGTTGTTTCCCATTCCCATCTGCTGTTGAGCTACATAACCAGGGAGGGCCATACCAACGGTAGGAACTCCAAGACCACCAGGATGCTGACCCCCAAATTGCATCACTGCATTACATTACATTACAGCAGGGGAAATAGGTAATGGATCAGTTAAAGTGGTTATAAGAAAACTGAAAATAATGATCAAAACAGTAAAGAAAAATAAAGTGAACTGAATGATGAAGGAAGCAAACCTGGCAGCAGAGCTGGAGTGCCAGGAAAATTTTGATCGCCCTGGGAAAGCCCAGCGGCCCCAATAACTTGGGCGCCACCATACATAAATGAACCCATTCCAGTTTCCTGGCTATTGGCTTTTACCACTGCAGAAGCTGTCTTTGAATTATTCAGACTAGGGTATGAACCATTCTCGTCACTTTCTGTTGATTTAACAGGTAGATGCTGAGCCGCTGGTGACGAATTGCTAGTCCGATGGCTCAATTGCTGAGTTGGGATTCTTGCTGCAGACTGATTCTGCACATGCCCTGACTTCTGGTGCATCACTGACCCATGACTTTGTGCCTGTGTAGAAATCCTTGACGTTTGGTGAAGCGATGAAGTGGGCTGATTATTTGAAGATATTCCGATGTTTGAATTACCCCCTGAAGCCCTGACAATAGGGGATTGGCCAGGATTAACCGATGATGATGTGAATCCTGAATTCAGTGACGTAGTCGGCGCCCTTCCAGGTGATGACCTAACAGGACCATCAGCATGAAACCTATCACGCCCACCATAATCCATGGATGTTCTCCCTCTAACCATTGAACCAGATTGTAGCTTTGAGTTATCATCCATCTTCATGGAAGATGGAGGAATCTTATTAGAACCCCCTGTTTGTATGTCCCTCCTTTGAGCTGCTACTGGAAAATCTTGAGTAGCTGCACCAGAGGGATAAAATGGTGGGGACGCAGAATTTAGGCTCGAACTGATGACATTCTTCTTGGGAGGGGCAGCCTCTGGCTGTGCATGTGAAACTTGACCAGAATCTCTGGCTGCTGCAGCATTTGGAGCAGGTTCTCGAAATCTAGCTGCTCTGAACAAACAATGAGAAAACTGTGTAAGTGAACTTAGTGAGCCAGTGACTAAAAATGTTTATGTCCCAAGATAGTTATCACTCACTGTTTTCGTTGGGATCCAACAACCTCTCTACTGTTCCTTGCAACAGCTTCATAACGCCGAGGTCCTCTCCCTCTCACTACCTTTGGGGGGCGGTTTTGGTTGTTGCCATCTTCGTGATCATTATAATTGCGCTGCTTTCCACCTCTGGAGAAACCACGGCCACCACCTCTTGCTTTACCTCGACCACCACGACCTCTAAAACGGCCCCTTGACATCCGCTGGTCCTGCAAGAAAAGATTTTTGCACCCTTGAGATTTGTTTAGCAGCAAAAGATGAGCTTGGTTTTGCATACTAAGGGCCTTGAGCAATTACTTCATAGCGATCATCATGCAAGTTCATCTCCTCAAATCTGTCATGCACCCAAGCTTGATCATCTTTAGCATCCCATAACTTCCTCCCACCAAACATTCGCCTGTTTAGAGAGGGCAAGAAACAGTCAGTACACATGCACATAAATATGAAGCATTAAATATTACCATCTGCTGGCAGGTGGCATTATGACAAAGCCTGTTTGCATTAGGAAACTGAATCAATAGAAACTACAGCGCTAAAACCTGCATGCAGTCGTAGAACATGCTGGGGCATGCTCAGTTGCTCATTACAATGTTCGCAGCTACAATTTCATCAGTCAACCCAATATCTAAGGAAAATAATGATTAACAACCCAATTATATATATAAACATTAACGAAGTCTACCTATTTCCAGGCTTCCAGCCATGAAAACAATTAAAAATCACAAATAATGTCACAACTGCCAGCACAGTCTATCACACAGTAACTGAATATTCATACGAAACATACTTAACATCGAACTTGAACTTTGTCCCCCAAAAAAGGCCAAAACTAAGCGCTAACAAACATTACCCTTTCCTAGTTAAGCAATCCCAATGCTCACTAGCTAGCATCCACTGCCATTCCAGCAACTTTAAACAACTACAGTCCAAAACTAAGAGCAATCCCATGTAACCATAAAATGCAAGAAAGTCAGAAACACTAGAAGAGTGTTGCAGCTCGCCACAACAAAAGGCAAATGACTTTATTTTATTCCATCAAACTAATATAATATAGTACCTGAATTGCAATTATTCTCTCCATTAGTAAATGTATGACATTTTACGATTCTCAAAATTTTG
>Ga0182004_10003901_pt1 | contig 11928 bp, 9 predicted proteins | sample Sormic07211540_1_FD_120479 | JGI IMG/M metagenome (GOLD analysis project Ga0182004, IMG submission 120479) | Endophyte microbial communities from Sorghum bicolor roots, Mead, Nebraska, USA - 072115-40_1 MetaG | ecosystem: Host-associated > Plants > Roots > Unclassified | place: USA: Nebraska... | reverse complement strand
TGAACCGACGGCCTCGCCGGTTCGATCTTCGATCCGATTCGAAAAACTTTGGCTACAGCCACCTTACTGATTTTATTTCTTTGCCTTGAGTGCTAGATCTTTGACTTTCATGCCCTCTAACTAGCTTACAACTCACCAAGCTTTCTTCTTTTATTTGCCTCTTCTCTTTGCATGTCAAAGGTCAAAAATCTTCTAAGCACACCATTTGGAGTGAAGTGCTCAAATTTCTTGTCTCTAATTAGAATTACTACAGTCTCATTTCTTGGTGAGTAAGCTTCTAGCATAATCTTCACCACCTTGTGATCATCAAGCTTGTCACCACCACAGTCTCTAATCTTCCCAACTAGCACCATCAACCTATCAAACATTTCTTGTGGCCCTTCTTCATCAATTATCACAAACCTATTTAGCTTGGCCATCAACAAGTCAATCTTTGCTCTTCTCGCTTTGTCAACCCCTTCATGTGCAAGGTGCAAAGTGTTCCAAATCTATTTTGCAACATCAACATTTATCACACGGTTGTACTCATTTCCATCCAAGGCACTAAGAAGAATATTTATAGCTCAACCATTGAGATGGACAGTTGCTAGCTCATCATTGGTTGGACACTCTCTGTCATCGGGTTGCTGAAATCCACTACACACAATCTCACAAAGACCATGATGAAGAGCAATAAGGTAGGCCCTCATCAAATGCTTCCACTTGGCAAAGTTAGTCCCATCAAAATGAGGTAACTTCCCAGTGGGCACGTTGATGTAGGACTTCTTATCATGGTTAGTCAAATAAGAATAATATTGATGGTAGATAAGTGTCAATTTTAACCATTAATGAAACATGAAAAAGGACCTAAACAAAATTACCACTTAGATATAGGGGGTTTACTGACATAATTCCACGAGTTTTGGTGAATGCCTCTTTCTACAGGGTGTCTGCTAAAAAGAACTAAGAAAGGCCCACATATCAGGTTTACATAGAGGAAAAGGGGCTACACAAAACTCTTATGGATTCTAGAAGGTACGAGAAGACTCTAGAAACAAACGGGAGGTGAATCTAGCCCAAAAGCTGGGTAGCTGCCCAAGGATGGTGGCGGGCGCCCCATCTAGGTAACCAATCAAGCTCTATCTCATGGATCATGCCTCCACTGGTTTCATCTGATGGTTGTGGTCCTTCCTAGAGGGCTATATAAGTAGGGCCCATGTCCCCTAGAGGAGGAATCCCTTGAAGCCCTAATTCATATTTCTAGTGAGGATCAACTGAGAGGGGTCCCTTGAATGGATCTTTCTCCTAAGGTACATACAAGAGATTAGCTTTGTAGTCTCTTTGCGAGATTAGAGTTATTCTTCTAGATTGAGAGAGTTAGAGTGGAGGTAGAGTTGGAGGAAGCTCGGCCTGTTGGTGTCTCCTCTCCGACTTGTACCTAGGAGATCAAGTCTCCCTAACCCGAGGCTTGGTTCTAGGATTCTTTAGCAGTTTAGCTTCTAATACTAGTAAGCATGTTGTTATTGTTGTTCTATGGTTTGTGAGTTTACTTTATTCTCTTCCAGTTGAGGTAGCATAAGCATGGTGCTTAGGCTAGGAATACTCGTAGCTATCCCCTGTCTGGCCGGATTGGTGTGTAGTAGCGTGGGACGTGACAATCCTGTTGTTACCTTCAAAGCCTTCTCCCATCAAAAGGTTTGGTAGGACCTAAGCCATGGTTAAGCATCCTCTATGGTTTCTTTTTTCCAATGGTATGTCCCCATAGACCAATACTATCATAGCTTACCATAGGTTGGAACTAGACTGTCGTCTCTAATCGCTTATATCTTCGCTACCTTGTAATGCGGCTTAGGGGTTAAGTATAGATTTAGGTTAGTCGTCGCACGCTTTGTCCTTGTAGATAAAACAAATATGATACTCTAGAAATATCTCCCATGTGAAGTGCTCATTGATATCTGCACTTATGGATTATTTCTCTTTAATTCTTATATATGCGTAACTAATACCAACAAATAGTTAAAGGATACAACAGAGTATTTCTTTTTGCTGCTACTACCTTTGTCCTTGTTCCAGCTCTTCTTGTCCTTCTTTGAGACATTATATGAAGCATCAGCATCACCATCATCCGAGCTAGATGATAGTTCACTTGATGATGCATCATATGTCTTCTTTTTCCTCCTTCTTGGTCCTTACTTCCCTTCTCTTGGCTCGCTCTTCTCTTTTGCATCTTCTATCTTCTTTTCTCTTCTTCTTGGCCTCAACCTCGTCTGGTTTTGCCCTTGTCGAGGTTCCTCCGACTTTCATACTTCATGCGGCAAATCATATGCGAAGCAACCTTGCTCTAATACCACTTGTAGGATCTGTGATAGTCTAGGATAGCCTAGAGGGGATGAATAGGCCTGTCAACTTAAAACTTCAACTTTTATCAGTTTCACCAGGCAAGGGTGGCACTGCCGGCCTACCAGGGCGGCACTGTTGGCCTACTAGGGCGGCACTACCGGCCTACCATAGAGAGTAATAAAAATATATTCAAAAAGTACTTCAAGAAATTTAGATCAAATAAATTTCCTAGCTTCCTGCAAGTTAGTATTCACTAGAATAACTACCAACACCTACAGGAGTACCACCATGAGGTAGATCGGGCTCAAACCCTAAAAGCAACTCAACAATACAAGTAAGCAATATGTAAATCAGCACACAAGGATTTATTCATGGTTCAGTGGTCACCACAACAAGGCTGCGCTTACTCCATGTTGTTGAGGTGCCCATACTAGGACCGACTTGCCACAAAGGCTTGTTCTTCCCTCATTCTCCAACAAGAGTGTTATCTCTTGAGGAATGGGTGATTTTTTAGCTGCAAGATGAACTTACAAACTTCCCTTGGCTACCACACAAGTTGGTGAGCTCTATGGCAACGTCTAGCCAGCAAGGAGCAAGCTCCAAGAGTAACAAATCCTAGAGCCGCTGGTCAAACATAAAACAAATGCTCTTAGACTTTGGGGATCAATAGATCTGCTCTCCAATCAAAGTTTGTTGTCTTTTCTCTCAAGAAATGATGGTGGAAATCAAGGATTTGCTTGAGAGCTTGAGGAGCAACAATGGAGGGGGGGAGAGAGGTGAGCACTGGTGTCCTGTAATGGTTAGGATGAAGGAAGACGAAGTGAATGGTTTAGGTGACCGTTACGGTCAAGTGAGAAGGGTATTTATACCCTGGTCTTCCAATGGTCATATTAAAGGTGGCACTGCCACCCTAGCTAGACCAGCTAGAAAAAAGAGTGAAGAATATGCTAGTTTGGCTAAGGGTTGAGGATGTAGATGACGATTTGAGCATCTAGTTCATCATTTGATCAACATACCTAGAGTCTCTATTAATAGTATGGCTTTTCCTATACTCAAATTCAAACAAAAACAAACTTAAACATCCAAGGAGCTTAGGAAAGCCTTCCTTACAGATTAGGGGCTTCCGACCTATTCAACATCCTTCTTTCATGATTCCCTGCTTGTCATCTCAGTAAATCTCATTAGTCCTCTAACTCGGTGGTCATCAACACCAAAACCCACAATAGGCTTGATTACACTTACAAGTAGTGATGAAGAGCAACAAATAGTTGAAGAAAATAATGACTTGGAAGACATTGACAAGGATGAAGAAAACCATGGATGATTCCTTAGAATTTGATTATGATAATTATTGAATCCTTATTTTTAATATGTACATTAGTATCTTAATGTTTAGCTTTCATGTCAAACTAGAAATATGTCTTCCCAATCTAAGATATGGTGCATCCTTGTTTAACTGATGATTTACTTCATTTATTTTACTTTTGTATCACCTAATTTAATCAGTGCCTACTCATTCTGTTTTATAAATATTTTATGCAACATACTTATTGCCATGTATGAAGCAGGATGAGTGGCCGCTTGAAGCATAGACCTGTGTCATCGTCAAGGTCAGTGTGTTTCACGTCAGCTGCTACAAGAGAAAATAATGGATTGTCTTTAGAAGTCAACAAGCTATTGAGAAAAAAAATACTCGATCAAAGACTGATAGCGGTGAAAGACTTCTAGAAAGAGAAAGACCCACGATCAAGGTTGTTGGAGAGTAAGTAACATTGTAGCATCTTTAATTTGCATAATTATATGTCCATATTATATCTATCACTTGTGTATTAACATAGACTATTGTCTCAGTGTTTTGTGTTCAAGTGTTCATTGTTTAGATTAATTTTTAGCGAGTACAGTTTGCCCATGATACAGAACAAAAGGTCATGTCATTAGTGCACTAGTTTGCTTGTAGATAGTTGGATCACCAACATATTTATTTAAAGAGCTTGCAAAGACTAAATAAGAATGTTGTATTTTTAACTGTTTACATTTCTAAAAGGTAGGAGTTTTTAGTACTGACTAGTTTCATGATGTTTCACTTTTGACATTTACTTATGTATTTTATATATTTTATCCCTATACGATGATGTTGTTTAATCTAATTGGCACTGGGAAGTGCATTCTTATCAAAGTTCTCGCAAACCCCCAACTGTAATTGACACTCTAGTTCTTGAGATGTATCCTAATTTTGTTGATACAATAAATAGGATGAAGCCAGTGCTAACATGGGAAGATTTCAAGAAGACTACCATAGCTAGGGTATCAACTAGTAAGAGAGTATTGGAAGAGTTCTGGGTATGTGTTACATGTACATAATAACTACAACTTACTAACTAGCTTTGCTATTGTTTAAAAGTTATCTCAACTGCAACTTACTATAAATAATATGATTGGATAGTGGCATTTCAAGTGTCTTCTAGAAGATAGAGCTGAGGCAGATGTTGTCTTGGAGTTAAAATTTAAAAACATGGTGCCTAAGATATTGAGTGAAGAGAAGCGGGCTATCACAAAGAAACTATATAAGGATGGTAACATGCCTCTAGAAGATGTAGATGAATATAGAAATCGTTGGCCAACAAAAGAAGCACTTATATCTGCTAAACCAAGAGACTTTACACCAATGAAGGTTGGGCTTTGCTATGTGAGCACTGGAGTACATCAAAATTTAGGAAGTCATCCTTAAAGGCAAAGCAAAATCGCCTAGCTAGAGATAATAACGTATACCATTGCAGTGGCTCAAGAAGTTTGCTAGCAACACGCCAATGGCTGGTAAGAACCCAAACCAGAAAGTTGTGACTTCATAAACTACTAATGTACAATGTTCAATACATATCAAAGCATACTTATACTTTAATTATAGGCACTAAAAACTGGTATTGACCCTGAAATTAGTGGCGCCTGGATGCATAATCATGAATTGAATCTAGGGACAAATGATGGTAGGTTGTGCAACCAGAATGCTGCTAATAAATGGGTAAGTGTTGGATTATTAAGCTAGTAGCTCTTGTAGTTGTTTTGTTACTTATCCTCAGCTTTTCAATGTTTTTTTGGAAAAGGCACAATATGAGGAAGGAATGGAAAAAAAGTATGGCATGAATTAGAAAATTGAGCATCCTGGATTATATGCAAGTGTCATTTATGAGTGTGCAGGTAGAATGCCACATGGTAAGCTAGGAATTTGTGATGGAGCAATTAGTATTGCTGAGAAGGAAGAAATCAAGACAAGGAAAATAAGTGCAAAATCATATGTTTCTCCTAAAGAGAAGTGACTTGAAAGGGAAAATCTATAGTTACAAAAAATATAGCAACCTTGAACATGTTGTGTGGGTAATGATCATTGGAATAAATATATGCATAGGACAAATAAATTCCTTTGGCTAACCATGGAGTTTTAACAGGCACTTGTTGCTAAATAAGGAATAGACTTTGATGCATTAGCTCAGGAAACTACAACTAACTTGGTAAGTTTACCTGCTACCTCACATAACACAAATTCTTACAATGAACTCAAGCATCACTCTAGTTGATTCAGATTTAAATTTTATTTTTCCCACCTCAATTCATTACAAAACTAACCTTCAAAGTATAAACTAATATATGTATGACATGCAGTCTACATCTAAATCTAAGGTTGCATTCACTAGAGAGCACTAGAAAATTGTTCCTAATGCATCTGATCATGTAAGTATTAAGTGTGTTCCAGATGTGTTCATGCCATACCTTAAATTATTGCAAAATCTATCTTATATATATTTAAGATGGTTCATATGTATGCTAATAAAAATAATTTTATAACTTCTGCAGGATAACATTAGTGGAGAGGTAGTGGTGAGGAAAATATTGGTGGAGCATATTATAGTGGTGAGGAAAATGAAGATGACATCTATGATTATGATGATGAAGGATATCATTCCCAAGATGATGGCCAAAATTACGAAAACAATGGTGAATACTTTTTCGATGATGATGCTTCATGGTGATGGGAAGAGATTATATGCAACATATGCAATGTGGCACTTTTAAGTAGTTTTTCTTATGCCTTGTGAATAGCAGAGCAATATCTTAGTCAAGTATTTTAATTTGAACATTAATTTATGTAATGTCGAAGAATGTTCTTAGAAACTCTACCTTTCAATATTAAAGAGTTGGTTATAAAATGTCATGAATTGTGAATGTTCAACATTTGTAATTGATCTTCCTAGTTACATATATTAATTATTTATGGCTATAAAAAATATCCCAAGCAATATCGGATGATGGATTATAATAAAATACCTTCATCTCTATATTCCCGATGGTTTAATAGTTTTAGGCAATGGGAAACCAAACCTTCACATATAGATTCTACCAAGAGTATTTAATTCTTGACGGTTAATAAACACCGTTTCTAATATGTTTCCCGATCGGTTAAAAAACTCCCATGCAACAAATCCCTAACTGGATATGTTTCCCAATGGGTTAAAAAAATCTGCCAAGCAACAAACACCGACCGGATATGTTTCCTGATGGGTTTAAAAAACTGTCAAGCAACAAATCCCCAACCGGAAAACTCTCGACATGTTAGACCAAAGGCTGAATGGCCTGTTTACCAACTGATTTCCAAGTGTTAACCATCGGAAACATACAGTCGGCCATACAATGACTGACTACCGGTCGGTACAAGTGGAAATGTCCGACCATGGATGCTCGATGGGAGCTTCCCGATGGTATACACTCGGCAATTGTACTTCCCAACGGTACAGATTAATGGTTGATGTATTTTTAAAAGGGTTTTCTCTCAACTTTCAAACCATTACTTGTCTCTAGCAACTCATGCAATATTAGATCGCTCAAGTAGTAGTTAGATTACTGATATACAGATAAGTTTGCTCCTCTTTATAGTATAACTGTCTATCATAAACCTAGTCAAACACTTTTCTACCCAATCGTAGACCAGAAAAATAAAACACCCTACAAATATACATTTGCCTCGCACATTCCATTTTATCTCTTTCATCGGTGATGATACACAATCATCCAACCTCCATATTCATTAGATGATGAACAATGATCATCCGTTAAGTAGCCAACCATGCTACCTTTGGTTATTGTCCATGGCATGAAGTTCTTCATCATCCACTGTCAAGCCACTTGATCATAAACTCGAATCATCATGTTGGCTTGACCTCTCTTGAACGATATGACCGACTTCACAGCTTCATGTCACCTTATTGGTTCATTAATCGCAGCTTCACTTGCTACTCACTATTGCCTCGGTCCATCGGTGCCAAGCTCTCTACTCACGCTTCATCCCTTTGATGGTCCATCACACCCAAGCCTCTAGCTTGTCCTTCACACTTGCAACCCGATCCATCCCTTCACACTTGCAACCCGCTCCGTCATAACCAAGTCATGCCTCTTAATCTTATCCACCTAGCCACATGACTCCATATTATGTCTTATGTAATGAGCTCCTTCGTCTCACTAGTTAAGCACTACCAACATGTCCAAGCCATCTCTCCACCGATAGCTTAACGTGTTGCTCACACTAGTGTATCTGTGGACTAAATACTTATGTATCTTAACATACACCACACTAGTCCACCCAAAGGTTGTCACTTGATTACCAAAAGCAAACTAGGACTTTCAGAAGTAGGTGCCAAGGTTGATAGTGATGTCATGGACTTAAGTTAATGGATACCGCATCCTAAGGCTCAAGAGCCTCATGCAAGATATGTCCTCTAGTAGGATTTTGCACTTCAATGTACCTAGCTGTGGATCCAAGATAAAAATCCACCTATGACGAACTTTTGTACTATTAATTCATTGAATTTATTTAGGCATGTGCATTGCCATCCCATCCAAGGCACATGTTCTCCTACGAGAAGGCGCCATTTATGAATCTAGGTGAGGAGAGAAATTCAGTTCATACCAAAGAGATTGATAAAAGGGAAATGAAGAGATAGTAGGAAGAGAACCTTATTCTTTTTTTGAAAAGATACACATTCAATTAGGGTGTGTATGGTTTGAGGTAGATGTGGGATGAGTTGAATCTATCCCAGTTTTATAGGTTGAGTTGAACTCATCTCATATATTGGTTGGGAATGTTGGATCCGTTCCAATTTTTAAATGAAAGGTTGATCGATGAATTTTTTGGTCTTTAAGTGACGTTATCAATTGAAATTAATCAATTTAACTGAATTTCTTTGTTATACTTATACTATGTCTATTTACCTATTTATTAAAACTATATATTTGCCATTAATCGATTTAGTTGACTTTAAATTATTTGACAACAAATTTGGTTAAAATTCCGTTCAAACCAAAATTATTCATAACTAATTTAGGCCTTGTTTAGTTCAATCCAAAAATCAATTTTTTTTAAAATTATCCGTCACATCAAATCTTGCGGAACATGTATAAAGTATTAAATATAGTCGAAAATAAAAACTAACTACACAGTTGGATGGTAAATCGTGAGATGTTTTTTTTGAGTCTATTAATCTATAATTGAACAATAATTACCAAATAAAAATGAAAATGCTACAGTAATAAGAACCAAAATTTTTGAGAACTAAACCAGGCCTTTTAACTTAGGCAACGTATCCTATGCAAACTGGGTATGCTGTGCAAACTTGTAAACTATCGATCTGGATCCCAGGATAGTCATCTGATGGCGGTAGAGAAAGATGGGATCTTTTTACAGAATAGCACCCGCCAGCCAACAACTAATTTTTGTTTTTTCCATCTACCCCCTCCCTCCGTCTGGAGAACGGACGCCGCCTGGGCTCCGTCACGCGCGATCGATCGAGGGGAAGGATCGCTAGGGCACGCGTCAAGGGGAAGGTCTCCGTCTGCCTGCCCCGCACGGCGCCGGCGGCGACACGGCCAGGGCCGGCGGGCGCATGCGCGTGCCGTCGCTGCGGAAGGTGAGGTCTGTGCGGCCAGCGAGAACAAGCACCGCCTGAGTAGAAGTACTTCACCAATCTGGTAAAGAAGCCACTCATGAATGGCGCTTGAAATATATTTACATCTGTACAATCTCAATTTGATTGTGCGTGATGGATGGATCTTGCTTCTTTGTACAATGACTCTAGTATGATTTATATATGATCTCCACTCCTAGAGAAACTATATATGAGTGTATGATTATTGTACGAAGGTCCAATTCACATGCCTCTGCTACCGGCTAATACAGTACAGGACGCCAGTGATGTGAGTTCGATTCGATCTGATAAAACAAGACGAAGGATCCCGCCCGACAGCCGGCGCCGTGACGATGAACGACTCCACCCCGCCGCACTCTGGTATGCTGTCCGGTCCTCGTAATCGGCCGCCGGCGGAGCACGAACTCGCTATCGGAGACGGAGAGACGCGGGGAGGCGATCACAGGCCCTCGCGCGATCGGAGACGGAGAGACGCGAGAAGACGGAACGGAACGGAGGGTTACAGAGGGAGGGGGATTTTGGAAAAAGTTTACGATTACCACAAGCTAGGTGGGAGTTAAAATGTAAAATTACCCCACCTCTATGTACAGCCATCGGATGACGATCCTAGGATCTAGATCGTCAGTTTACAAGTTTACACGGGATGTCTGGTTTGCATAGGATCCGTTGCCTTTAACTTAGGCCTTGTTTAGTTCCGAAAAATGAAAAGTTTTCGGTACTGTAGCACTTTCGTTTGTTTGTGACAAATATTATCCAATTATGGACTAACTATGATCAAAAGATTCGTCTCGTGATTTACAGCTAAACTGTGTAATTAGTTTTTGTTTTCGTCTATATTTAATATTTTATACATGTGCCATAAGATTCGATGTGACGGGGAATCTTTGAAAATTTTTTGGTTTTCAGGTGAACTGAACAAGACCTTAAATGTGTATATGGCATGCCGACGTCTATCTTCCACGGCCTGGACGGCTGGACCCGCAGCGGCACATGGCCTGAATCTGTTCGCGCACATGCATCATCCTCACATCCAAAGAATCAGAGAACCTCGTGATCCGTACGGCTCCAGGCCCAAGAGTAACCGTTTTGTCAGCCTCACACTCCCCACCCAGTCCACGGTGCACCGAGACCACCTCTCGCCCTCCCTTTCCCCCGGCCGGACCGGCACCCCTCCCCCCGCCCCATACCCGCGCCCGTGCGTCAGCGATAACAGCACCGGCGTGGTCGTGTGGAGCATCGGCCGCCCCAGCCCCAGTCTCCCTCCCTCTCTCGGGTCATCGTCGTCGTCTACACGGCGGCACCCCTCGTCTTGGAGGCGAAGAAAGAAAGCGGCCACCTATAAGTACCCCGCGCCGCCCAACTGCCCAAGCCTCCCCAACTAAACCCCCCAAAACCTACCACCGCCCATCCATTTTCGCCTTGGCTCGACCCGCGACTCAGAGGGCATCCACGGCGGCAGCGGCAGTGCGAGAGGGGGTCCGAGGGAGGATTGAAGGATGCACCTCTACAACGCGTGGCTGCCGCCACCGGTGGCGACCGCGGCGCGTGGGGAGGCAGCTGCGTTCGCGGGCGCTGTGCGGACCGCCGCCGACGCGTGGCTGCCCGGAGACCCCGACTCCGCCTACGCCACACTCAAGTGGATCTCCGTGTTCGACCTGTAATTTCTCCCTCGAACTCTCACCCCTTCCGCGGCTGCGGTTTGATTGCTTTGTGGTCTCGTTTATACTTCGGTGTGCTGGTTCGTGTGGGCGACGGCCTGCTGCTCGATTGGTGCTTCCTCGACTGCTGTTGCCTAACTTGAGTTAGCAATCCGGTTTATCGAGTAGCGGATTTCGCTTTTAGTCTTGTCAATGTCGGTCTGAGTCCTGGTTTTTGCTTGATGCGATAGCGATCGCGTTTGAGTAGGCGAATTTTGAGTTGCGGCAATCACTATCTGAACTTCCTATTTTCCGTGTTCTTTTGGTGTGCAATTTCAAATTTAGGTATTCTGCAAGCACTTTTTCGGTTTTGTACTCCAAGTCTCTGCTGAATTTTCTGAACTACGGATCACATTGAAAATTAGAACAGCAAATAAGTAATTCCAGAGCACTGCTTCTTTTGGGGTGCGGTTTTGATCAGAATTAGAAATTCAGATTATTACAATTGTCAGAAGTATGTCTAACTGTCCTTAGATTTACTATACTGTCAGATGCGCAGCTGTATGTTTGATGTATACAATTGGATTTTGGCAAATTTTTTTCATAAAATGTTATACTGTCAAATGCACAACTGTGTGTTTGCTGAATGCAAATGCCATGCAATCGATTGTGCTTTTTTTTTTGAAATGCCACTCTGAATAATTTCATTAGTAAAATGCCATTACAAAAATGATCATATGCCTCTTTCGCTGTATTTTTGCTATTTCACCCAACTTTCCCGCTGACAAAACTTGAACTGATCACAACATCCTGGTTCCTTTTCCAATCCTACTGAATATGATTCAGCTCTATGGTTCTATTGCAAAAGCTGATATCTGTACCGAGTGACTCCAACTATAGCTGAAAATGGTCGCAATTCAGAATTAAGCCGAAACATGCTTAACATAGACCCAGAAGTCTATGGCATGTTATCCAAATAGGCAAATACTTGTACTTCTGAT
>Ga0182004_10003900_pt1 | contig 11928 bp, 7 predicted proteins | sample Sormic07211540_1_FD_120479 | JGI IMG/M metagenome (GOLD analysis project Ga0182004, IMG submission 120479) | Endophyte microbial communities from Sorghum bicolor roots, Mead, Nebraska, USA - 072115-40_1 MetaG | ecosystem: Host-associated > Plants > Roots > Unclassified | place: USA: Nebraska... | reverse complement strand
TAGCCCGCGGCGGTAGCCATGGAGTCAATCGTTATGACCTCCTTGTCTTGATCGCCCTCAGTGGAATCTGCATCAATGTTAGCAGCAAGGGCTAAATCATCTTCACATCACTAGCACTTACATATCCATCCTCGGTAGCAATAAAGGCACAACGACTGGGCACTCCTTCAGGTATGTCCCATGCCTTTGCATCGGTGGCAAATCATTTTAGAGCTGAGCGAGCAGGAGCTAGTAGAAGCACCTGGAGTGGCACCTTTCTTCAACTGGGGAAACTGCACATTAGATAATTTACTTATCTGAAAAGAAAATAGAAGTGTAAATGGCTGTAGTGCAACAAAAATCTTGGGCGTCTCTGGCTCGGGACACTGCTGAAAATTCCTCCTAGTGTCAAACCTGAAAGGCTGGTGTTGTTTGCATCCCTGTACTCCACGTTCTACCTTAATAGTAAGATGATACAATTGGGAAAATTGTGTCATTCTTTGTAATCAAGAATGTTCTGTATATCATGGTTTAAATCACCAAAGAATCTAGCACTAGCATCAGCATCATCTTCATTTACACCACAACATGCTAAACCAATAAGCAATTCTTGATAGTATGCTTCTACTTCTTTATCTCCTTATTTTAAAGTTTATAGTTTTAGACGTAAATCATGTTGGTAATACGGAGGAACAAAATGAGACTTCATATGTTGCTTTAAAGCATTCCAAGTTTAAGGCACAACAGCAATATTATTAGCATTGCAAAGATCACTCCACCAAATCAAAGCAAATTTAGTAAACTTACTAGTAACAAGTCTAACTCTATATTTAGCAGGAACATTATGAGAATTAAATATTTGTTGAACAGCAAGATCTCAATCTAAGTATGCCTCAGGATCAACATTACCAGTAAAAAAAGTAGGCTAAATTTAATTTTAGCAAAAAGATCATTATTACCATGATTATTACCTCTCATACCACGACGATTGAAGTTGTAGTGGTGATGGTTGTGTGCATCATTATCAGCATTCGCATCTTCATCATAAAAAACATCCGCATCTTCATCATCAGAACAATGAGGCAGAGGGTGTTGCTCAATCTGTTCAATGCAGGTGACCAGATTATTCACCTTGCGCGTTAGCTCATTCATAAGATTGTGTTGTTCAGTGATGAACGTTGTAAGCTCGCCCTTGGACACGTACTCATTCAAATCTACCAGAGTCCCTACCATGGTTAGAAGATAGAAAAAAACAACACCAAAGTATTATCCCTATCAACTAAAAGGAACCAAGTGGTGGTGGTGAAAATAGAATGCAAAATCACAAGCGGTTTACCACTGTCTTGCAAGTGTTCTTACCAAAGCCAAACAGGAGCAAAATCAAATTGGCAAAACAATCTGTTGTTGAGAATCGGTAATAGTTTCAAGATGAGTGTGTGCTGACAGAAGTATATGTGGAGCTTTGGAAAGACATTATGATCAATAAGGATTAGCAATTGACGAGTGCAGATTTGGCTAAGTTCAATAAGTATCCAAAAGATAAACTACAATTATTGGCTAAGACGTGCCTATACGTAGTGCAACAAGTTGAAACAAAGGACCATGGAAAGAACTCACAAAATAAGCAAATAGCCTGGATTTTCCCTTTTTCATGAATATGCCCCGGATTTCCAAAAGATACTAGTAGGAATCAAACTTTTTTTTACTATTTTTTTATATATTTCTCTGAGCAAGGATCATAAAAGACGCAACCATAAAAATTGACACCTACAACTGAGGTGGGATGTGGTCTACAGAAATTGACCACGTTCTCTAAAAAGCATGCAAAAACTTTAACAATTTTTTTCTTTATTTTTTCGTTTTTTTGGAAATTTTGATGAGACCAAACAGGGCGAAGCCAAGTTTGGGTCAGCTCCAAATGGTGTCAAGAAGCTGTTGTAAAAATTTTAGATTTTTTTGATAAACGAGCGAAAAGTTATGCGTGTTTTACGTATCTCAAGTTATGGTTTTTAGAAGGCACAATACGGCGGCGGCGGCGGCAGTTAGGGCACAGCGTCCCAGGTGATCTCTTGGTGGGACCTGGCATGGAACTTGGGGTTGGTGATCCTATCATCAGCTTTGGCGACATTCATGATAGCTCAGGCAAGAAGCTTCTTCTTGCGTGAGTCTCCATGGATACTTTGCTGTCGAAGATGGAGTGAACAGTGTGCATAGGACTCTGGTGCCGATGAAGGGGACCCTTGTCCTGGTTTTAGCTGTCACAAGCAACTCCTGCACCTAGGCCGGTCGCTTACGGAGTAGCTTGGCCTTGAGATTGTCGTGGTAGTGGAGACCCTTGATGAAGGCTGAGACCGCATCGGTTGCTTGCATGCATCCTCCACCTTCTCTTTGTCAATTAGGTATTTCCTAGTGGAGAAGATAGTGACTAAATTTGTCAACTAAGTGTTGATTTGAAATCCATTCTAGTTTGATATTCATTTTGACGAGTCGGGGTTCAAATCGAGCTCAATTGCTTCTTTTTTTTAAGCTCAACTGCTTAGTTGCTAATGGATATCCTAGCGGCTCTCTATCTCCCTAATGATATTCACTTTGATGCTTATTTGAGTTGGGGTTCAAACTAAGTTCAACTGCTTAGTTGCTAATCGCTATCCTGGCGGCTCCCAATCTACCTGATGATACTCACTTTGACGCTTGTGTGAGCGGGCTCAACTGCTTAGGCCTCGTTCATTTGCTTGGGTTCCTTTCTGGTCCTTGAATCTTTCTAGGCCGGCATACGGTGGATCTAGGTGTGTCACTCATTTCAGGCCCAAATACACAACCAGGAATTAATTGTCACGTGGTAATAAATAATGAGAGGTAATAAATGAGTATAAAGGCCACACCGCCACACAAACCATCAATTTCTTCCTAGCTAATTCGTTGAATAAAGCTACAAAACAAATAATCTACCAACAATATGTGCTCTTATCGTCAATTATTTGGTAGATGAACTCAAGAACTGCTACGAATCAAGAACCAGCACTGCTCCTAGCACTGCCTCAGTGCCTCTTATATTCTTGGTGCAAGAATGGACCGCTAGACTACGCCTACTTGCAAGGTCCAACTTCAATCAACATTTACACATACTTGCCCCTGAGATAGTGTACTAAGCATGCTCATGAACACTAATATATATCTAAAGAAGTGAATTACATCATCAATTAAGTACAATTTGAAGCAAATGGGAAGGTATCATTAAGAGTTTGAAGTGGGAAAGGTCAGGCTCTGCAATCGCACTTTGTGAAGCAAATGGGAAGTTTCAGGATATTATAATAGCGCAAGATATGCAGAGCTTGTAATTGTTCAGTAGCACTGCTCCTACGAAGGTACCTAAGGTTATGTGACTGACCAGGCCTAGAGAACTCAAAGTTTTGCAGTGATTAAAGGACTCTTGTAGTCAAATAAAAGAAAAACATTAAGTTTTCAGCAATTAAGTAGACTGACATGTTAGACCATCACATTTTTTAGATCAGTCAGAGACAATACAACCTGTGCTCACTGTCATTGCTAACTGCTCAGTCAGTGATGTCTCTGAAGAGACAAATGATCTGATAATAAACCAACGAGTTGATGCATGCAATGGCTAGTGAGCAGAGCAGGCAACTGGCAAGTCAGGAACTACAGTACACATGAATGATCGAGGATCCTAATAAGCAGGTCATTAGTCTCGTCTCATATGGATGGTAATGGTCTGACAGACGAGGATGGATTAATTCCTCAAACTGACACTGATCTAGCATAGCGGTAGCAGCAGCAGTGTCCATTTGCTTTGGTACACTCTTCAAATCAGGGATCAGTGCAGGTCAATTTCACCCTTTTCTCCATGATTCTAGGCCAGAAGATTAATAAAAATAAATAAATTTGGTGACTCAACCAAGCAACCTGCTGACAACTATAGTAGAATACATCAAAGGTTCCCAGTTGGAAAAATATAGGTGCTCACAAAAGCAAACTATGACATCTGAATATCAATGCCACCATAAAATGCATGTAGTAGATAGCCGGACTTGAGGAAATACTAGTGACACAAACTAAACTACAACTATAAGTTGTTTCATCACACTGATATAGTTTCCTCACATACTGAAGAACACGCCTGTGACCTAGGTCAACCTGGAGTAGGATAGATCAGCACCCACTTCTAGCCCCCCACTAATCATCATCATCATCCATCTAACTACCATAAGACCATTGTGCTCAAGATCAGAGAACCCTAGAGGGAAAGAGGACGAGGACGAAGGAGAGCACGAGTGAATCACCAACGAGACGGACGAGGAAGGGGAAGGGCGCTGCCCTGCAGTCACCCCGCGCCGTGCTGCACCGTCGCCTCTGCTGCTCGAGTTGTCGTATGCCCGCTTTGCTTCTAGGAGACGGAATCGATCTAGAGGGTAGGAGGTTTGGATCCATTCCAGGCCACGGAGACAGTGCAAAGCGAAGCAAGTTTTCGTTCCAATCCAGTTTGGATTCCACGGGACCGAAACGAACACAAATTCCCATTAACATCCAGATTGGAAACTGGCCACAGCAATCCAACAGAAACGAGCCCGGGAATGGCTCAATCCGGCAAAAACGAACGAGACTTTAGTTGATAATGGCTATCCTGACGGCTCTCAGTGTCCCTAATGAAATGAATTAAGATAGGCTATCTTTATGTTGAAATTAGCACGGTATCTTCAGAATAGTTGCATTCATGTCATTCTTTTAACCAAACAGCATCTTCTAAGGGTGTTAAATTTGTTTGCATTCTACAGGCTTTCCTTGTGCACACGAAGTTCCAAGCGGAATGCGTTTCCTAAGTGTAAAAAATTCAAATCAGAAAAACAAGGCCTGAGATGTGGAGTATACACATGACATGTCTCTAGTTTTCAAGTCCACTTTTCCACGTGAGCTATGACAAGCTGCAACCATCTCTTGCTTGAAGCTTTTCGCACCGCTAGAGATGGCCTCGCCGCTGGAGCTCACCTTGCTCGCCTCCACGCACGGATATGTTGGTTGCAGAGCGTCAGAGGCTCAGAGCGAGCTCAGGCTACCACTTTGGCGATCCCAGAGCGTCATTCTCGACAACTACCCGTTGTCACCTAGTGATCCCAGGTGTTGGGTGAAAACAGTTCGCGAGTCAGGACACTGAGAATGCGAATAAGATATGCTGTCAACTCCCCCAACAGGAAGCCATCGTCTGAAAGCATCCAGTACAATTCTAGGTACAACACCCTACGAATTTAAGAGTAAATCTGGATAACCTGGTAAATGAAAAACATAATACAAAAACGATGAATCTTCCAGCCCACCAATCCTCAACACAATTCAAAATAAATCTAAATCCTATTACAATGATCATGTCAACATGACATTAGCGACAAAATCAGAAACTCAATACTCAGCCTAGTCCAAAAGCACATCACTCACAAAGCAAACTTGTTGAAAACTGAGCAACTTCAATCTACAACTTCAGCACAAACCATGTTACCTCAAAACAAACTGCACCATGGACTTCGAAGGAAATGAAAAATTAGCCTGATCAGCTTTCAGAAGGACCAATAAAATGTGTCAAGCATGGGCTGGTGTTATTGCTATATCCATTGCCCCCCAGCAGTAGCATCACAGCTGCGGCAGGGGAAAATCCAGCTGATAGGCTTCAGCGCAACTCAACAGGCAAGAGATGGCAATAAATCCATGTGTAACAAGACTGGAGATGAATGCTACAAGTAGCTGATGGTTCAGTCAAATGTCAGTAATAAACTTCATCAGGACATAATAAGATTATAATAGTTGGAACTAAAATAAATTTATGGTTTTGTTTATTTATTTTTCTGAGAATAGGACAAGACAACTTGTGGTTATGGCTATCTAAAGTTGCATGTCCAGCCAAGGTTCTAAAGGATAATTAAGGCACACTCAACACTTTTCAGCTCCCATGTACTGATGTACACAAATACAAACCTACACAGTAAAGTACAAAAGACAAAGAGAAGGCAGAGATAAAGAAGTGTCTAGGAAGGCAACAAAATATTTTGTTAACGTTACAAAAATACATGGCTACAATTCGCACATCCAGACAAAAGAAGTTACTACTCACACCATCCCAAACCAGGACATACCATCCACATGAAGCAAACCACATGGTTAAAGTGCTGCACCTTTTCCAGAGAATAATATGTGCAACTACCCCAAAACCCGCACATTGATTATGCAAAAAGGAAAGAAACAACAAGTGTTACGGCAGAAATGTAGATATTAAAGAAAATATTTCAGAATATATGGGACTAAATAACTATAACACTAATGATTGTTAAGCCCGAAGCACTATGTCAAAAGTAAGAAGAATAGGAGCAATGGAGAACATGACAAGGGGCAGTAATTACTGACAATCTTGGTAGCAAACGGAAATACTAATTGACCTCTCCATCTTCTCCAAGTTCACCATCTTCCAGCTCATGTCCACCATTTCTTCTGCTACTATCTCGGTCCTTTTTATGTCTTTTGTGCCGGTTTTCACTATCCGAGTCTGAACCATGTGCATGCTGCATGATCAACAATAGTGATCTTATTACATACATTAACCATAAGTGAATACCATGACAATATTTCAGGTGATCGAAGAATATTTGACAAACTAAGCAACAGAACAGAACAATTACATATTAATTGCAGCTATTGTCCATGTTTTGGTTAATTTTGATGGATTACAAAAAGATTAGGTTGTATTCAGATTGATTATGATTCTGTCATTCTAGTAGGGAAACAAATCAGAGAGCAAGGACAATTTTTCTTTTGAAGGTAGTCATACTACAGTTATATAACTTTCCTTTGTTTCTTTTTTAAAATTCATACTTTTGCAACAAGGAGGTGTTAGTCCTCAATGGAAAAGCTGATTCAAAGGATTGTCTGAATGGCACATTTGTGCCAAGGCTATATATATCTAAAAATCACAAGACTGGTATGATTATGAGAGCTTTCTCTGTAATTCATAAGCTCTACAAAGTCATACTACTTTCGATCACAAATTTGAAATATTGATGGCCAAAGTTAAAAAAGGTTTTTAACTTATACCCTGCGACAACTATTCAAAGCCGTGGAAAAATTTCGGATTGTTCTACAGCCAGTTTCCCACTCAAACAATTTAAGGCCATGGAAAAAGACAACCAAGCTAATAAAGACAAGATGACCTAGCTAGCTGATTTTGTGGCTTATCCAACTGATTACACATGAACAAGTTATTCCCTCCATTCCAAATTATAAGACGTTTTGGGTCTTCTAGATACATAACTTTTGCTATGCACATATAGATATACAGTCTAGATAAAAGCAATGTATCTAGAAAAGCCAAAATCTCCTGTAATTTGGAATGGAGGGAGTAGTCTATTAAAAGTAGGGGACCTAGTATGACGTATCGTCAACGTTTATAGAATACAGAGTATGACTAAAGCAATAAACATTTTGTGGGGGAGATCATTAATGCCTACTGTTTCTAAGGAAAAAAATCTAGCAGACATCTAACAGCAAATTTACCTTCTTGTAGGTATTTTAGTTTATTCTAATAAACAAAATTAGGAATAAATACTGCATCACAAAACGTCCTGGTGGTTTTACAGCTGAACATCACAAAAAGAAGGTAAACATGTTTGAAGTCGAATAACACAAACAGGAAACAGAAAATAACTAGAGTTAAGTGAACTTGAAAGGAAATTGTCTTCAAACAGTAGCATCAAGCTCACACTGCAGACATACTGATGCCAAACACATTTTGTTACAGTTGCTAAATCTGTTGATTTTGTATGGACTTTAGAACCACATGTATGAACGAATAACACCAAATCAGAGTCACAACGTCCCCAATGTTTAGCTTGATTTGCACAGAATATCAAATTTTATACCTTCCTAGATTTCTTGCGATCACTGCTATGCCTCCGAGACTTCTTAGAATCATCTTTATCATCCCTTTCAGAGCTTACATCATCTGTGTCATGGTGGCGTCTCTTATGTTTCTTTTCTTTATCTCTTTTCTTATCTTTTGAACCATGGGTGTCCAAATCAGCACCATCAAGATCCATTTCATCTCTCCTTGATCGATCTTTCCCTTTTTCCTTTTCTCTCTCCTTCTCCCGGTGGTCTCTTTCTTTTTCTTTGCGTTCTTTGTCCTTCCTTTCTTTCTCTTTCTCTTTCTTCTTCTCTTTCTCCTCACGCTCTTTCTCTCTTTTTGCCTAGTATAAGAGTAAAAATTACAGGGGAGAATGAGAAATGAAAAGAAACATCTCACAGAAACTATCTGGTTAGTTCAGTTGGTTCCCATAAAAACATTAACCATATTTGAAATCTTGGCATTGTGCTGTCTAAAACCAAATCAAAGCACAAATGCTTAGTTTGGCTTAATCTTAACATATACAAAATCATATTCCCTCTATTCCGAATTATAAGTTGTTCTGGTTTGTCTAGATACATAGTTTTCTTATGTATCTAGATAAAGTATAAATCTAGGTGCATAGATAAAGCTATGCACCTAAAAAAGCCAAAACAACTTATAATTTGGAACACAGTGAGTAATACATAGATGTGAAACGCAACTTATTAATTAAAAAAAAGTAGCCCCAAATACTAGTGCTTTTGAATTTAATATTATCAATATCAAGGACTGGATGTACATTATAGCTACAAACATGTTGAGTATAGGTTAAAAGGCTTGGAAGCCATAATAATCCTGCATTTCAGCTCATCTGTTATATAGGTCTCCAAAGTTGAAACAGAACTGAACAAAAAGAGCCAATCAGCAATGAAATCGGCTATTCTTGCTCAGGTAGGTTGGATCACACTTTTTTTCCACCTCTGGTAAGCAACACAAGTAATAAACACATGGTACCTGCCATTCCCACTAAGTACCAATTGTGCATGGACAGCTATGAACTAACACAAAATACAAAACAGCATATAAACTCTTAACAAACTATGAAGACTGCAGATAGATGATATAGACAACAGTACAACCATTTACCTTTTCTTCCTCCCTCAAACGTTCTTTCTCTTTTAACCTCTCTTTCAGGTGGACAACACACTCTTCAAAAAGCTCTCTAGCATAAGTCTCACTGTCCAAAGCCCTAATGCAGCAAAGCAAACATAAGAATCACTCACTCAATATAAATAATAAGTAGGAAAATCTGATACTAGTCCCTATCATACAGCAGTTCAAACATCCATGAGACCATGACACAGTTCATCACCTCCGAGGGTTAAATCAACATTTTGCATGACATATTTCTATACAAAACCATTTGTAGTCCAACACAATCATTGTCCAGCTACAATTAAATGAATCGTGTACTATACAGGACACACTAATCTTTATTTAAATGAAGACACACTAATCTTTATTTAAATGAGGACCCAAAATAGTCTAAAAAAATGGAACCTATAGCTATATCAGAGAATCCAATACCACGATACTAAAGAATTGGAGCCTACTCATTTTTAATTGGGCCTGGAGAATAATTTCTTTTCCAGAAGTAACAACTCATACTCAATTAATTTGACTGTTACCACTACTGCTATATTCTGTGTACTATATTCAGTGAACAGGACCGTTTTCGTTTTCTAACCCACAATGGCATTACATTAACTAGGCGGGCACATGCATGTAGTGTGGTAAACTGTTCACAAAATGATTAGAAGGATGATTGACATTTGCCATTACCTGAACTCTTCACTATCCTCAAAAAGCTGTTTAGAATCATCCCAGGTTGAAGAAGCAGATATTTCCTACAATGTTTCAAAGAAACACAAATGAATCACACCAAAGGTATCGCATATCCTAGTAGTCTGGCAAATTATGTCACCATATCCATCGAATTCAGAACACTGGACTAAATATGCATGCAGTTACAAGGGATCTCAAAATGGATTCAGATTTGCACTGGAAATCAAACATTTTGCAATCCAAATATGGTATGCTTGGAGAGGGTCACAGAGATGGTATGGTTTCTGTACTATCAATGAATGATTCTATTGATGAATATTCAGTATGCCCAGAGCAAACATACTTCAACAAAATGCAGGTCGTAAATAAGAATCTAAAACAGCTGAAAACCATTTTCCCTGGTTTAGGCAAACTCCAATACCAAACCATCTCAAAGTTAGGACATACTGAGAAAAATACCAACAATCGAGTAGTTGATGCAAAATCAATTACCAAATAATAAAGCCATTCAAGGGAAGAAGTACCTATAAGATTTGCATTTTTAAAGTACCAACACATTTGGCGCAGGCTTAATAATTCTGTGTTATTTTTGCATTCAATAAATTCAGATAGCATTTACTAGTTCAAATAAATCCACTTACTATACATCAACAAGTTATGGATTATATCATATAAAGAAGCACATCAATTTAAGCTGATAAGTAGCAAGTCATAGTCATTCTTCCTGATATTTTACCGCCGTGGTTTCCCATAAGAGCAACCACAATGTATTTCAACTACTTAGTCCATATGGGTGGGACCTGTGTCAGTAGACAAGCTATTGTTGTCACCACAATGTTGAAGTTTATATGGACCAAAATAGAGGCCCGCTGTAACACATAGAAAAAATTGGCAGTCCGCCCACTCCCTTCCTTCGCACTGCCATACTCGAGCCAAACTCGGAGCAGATTCGAGGCAAAGGCCAGTGGCAGATATGCACTCACAGGAGGTGCAGACGGTTACACATGGGGCACATGCAGCGATTGAATCTGTTTTCTTCTTCCCGGATCTGATTTGAGCTGCTTCTTTCTCATGTACGGCGTGTAGATGGCGACCTCTCGGGCCGCACTATGGTCGGGGACTTGGGTCAGTGACCTCACAGGCCATGCGGATGGTTACGGCAGCGAACTCATGGGCAGCATGGATGGCCATGGTGGTGTCCTCATGGGAAAATGGATGGCCATGCCGGCAGCAGCGTGAACGACGCGGATGGCTGCAGCAGCCTTGCTGGTGGTGCGGATGGCCAGACACGCGGCTAACTCGTGGGCAGCAAGGATGGCCATGGCGGCGTCCTCATGGGCAGCATAGATGGCCATGCCGGCAGTGGCGCGAGCGGCGCAGATGGCTGTGGCAGCCTCGCTGGTGGTGCGGATGGCCAGACACGCGACCTCGAGGTCGACGCACATGGCTTGGGCAACGTCCTCACCAGTCACACGGAGGGCCAGGACAGCATCCTCGTGGGCGGCGCAAGCAGCTGGCGGGAAGCGGCAACAAGAAGAACCCATAGAGATGGACAGAGAAATATTTTTTATTGCTTATGGGCGGTCCAAAGGCTTATGGACGACTTCTGTTATGGACTGCTCTATTGTTCCTTAAACAATGTTAAGGAATAATTTAGTCCCTATGGACTGCTTTTGGAGCATGTTGTGGTTGCTCAAAAGGGCATAGGGCATGTTTGAATTTGAATCAATTGCCTAAACCTGCCCAGCAAGGTAAGGGTGGAGGTGACAAGGTGGATCCAAATTTGGTTCTCTTGCCTTGCCTTCCTTTTGGGGAAGGTGAGCAAGGATTCTCTTCCTTTTGCATTTGGCACTCATCCACAATAAAATTTTTCATTGCACAACCTTTACACTAGCAGTACTAGGCCCCATGGGTGAACCACAATACCCATACTAATTACAAATTATTGCCAATTGAACAAATGCACATTAATGCTACATGCAACTTGCACTTAGAAATTATAAGGTGGTGATCCTTAAGAGAAGTGTCATTGGATGCTAAGAACCCAGGAGTGTTGTCCAATTTTACTTATTGTTGTGAAAACCCTTGTTACCATGCATAGCAATGTAGTTAATAAGCCCTGCTTCCTAAGCATTTCTTAGATAACTGTGCTAGTTAATTACTGTCATTAAAGACCTTGGGCAGCCCAAAGGTGTGTACGGCTGCCAAGGCACCTATCTGATTAG
>Ga0182004_10003899_pt1 | contig 11932 bp, 8 predicted proteins | sample Sormic07211540_1_FD_120479 | JGI IMG/M metagenome (GOLD analysis project Ga0182004, IMG submission 120479) | Endophyte microbial communities from Sorghum bicolor roots, Mead, Nebraska, USA - 072115-40_1 MetaG | ecosystem: Host-associated > Plants > Roots > Unclassified | place: USA: Nebraska... | reverse complement strand
TCTCTTCCTCTCCCCTTGCCCGCACTCGCTGTAAATGAGTCATGCGGTAGATTTCCCGCGCGAAGAGGCTATCTGGACGGACGGCGGTCGATTTCCCGCCCCTCTTACTTTTCCCGCAGGCGCACGCTCGACTTCCCCCGGGGCCACGCCCCTTTTGGCGCCCTTCCCCGCAACCAGCGTCCGCGGCGCGCCTGTAGGCGTCCGCCCGACGCCATTCGTGCCTAGGCGACGCCTAATCCTATGAGGCAGACGCCATACATGCTGAGGTCGTGGCGACCCCGACGCCCAGGCCCTCGACCACGCCTTGTCGCCTAGGCGACGACTAGGCGACGCCTCAAAAACATTGGGGTGGACTACTTTACCCCTCGAACTATAAAACCGGATATTTCACGCCCTGAATTTTAAAAAACGGTCAAATAACCCCTTCGAGTGGTTTTGAAGGGTGGTTTTGTCTTTTTCCTTTTTATTTATTTCCGCTGAATCTTTGAAAAATTATAATAAATCAAAGAAAAATAATAAAATAAAAAATTCAATTTTGTTGGACTCCTGATGAGGAGTAGATATACATAGTGAATATATAATATGTTATACTTTAGTACAAAGTTTTTGTTGTAGCTTTAAATCTATATTTTTCTATAATTAATTTGAATAATTCAGTTCCTATGGTTCAATTGTAGTAATTTTTTTATGGTGGGCTTATTATTATATGTTTGAACTATGGTAAAAGTTTTGTACCCATTGGATCACGTATAACTTAGTTACAGATAAATTTATCTATAACTAAGTTATACGTGATCCAATGAGTATAAAATTTTTACCATAGTTCAAGCATACAATAATAAGTCTATCATAGAAATTTTATAAAGTAGTCCATACTAGATAGTTTGGAAAGTTATGTAGACTTTTTCCTTATCAATAAAGAATGTAATTATAAATTAGCACAAGTTGTATGTTCGGAATAGAGAACCGAACATGGCAAAGATTGAAGCAGATTGGTGGAAAAAGACATGATGCTGGTACTTCATCCTCTAAAGGCATAATAAAATTTTGAGCTAATTTTGTAATAGGGCAAGTTGACCAAATTTTTAATAATTATAAAATAACAAAAAACACCTTTAAAATCACTTGTAATAGGGAAGATAGATAACTAAAATGGTTTTGAGAGTTGGGAGACGTAGTTTGTCCAATTTTGAAGTTCCAACATGAAACTTGAACTTGCCCGACAGTTTAAGACAAAAATAACTTTTTCCATTTAAAAATGAGACGAGTTTTTTTCTTTTTTAATTGAGACGAGCTCTACCTGTGCTATGTATATGGACTGGCCGACTGGGCCGGACAACATGGGCTAAAACCACTTACGAAGCAGTTCGTTGAAATGGGCCACACAGCCACCACCTTCCCTCTGATAGCACTCATAGCAGTAGCAGCCTGCAGGCAGCAAACGAAGCAGAGGCAAACGCGAAACCAAGGCACAACGAGGCAGCGCGAGCCAGATCTCGCGTGCCCGGCTGCGGCTGTGAAGCCAAGCATCATCAGATCGGACAACGGGACAAGGCGCCGGAGCTCCAGCAATCCACCGGAGTAGAAGCGGCAGGCCGGCAGCAGATCTCCGAGCAGAGCAGAGCAGAGGGATAGGAGTAGCCAAGGGCAAAGGGCGTCGGCGAAGATGCTGCCGACGACCGCGTCCAAGGGGCGCGGGGCCGCCCGCTCCGCCCCGCCGCTCCTCGGCCCCTACCTCCGCCGCATCGTCAAGGTCCGTAAACTTCCTCCGTGCCTCGGCTTTGCTGAATATCGGATCCACTGACGCCTCTCTTGCATCCTCTCCTCTGCTCGTGCCGCCTGTCGATCTGGCGTCGCGCCCCCGCGCACTGGGAGGGATGTGAACGCTGAACCTTAGGGTTTTGTCTCCTAACTGAATGCGGGCCCTCGTAGCCGAGGATCCATTACGTGTGTAGTTCATGGATTCGATTTGAGGGTTCATAGGCTCCAGCCGGGATATGCCTACCCCTTATTAGGCTGGCTTGACCGAGCTTATGCGATCCTTTGCATCAGTGAGCTAAGCCTGCGGTTGTATAGTTTGTTAATATGGCCTTGCAGTCCCTTATTGAGTCAGTGTAGACCCTACAGGTTTAGAAATCACCAATGCTTGCAGCGCTTCTGATTGGATTCAGTACTTCAAAGTGCTTAATTCCAGTCATCGGTTTCGGGTGTCAGGTGATTGTGTAGTCAATGTGACAAGTCTGAGAATTTTTATCCATTTTCGACTGTTTGTGTTGCCCAATTGGGCATTTGTTTAGCCCAATATTCCATGGTGGTGCTATGAAAATGTAATTTTAATTTTGCACCGTGGAAATTCTGAACTCCGAATAATAGTCAATGCAGTAAGGAGTGTTCGTAAAACTTTCTGTGCTTGTGATCTCCATATAACAAGGGGAGAAAACAGATAATATGCAGGACGAGAAAAGAAAATTCCTTTTCAACCTTAGTTTATGTACAACTTTTCTTGTATTGTTAATGAATGTATCAAAGCTCACAGTAATGTTTAAGCGCCTGTGCTTATTATGTCTGACGTATGGTCATCTGGAAAGTAATATAATTTTATTCCTCATTGGCAGTGGCAACAAATGGATATTGAATACACATTTTGGCAAATGGTTCATCTCTGTACTTCACCAAAAGTAGTGTACGCATCCTGCACTCAGTCCAGTTATTAATTATTTGTATTTGCCTTTTCATCCTACTTAAGCGTTCTGTATGTACTGTTCGTAACACTAGAAACTCTGACACAATTATGAACTGATACTGGTATCATAGAACTCATTCCTTCTTGCATGGAAAACTTGTCAATGCTAATATTTTGTAATCATATGTTGCTAATTCCAGTTCAAAGATGCTTTGATTATGGAATTTCATCTTTTGAGCATAACTGGTACTTAAACAACTTTCTTGGTTAAAATCCTGGCAAACTTTAGTTTAAATTTTAAATCTAGATGTTCAAATAACAGCACGTCCAAGAGCCCTACTTGACCGCCCACTTAAAACTGAACCTACCCTGACACTCTTGTTCTAAAAGGTCAGGTGGCTTATTTTTCTTACCATGAGGGAATAACTTCACTGATTATCTGTCTCTTTGTAGCATTATGGTCCTAGGATGAAGAGTTTCTGTGTTGTATTTCTTTATCTTGAGCCTATCTCTCGAGTAAGCATCTGACTGATATTTGTCTATTTCTGGCATGTTACTCTGTCTCTGGAAGACAGCTATCAGCACACCAAGTATCACAAGCGTATGTGGTCTAACTTTACCTTTCTTATTACTAGCTGATACATGTTGTACCAATATAATCCATGCCAGCATAAATCATTTTAAATTGTCACTTGTGGTTTACATTGGTTGAAGTATCTTTCATTTTTTTTCGTTTTTTGGAAGTGATGTTTTATCATGAGTACTTGTTTTCTATATGACATTTCATTCATATATGCTAGACCGTCTGATATTTTCTTACGAAGAGTAGCTACCTGAAGACCTTCATGAAGAAGACTTTTTTCAAATTTTGATAATGACTCTTTAGTTACATTGTTTTGTGGGATGAGGCTGAATATACTTGAATATCTCATATGATTTCTTTGATCGCATTAATCTCTCACCACGATATGAAATCGTCATTCCTCTGTTTGTTGCTGTTGCTGTTGCAAATTCTCATTATACCTCTGTTTGTGGATTCCTGATATTTCTTGCCTGTGATTTCAGAAACAAAGAACCAGTGGGCTCGGGATGATCCTGCATTTGTTGTTATTCTGATTCTTTTCCTCGTGTTTGCAACATCAGCTTACTGTGCAGCGTAAGTTCATGATCTTCTAATACAGTTATCTTTGTGATTTCTGCAAATACAGGGCTGGTAGTTGGAAGCCAAATATCTATTTTCTAGTTTCCCTTTTCAATTAAGCTGTCTTCTTTTGCAATCAAAATATCTTTGTTTTGCTTTGCAGGTATGGAGAGAGTGCCTCACATGCTGCTCTAACAATCACTTCAGTTGTGTTTCTGCATTTCTTGTTTGCTGGGATAGTTCTGGCCACACTTTGCTGGTAAGCCTTGTGTTGTACAATATACAGTTACAGTGCACCTGCTTCATGTCGTCTTGAGACTGAAAAGATAACATTGATATAATCTCTATTACAATGTGAGCTGAGGTGCAAACTAGACTGGAGTTTTCTCATTCACCATTACTGCCTTTCTTACTCTAATTACTATCTTCAGGATGTTACCTGAACATGTCTATGGATAAATTAAGTAGGAGGGAAACAAAATGCTTGGGCTGCAAATTAAGAATGAAATGAGCTCCATCTGCAGTGATACACCTTGAATTTTGTATTGCTTTAAGAATTGTACTCCTAAAGCATAGCGCCTTTGTGTTTTAGCCTGAACTGTCACACCTATGTTCTATTGTAGTTAAACTCCTATTAGCAGATCATATGCATACCTCTTACATTGGTAATCAGAGTTATTGGATGCTGTGATTTGATGCAGGTTTCTTACAAATTCTTACTTGAGAGAGGAACCTAACAGCCATGTTGTTGAGCAACGTGTAGAGTGGTAATTTTCCTATCTTCCATCACATGTATTTGTTTTCCTACTTTTCTTTATGCAATTATGCTGCTTATAGGGCATCTACTATTTTCTCTTATGTGAGCTTTTGATACAATTTACCTACCACTACCAGACTCATTATTTCTATGATGTGCTGGTTTCTTTGCTATAGTCCCCATGTGCTGGCCTGATTTTTGGTCCTGATATACTTCACTTTTCTGTGATACTAGAAGGATACCCCGTTGTTGCTGCGGGACTTTCTTATAAATAAAGCCATTGCATGTATGTGTTGGTCCAAATTTGGTTTGGAAAGGTAATGAAAGAATCTAATAAAAAATAATAAAATATTAGATCAAATTATAAGATATAACAACAAAACAAATAGCATTATATAGATGCCTTGTATTTTTTATCGATTGCAAATAGTAATTGCAGTTAGTAGATGACGTGGTTAGTGTGCTTGAAGAGATTGAAAGTTAGTGGAGGCTGATGTGCCATTTAGTGGAGATGAAGTGCATTGCTTGCCATGCACAAATTCTTTTGTCGTTGGTGCCCAGGGTAGCTGGTCCGCGACTATTGAGTTCGTAGCCTGGAGTGGTAATGGTGCAAGCGCCCAATGTTGAAGGAGGTGAGATTAAGAGAAATGATGGAGATTAGGGAAATTGATTGTTATTGCTTAATCCAAATGAAGGCTGAGTACATGGAAGCACTTGGTCTTCTAAATAAAAGGAAATAAACTCCATAAGTCCCCTAATTCTTGCCCTCTTCAATCCTCTTAACTCTTTGCCTTCATGCTGATACCTGGATGGTGCTGCTGCTGGCGCCATTCATGGTGATCCCTGCAATATTGTTGCCGCTGGCGCCATCTATGGAGTAATAATGGTGGCCTCACATGACATCTTTATTCACTGCTTTGTTATTAAGATGTAAGCCAATATTGCTAACAGTGCACACAAAATTCTTGGCAGGCTCTATGCATTCGATGTTCACTGTAACTCGTTCTTTCCTGCGTTTGTCATCCTATATGGTAAGCAGTCTCAAGATGTCTGTCCATTTGAAACTTAGTTTCAAGTTGCAACTTGTATAGTATCTCATAGTACAAGTTTCTCTTCCCAGTGCTGCAGTATTTTCTGTCGCCTCTGTTGGTCGCACATGGCTTCTTTCCAGCTTTGTTATCTAATCTACTCTTCGTGGTGGCGATTTCTTATTATCACTACCTGAACTTTCTAGGATATGATGGTACGTTTTAGTTTTATAATCTTTTCTCAGAAACTTCATTTTGTTGTATTTGTTCACTTCTCGCCTGACAAAAAGTAAATACTTTGCTGTAGTTCTTCCATTTCTGGACAGAACAACATTCTTCCTGTACCCGATTGGTCTCGTCATCATCCTGTCTCCACTTAGTAAGTGCATCTTTTTGTACTGTTTCAGACTGATCTCCCGACACCTGTCTCACATGCACATCCATCTTCATCTTGCAGTGATACTGATAGGGTTCAATCCGACAAGATACTTTCTAAGCTTGTACTTCGGTTAAAGTCTACGGCTAGAATGCCAAGTACGAGAAAAATATGGTGATTGGTGACAGAGCTAATGGCAGATCTGGATACATACTCTGTAGTAAAGCATTTTAGATCTCTTGTGTTAACGGGGGCGAGTGAGGTTCAGAAAAGCTCGGAGCATTCATTCTTTGGATGTATCAGGTGCCTGTGGCAGGCTACCAATAGAGGACAAAAGCCTTTTGATTGGTATCAAATATCCCTTTTTGGTGTCAATTTGTTTATAATATGAGCCGTTTTCTTTAGTTTGGGCCACCGGCCCAGTGATCAGTGTATACTTGTAGTGGGTATTGCTACGTATAGTCTATTGTAACATTGGCATCAGAATTGCATCACGTTCTACTACCATCAGTCATCTCTTGCCAGGTTTATTGTAAGGACATGCTCGTTGTCGCCAAAGCTCAATTTCTCGCCGGGCAAACACAACAGTCCGGTAATCATCGCAACAGCGCTTTTTCTCCTTCCGTGCTAGTAGCACGGGCATAAAAACGAACCTGCTCCTGTAAAACAAACAAAATTTCTAAACTCCGAACTTCTAACTTTCATTCTCTTGTTTGAATTATACCTTAACCTATAGACTGCTGACTTCAAATTTGTATCCTAACCAAACGTGGCGTCAAAGTTGTACTGCTCATCTAGCATCATTTTTGACCAAACGTCGGGCTGGCGGGCGAGGATTGATCGGGCTGGGTCAAGTGAGAGTCGGCAGCAGTTTTCTTCTTCTTCTTCTTCTTCAAGTGCAGTGGCAGTGCGGTTGCTAATATAATCTGACGAGTTGACTGACGAGCTGCGGCAGCATGGAGCAGGGCGACAAGAAGATAGTGGGGCTTGAGGAGGGGTGGAGCTTTGTGGCCACCGGCTTGTCCAAGATTAGGCGCGCCATCGATTGCGGTGGCGAGGGCTTATCCTCCGGGGAGTACATGCAGGTCTTCACGTATGTACTGCACTTTCGTTTCATTGAAATTTAGTTTATGCTGATTTATTGTGAGAGAAAAACAATATTTCTTTGCTGAAAAGTACCGATAAAGTAGTGCTGAAGTTACCTGGTTCAGTTTCCTTGGGTCACCATCACCAGTTACACCCCTCCTCTATCTGAATGTGTTCTTGGCATTGCCGTAGGACGGTGTACTGCATGTGCACTCAGGCGTCGCCTCACAACTACTCCGAGCAGCTGTACCAACGCTACAAGGAGGATCTGGATGACTACATCAAATCCAACGTGCGGATGCTAGCTTCGTAACTAATTACATCAAATCACTGTTCTGCAGCTGCTTATTTACTACTGATCATGCGTGCATGGATGTAGGTTTTGACGTTTCTGAGGGAGTTGCGCGGCGAGACTCTGCTGAGGGAACTGGTGGAGAGGTGGAGGAACCACAATCTGATCGTCAGGTCTGAGACGAACATCTTCCGCTACCTCAATCGTTATTACATTTCAAAGCGGTCCCTTCCATCAATCCAACAAGTCAGCTCAAGTTCTTTCCACGACCTGGTAATGTTTTATTTTCAGATGAGTTTATATTAGTGTTCGTTTATTTATCGCCCACTTTGACTCATTGTGTTTCTCTTCACTATTGTTGTAGGTTTTCAATGAGCTCAAAAGTTCAGTGACAAGGACTGTGCTTGGCATGGTGAGCCTTCTCTATCGTCCTCATTGTCCTTTTCTTCTTCTTCTTGGTGCATTTCGAAGAGATGATGTGACAACGAAATTGAGTCATTTCCCCACTGTGTAACTGCACAGATTGATGATGAGAGGGAACACAAGCTTATAGACCGTGACCTCCTCAAGAATGTCCTTGCCATCTATGTCGAAATTGGTTCTGGCAGTTTGCGCATATACCGAGTTGATTTTGAACAGGCATTTCTCGAGAGTACTAAAAATTATTATTCAAGGAAGTTCCAATCCTGGAACCTGGATTACTCAGACGACCATGATTACAAGATCAAGGTAGCTTCAGGGTTCTTTACATTTTTCGATGCTGTAGGTATTGATGGATGATACCTTCTGAGGTCTGACTACTAGCTTTCTGCTGTTCACATAGGTTGAGGAATGTTTACAGACCGAGAGGGAGCGCGTTGCGAACTATTTGCATCCCTCAACTGAACAAAAGTTAAATGAGGTTGTGTTTTGTGCTTGCGCATGTTCGTTCTATGCTCTTTGTGTTATCTTTGATGTTTGTAACCGGTTTGTTCAGTCATCTATAATATCCATTAATCTTCCGTGCTTACAGGTTGTGAAATCAGAATTGATAACAAAGAACACAGCCTGAATACAAGTCATAATGAGGATATTCTGAAGGGGGAACTTATCAAATAAATCAAGCTTGTTTTGGAGTATTATGTTTCAAAGGATAGTTAGGTTTTATTATCCTAATCCTAGTACATACATCCGTAAGAGAATCATTTTTGTGAAATTTCCAATTGATTGAAGTTCCAGGTTTGCACCAATAACACAAACTCTGTATCAGCTTGGATGGCTACTTCAATTTCAAGAATTGCAATGTGCCCAGCTGGCCATTCAACTAACATAGACCGATGATCTAGTCAATCATGTCTAGGCTCTTCTCTAATAGATGGACTGTTTCCAGCATAAAAAATATTTTAGCCTTACGATATTCAAATGTAAAGCTAGAAACTATTGAAATTCAAATAGCGGTGTGTTCCTAGAGTAAAATCTATAAAATTAAATTTGAACTACACTGGCATATCCTTGGGAAACATTTTTCACCAAATATCCTTCTGAATATTTATTCAGCTACTAACTTTCATCAGATATAAGCGAACCGTTGTATTTGCCTAGCCTCATTGCACTTTGGTAATAAGAATTATTGTTGCAAAAGAAGAAAATCATTAAGCACAGCTGGGCAGAATTGAAATGAAGTGTGGATTTCTAATTTACCAATGTTTAAACCGCCAACAACTGTACAGAGATATCAACAAATTTAAAGTTAGTTCATCAGCCGATTGCTTTTGTTGCACAGAGTCTTGATACGATATTGCCATGGTCATTCTAGGCTGCCCTCCTCAACTGCAAGCCGGTTGTGCTGACCATGGGCCGTGCATAATGTCTCCGGAGCCCATAAGAATGATGAATTGGCGGGCATCGGTTATCGGTATGTAGTTAGGCTGCAATACCTCGACTGGATTTTATGATCAGCACCAGGAAATTGTTTGGTAAAGTAACATGGTGTTTTTATAAACAAATTTTACTTACAGTTAATGTGAACAACAGCACCAATTCTATACCAGTTAATTGGTAACCTCAAGTCAGGAATCATGGTTGTTGCTCCTACAGTGGGAGATTATATTCTTTTGTAAAACTTTTATGTTGGTGTAGCATTAACCTGTCCAGAAATATTCTAAGATTTGTCATCTGCAGTTTATTGCATGGTGTGGCTTTGTACTATTTAAGGAGTAAAATGTACCATGGGTCCATCAGTTTTTCATGGGTTCTCATTCGGGTCCTCAAATTAAAAAGCGACCATCCCGATCCTCAATCTACTGTGGATTCTCACCTATGATCATTTGTGTCCTTCAACTAATGCCATGCTTGAGTAAAGGTCTAAATCCCACCACATCATACTTATATGCCTACATGCCAGCATGGATGATGCTAGGTAAAACTTCCGGAAAAAACCCTCCACCTCTCCTCATGTCTACTCCTTACTCTATTCTTGTCGGTCCCCTGCCCGTCTCATGGTTGCCCCTGCATGCTTGTCTGCACCGCTCGTTGACCTTGCAGCTTCATCTGTGCTCTAGAGGCACACGCTTAGCAGTCAATGGTATAGACAAAGAGAGGTGGATTGCACGAGATAGAGGGGGTTGCAAGGTGAGAGAAAAAGTAATGAAGGTTTTTTTGCAACTTTAACCGGCACGACCACGTAGGCAGCTGGTGATGGCATGGTGGATTTTGTACTAGTCAAGCACAAGAATAGATTGAGGATCTAGATGATCACTTTTTTTGGCTTGAGGACCCAAGTAAGAATTAGCAGTAGATTGAGGACCCTGTGGTCAAATGTTTAGTTCAAAGGCCCAACTGAGAATCCATAAATAATTCAAGAACCTAGGGTGCATTTTACTGTTGTTTAAGACTGATTAATGATATGATGAGATGCCAAGATATCCATATGTTGATCGTACAAGATACTATAAAAGGAATACCAGTAATGTTCAATTATATACGCAAATTAATTAATTGCACATGAAGGTAGGGGATTTAACAAGGAGCTGACAATTTAACTAAATGCACTTGTCGCTCTTGATTCTGGCCGTTGGGTTTAGACCAGTTAATCATCACGTTTGTTTGGATGTACCTCAACAAAAATCAAGTTGTGGATGAATAAAATCCATACTTCCCTTGAAATTAACTCACATTTAAGACTTGTCTGAACTACTTGTTTAATTTGTGAGGAAACTACCAAAGGAAACTATTATCATAACGATAGATGAACCAATTATATTACTTCTAAGAAACAATATCTTACTTATTATTGACCAAATAACTATAAATTCTTTAAAAAAAACTAGCTTATAAATCTGTTCTATATCATTAAGAAAAAACGAGAGAAAATTTCACGTTGGACCATGTATTCATGCACATTGAGCCATGTAACTACAACAATATTTTAATTTGCACCATGTATAGGATAAAAACACCTATTACCAATGCATACTGATGTTGCAAGCAATTTACATGCACCTGAGCCTTCCTCCACGCATTCAAGAAAAAGCCGCATTGCTGCAAAACCACCTGAGCAACCTACACATTATTGATTACCCCGTATCTGGTAGTTAAAGTTAATCATTCAGCTAACTGTTCGTCTTTGCCCTATGAAGTCATTGCCCACCACTAAAGAAGCAATGCGACAAGTGATCACCCTAATGAACCGAACTTAACAGAATGGTGCGGTCTCGCTAATGAAGTGATCGCCACCACTGGAGAGGCAACTTGTAGTCGTGCTGTCAAAAGAAGGAACCAACTACCTTTGAATTGGCATCGCATTATTGGCATATTTCTTAACTTTTTGAATCATTTCTGGCTCAAAAGCATGCAACATTGCATGACACATCAATTAAGCACCAACAAGTGAGGAGCCTCTATAATGGGCGTTAGATGCCCATCAAGAATAAATAACAATAGCATGGAGAACTAATCTTTGAGTGTTACTTAATTTATACCAAAGACTAAACACCAGCATGCTTTATGTTTTTTTTCTTCAAGTGCATGTCTAAAGTGAAGAGAGAGCTGGGAAACAGCCAGTGGGAGCAATGATATGTGCAAATCCAGTCACTAGTTTTGGAAGTTGAGGGAGTGAAAAAAAAGGGGTGGGGAATGTTTATGTGACAAAATATTTGGTCTGAGTGGTGGGTTGCAGCTTGCAGAGGCTGCTACCAAGATCCCATCAAACAGCGGCGCTGCTCCCCTCTTCTAAACCACAATTAATGAATTTAATGATGGTTCATTTTGTAAACACAAATATATGCAGGTTTAACGGTTTTTTGTGCAGCAAGGATTATTGTCTATTAACACCATCTCATAAGGTTTGTTTTGGATTTGACATTCTCAACATTGGAAGTATTAAAGAGTAGCAGTAATGGTAATGGTATGGGATTTTATGTACTACACAAGTAATGATATACAAATAGGACCTTTATTTGAGTCAGTCACACAAAGACAAAAGATTGTCAATTATCAGGGGGCGAAGCTGCCTATGCTGTGGGAATTGCTAATGAACCCACGGCAAAAACAAAATTAAGTGGTATCTCAAATTACCACACGTGCACCCCC
>Ga0182004_10003898_pt1 | contig 11932 bp, 7 predicted proteins | sample Sormic07211540_1_FD_120479 | JGI IMG/M metagenome (GOLD analysis project Ga0182004, IMG submission 120479) | Endophyte microbial communities from Sorghum bicolor roots, Mead, Nebraska, USA - 072115-40_1 MetaG | ecosystem: Host-associated > Plants > Roots > Unclassified | place: USA: Nebraska... | reverse complement strand
TATGTATGTATGTATGTATGTATGTATGTATGTATGTATGTATGTATGTATGTATGTATGTATGTATGTATGTATGTATGTATGTATGTATGTATGTATGTATGTATGTATGTACCTGAGAAGCGAACAAGCAAGCAGTCGACCTCGCTCGTCCCTGGCCTTGCTGCCACCTGGAATTAAAGACGACTATGTGTGGAAGAAATGGAGAAAGCGGAGAGATTTTTGCTTCTCTCTGATCAGATCAGATCACCTGCTGGTTCAGCTAGCTAGCTGATCAAGTGATGAGAATGAGATCCTGCGAGTCCCGTTTGCAGCTGCAACTACAAGGACCTGAACTTGAAGAATCTGTGCCTGGGAAGAAGCATCTTCGATTCTGCGTGTGTGCTGCTGGGTGCTGGAATTTGTGTGCAAGATCGAAACGGGCCGGCACAGCTGCAGGGAGGATAGATCTTGGATGTCCTTGCTTCTGTCTGCAGGGCTGCAGGCTGCCTGTCTGAAATGCTTTGCTTTCAGAGTTGAAATGGAATTTGTAGCTGGGGAAGGTGGAGGGGGAGCCTAAAACAAAGTTAACCGATCCAACTACAACTAGTAATAAGAATATACTATACAATGCGTATGTGTCGTGCTCTGATCAGGAAAATTATTAAAATCAGTGCAAGTTTGTTTTCTCAATAATACTGGTGATGATTCTTGGTTGACTTTGCTCTCATTACTACGAGTACCAATTTCTTCAGCAAGCTCTAGCGGCTCATTATATACATTATTCTCTTATCTACAATCTATTTGTTGGTCTAATTAAGGAGTATCATTAGCAGAAAAAACTTGCAAACTACTCGAGTTTTATGGAACAATTACCTAGTTAATTATATTACGATGCTACGCATAATACGATGTGGCTCCACCTTATTATTGCATTATTGTGGCACTAACAGGGACTAGCTATATTTCAGGCAAAGCTGAGATTCAGCTTGATGGAGGAAAAAAAAAATCAAGCAAGGGATGGATGCGGTATCACCTGAAGAGAAGCTAGAACTTAGGCATCTGACCATTACGAAAAGTGACTAATATATCATCAGGTTGGAAATAAAACTTGGCGTGCATATATTCAGGAAATTAGTGGCCATCTTTTTCATTCATTCAGGGTTCAAGATTCCTCATGAGTCGTTATCGTTTTCATGGCCAGCCAGCACACTGCACCCCTGTCAATATTGTGGGGTACGAGTAGCACCACCACCGGCTGAAACCTGAAGACGGGTTCCCCACTGATGGCGACACAACTGCTCCTTATTAGCAATGACCAATCATGCATGCATACGACAGTCTTCAAATGGAGTACGTGTCAGGCCACATGTGTCTCTTGTATCTATGAGAACAACCCAGGCCTGAGTAGCTAGGTACACAACAAATTGAGAACATGACCGTTTCCAAAGCCTAACTCAAATGGTTAGGTTCTTCTTTCTCTGTTTCATTTGCAATTGTACCTAAACTTAATTTGTTCCTTTTTTTCAATAAATACTGTAGGGGCCAAATCCCCTTCATATTCCTTAAAAAGGGGGTTATGTTTCTTGTGTTGTATCGTGTCCATCTATCTAGGTGAGTTACCCCATCTGCAAGGAGTCTCTAGTGTCATCACCAAAATATCTCGAAAACGTTCGTGGTGGTACACACACAGTATGTCAAGATCATATATATATAGTCCATCTGTATAAAGTTAAACTATCCTAGTTAGACTAAGTTCATGGAGAAAATTTGATATTTATGATACAAAATAAATTTATTAATGGAAATACATTTTGTGAGGATTTAGTGCTAATAATTAAGTATTAAAAATATTAATATCTTTTTTATAAATTTAATAAATTTAGCATTAGTTTGACTTGAGACAAAGCTAGAATGATAGTCTTTTTCAGGATAAGGAGTGGATACAAACTAGCTTCTCCTATATATGATGGTACTAGCATCTGTACTGTCTCTACCAAAGTACAATTATTTTGCTAAATAAACTATTGTGTGCAAAATGATCGCTGTCTGCTTATGTGGCAGACACGAGAGACAAAACTTTTGAGCTGGACGACGTGGCTCATTGACAAAAGTTCAGTTAGCTATCTGCAAACCACAACTTCAAGATTGGCTTAGTACCCAGGCAAAATGAATTTTGGGCCCCAGTATGACTTGACACCTGCTGCCACTAGCTATGCCCGGCAGTCAGCACTCAGCAGACATACCATGCTCCTCAATAATTCATAAAGATCCAATCTAAAGATCAAAATTGTTATCCACTAGGGGATCAGAATGCTGTGACAGATTGTAGCGCTAAGTCAACTCTGCAACGTATGCGTTTTTGGTGCAATTGGGAGGAGAGAAAAATGGCCCTTGAAGAAAGAATCGCCACAAAATTTGCCTAGATAACAAGCATAAGGGTCAATTGTTCATTTGACCCCTTTGACTTGAGAGCCAAGTGCTTCTGTAAAAAGAATCAACTTTCAAGAAATTGAAGAGTCAAAATTTGGTATTTGACACTTATTCTCTCTACATGGAGCATGTTTTTGACTATTCATACTATCTAAAAGGTGATATAGGAGGAAACATGTTATATCCCTTGAAGAAAGAATCGCCACAAAATTTGCCTAGATAACAAGCATAAGGGTCAGTTGATCATTTGACCCCTTTGACTTGGGATCCAAGTGATCCTGTAAAAAGAATTTACTTTCAACAAATTGAAGAGTCAAAACTTGGAATTTGACTCCTCTCTCTAAATGGAGCAGGTTTTTTATGACTGTTCATACTATCGAAAAGGCAATATTAAGGGGAAACATGTATTGTAGCCCTGGTTGATTAATTTTCCTTTTGTTTACAGGGGAGATTTTTTTTTTCTTGATGTAAACCAAACCCACCCTAAATGAACCATTGTCCATGACTCGGTCCACATCTTCTTATTCTGGCCGTGCACCTCCTGAAGGCCCACCTAAGAGCAGCTTGGCCTAATCTTCAATTTTTCTAAACATTGACTACTGCAATTATTGAGTACTGTAGCAGAATCTACTGTTAACATCATCCATACACCAAATCCAACATTATAAAAGTGAGCATAATTGAAGTGCATGCTTACAGCATGTTAGTTTGACCTCAGTCTATAGGTACAATATTTTGTAGAAATAATCGCTACTTGTTTACTGGAAAATGTGACATCACATATGGAAATAAACAAACACAATTATTGGTTATGAGTATTGGTGAAATGGGATAGACAATATCCTATATGGATCACATGACATATGCGTAGAAAATTGAGATGTGTTTTCTACAATCTAATAATTCACAATAAATATTTCCCACTTTTGTATGAAGAAAGAAAGAAAGAAAGAAAGAAAGAAAGAAGGGGGTCGGTATTGATAAAAGATGAGCAATATCCGCACCAAATTTGTATCCAACAAATATATCTCAAAATATTCAATAAACTAGCAAAATGAATGTTTTTGAAAGAAAAATGGATTTTTACCCACATTTTTCAGTTCACACTAATGCAATAAAATGTCCTCTAACATGCAATGGGTTTTCATGTTTATATATCTATATCTACTGAACCTTGCAGGCCGAAGTGATTTGAAAGTGAAAGGTCTCTGCTTCCCTACATGCTAGATTTTGAGGTTTGGATTGGGTGAGGTTGGTTGGCAGTTTATGCTTGGGCCAATTATTTCAGTTTGAAATTTTGACTAATCCATTACATGCATGTTTGGTGAATCTATCAACGAGCCCATCCTGAAAGAGACACGAAATGAGAATATAAGCAGAGCAGGTTGGCCCAAACAAATTGTTTTTGAAAGGGAATCAGACCTTCACTGCATACAGACTTGCTCCCTTTGGATGACAAGGGTTGCAGTAAGTACTCCTAGAAATAATTCAGAATTCATCTGCCTATTTATCCCAGTTCAAATTTAGAAGTACTTCTAGAAATAATTCACAATTCATCAGCCTATTTATCCCTTCAAATTTAAACTACTTCCAGAAATAATTCAGAATTCATCAGCCTATTTAGCACAGTTCAAATTTAATATTGCAGGTGCATCCATCGAATCAGAATCCTGATTCGCAAGAAGATACTTTCTTTTGGCAAATATGGTTAACAAACAAACAATATCACCAAGTTTCATATTTCATTTCAGTGACATGCTAGAGGATGTTTACGATGCTTTTTTTTTTACTGGACAGTGCAGGGTTTTTTTTTTCTTTTTACCTGAAAAATGAGACACTGAGCTTCAAGACAACGTAATGCTAAGTTACAAATTGCACAGATTATGACATACATAAACACACACAAAAGGCATTTTTCGTTTGGCAAAGGCTAAAAGCTTCTTTTAAGACTAGTAAATTTAACACATTCTGTATTACCTAATCCATTTTCAAGCAGCTAAAGTAACTTCAAACATTGGGGCCTTTCAACACAAGACCTCCCTCCTCTAAATGCAAACAGGGGCTACAACTCTATCCTCATTACACGAAGGCATGGACAAAATCCAGTTATCCAATGATCCTGAGGTCGAAACAACAAAACTAGCTAGCTAGCTCTATTACTTTCCCTAGCATATCTGTTCCCCTTCGAGGGACTCCATAATCTGTAAAACTGAAACAAGGGGGCTATACCCCTAAAAGTATCTACATGTCATCCAGTTTCAGAGCCCTTTTGCTTTCCTTCTTTCCCTTCCATTTCTTGTTCTTCTCTCTCTCTTTCTTTTCTTTTTTTTTCTTTTTGCCTTCTCTTTTGTCGCAAAAAAACTCAGTTACAGAAAACACAGGCCGCGTTGCAGTGACAATGCTTATGGCAACTGGAGAAAAAGGAAGAAAAAACAGGATGTACAACATGGTGTATGCCTTTGCCAAAGAACTCGGTGCCCTGACATGGTCTCCCATTCCTGCGTCGGGAGCACACCATTCATCATTATCCTGTTGCCTCTCAAACACACAGAATCGACATCAACTGGATAGTGGCGGGAAGTCACCACTGTCCTTGAGACGGTATGCTTGAACATTCCTGCAAATCGTATGGTATATGGGTTCAGCCATTGTAAACTCTGGAAATTGAGTGGACAATCTTCAAGGTGAAACTCAAAAGGAGCCCAGTTTCAAGCTGAACTATCATAGTTTCAACAGAGAAAACAGACATGGTTAGAGTTAGCCAAAAGCATGTCTTAATTCCAACTAGCACAACATCCATGGATTTGAGAACTTCACATATATACCCCAAACATGGTCTGAAGCAAGTACAAATCTGTCCAAACATATCTCAAAAAACCTCAAGCAAATCCAATGATATCTAATATTTATTGACCTTACAAGATAATCATGTAGCCCATGGCAATTTAAATTATCTCACAGTATTTGTAACTACCAATTAAAAAAACCTAAGCAACACATAATTGAAAGCTTAGGGGCTACATTATAATTTACTTCATATATCAATTGCTCAAAAGTGAACACTAAGAGCATCTAAATAAATTTACAAAAACACCAACCTAACAAGAGCCAAATTTATCTTGTTGTTTGTTGCATGGAAATGTCCACTAATTGCATGTTTCTCCTCGAACACGCAAGGAGAGTAGCTTATCATTATATTAAGAATAAAAAGGGGTTGGAACCCCAACAGCACTCACTCACACCAAACAATAGACTAGCATACTAATTGCATGTTCTTCCCATCAGATAGTAATTGTTGGTGTTGGCAACTAAAATATCGCAGCATACTTACCTCATTCCGTTGGAACCCATTCCAGTGTTTTTCACCACAGACATGGGGCTCACAGTCACAGGCCCAGAACCTTGATTGTTGGAGGCAGAACTTGGTCTGCTAGCATGGTCTTTGGAGGCAACTTCCCTTGGCAACGCCCCCAAGGTCCCAAACTCAAGTTTACTGTCTTGCGAGAGCATAAAACCATTGCCATGAAAATTATCCTTTCTAACCTGGGAAGATGGAGAATGCATTGGTACGTTCAAAGGATCCCTTGGAGACTGGGAAGATGGTGATGGTATTGGTATATTCATTGGAGATGGGATTCCATGATCATTTGCACTAGGAGCGTATATCTGCAGTGGTGACTCATGCCTCAATTCATCAAAAGGTATCATATCTACAGGCATATCCGGTCGGGCATGGTGGTGAAACTTTTGATAATTATTCTGATGGGAATGATTCCTTCCTCTCTCCCCACGTCCAGTAGGTGGTCTTTCCTTGCGCAAGTTCTGCAGTGTCCAATGAGGCAGACAAAATTAGCATGAATACAAGACAAAACTGTCCAAGCTATAAAAATTTGAGGACAAACCTAGGAAAAGTAACACTATTGTGAAGTAAAAACAGAATCATAATGGACAAATCATTGCATACAAAAGAATAGTAACTCATGAAAACTGAATTACAAGAAAATTAGCATGTCTGTTCACACATACAGCATGAGGAATGAAGAAAACGAACATATAGACAAGTGTCGGATGTTCAAGTTTTAAGAACATAAGATGAACGCTCAAGGAGGGAACATACTGGGTCAGGAAAGTAGGTGCCTGTTCCACGAGCCCTCATAGCCATATGATCATCTGCTTGATACAATGGCCTATACACAAAATAGCCAGGTGGATAAACAGGACCAGGGACAACTCCATTCCTACCAGCATATCCATACGGATTTTTTCTGCCATGGCCATTTGATGGGTGCATGTTCTGATATTGCAGGGGTGGTGGCATAGGCATCGGATAGTATAACTGAGTCGTAGGATTGTCCTGATGGAAACCCCGTGCATACAGAAGATTATGCAAATTTGTATCGAAATCTCCAGTGAGATTTGGCACTGTGTCATTGATGGTACCTCCAGGTTGTGTATCTGATGTTAAAACGGAATTAGATGTGCCTAGACCATCAATTAAGCCAGTAGAATAGGAGTAAGCATTATGCTTAGCACCGTCAATATAGTGGTGAGATCTGCCTGTAAACTGCTTTGCTGAAACCCCATGGTATGATGGGATTGTGTCATTTCTAACATCAACCTTCTTGCCGGCTTCTGATTGCAAGGTCCAGGTTTCACTAGGTGTTGGTGAAGCTTCAGAGAAGTCGTCACCACCCCTCACACTTACTGAATCAGTAGCTGTGTGACTCGTGGCATCACTATCTAGCAAACCCCAAGAAACAGATTTTATCTCCTTGTGGTCAGCCATAGAGTTACATTCTTTTTGCTTTACTGGGCCATGATTGTTGGAATCTGAAATGTTGATGTTACTGAGCTGATTAGACAGAACATCGCAGGAATTGCTGGGCGTAACCTTGTTGACTCTTTCCACATCTAAGACTGATGATACAGGATCATTTGTAACAAGATCAGAAGAGCTCACCCAAACATCTGGCCTTAAACCAGTACGGTTTCTCTTTAGAGTGTTCCTGAAAAACTGATTGACTTCACTGACAGTGAGACAAGAAGGCACTTGAAGAATCTTGCCAAGCTTACGAGCACCAAAATCAAATGCGCTGCGTATCCGGTAAAAGTTTCCTGCGCATGGAGCAGGGCAATAAAGATAAAACTCTTTTAGAAAAAGAAATATCAGAATGAAGCACTTCAGCTATGTACCACGAGAAAGCTATTCCTGTAAATCAAATGAAAAGCATAAATACTCGCGAACTCAAAACATAATGAGATCAGTCATCAGTACCCATGTTCTGGCGAGAAATGGCAGCAGCATGTGATATTAATGTAGTGCAAAATGGTGAAAAGGTGTTGCAGATTGTGCTTACTGTTACTGCTTAGGCGCAGCACAATGGGTGGCTGGTGAGTGAGTGTAGACATACTATACTATATTCTTAAATGGCAACAGTTTCTTCTATGCACAACTGAAATGATAACTTTTGGGTGTGCATCAGCAATGTAGAAGCAAGGCAGTCAATACAACATTAGGTAGCAAGAATGGTAGACTTGAAGTTTTGGACAGGGTAGATATGGAAGCAGCGTATTCGAATAAGCACTTACGAAGCAGTACAACAATGGATGAGGGCAGTCCACTTCAATCACGCATTAGGTGCAAAGATAGTGTGATGATGTAGGCAAAAGGATTCAATGAGACGAGGTCATAAAACCACAAATCATGAAATGAAGCATTTTGTAAATTTTGCAGAGACAGAGTTCAAAAGTTTAGCTGAGCAGTCTGGAATAAATATTCAAACTTGACAAAAACAAGTGAAGCAGGATTTTTTTTCTCTGACTGGCACTGTAAGTCCTTATGCAAATGGGCTCATACAAAGGTTTAAGGTTGGAACATCAAGTTGAGAATCTTATTGACAGATTTAATTGACAAGACAAAATTCAGGAATACGTTATTCATTTCTATTATCATAATTGATGATCCAGAGGCAGGAAACAAACCTTTACTGACACTGCGTCCAAGGTTATTACTCTGCTTTAGTGGATCAACTATATTAAGAAATCTTCGTGAGAATACTCTAGGATTTGTCTCGGAGTTTCTAGGGAGAACACTAAAAGACTCTGTGCATTCTTTTAGAAACTCCTCTCGTTGAAGAAAATCATCATCTTGGGTATCTGGTGGGTCAGCTGTTCAACAAAAGCATGTCAATGAGACAATGACCAATAATTGCAATCGCAAAAAGACAACATTCTGCACACTTAAGAGTGCATTCACTTACTAACTAGCTCAGGTAGTGAAGATAAGGAAACAGGTCCAAACAAGCTGATCCCCTTATTGTCCCAATCGAATTTACTATAATAGTCAAGAAATCTATAGAGGACCTGCAGAAATGGCATATAGTCATCAAACCCATACGAAGGTATGTATCATGAAGAATGTCAATATAACATGGCCAAAAAAAGGCAGCAGAAAAAATTAAGAACATAACTTACAGCCAATGGACCATCCAAAGACTTGTGGAAGATATGGAAAATGTATAAAACTAAAGTCTCCAAGGCATATGTTGATATTAGACCATGATGGGCACCAAGAATACGGCTTTCGTAATAGCACCAGTCTTTGACAAGCATTATGCTTCTCTTAAACAGGTGATTCTTACCAAAGTTTTGATCGACCTACAGAAAAATTATTTATTATCAATATGCTTATCACTATGTGGTATGACATAAGGAACCACAAAGTGGAATTAATCCTCTTAGATCCTTCGTATAGTACAAAGGCAAGGGGACATTTTTTTCATCTTATTAAGAGTATCAGATCTGAGTTTTATGGACAAAAAAAAAACTACACAACTCCAACTTTATGGCAACATTTGAAATATTACCTTCTCAAGAAAACATAGTGTGCACAGCCCACCAATCTGATTAACTGAGATGTCTACGACAATGTTTTGTACCAAACATTTAACCAGCTTGACCTGCCACCAGGGAGATTTATGATCAGACAACAATATGTGAAACAAGAAGCTCACATGTGCCCAAAATCTGTCCTAGCCAACACATAAAAAACAAGTTGGATTTCTCCACTAATCTATGCCACACTACTGTGCATAGCAAGAGTGCAAGAACCCTCAAAAACAGCAATTGGAAATGTTATGAGTATGAAATTTGGTAACTATACTTTTTCCTTTTTATAGTCAGCCAGTACCTGATGAAATATTGGCATATTCATAATTCCATATGCTCCAAAGATGTAATCCGCAAGATGGAGAAGAGTTCCATTTAAGTACAATAAAATGGTATTTCTCCAATTTTACATAATGTGCACAAATAAGCACTTATAAGTAGAATGCAGGAATTATAAAAGTAAGTTCATTAAACAAGTGGAATGCATACAAAACAACCACCTCCAATAGGTGAGAACTCTAAAAAGATGGTATAGCGATGATTGACCTCAAATTAAAATATATTCGAAACAAAGAGCAATATGGTACCTATAAAAAAAAGATTGATATGGCAGAGTGAAATACCTCAGCAGGGACATAATGGACATCCTTGACTTCAAATTCAGAATCTTTCCTTCGCTCTTCCGATTTTAGAATAGCACATACTTCATTTGCTAGATTCTCATCAGAAATCGCAGGGCCGAATAATGTCAAGTCAATATCTCCATCAGGAAGATATGTTTTCAATGGAACAGATCCAAATGGAAAGACCTATTTTTCACAAACACAGGAGGTTAGACTCTAGGTCTTACTGTCTGACATGGCATTACACTAGCAGCAAGAAAGCACCAGAGCAGCACAAAATTTGATCGAACAACGATATTTCACTCATGTGCATGTACAGAAGTGCCACTAGTAGTAGTCAGATGTTATACATGTGAACATCTGGTAGAAGCAAACACGTAATGCACCTAATTGATTTACTGGTTTCATAAATAGTTCAACTTACCCTCTGTGCCTTGTATCCAATCTCAAGTTTTAACACATGTTTGCTAGGTTTCATGTGTCCGCTTGTATAAACAACAATAAGAAAACAACCTCCATAACACAACCAGGCAGAAAACACCAAGTATTAAAGTATCGCATGATAAGATCCTAGATTTATTGACTGGTTCGCTCCTAATATAGGATCTTTTTGGTCCAGTATTCACATTCCATGATTCTAGCGCAAGTTTGGTAAAATCATAATAGCAGTTTAAATACGGTCCCACCAATCCTAGTACGCAACTTTTATGAATAAAGGTCCACCTTTTACTCATTCATAGATATTTAATTATTTGCATAGGCAAGGAGAGACAATTAATCTGGACTATTATTTTACATGCTTCTAATCTAACATACAATGAAAGAAATTTATCATTAAACGAATGACATAGTATATTTTAAATAGTGCAAATGTATCTCAGATTAAATCAAGCAAGATCTTAGATTCTATGATTCAAACCTACATTACATCCTAACAGACCATTTCCAGCTGAACGCAAGATGTTCAGAATGCCTTGACTGGGGCATAACAAACATGCAGCTGTTCCTTCTTGGGTAACATGAGTACCGTATGTAGTGCCATGCCACAGAAAAAGAACACAGTATGATACACGGTATGTCCAGCCCTCCAATCCACAACTCAGCATGGTAACTAGCAACTCAGCAGTAGGAACGAACCTAGAATGTTCATCTTTAGCTTCAATTTATGACCTAGAATACGGGAAAATGGCACTGAGACTCTTATGTATTCCTCCTAAAGCACTTAAACAACCATTTGCCTAACCTGAAGAATGTGATGGCTCATGGCACAACAGATGCTGATAACGAAAACCTAGGCGTTACGCTCGCCGATGCTACTGAAGATGTTTCAAGCTACAGAGCACTGAGACTGAAGGTGACCGGAATGATGAATAGTACCTGATACCGAGCTTGGAACCAGAAGAGGCGCTGGACGTACTCGATGACGGCGGCGCGGAGTTGCTCGGAGGCGGCGGTGGGCTGGATCTTGTTGACCACGGCGAGCGCGGCGGTCTCGAAGCGCCGCCACGCGTCCGGGGACACGGACGCCGGGTCCGGGTGCGCCGGTACGGACTCCGGCACCGGCGAGCACTCGCTGATGTCCACCATGGCCACCCCCGCCGGGAGAAAAGCAGCTGGCCGCTAGCCGCTTGCTTGCTTCTTTCCCGGAGCTGGAGGAGGAGAAGGAGGAGGCGCCGCCAAGCAGCCGATGGAGGAAGGAGGCGACCGCAGGAACCGCCGTAGCCCAAGCAGCCACTGGAGGAAGAGAAGGAGGAGGCGGCGATGCGACGCAGGAATCGCCGCCGTCGCCCGAGCAGGAACGGACGGGAAGGTGCGCGGAGGCGATCGGTACGGGCGAGGGGCCGCGATCTGCGCGCCGCCGGCGGCGAGGTAGGGCAGGGGACGGAAGAGGGGGAGAGCTCGGGATTTGGGAGAGGGAGCACGGGGAGGGGGGGGGGGGGGTTTTAATGGGGGGGGAAAAGGGGGAAAAAAGGCACGTTTTTTTTTTTTTTTTTTTTTTGGCCGGGGTG
>Ga0182004_10003897_pt1 | contig 11932 bp, 7 predicted proteins | sample Sormic07211540_1_FD_120479 | JGI IMG/M metagenome (GOLD analysis project Ga0182004, IMG submission 120479) | Endophyte microbial communities from Sorghum bicolor roots, Mead, Nebraska, USA - 072115-40_1 MetaG | ecosystem: Host-associated > Plants > Roots > Unclassified | place: USA: Nebraska... | reverse complement strand
CTCTCTCTGTCTCGTCTTCGTGCTTGCCTTTTGGGGGGCGCCATGAGAGATTAACTGTTCGTGAGCGACGATTGATTCCTTCAGCTCATCGGGTGGACACCTCTGATCGAGCTCAAGCGAATTGCCGACAAGGAAGGGGTAGATGCCCGGATCGTCGGCAAGGTCGAGGCGTACCAGCCTCTCTGCTCCGTCAAGGATCGCAGCGCTTTGAGGTCTGACATTTTTTTTTCCTCTTTGTTTTCCCCAGCTGGTTTGGGAGTTCAGATGGAACTCTGACCAGTTCTAGTTATCCTGTTCCTCCATTATCTGATTCGGATTTTAGCCGAAAAATAGCAAACTGGGAAGAGGGAACACAAAGTTAACGGACAATCTTGTGTCTGTCCTGCACATGTCTCCCAACTTCAGACATGTATGGTCTGCATTTTTGCCAAGTTCAGAAAGACTAGACTATTTGATGGTCCTAGACTTTCTGGATTTATGCTGTAGCTAACTACTTGTTCCTCTGTTATATGGTTGTACTAGCACACTTTCTAGATTTATATGCTGTAGCTAACTAATTTTTCCTTGTTGTTACTCTGCTTTATGAATTGTACTAGCGTAGACTGTGCAGTAACATTTCTATTTCTTCTGAAGAATGATTGAAGATGCAGAGGAGAGGGGGTTGATTTCACCCGGTGTGACGACACTTGTCGAGCCGACAAGCGGCAACTTAGGGTTAGGATTAGTACTCATTGCTCTTCGCAAAGGTTACAGGTTCGTTGCAGTTATGCCAGGTCAATACTCGCTCGATAAGCAGATCCTGTTGAGGTACATGGGTGCAGAGTTGTATTTAACAGGTAAGACGATTTCTAGGAACAGCATCTTGTTTGACCTTTTATTTAGGATGCTATCTACATTCTGTCATTGGCAGACTGGCAGTGTAAATTCGGTGGAGTTTTATGGGTTACTCACCATTGAGTGTGACATATGCAGATCCAGCCCTTGGTTTCCCGGGCATAGATGCGAAGGTTGAGGAGCTCAAAAAAGAATTGCCCAATGTACATGTTCTTGATCAATTCAAGAACAAAGCAAATCCTGAAGCACATATTAGATGGACTGGTATGGTTACTGAATGAGTTTGGACATGATTTTAGTTCAGTACACATTAGTTAGCTTATGGAGACGACGCCTTTTTTTTTCTCTGAAATCTATACTTTCTCAATGTCTCTGAACTTTCAAAGTTATGCTAAGCACTTACTTAAATTATTTCCTCCTCACATGATGACAATGCAAATCTCATCATATCATAACCTGATTGCCTGCATTGTATTTATTGACCCTGATGTCATCAAGACATCAATAGTTCAAAAACCAAAGGGCTGTTACATGTTATTGACGTGTACTGATATCCAGGACCTGAGATTTGGAAGGACACTGCTGGCAAGGTGGACATATTTGTAGCTGGTTCAGGCTCAGGAGGTACGGTGTCTGGTGTTGGGAAGTATCTGAAGACGCAAAACCCCAGTATCAAGATCATCTGTGTTGAGCCTGCAGAGAGTCCAGTTGTTTCAGGTAGTACACCATTCAGAACCATCAATTAGGTTAGTATGCTCTTTGGAGTGAATGATCGTGGTACATAGAGGAAATTAGGGAGCCAAAGAAAAATGCACTATGTTGAGTGCTTCTATGCTCCCAGAAAGTATTCCTAAGTACCTAACATTTCTTTAGAGATACTGAGTTTCCATAATAGTTGTCCCCTGTTGATGGACCATCAGTTTTCAGCAAGTCAAAAGCTCTAACGAATTATTAGGAACAGTGGAATTTCCCTAATGAGGTAAACATAGTTGTATGACCCATACTGTATATACTTCTAGAACATAGAGTACTTTCTACTTTGTTTGGATGATCACAGAGCAATGTTTTCTGCACTGAACAATTGCATTGAATGATAATGACATAGTATTGCTGTCCTTCAGGTGGCGAACCAGGCAAACACAAAATCCAGGGAATAGGACCAGGATTTCTACCTGAAGTACTGGACACCACAGTTATTGATGAAGCTGTCACAGTGACCACTGATGAAGCGATGGTGCACGCTAGGAGGTTGGCCAGGGAAGAGGGTCTTCTTGTGGGCATATCTTCTGGAGCAAACTTGGCAGCTTGCTTGAAGGTTTGCAAGAATCCTAACTAAAATCTCTTCCATTAATTCTAACTTCCCATTCTGATTCTTTTAGTAAACCTTGAAATGAATGTGCCTTTAGGTCGCATCAAGAGAAGAAAATAAGGGGAAGATGATTGTCACCATGTTTCCAAGTGGGGGCGAGAGATACATGAATTCTGACCTTTTTGCTGCTGCTAGAGAGGAGTGTATTGCCATGACATTTTGATCCCACATCCAGAAGAGGGCTATGGACTATTTTCCATGTAACGGTCGGCATGTGTTGCATGTAGTTGATATTTGGTCAGACCACAATGAATTGCATGATTTTGTTATGGAATTTATACTCAACGAATATGTATGAATTAACTGGAAGAGAAATGGACAACAAACTAATGTGTTCTAGGATTAGTTAAAAATTTAGTTTATATCCTATAATTTGCTAAACGTATGGCCAACACAAATTGCTCCCAAATTGGTATGATGCCTTTTTTTTTAAAGAAAAGACAGACAGATGTGTAGTATACCTTTATCTTCATATATGGCACTTGTTTACTCTGTACATTTATAATTTTCTTTTTCCGAAGGGGGGAGGGATTCTATTAAATCGAGAGATAACAATTACATGCATGTCCACCCAAGTCTCTGGACATTAAGAAAGATACAACAAAGTAAATTCAACTCCCATAATGTCATTCTTCACCTCCAGTTCATGTTCTTAACGATTGCCTAGTTATGATAGATCAGGGATGCACATCCAATGCCACAGGAATTTTCCTTGACACATCTGACACTAAAAGGATCAACATGCCCAAAAGAGGGTGGTGAATTTGGCTAATTTATTTTTTTGTGGAAATAAACCTTTCACCTACCCAAGTTCACTCATTGTGCTTAACAAGTGTTATATTCTTACTGCATAAAGTTTTGCATTCTAAGTTCCAACCCTACTCTAACGTGATAATTCTAAGAATATAAAATGCATGAAAGTAAACGAGGAAAGTAAAGAGGGTTAGAAACAAATATAATTTTTCCAAGGTATCGGAGAATCAACACTCACCACTAGTTTTCGTTGGAGCACCCGCACAAGTTTTTTGATTCCCCTTGATCCATGCAACGGTGTACCCCTCCTTGGGCCAATGCCAATGAGAGATCACCAAGAGCCACACCACCACCAAGCCATCTACATGATAAGAGTAACAAACATAAACTTTCACATGACCCAACAAAGCCTAGTGAGAAGAGTGAATGCAAACTTGCTACTCTCTAAGCACTTGGAGTCCTCAATCTTCAATTAAGATTTCCTAACCACTCCAATTGACTAAATCATTTTCTTAGACTCAAGTATGTGTATCTAGCTACCCTAGCTTCCAAGAGATCTAAAATGCATGAGAGGACGGAGTATATATAGGTCAAGCAATCAAAACTAGGCGTTGGAATTCCACTCAACCGAAAACCATGCAACGGATTTCTCTTGTGCTTTCTTGGTGCAGCACCGGAGAATTCCAGTGGCCTTCAACTGGCTGAACTCCAAATTAGCCGTTACTGTATAAACAAGCTCCAGTGTGGCAATAGAGGATTCTGTGGACATTTTTATTTCACCTTGGCCAAATGCACTCGTCTCTAGTGTATCTCTCGTGCAAACTCTGGTGACTTCATCTCCTCGATCTCAACCAATTGCACATGTCTCTGTTGCATTACTTCGGTGCCTACACCAGAATCCATAGCATTTTTCTATAGCTCAGGTGGTCTTTGCGGTGCCCAAACTGGAGAGCTCTGGTGCCTACAAAAATAGTGTAAATTCTTGCAATTCAACTTCTTTGAGTTTGGCTTTGGGTTTCATTCATCTTTGGGCTTCATCTGAGGAACCTAGTGCCAGTTTTCACAGGTGTGCATCACATGCACTCACTAAACTTACTTAGGTCAAGATACCCATTCATATCCTTCTTCACAGCACAACCAAAGAAGAGAATAAGAACCTAAACTACTCTAAGTGTTTCTAAATACCAAATGACACTTAGAGCTAGCTTGTCCTTAGCCTTCGCACACATCCTCTGAAAATCGTTGAAATCAACCATTATAAGGGAATGAAAACCACAAGAGCCCAATCAATATAAATCATTGTGATTTCACTAAGAAATGGTACCGCAAAACACATGTTAGTCACAATGATTATATCGTCATTAATCACCAAAACAGAATTAGAGGCCTATGCATTCAATCTCCGTATTTTGGTGATTGATGATAACACAACCTCGTGTATGTGTATAAGAGAAAGATTTAAGGTTTTCAACACTTGGTTTGCATGACCACATGATAGTAAGTCAGTAAGAGCAAACGGTTAGAATTAATTCATGTAAGCCAAGCCTAAAACACCGTTACGAGTATGAAAATAAGCGAGTGTATGGAAGGAATTACTCATTTGACATAACTTTTAATGGAAGCTCAGCAAATGAGTAAACAAACATAACACGATATAAGATATATAGAGCACAACACGTGTCACAAGCAATGAGCTAGCATGTATATACACAAAGGATATAATGCAAATAATGCATGAAAATAGCATATCAAAAGATCCAAAACCTCATTAATTCCCCTTATCTCACATGCTCTCACGCACTCTCCCCTTTTAACGTCAGACACCAATACCTAAGAGTCTGAATATGGGAAAGTCACAAATGAGAAAGGATTTAAGGTGTGCAGAATGAACTGGAACTAAGAAGTGTCGTGCCTTCGACGTTCCATGATAAATTCTAAAATATTATCTATTATGGAACAGAGGGAGCATACAACTTGGGCACTGCCACACTGGTGGTGGAGTTAACTATATTTTCTCTAATATAGCATATTAAAAATTACTTTATCTATTTTAAAATAACTGCACATCTCAGTTTTTTTAAGTAGTCAAAACCTTTTTAAATTTGACCGACTATACAACCAAAAATCCAAAATTACTAATAATTTATGGTGCATAATAATTATTTTTAGATTAATCATGATATATATTTTTATAATAGATTTATTTGTTAATAATATTATTTCTTATAATGTCAGTTAAATTTATAGGGAAAGGAAACGATTCTAGAAGCCAGTTATTTGGAAGGCAGGAGCGGTAAGTGGTCAAGACTTTTTTTTAAAAAAAAAAACTTGTCAGTTGAGGCTTTTAGAGTGCACGTGCGGTTGAAACTCGGTTAAATATAGAAAAAAAAAGACTTATGTAGTTATTTTTGAACCACATGAGCGGTAAGCATTCTTGGGTTCATTGCGTCTCGCAGGAGGCAAGCTTCAGTTATCACTCATCAGTCTTCAGTCTTCACTGACAGCACGCTGCGACTGCGAGAGTCCAAGAAACGTTGCTGCACCTGCATCCATGGCGGGAGAGGAAGCCGGGAGGATGGGGATTCCCTCTCTGCTCTATCCATCGTACGCTTGCAGCAGCGAAGAACAGCAGGAGCACATCGTCTCTGATGTCACGCAGGTCAGGCCGCTTTGCTTTTGGGCTTAATAAGGCAGCCATGAGAGATTAATTGTTCGTGAGCAACGATTCCTTCAGCTCATTGGGTGGACACCTCTGATCGAGCTCAAGGGAATCGCCAGCAAGGAAAGGGTAGATGCCCGGATCATCGGCAAGATCGAGGCGTACCAGCCTCTCTGCTCTGTCAAGGATCGCTGCGCTTTGAGGTCTGACCTTTTTTTTCCTCCTTTTTTACCCTACTGGTTAGGGAATTCAGATGGAACTCTGACCAGTTTTAGTTATCCATTTTCTCGATCGTCTGATTTGATTTTTAGCTGAAGAATACTTCCTCTGTTCTAAATTGCAAGTCATTTTGGCTTTTGTAAATACGTAGTTTTTGTACGTAGAAAAGCCAAAACGACTTTCAGTTTGAGATGGAGGGGGTGGCAAACTGTGAAGAAGGAACACGTAAGTCAACTGACAATCTTGTGTCTGTCCTGCACACGTCTCCCAAGTTCATATATGGCAATTTCATCACTTCCAACTCTAATGACTAAGTGTTTTAGGCTAAATGAATTCCAATGCGTCACAAGCAAACCAAGAAGGTAATGCAAACTTAGGACTATCATTAGTCCTGATCTTGCCCTGCTTGGCCTGTTTACAAAATGTAATGCAGTACTTACGCTACATCAGATTATAAGTACAACGATATATTTGGTACGTCATGTTTGCAGAAGCATCATTCCTCAATCACAATTTCCATATCCATGTCAGATTCTCTACCCCTGCGACCAATAACTTCACCATTAGCAAGCCTCTGCAAGTCAACAATAGAGAGTTGGTCAAGCCATCTCACAACATGGTTTGCTGCTTGGAGCTCATAGGCAGGGTGTCGGCCTGCAACTGCCACACACCTCATCCCAGCGTTATGTGCAGATTCCGTCGTCAAGTTTGAGTTACCAAACACAACACAAACATCTGGCTCCAGACCAAGTTGCTCTGCCGCGACCTCAAACATCTCACCATCAGGTTTCCCTAGGCAGAAGTCCTCCAATGCAATTATAGCATCAAAGTAGCCTTGCAGACCAACAGTTTTAATCCCTTCTTCGAGACTCTTCCTTGAGTGAGGAGTTGCAATTGCTATTGGAATGTCCAAACCCACAAGGGTGTTCAAGAAATCAAGCACACCTGATCGCAGCTGGTAGTATCCACCTCTGAGTGTTTGATATATTACCTCCTTGTGTGCTGCCAACCTTTGAATTTCTGCTGGATCTTCTGACCAACATAAGACTTCTGAAATAGCCTGGTCAGTTCTCATTCCCTCAATTTTCTTCAGCAATGCATCTGGAGGGAAAGACTTTCCCTCTTCAAGTGATAGAACATACCAAACCCGGGGCTCCAAGTCTGGATCATCATCGTCCACAACAACTCCCTCCCACTCCAAGATCACACCAAAGCTGTTACTAGTCACTATTTCATCCTTTTGTTTTTTCTTCTTCGAGGTAGGTCTTTTAGGAACTTCTGGTGGTGCCAACAGCCAGCTAAGGTTCTCTGGAAGTCTATAAACCAATTCGTAAAGCTCATGTACCTGGGGGTTCCGCTTCATGTCTGTGGCATGCGGCTTCAAACGTGCCCTCTTCACCATCATAGCTGTACCCAAGGGCTTTGTAACTGAATGCATGGTCAGCGCAAAATATGGGTTATTTGTCAGGCATTTTCTGTAAAACTTGAGAGAAGGCTGCAGCGAGCTCCCAAATAAATTGTTAAAAGAGATCATTTCTCCCTGAATCCTATCTGAAACTTGTACTGAAGTTCCAATTTTCAGAAAAGCAAGTTCAGCTCACATGCGACTAATCAGTGAGATCCAGGGATAATGCAAACTGCACCTGCATTAGGAACCAAGCAAAAGGTATAAAAAACATATTTTAGAAAAACAAATGGAGGGGTAATATCCACCTTCTGCACCAACCAGAGGTGCACACAGCCACTTATCTCTCTTTACAGGTGGACATCATGTTGTTGATGGTGACCTGTGCACTGTAATCATCAAAACTTACGAGCCGTTTCGGGCTAAAATAAAATTATTTTACAGGTGGGGATCGCCTCCCCCCCGTTGACTCTCAAAAAAAAAACTTATCTCTCTTTAACTCGTTTAAAAAAAAACTTATCTCTCTTTAATATTTGTGCACATAGGATTTGAGCCCTGGTCGGTGGACCTATACTTTCACATCTTACAACTGCACCAATGGTTCTTTCGCAAAGTTATGACTTAACAGCTTGGCAAATAACTTCCTATCCATAATTTTTTTAGCAAAATGAGGAAAAACCTTCTAGCGCGCAAATATATGTGTGGGCAATGTGCTTGGGATCGGTCTTTCTCCTCATGCTTTGCGGGGCTCTTCGTTCGTTTAGCGGGGCTCTTCGTTCGCTTAGCGGGCCTCTTCATTTCATTAGCGGGTTTTTAGAAACAAAATTTGCCAAACTATTGGAGATGAGATGTTTTTTTCCTCCCCACATTATTTTGGGAGTTGGGAAACAACAAGATTTGGGAAACGAATTTTCCCAAACTGTTGGAGACTCTAACAACATAATGCGCAGTACATAAACGCTCCATGTCAACAGCTTGTTTAGTTATAGTGTTTACTTCAGTGAGAACTAAAGAAATCTGTGAACCGGGGTTAACTAGAGTGTTTTCTTGTTGCACTCTTGTAAACTGGCAACCTCAATGCTGGGTCAGGGTTTCAGCAGCACGCTTAAAGCTGGACTAAAGCCTTTGGTCCAAAAAAATGCAAAGGGGCAAGATTTCCTTTCTCCATTAAAGTCAGATAGATTGGCATAAGCATTTGATTCATTATCTTAGTTCTCCTGCTCGCAGTATACTTAGAATTTAGGAAGAAAGCATATGCAGAGCCTCACTTCTTGCAAGCATTTCTACAAATCGACCTTCATATGAATCCCTAAAAGGAACAGCCTAACACTAACAGTAACTTTTCCTGGTAGACATGCTTTCCGCATTTTAGGCGAAGTTACAACGGATGTCAGAATAAAAGGCGAACTTTAGCACAAGGGCTCGGCCTAATTAGCTCCATCCCAACTATTGGACAGGACAGCAAATGCGAAGCAACAAGGCGCAATCTTTGCAGCGAAACTCCGTCATTTCCGAATATTTTTCAGGAGACAGACAGCAAAACAAGGTAATGCTTCATCTTAGCCCAAGCAGTAGCTACTTCCCAAGAATCCGGGAACAAAAGAGGATTATGCTGACCTGATGGAGGAGAAGGAGCAGGTGAAGGGAGCGTCGGCCGAAGCTTGGAGGAGTGGAGGAGACTCCAGCGCCAGCCACTAGCCCACTACAACCGGGGGCCGGGGCTCTTGTCTTGTGCGCTTCGATTGGATGGTGGCGATGAGCTCCACCGCTTTTGGATAGACAAAGGGACGCGGGCGGCCGCTCTGGCGCTCCCCATTGGTGGCAAGCTGCGGCAGCTTGGTGACAATGCCAAGTGGGACAGGAGAGGTTGGGACCCAACTGTTAGAGAGAGTGGCTGCGCGGTGGCGAGATCTATGGCCTGCATTCTTGCCATGTTCAGAAGCACTAGACCACTAGAGTATTTCATGGCCCTAGATTTTCTTGATTTATGCTGTAACCTGTAACTTACTACTTGTTGTCGTGTTCCCTTATTGTTCCTCCGTTATATGATTGTACTAGCACAGTAACATTTCTATTTTCTTCTGAAGAATGATTGAAGATGCAGAGGAGAGAGGGTTGATTTCACCTGGTGTCACCACACTCGTCGAGCCGACAGGCGGTAACATGGGGTTGGGATTAGTCCTCATTGCTATTCGCAAGGGTTACAAGTTTGTTGCAGTTATGTCAGGTCAATACTCGCTCGATAAGCAGATCCTGTTGCGATACATGGGTGCAGAGTTGTATTTAACAGGTAAGATAATTTCTGGGAAGCTGCCCAAGCACCTTGTATTATGAGTGACAGTGTAAATTCAGTGGAATTAATGTTGTATGGGCGAACTGCCCTTGAGTCCAACTGTGCTGTGCTACACTCTGTAATCTGAAACCTACGAGCCGTTTCGGGCTAAAATAAAATTGTTTTACAGGTGGGGATCGCCTCCTCCCCGTTGACCATCAAAAAAAAAACTGCCCTTGAGTGTGACATATGCAGATCCAACCCTTGGGTTCCCAGGTATGAACGCGAAGGTTGAGCAGCTCAAAAAAGAATTGCCCAATGTACATGTTCTTGATCAGTTCTCGAACAAAGCAAATACTGAAGCACATAGTAGATGGACTGGTATGGTAACTGAATGATGTTTTTATTTCAGTACACATGAGTTAGCTTATGCAGAGACGCAGACGAACTATTTTTTTTCCTTCTAAAATTTATACTTTCTCGATGTTTCAACTACCAAAACTATGCTGAGCACTCGTTTAAATTCTTTCATCCTGATGTAATCGATAGTTCAAAAACCCAAGGGTTGCACGGAACATCCTGTACACTGGAAGGGCTTTGTATTGCAGAGTAGTGAAAGTTAGTAGTTTCTATCCTATTTAATATACTTTGCTGGAACTGGTACTGGTAAGTAGGTGACAATATTGTTTCTACATGCTATCATAATACATTGCATGTTGCTGATGTGTACTGATTGATATATAGGACCTGAGATTTGGAAGGACACTGCTGGCAAGGTGGACATATTTGTAGCTGGTTCAGGCACAGGAGGTACCGTATCTGGTGTTGGGAAGTATCTGAAGATGCAAAACCCCAGTATCAAGATCATCTGTGTTGAGCCTGCAGAGAGTCCATTCAGAAACACCAACTATCATCAATTAGGTTAGTATGATCTTTGGAACGAATGATCTTGCTATATTTAGGAAGTTAGGGAGGCAGAGAAATCATGTGTTATATTTGATTGCTATCGAATGCTTTATACCTATTATCAGGCACAGTTGGACGAGCACAGATCGAGCGGCGTTTTCTGCACTGAATAATAACAATCCATTTCCACACTGAATGATAATAACATAGTATTGCTGTCCTTTAGATGGTGAACCAGGCAAACACAAAATCCAGGGAATAGGACCAGGATTTGTACCTGAAGTACTGGACAGATCAGTTAGCCATGAGGTTGTCACAGTGACTACAGGAGGCGATGGTGAACGCTAGGACTAGGAGGCTGGCCAGGGAAGAGGGCCTTCTTGTGGGCATATCTTCTGGAGCGAACTTGGCAGCTTGCTTGAAGGTTTGCAACTATATATCCTAACTAAAAGTTCTTCTCTTGTCCAAAAAAAAAACTGTTCTTCCATTTTTTGTCCAAAAAAATTTCTTCCATTAATTGTTGCTCCCTCTATTTCAAACTATAAGACATTTATAATTTCTAGATATATAGCTTTTGCTATATACTTAGATATACATTGTGTCTAGATACATAGTAAAAACAATATATAAAAAAACCAAAACATCTTAGAAATTAAAATGGAGGGAGTATTTCTATATTCTGAGCTTTTTTAGTAAACTTACATGAATGTGCCTTTAGGTAGCAGCGAGAGAAGAAAATAAGGGGAAGATGATTGTCACCATATTTCCAACCGGAGGCGAGTGATACATGAAGAAGAGGGCCGTGGGGTATTTTCCATGTAATGGTCGGCATGTGTTGCATGTACTTGATATTCGGTTATACCGCAACGAGTTGCGTGATTTTGCTATAGAACTTATACTCAAGAAAAATGTACTCCCCCCTTCCCAAAATAACTATGATTCTTGCTTTCCAAGAAATAACTTTAATTAAATATATATTAAAAATAGTTATTATTTATATTATATAATTAATATCATTGGAAAGATCTTTAAATCTAGTTTTTAACAACTTTATTTGGGGATATAAATATTGCATGTATTTTTTATAAATCGAGTCAAACTTGCGACACGGAAACAAAAAATGACAGAGTATGAATTAACTGGAGGAGAAATGGACAACGAGCTAATGTGTCCCATCATTAGTTTTTCTAAAAAATTCTAAAAAAATAGACAACGATCTAATGAGTTCCAGGATTAATTCAAAATTTGGTTGATCGTATAATTTGCTAAACATATGGCCAACCCAAACTGCCTCCGCGAGTGGGTACGATGTTTTATTTCTTTTTTTAAGAAAATAATTTATTTACTGTGTACATTTATAAATCTTTTTTTGAAACAGAAGTGAACAATTATATGCTAAACATTTGGTGTTTGGGACTGCTTCATTCCATGTTTTTTTAGCTTCGCTCCACGTTTTTTAGCAAATAGGTCTAGCTCCACGAAGCTATGTTATACAAAAAAAGTTACTGTGAGAGG
>Ga0182004_10003896_pt1 | contig 11934 bp, 13 predicted proteins | sample Sormic07211540_1_FD_120479 | JGI IMG/M metagenome (GOLD analysis project Ga0182004, IMG submission 120479) | Endophyte microbial communities from Sorghum bicolor roots, Mead, Nebraska, USA - 072115-40_1 MetaG | ecosystem: Host-associated > Plants > Roots > Unclassified | place: USA: Nebraska... | reverse complement strand
TTTAACCTTTATTTGATTTAATAACAACCGGAATCAATCACGAGTGAGTGGAGGGAGCTGTTTCCATGTCGCTTTCAGCGAGGACCCTCCGCGTCAACAAACTGCGTGATCGCCTATATTGACTGATTTAGCAGGTTCAACAGAATGGGCGGCTACAAATGTGCCAGTCAAAACTATTGACTAAGAGTATCTGAATATAATAACATTAAATCTAAGGATAAGGACATTGGTAGCAGGTACTCTTCTACCATGATAGCCATCACAAGCTTCAATTTCTACAGTGTGGCATAAGTATATTTTCTGGAGTTTACTGTACATTTCCTCTTACAATGCAGCGCCAGGCCTGAACCTCAAAATGAGACAGGCAAATGTTTCAATATTATTTGCTGTGCTATACTCAAAATACATTTTACATCTATCTATATTCTGTAGATAAATATACCAAGCAAATCTAGGTACCTTCCCCAGCTATCACTTAGTGGGAAACATAATTCTACAACCAAACAAGGTTCACGCACCAAGATCCGAACCAAAACAGCCCCTTACATCCAGATTATGCTGCATCAGGGTTTTGACTCGTTAGTGCCAGCAACAGGTGCACTTGCATATTTGGGTCTGGGAAGTTCGTCAAATGATGGTTTCCTCCCAAAAATGACTGCCGCCGCACGCGTCACGATGTGTGCAGTTAAGCCCCAAATCACAAACCTTTTGCCATCTGCCTCGTAGTCGAAAAACTGGACAGGGATATCTATGCCCATCCAACTCATTTGTTTTGTTCTCCGGTGGTCGTCCTGTTGATGCCATACAAGTGAAAACTATGCGATGCAATTTTCTTATGCGTACCTTATAAGGAAACTAACAAGCAAAAAGGAAAGGAACATCAACAACATTGTTACACTACAACATATGGTAGAGAAACAACTACCTTTAGAAACATCTCCAGAGGTGCATCAAAGATGTCCTCCACTTCAGCTTTATTTAAGACAGGCTTGAATAGGGCTTTATCTGAGATCATGCCAATTACAGGAACAACGTTGAGGCCGTTCTGCAAAAGAAAAGGTGCAGCATAAGTACTGGACAGCTTGCATTTCCATTGAAAGATTAGAAAAGCACGTGCCACATCATAGATATAACTATATAAGAAAGTAGAGATGCATGTCAAACTGATATACTCAGTGGAGCAATCCCTGCATGACATTTTTTTAATATTTGATTAAAAGCTTTTTCCTTGTCACCAATTCCAAAAGGATGGAGCCAAGGTACGAGTAAAGCTTTGAAAGGGAAGACTGATGCAAAATCTGAAAGCTTCCTCCAGCTAGCAACAGTAATACAGACATAGGTAAAAGCTAAACTTCCTATGCTTGACTAGGGTGAGGAAGATTTCATTTGGTCAGTTTTGTATTTCATATGGATCTTGGGTGACTTTGTAAACCCATGAATTTGAATGATCATTGAGCATCCCCTCTTAGAGACATCAACACGCAAAAGGGAGGGGTGGATTGTGCAAAGAAAAAAAAAAGATATGATTAATAGGGTGAAACAACCCCCCTTTGACAGCAGACAAACCTTTGACAACATATTCACCAGTTATGACCATTGAGAATTCCTTAATTTTGATTGAATGATTTTACATAACAGTAGTACACCTCTTCCTGATAGTAGGTTAATACTGATATTTACATCCTTATAAAGTGGAATTGGTTTTATTTCTTGTTCATAGTATTTTGTGCAGTCATAAGTTCAGAATACCTTCCTCCTTCTGAGCTTCCCCAACGTTGTATTTTTCTCCTTTTTTTGAGAAAATTGCACATGTAATCCTTTAATTTCTGAGGTTGCATTACTTGGTCCCCTACCTTAGGTAGTGTTTGGTTCGAGGGACGGGGACATCCTAGGTGGGATATCCCACTTCGAGATGGTGTTTGATTCTGAGACATGCAGAGTCGAAGATGTCCCACCAGGGAATATGATTCCTAGATTGTGTGACTCCTGTTCTCTCTTTTTTTTTCAGGGACAGAGTCATCCCACCAGGGACAAGCATTAGTTCGCTCGAGCGCGGGCGTAGGTGGGCGAGCTCCGCCGTCGTCCATGCTGCGCGGGCGAGCTCCGCCCCCAATCCCACATGTCAGGCAGAAAACATGGACAGTCCTGTCCCATTCAACCAAATATCAGATAGGACTGTCTTAGGACCATCTCACTCTACCTTGTCTCCCAACCAAACGCTACCTAGAGTTTCTTTGTCACTGGGGAATTTATCCTTGATATAAATAGTTCTTGAAAAAATGTTTGGCCTATTATGCCTTCACTTATGCTCACTTGCTTCCCCTGCTTCTTACCGTAGGCATGGTTTCAATGGCTAGGCCAAAACCATTTGCTAAGCTCTAATTCTTATCAAACTAAACCAATAAGCTTATACCACTTGCATCCCTAAATATTCAGATCGACCTCTTAGGCCTCAATACTTGTACATTTAATATTCTGGCCATTGGCTTAAGGGCAGTCCCAGTGATAGAAACTATACACGATTTCCATAGCAGTTACGTCATCTATAGAAACTATCTCATACAATGCACAGGTTCTAATAAATATTGCCCTTTTTTTCCTTGTTTCTCTCTCCCAAATCCATCTGCTAACGGTGAGTAGTAGCCGTGTAGCACATCTTCTCTTCTTCCTCAATAAGCATGAGAAGAGCAGGTGAGGACTTCATCTTCGTCCTGACACCTGACGATAAGGAGTAGCACATCTTCTCTTCTTCCTCAAGACAAGCAGAGCTGGTGAGGAGCAGCAGGGGAGGCCGCTGGACGTCAACTAGGCAAGGGGCTGGGCCACCGGCCACAGCAAAGCTCGGCTCCCAGATCGTCGGTGAGCTTGGCCCTGTCACCAGCATGAGCTCGTGCTCTCATCTCCCACACTGCGGAGCGCGGCTTGTACGGACACGCGCGGCCTGGGCAACGACGGACGGCGGCACAGTGACCGCTGCGTGGGCGATGGCGGTGAGCGCGGCAAGAACCGTGGCCTGGTCGACAATGCAGCAGCACGTAGGCGTAGAAACCACCTGTTTCTTCGCAATGTGAAAATAGTGGTTTCTTCGTACCTCGGTTCACGAGTAGACTTGGTTTCTCTCTAAAGAAACGATTTCTTCAGATTTCCCTCTCTTTCTTCATTAATTAGATTGCCACATCAAATTTTTGCTTAGCTAGCAGGACATTTAATAGGGATAGAAACTATCATAAATATTCCATTGGGACTGCCCTAATATAATTGGTGACATGGCATCTAGTTAAAGAGCACAAAAAGTTATGTGATATATATAAAGAAAAATGAAATAATATTCCACCACATAAACATCTTCCACATTAAGACATACAATTTTAGAATTTAAGTTTGAATTTTATTTTAAGATTTTAATTGAAATTGCAGATAACATTTGCAAATTTGATTGTTTACTATCAGAATTTTCAATCCTCCAATCAAAGTTTGGCATCAAATTTTGATGTTTTCATTTGCAAAATGATATAACAAGCAAGAGAGATATCCTGATCACAATTGTTGTTCTGCTATGCTGCAACTGCAAGCATGTATACTTGAGGAGGTTTTACACTGCAATGAGTCGAGATCGATCCTCTTATATATATCAAAAATAGTTTCATTTGATACATTGTTACACTATACCATATTTATACGACTCTACACAAGAAATGGTCAGTAAAATCATACAGCTCTTTCATAAATTTCCTGCTAGTACCGGAGCAACAATTATAGCTTACCTTTGATAAGAAAGGCTCAAGAACTGTGACAACATTAACAAGGGCCGGGTCCAGTCCAATCTCCTCCTTCGCCTCCCGTAGAGCTGTGGCCTTCGGATCTGCGTCCCCATCCTCCACCTTCCCTCCGGGTAACGACACCTCCCCTTACAATTGTCAAGAAATTGATTGAAGCAGAAGGAATCGGCCAGAGAAAAAAATCCAACAGGGGAAAAAGCTTTAGCCAGAATCATGGTGTCTACCGGAGTGGGAGGAGAGGGAGGAAGCGCGCTTTGTAAGCAGGACCCGTGGCCCGCTGCTAGGGTCCTCGAAGAGGCAGACCAGCACCGCGGCGTGGACCTTGGAGGGGGCCGAGCGTGGGGTTTTCGCGGGGACGGCATCTGCGGCGGCCGCGGCAGGGGCGCCCACTGAGGAGAGCTCGCTGGAAGAAGAGGAGGCGAGATGGCGTGTGAGATGGGCCAACCGCCGAGACGGAGAGGAAGAGAAGGAAGAGGAGGCCATGGCAATGTGAGTGGAGGTGAAGAGGCGGGTAAGGAGAGGTCTCATGGCTGCGACGGTGATAACGGCGCAGCAGCGGCGATACCAAGGTGGGAGTTGGAGGGGTCGCCGCCGGCCGCCGTCGCAACTCACAAAGATTGTGAATGTGACCCGCAACGGCCAACGCCATTTGGGTCAGCTATCAATCGATGTGCTCAACTGTACCTTCCGGTTCCGGCACAAAAAAATCATATCTGGTTTTTTGAATACTCGTAGTCAAATATTTTAAAATTTTAATTAAGCTACATAAATATTACATTTGTATCTCCTAACATACTATTTTTATAAAATATATACAATTATTAATATAACAATTATTATTATGCATCACCATAATTATTAGTATATTTCTATACATACTCCCTCCATACTAGAAAAATAGATGTCGTTCCGACCTCCGCACAGTTTGAATCAAAAGAAGACGTTCTGGCGTGTTTTAGCTAAATTGGACGTTGCTGCCCCTGCGCTTAGGCTCCCGTGCCGCGCGTTAATAGCGCGGCGTCGTATCGGTTTCCCGGCCACGCGTTACTAGGCCGCGCCGTTCAGTCTCTTGCGAACTCGCTCTTCAGTCTCTTGCGACAGACCACAGACTATTATATTGGTTTCTCCTTGCATGCCTCACGCTCCTGCTGCCTGCTCGCCGGAAGCCGCACACCGCTGCTTCTACTTGCCGCTCGCTAAAAGCCGCACGCCACACGCGCACACGCCGCTCCTGCTCGCCGTTCGCCAGAAGCCGCACGCCGCACGCGCACACCGCTGCTCACGCGCCGCACCATGGATGCCTCGCCGGAGTCCAAGATGGAGATGGAGACCACGCCGGACTCGGAGGAGGTCGCCACGGAAATGGAGATGGAGATGGAGACCTCCCGCGAGCGTGCAGCTATACAAATTGCCTGAATCTCAAAAAAAATACGGCCAACGAGTTCAAACACTCGACCTCAAGCCTTGGGCCGTAGAGTATTATATTGGTTTCTCCTTGCATGCCTCACGCTCCTGCTGGCTGCTCGCCAGAAGCCGCACACCGCTGCTCCTACTTGCCGCTCGCCAAAAGCCGCACGCCGCACGCGCACACCGCTGCTCACGCGCCGCACCATGGATGCCTCGCCGGAGTCCAAGATGGAGATGGAGACCACGCCGGACTCGGAGGAGGTCGCCATGGAAATGGAGATGGAGACCTCTCGCGAGCGTGCAGCCATGCAAATTGCCTGAATCTCAAAAAAAAATTACGGCCAACGAGTTCAAACACTCGACCTCAAGCCTTGGGTCGTAGAGTATTATATTGGTTTCCCCTTGCATACCTCACGCTCCTGCTGGCTGCTCGTCGGAAGCCGCACACCGCTGCTCCTATTTGCCGCTCGCCAGAAGCCGCACGCCACACGCGCACACCGCTGCTCACGCGCCGCACGCCACGCGCCGCACCATGGATGCCTCGCTGGAGTCCAAGATGGAGATGGAGACCACGCCGGACTCGGAGGAGGTCGCCACGGAAATGGAGATGGAGATGGAGACCTCCCGCAAGCGTGCAGCCATGCAAATTGCCTGAATCTCAAAAAAAATTACGGCCAACGAGTTCAAACACTCGACCTCAAGTCTTGGGCCGTAGAGCACTTACCAACTAGGGCTACGAACATCTGTTGTATAGGAGGCACCCAAAGCCATATTTAATAAGGGCAAAGAAGGAAAACTATCTCCTAATTAATCACTCTTTGGTACTCCTTGGTATGTGTAATCATGTCCTAAGCGACTTCTAATACCAGTATAGAGGAAGTATTTAGTTAAAGTTTTAAAAAATGTCAATTCAATAGAATAATTCGCCTTTTCTACTACACGGTTCTTGGGTCCACCTGTGACCCTGGCTGTGTGCATGCAAATCCTTCCCTCTCCTGCGCCCGAAGAAACAAAATCCATATTTAGCGGCCTAGCTGGCTTCAGTACACGAGCCTAAGATGGGTAGAGATGTAAACGGCCTCCCGTTCTCTGATTCCTCACGGAGAATTCATCCATTAAAGACTAGGAATGATATAATTTTTTCTCCTATAGAAAATTAAACAGAGCTAAAGTTGTCCTCGTCAGGATTCACGGGGTCGGGGATAGTATGCATACCCCCATTCCCGCCCCCTGCGGGGACCCGACTCTTAAGACTCATATACTTACAAGGTCTAATAATTATGATATATAAGCAAAGTTGAAATCCTAATCCTTCACTTTCTTAGTCTCAAATGCGAATCTTTGTAGAAAGAATTTGTTTGTATACCATTAATAATAATTCGTGAATATGTGAATAGTTAACATCACATAAATTGATAAAAACTAAAGCGGATACAGGAAACCCCACGGGGATTATTCCCCGCACGGAGGCGGGGATGGGGAGAAAATCTCCTTCGTGACATTTGGCGCGGACGGGGATGAGGGAAGTTTCTTCACCATGGAGACAGGGATAGGGAAGCACTTTCCCCGACGGAGAATTCCCCTTTGACATCTCTATCTTTGAGTCATGTCTCTCAGCCCACCACTTTCTTCTTTGCTGCCACACTGAGTCAGCGGGGCGCGTACATGGTGCCGTCGCACCGAGTATTCTTCTCTGTTGTCGCCACCATCGTGCAACCCTGGCCCTTGGCATGCCACAGCTATCGCGACTACAGCCCTGTCGTTATTGCCGCATGCACGCCATGAAAACGACGAACCCACCCACACATGCCCATCCACACGTGGTCCACCTTGCGCCTACCACCACACGCGCGCTCTACCACCGCTGCTTCCTAGAACGAGCAGTGCCGCCAGCATGGCTCCTGATCAGGCACATACCTTATGCCTACTATGATGGTGGTAGTGGTGCCCCTCCCATGTGGTCGCTATGAGTGAGCCTAGCCTCTTCTCGTCGGATCTGGGGAAGATGAGGTGAAGTAGACAATGCAATTTCGCTTCTTTGTAGATAGCGCGATCTTCTTTTCTCCACGGTCATGGCATGTACAAGCTTAGCGAGGGTCGTCATGTGCTAGAACCTAGGAAACCGTGCCCAGTGATCGTGCACGCAGGTGGCTCTAAGCTCTATCATTATCGACTCCAAACTCTACCGTTACTATATTATAGATACAAGATAATTCTATCTATATGCACATTCTATCAAACATGATCTAAACTCGATCAGGCTCAAGAGAAACAAGAAATCAAACGATACAAACAAAATATGTTCGCTTGAACTTATCTAGAAAATCTGATATTTTTCTCTCCTAATAACGACACAAATCAAACGCCCAAAGTAAATTACGACGGTAAGCAAACGAAACAGGGAGCCGGACATCCAACCGGATCCGCAACGGGCTTCTCCGTCGGTCGCGGTCTTCTCCCGTCCGCACGGCGTCCAGCTCCCGTCCCACTCCCCACCCGGATCTCGCGCGCGACGCAGCGCAGGCGAACCCCGCCTCCTTCCAGAAGCCTCTAGAAGGCCCCTTCCTCACCCCGCTCCCGCGCGGATGAGCGGCACCTCGGGGCCCCTCCCCTACTCGATGCGCGATGTGGGCGCTGGCGGCGCCTACAACAACGCCAAGTTCCGCCACCGGTCTCGACTCAAGGTGCGGCGCCTCCCTTCCCGACCCAAGCCCTCATTGTTTACAAAAAAATATATATATGCTGACTTTTCCTAATAAGGCTAGAGTTGGCTCTAGTTTGGTGTGTAGCTTGATCTCCGTGGAGAACTGGAGTTTACGGCCGTGAGTCGATTCATAGAGTGGAGTGATTTGGTCGATTTTCGGTAATTCGGTTGGGCTGTGTCTGGTTTCAGTTGGAATGAGGGATCCCTGGCCTCGGATCTGCGGGTCTAGTCACTGTTGAATTTGCTATGGTTAATTGTTTTGTGGCGCTGCTACTCTATGTTGTTTCGATCTGCTTGAGCTCATTCACTGGATCAAATGGTAGCTTTGGCCTGGAGTGGTTTATTTCGTCAGTGGCTAGTTTGGTCTCATATGATTGCTGCAGCTCTCGCGCCTAATCACGGTCATTCTAATTAGTCCGAAGGATCATGCTCACACACTCATTAATGAAGTACTCCCTCCATTCCAAATTATAAAGACATTTTGGTTTTTCTATAGATACATTACTTTTACTATGTATCTAGACATAATGTATATCTTAGTGCAGAGCAATACCAATGTATCTAGAAAAGGAAAAACGTCTTATAATTTGGAATGGAGGGAGTACTAATTAGAATGACCATTATCCTTTGGATGATATGTTTGAGTGCTGTTTGTCTTAAACTTATCTGTGGACTGGAATACTATTTTTCATGTCTGCGAAAGAACTATAGTAATTTGACTATATTTGTTTATCCTGTTTGATGAGGAGCGAGATCTGTTTATATCAGTTATTTTTTGTTTCTTACACTATGAAACTTTATTCAAGGCTGTTGTGATCTCATTAGTTCTTATTATTCCCTAAGGCCGAAGCCCTTTTTTTCTCCTATGTAGATAGTTCTACAGTCCTTGGCTACTAACAGCAGCAAATACCGTTGTGGAAAGTTCACTGTTGGTAAATTCTTGAGTCTGTTGATGGTTTCTGGCTTATTGTACTTATTTCTGCACAAAGGCTCAGAGGGTATTGTATCCAGTGAGCTACATGGCAAAGAAGTACAGAATAAAAACGTCAGGAGAGCTCCCAATATACGCAGATTCTGGAGAAAACCACCAAGGCTGCCCCCACGCCTCCCTCCAAATGAAATCTACAAAAATAATTCTCTGCTTCAGCAGTCTCCATCTGAGTGGACATCCAGGCAGAAGAAAGTTAAAGAAGCATTTGAACATGCATGGTCCGGTTACCAAAAGTATGCAATGGGTTATGATGAGCTTATGCCTCTGAGCCACAGAGGCACAGATGGGTTAGGTGGTCTAGGAGCTACTATTGTGGATTCTCTGGACACTGCGATAATAATGGGTGCTGATGATGTTGTTTCTGAAGCATCAAAATGGATTGAAGACAACCTAATGCAAAGAATCAGTGAGAAAGGGCAGGTTAACTTATTCGAGACTACCATCCGTGTCTTGGGAGGGCTTCTTAGTGCATACCATTTGAGTGGTGGTCATCATCCAGGGGCAGGTGACTCCGGAGTACCAGTAACATATAAAAAGGCTAATCCAGAGCGACTTTTGGAAGTTTCAAAGGATTTAGCCGACAGGTTATTATTGGCTTTTACATCAAGCCCAACAGCTATACCTTTAAGTGATGTTATACTTCGTGACCACACTGCACATGCAGCCCCTGATGGCTTAAGCAGCACTTCAGAGGCTTCAACGTTGCAACTAGAGTTCAGTTACCTCAGCAAAGTATCAGGGGATCCTAAGTATGACAGGGAAGCAATGAAGGTGTTAGAGCATATGCATACACTCCCAAAGGTGGAGGGTCTGGTGCCTATTTACATCAAGTATGCCTGTTCTACCCTTGTATGTTTTTCAAATAATTCATCATAATGCCATTACATTGGATTGTCTTCAAACACATCAAGTTTTAAAGGAAATCTATATATTCTCATTTTTCACTTTATATGCAGCCCCTCCTCTGGTCAATTTAGTGGTGAGAATATTCGATTAGGATCTCGAGGGGACAGTTATTATGAGTATCTGCTAAAAGTGTGGGTTCAGCAAGAGGAATATCGTGACAGTAGTTTGAAGTATCTATTTGAAATGTATACTGAAGCAATGAGAGGGGTCAAGCATCTTCTTGTTCGGAAAACTGTTCCAAATGGGTTGGTATTTGTTGGGGAACTTCCATCTGGACAAAATGGTGGGTTTAGTCCTAAAATGGATCACCTGGTATGCAGCTGTCGCTTAGCATCTGTTTTCTTGCACTCAGATTCTTATAGTCTCTTCTTTATCTGGCCAAGATTTTGCGACCTTCTAATGTTGTGGTAGCACTGAATGTCTTCATATTGCAGGTGTGTTTTCTTCCTGGTACCCTTGCTCTTGGTGCAACTAAAGGTATCACAAAGAGAAAAGCTCTTGAAAGTAACTTGTTAACTGATGAAGATAAAGAAAATCTCCAGCTTGCTGAAGATCTTGCCAAAACATGTGTTGAGATGTACTTTGTGACCTCTACCGGCCTTGCTCCTGAAATAGCTTATTTCCACATTGAGGTAAACGGTTTGCTGAGTCACTATGCATCCTAATATACTCCTGACTTTGGTCAATTACCTTATATTTAATGTTGTTTCAATATTTTGATTTTGCGTATGAATAACTTATGATATTGGGTTTCTACAGGGTGATACAGAAGGGGGGCCTGATGGTGGGAATAAAAGCTCCAAGTATATCAATGATATCATAATAAAACCACTTGACCGTCACAATCTTCTACGCCCAGAGACTGTGGAATCACTATTTGTTTTGTATAGAATCACAGAGGATCCCAAGTAAGATTTTGGTGACTGCCTACTTTTCAGTTTGCATCAGTCACTGTTTGCTAATATTTTTCTTCATTTTCCACGAACAGGTATAGGGAGTGGGGTTGGCAGATCTTTCAGGCTTTTGAGAAGTACACAAAAGTTGATTCTGGTGGTTACACATCATTGGATGATGTCACAAGCCTACCTCCTTCTACAAGAGATAAAATGGAAACTTTCTTCCTTGGAGAAACATTGAAGTATTTGTATTTGCTGTTTGATGAAAACAATACCCTTCCCCTAGATAAGTATGTATTCAATACAGAGGCCCATCCTCTTCCAGTTATGCGGTCTGCAGAACGGGCTTCACATTCTGTGTAGTTTCCCAAGATTATAGCTGTTGTACTATGGTGAGAAGTACAGATCTGTGACAAATATACTTCACAACATAGTTGGAGGAATGAGAAATTGAGAATCCCTTGCGTGACCTGTTCTTGGAGGCAAACTCATGATTCTGGAAACGTCATGCTTGATTTGAGGATTTGGGGTTTTTACTTGTATTTATTGGAAGGCCATACAACTTTTGTACTCTGTAGTCTGTACTACCTAACTTGAAATTTTGAAATCAGCTAGCAATTACACCAAGATTTTTATCTTCAAGAATTGTATGATCATGCGTCAGCCATTCGTTCTTGTCCTTCAGTGTTCCACGAAATTGCTTCATGTAGCTGGTAAGTACTAGCAGTATCCTTGTCATCTCCAGTAATTGCTAATACATTACTCATCTCTTCTTGAGGCTGCCCCAGTGTTATCATAATGTGGGATATTGCAAGTAAATTTCCTTAATCTCAAGATTAACTAAGAACCTTTCTTTTATAAAATTATCTTATTGCATTGCACTAAATTGTCCAGATATTTGACCTTATTTTAAGAATTATATCTCAGAGTGCTTGCATTAGTTGTAATTAGAACCATTTCACTGTTTTTTTACGCTTTAGCCATGGTTAAATGGTAAAGTATTGCTTTTTAGATTCAGCACTTAAAATTTTAGCCACCGAGTGGTGAAGTGTCTCTCAGTTAGCTAAATGGTGACTAGTCTTTTGAGGGCCTGTTTGGTTTACAGGATTTTCAAAGGAATTCTAAAGGAACCAGATTCCTATAGTTTAAAACACTGTAGCAGTGTTTGGAATGAAGGATTCACAAGTTCCTTTCCAAAGGAAAAATTCCTGCGCATGTACATTTTGAAGGAAAGAAAGAATCCACTTCTAG
>Ga0182004_10003895_pt1 | contig 11936 bp, 18 predicted proteins | sample Sormic07211540_1_FD_120479 | JGI IMG/M metagenome (GOLD analysis project Ga0182004, IMG submission 120479) | Endophyte microbial communities from Sorghum bicolor roots, Mead, Nebraska, USA - 072115-40_1 MetaG | ecosystem: Host-associated > Plants > Roots > Unclassified | place: USA: Nebraska... | reverse complement strand
TTTCCTGATGGCGTTACCAAATATCAACAGCATGGTCATATCACCAAATCACCAGACTCAGCTTGCTTGTTGAGGCTCAGGAGATCAAAAAATCTAGCTTCTGCACGGTTTGTGAGGGCCTTCGAGTGTGTTACACACAAAACCAACTTTTTGTGCTAACACATTTTTGGCACGCTCGGTGGGACCACAATCATCAACATGGATAACAAGACCGTCTTGAATGTCACTCTAGATGAGCTCCCTGATAACTTGAAGGAATTGATCACTGTTGTTGTCAATCAGTATCAAAAGAATTGTTTGTTATCCTTCAGCAAGAATAGAGACATGAAGGTGATTCAAAAAACTCTTCTTCCAAGAGTAATCATGGAAGGAGAACATGATCCAAGTCTTTAGGTTCAACATGGTGCTATGTATGGAACTACTCTGGCCAATCATAATGAGATTTTCTTAAATGGCATAACTAATGCCATTAAGGAAGCTTTCAGTCTGAACATAGAAAATAAAGGCCCAGCATATTTTGTTCCTAGTGAAAATAAGCAAGTATTCATAGGGCAAACATCAAGGGAGCAAGCATCTAGAGAACACCCAATAGGAAATTAACGTATCAATAGAGGCAATACTGTCCAGCAGTTAGTGCAACAGCCGATAATAGATCATAATATTGGTCATTCGGCTATGAAAATTGCTCCTCAAAATAGAAGATTTGTTAGAGACTTCAATGCTTCACCGTATCAAGGAAGAGTGGTACTTGGTGAGGTACCTCTAGGGTATCACTATGTTTTTGAGCATTACACTTTGAATGCTTATGAGAATCCTAGGTATCAACCTAATCCTCAGAAGAGTCAGAACATTGGCTATCAAGAGCATAATAATATGAATCAGTAAGAGACACCATTCTAAGTGGATCCGCTAATGAGTCAAGTGACTGATATGGTACAACACCAATTCGGTCTAAAGGCCAATAATACATCAATCACTTATAGAAAGCCATATCCATCGTGGTATGATCAAGTGTTGTTGCCACCAAGATATAGACTGCCTAATTTTGTCAATTTACTGGATTAGGTTGAACATCAACCATAGAACATATCAGTCAGTATTTGGCTCAGCTTGGAGAGGTGGCTCATGAACCAGTATTTAAAGTGTGATTCTTTCCTCTTTCTTGGTTTGGATCTACATTCTCATAGTTTGCATCTTTACCACATGATTCTATTATTGGATGGGAGGATTTGGAATCCAAGTTTCATTAGTACTTCGATTCAGGAGTCATGGAGAAAGGGATTGCATATTTAGTCTATGTGAGGCAAGGAAACAATGAATCTAGACTCCATTATCTCTAGGGGTTCAAAGAAATCAAAAATCAATGCTTTACATTGACACTTTCAGAAGCAGAAGTGGTTAGCATTGCAATTCGAGGGCTAATACTAGCTGTCAAAGAGAAGATTGGTTTTGATTGCCCAAATTTAGCTACTTTGGCTAGAAAAATAACCAGCATTGAGGCACAATTCAAGTATGCACATTTCAATTAGCCTCAGAAAGTTGGCAATGTTGGTTATGATGCAGGCTCATGTGTTCTAGATCAATTAACTGACAAGAGTGATGAAGAAGTAGAGAATGATGAGATCGCTGCTGTGGATTGGGTATGAAAGTATTCTGAGTATATTCTATGGGCAAAGAATAAATCCACAAAGGAAGAAGGGAGAAACTTTAACTTTGATATCACAAAAGTGGATAAAATCTTTGACTACTTGTTAGAAAAGGGTCATATTGAGCTAAAAGGGAATCATAAGATACCATTGCCTGAAGAGCTCAAGAAGAAGAGGTATTACAAATACCATAATTCTACCACTCATAATACTAATGATTGCAAAATTTTTAGAGATATCATCCAGCAAGCCATCAACAAAGGAAGAATTGTTGTAGCAAAGACCAAAGGTGCTATGGGTATAGAAGGCCACCCTTTCCCAATAAACATGGTTGCATCTTCCTTCTAGAAAGGTAAATTCAAAGTGCTGAGCCAAGGAAGCAAGAACAATTGATTTAGAGAGACAAATATCAGCTATAAAATATCGGGAGATCAAGATGAAGCATGATCAACAAGATAGTCAATATGATCGTCCTCAGACTTCTAAAGTTGGTGAGATGAGTATGTGTCCTAGTGTCAGAATTCTTCTAAACAAATGGCAATGATAGAAGGAGAAAGATCAGATGCACCGAGAAAGGGATTATTAGGAGTATCAAGAGTGGCTTGAAGAAGAAGAATATGAGAGGCATCGTTATGAAGAGAGGAGAATCAAGGAGGAGAATGAATATCACCGGAAATTGTCCTTTCTTTAGGCATTGCTGGAATGAAGGCTTGAAGCTGTCTACCCTTAATAACTATCCTGAAAGTGATCAGTATTGGGAGTATCGATAAGCAAAAGTCAACCACCGATCTATGCATGAACGGTTAAATTTTGGAGGAACAGATTGGTGTAAAAAATTGAAAATGCCCAAGATTGGCTAGAAGGAATAGTAGCCAATCAAGAAATGACTGAAAGAGAATATGTTTGGCAGAAGGATCAATGACGTCCAGGGGGACTTACTAGAAGACAAAAGGAGCTGTGTGTGCTGAGTTGACAGTTGGTAGTAAGAGCTTGCCTACTACTTTGTGGTTGATGCCAAAGGCACATACATTATACTTCTCGGTAGAGACTGGATCCATGCCAATGGCCACATTCCATCCACTATGCATCAGAGTTTGATTCAATGGATTGGGGATACTATGGATATTGTTCCAGCTGATTCTTCTATTAGTATTTCTTATGCTGAAGTAGATGAGTGGAATTTTGAGGGTATGGAATGTTTCTGTGGAAAAATATATGAAGGAGACATCATCAAAGTATTTGAAGATGATCAACAACCGATATAAGCAGTCGGCTCTGGAAGCTTTAATTAATAGATTCTTTAGTCAATGACGATGAAGGCAATATGGGAAAGGTTTTATGTCAGCCGATGAATTAGAATCAGTAGATATATGAGATGGAGATAAGCCTAGGCTGACATATATTAGTGCTAGGTTAAGTCCTGAGTATAAACAAGAATTAACAACTTTATTAAAAGAATATAAGGACTATTTTGCTTGGAAATGTTATGAAATGCTCGGTCTTGATCAAAAATTAGTTGAGCATCAATTGCTAATTAAACCTGGATATCGACCTTTTAAACAAGCTCCGAGAAGAATAAAGTCAGATTTCATGGCAGATGTGAAGGCAGAGATTACTCGGTTGTATGAAGCAGAATTTATTCGACAATGTCAGTATGCAGAACGGATATCTAGTGTAGTTCCTGTTTATAAGAAAAATGGGAAGGTGAGAGTTTGCATTGTCTTCAGGGATCTAAACAATGCTACTCCCATAGATATTTACCCAATGCCAATTGCCAATATGCTAGTAGGTGCAGCAGCAGGGCATAAAGTGATTAGTTTTATGGATGATAATGCTGGGTATAATCAGATATTTATGGCAGAAGAAGACATCCACAAAATTGCTTTTAGGTGCCCTAGAGCTTTGGGGTTATATGAGTGGGTAGTCAGACTTTTGTGTTTACAAATGCCGGTGCAACATATCAGAAGGATATGAATTATATCTTTCATGAGTTGATCGGCAAAATTGTGGAAATTTATATAGATGATGTGGTTGTGAAGTCTAAGGGATATCAAGAACATTTAAAAGATCTTAGAGCTACTCTTGAGTGTGCAAGGAAGCATGGATTAAGGATGAATCCTCATAAGTATACATTCGGGGTATCAGCAAGACAATTCTTAGGTTTTATGGTGCATGAAAAAGGGATTGAGGTTGAACACAAGAGTCTTGTTGTGATCAGCAAAATAGTACTACCAACTATAAGTTCAATTTTGTCAGAAGGTTTATACCAAATTTATCAACTAAAATTTTGCCATTCTTAGTATTGATAAATTGAAGAATGATCAAGAATTCAGATGGGGTGACGAACAACAAAAGGCATTTGAGGAGATTAAAGAGTACATGAAATCTCCACCATGTTAATTCCTCCTCAAATGAGGAAACCTTTTAAGTTGTATGTAGCGGTCGGTGACCATACGATTGGGTCGACCTTAATGCAAGAATTTGAAGAAAAGGAGAGAGTAATTTTCTATTTGAGTAGAAGGTTGCTGGATCCAGAGACAAGATACTCTCTCATTGAAAAGTTTGTTTGTGCTTATATTTTTCATGCACCAAACTTTGACATTATTTGCTATCTTCTGAATGCACAGTGGTGTCTAAGTTTGATGTGATTAAACATATGTTGTCCACGCCTATTTTAAATGGGATATTAGTAAGTGGATTCTTGCATTATCAGAATTTGATTTGAGATATGAATTGGCTAAAGTAGTTAAAGGTCAGATAATATCTGATTTCATTACTCATCATCGTGAGAAAGAGATCCAATTATTAGAATTAACTCCTTGAGCTTTATTTTTTGATGGGTCTACCTACAAACAAGGTGGAGGTGTTGGTATTGTTTTGATTTCACCACAAGAGATGAGTTTTGAATATGCTATTCCAATAAATCCGACATCTACCAACAATCAGGCTGAGTATGAAGCTATCTTCAAAGGAATTCAATTACTATATGAGGTGAAGGCTGAGTCTATTGAAATTTTTCATGATTCTCAATGAGTGATTAACCAATTGCTCGGCCTATATAAATTCAAAGATGATATATTGAGAAACTATTATGAAGATTGGCGAGAGCTTCTTAATTCTTTTTCTTCTGTTGTTATTAAGCATATTCCTAGGAATTAGAATAAAAAGGCTAATCGACTAGCTCAGATTGCTTCTTGGTATCGACAAATGGTTGAGATGTTAGTTGATGAACTTGATAATGAAGATTGGAGTGTGTTATACAGAAGACCAACTTTTTGCGCTAACACTATGAACATACAAGTCATTTATGTACGCCATTTATTTCATCTTCTATTCCTCTATTATATAAACTATTAGCGTAGCAATTTTTTTTACCAAAATGATACAATAAAATAACATGCAAGTTATACACACACACAAAATATATAGAATATCATATAGTAATGATATGTATATAACAGATTTATTTTTAAGAAAATCCCACGGCAACGCGCGGGGTATACTCCTAGTTCTAGCAATTTGTTACTCACTAATGCTCTTATGAACAAAACAATAAGTGCTATATTGTGCTTCGTACCTCTGTAGCCTTAGCTTGTTTTTGTTTCGTATGTTATACAACGTTGGTTATTAGGTTTCCAGAGGACCAAGTATCTTATGTGAGAACCTTGCTTGATTACCACCATGCAGGGGCGGATCCACGGGGTGGGCTGCCCGGGCTGCAGCCCCCTCTAGCCTGATTTATGCCTTTAACTCAATAGTATTTTGCTTCAAATTACCATTAATTTCTAGCTTTAGTTCTAAACCTTCACTATTTAGCCTCCCCTTTGTCCTAATTCTGGATCCGCCCCTGCCATCATGTATACTCTAAAAACACCGAGATTCAAAAAGGTCTTCTTGACACCCATGAGACTCATCCAAAAATTAGAATCTCATGTTTTCTGACAAACATGGAAAAGACATTTATCCTTAATATATTTGTTTCCAAGAAGCCGTTGCCAAACCCCATGTTCATTATAGAACTTGAGCAACCACTTGCTCAAAAGACATTTATTTTGTATATCTTGATACTGAATTCCTATCCCCCTGTTCTTTAGGTTGACATATCATCTTACTAGCTTGTATTTTTTGTGTTGACAATTTTGTCAAAAGAATCTAGATCTTTAATAATACTCTGTTTTCTTCGGTACACCCCTAGAGACTTCAAATAAAGAAAGTATAAATAGAGGTAGACTTGACAAAACTGAATTAATAAGCACTAATCTTGCCCCAATAGACAAATGCCTTCATTTCCATCCACTAAGTCTTTTTTCAATCATCTTTGTAACTTTTTTCCATTCTCTGTTATTTAACTTGAGATAAATCATTGGTAGACCCAAATAATGTAAGGGTTAAGTGCCTAACTTGCAACCTAACAGTTATGAATAAGGACCATCATAATATTTTGTCTCCCCGGAACAGAAGATCTCACTCCTATGGAAATTAATTTTAAAACCTAACAATTGCTCAAATGTACATATAAGCAATTTCATGTTTCTTGCTAGCACCATGTCATCAGCATACTACAAGATAGAAAGACCATTATTATCTACCAAATGGGGCACTACCCCTTCTATTCGACCATCTTCTTTGGCTCTATCAATTATGATCGCCATTAGTCACTAAATGAAAGTATTTGGTATTAGCATCTCCTTCCAATAAATGTTTGACCATTGCTCTTTGATATCATTTTAGTTCTTCCTCTCGCGGTAGGTGGGATAGTCGTTCAAGTTTAAGATTTTGTTCATTCGCATCTCAAGGTCCCAGCTTTGCTTTCTCATCTAACTCGTCCAACTTATTCATAAGTTGTTTTTCCCTCTTTTTATAGGCACCACTGACGTTTTTAGCCCATCACCTTAAGTATTGGCATACTCTTCTCTATGTATAAGCTATTATAGAAATTATGGACAGGGAAGATCAGTTTCAACTACATAATATTTATTGTTCTCCCTGCCCTAATATAGTATATTGTACTGTGAAACTACTTAAGGAAACCATGGATTAGGACTGCCCTAATATAGTACACTGTACTATGAAACTACTTAAAGAAATCATAGATTGGGACTGCCCTAAAATAATATATTGTACTGTACTGTATTGCAGTTACAGGTGGAGAAGCCGCAGCACATTTCAAGCAAAATACTCCTGCAACATGCTTTCTTCCTCCCCTTTTGCACTTTGGCTTTCTTGGGATCACATTCACATCCATCGGCGGCAGCGTCCGCAGAATGCCAAACGAAAAAAATAACCTGTGCAAAGCAAAAGGATAAAGCAGCCTACAAGGCAGCGACAGCGGTAGCGTTGGATCCAATGCAAGGCCGAGCGGCCTGTCATGCCAGAGGTACTGATAGCAGTAGAAGAAGACTCTAATGGTCCAGCCAGTCCTCAACATTGCGTTCCTACTACGCACAAGATCAGCAGCAAAACCACAGCCACATCATCCCTGACCAAGGACTGACAATGAATCTATGTGAGGTTACCATCAAGCATCTTGATGTAACATCATCCCTGACGCAGCCCAGAGCACAAACACAGTAGCCGCTCATGGTCCATTCACATAAGTAGTACAAGTATAACCGTAGGCAGATTTTAAGGAGCTAAAAAATTACTAAATGGTTATTCAAAAATTACTATCTGTATACGGTTAACTAAAAAATATATATAAGTATTTTCTGTTTGTAAACTTCAGGTATGTCCACTTCATTCTATTGTCCTACACCAACAAAATCTATATTTTAGCCCATATTTAGGCTATGTGAAGTTTGGCAAGCGTGTTTACCTCCCATAGATGTTATGTTGGATTTTATTCATTGATAACGCACGTGAAAATAGACTTCCAAGTTTGAAATATATTCATCTTCATATTCAAGGAACATATACAATGCAAGTTGGCTAGTCCCTTAGATAAGGTACTGTATGTTTTGGTGTATTTAACCGTGTAACCATTTGCGCAGCTATCGGTTGCCATTATTTTGTTTTCTTTCTGCTGCAGCGGGACCGTGTATGGAGGGATGGGATACAGGCACATGAAAGGTCAAGCATCTCCAACCGTTTGGCAAAATTCATTTCCTTGTTTGCCAACATCCAAAATAATATGGGAGGAAAAAAGATTTTATCTCCAATAGTTTGACAAATTTCGTTTTCTAAAACCCAAAAACCTGCTAACGAAACGAAGAGTCCGTTAAGCGAACGAAGAGTCCCGCTAAGCATGTGAAGAAAGACCGATGCCAACCACGGAGTCCACGCGCATATTTGCGCGCTAGACAGAGAGATATGCCAAGTTAGAAAAGATGGAGAACGGAGATGCCAAACTGTTGGAGAGGATTTTTCCTCATTTTGCTAAAAATGTTATGGATGAGAAGTCATTTGCCAAACTATTGGAGATGCTCTATTGGTATTTGTTAACGCATATAGAGAATTTCCGCAAGCACACGGATACCATTATAGCTTTTATCCGGGAGTATTCTAGAGTATCGTATTTATCCACAGGGAAACAATGGTTAAAGAGACTGATAATTTATCATCATGTATCTACTAACTTAATATACCAAGTAAACTAAAGTGAGGGTAAGTGATAATAATAAGAGATATGAATAATGACACACATAGGAGAATTCCATGATAAATGAGCAGTTAAGCTAAATTGAGAGGACAATAGGAGAGCTCAGGGTTCCTAAATACTTCTCTATTAGTTTGGTTCTATTTTAATTTAGACTAGATTATTACTGGGGTACAAGAATCATACAATAACACTTTGGAGCAGCAGTACCTTTTGACTCTCGATAAAACTAGGAAAAAGTAGTTGAGGGAAGGCTCACCAATCTGAACATGGTGGATTACAAAGTGGTAGGAATTTTACTCTCTGTCACACAAGGAACTTATCATGTGTTTTTGTATTTTTAAAATTTAAATATCCAGAAATCAGTGTCACAAGGAACTAGATAAATAGCAGCTCAAACCAAATCATATCATACCCATCAACTACCTAGACTTAGATCAAGTGTATGCTCCCATAGGCTTCAGGTGCAAAGTAAATTATCATGTCAAAACTATCATGTCTAGCATTGGGGAGAATTCTATGTTGAAAACTAGGTACTTGAAAGGAACTAGAATAGAGCAACTATTCATCATCTCTATGGTGATCATCTCAAGAGTCTTTTTATTCAAACTAAACATAGCAAACTTAAAGATTTAAAACAAACTTTTGTACACACTCTTTTTATGTGGTTTTCACTTTTTCATATTTTTTTATTTTTTTAACATATTACAACAAACAAGCAAGAACATGTTTTTGGTTTTTCTGGTTTTGCATTTTTTTAAAATACATAGCAACTAAGATAAACACACAAAATGATTTAAATTGCAAAAAAATAAAACATACCTAGATAACTGGGGGCAGCCTCCCCCAAGCTAGCTGATGTCGTGGTTCACTGAATGTTCCAATGGGCCAACAAGGCCGCAAGATTGTCGTTCTCACGTTGTTGTTCTTGCTGAATCAGCCAGCATCTCGCCTTGGTTCTGCAACATCCCTCGCTGAATTTCTTGTTGTTCTTGGATGGTACGGAGGGTGTTGTTGGTACGCTGGTGGAAGGTCAACTAGAAATGCATGAGTAAATATTTTTGGGCCACCACGGTAGATAACTAATATGGGTTTTTACACTCCATAGAAATTTCTCTACATGGGGCTTTAATCATTTTTATATTTTGTTATTTTTATTTTATTTTATGAGCAAACATGATTAGTGAAATAGGATTAAGAAATAAAAATGATGAAGGAAATAAGTATATACAGTAAAGATGGATAAATACCGATTTACCTCCCGGCGAGGGTTCGAATGTTTTGAGTCCTCCAAACGAGACCTCCAATATAATTTATTCTTCCATAGTCTCCGGCTCTTGTGTTGACGGCTCTGATGATTCTTCTTGGTTCTTTTAAAATGCCATCTTTGCAGCGAGCTCGGCTTTTGACTTGAAGGCGAAGCGTTCTTCTTTTCCATTTATGGTGAACTTGATTTCTCCAATCCCGACATCAATCTGTGTGTTGGCGGTGCTCAAAAAGGGTCTTTCAAGGATGATCGACACTTTTGAGTCTGGTTGCATGTCTAGTACCATGAAGTCTACTAGCACAAAGAATTCTCTTATCTTGACTGGGATGTTCTTAGCAATTCCCAAGGGGAATCGAACTAATTGATCCGCCAGTTGAAGGCACATTGATGTTGGTTCAAGTGTTGATACTTGAGCTTGTAGAAGACGGCGACGATCACAGAGTGCATTGTTGAAGTGTTGGTCTCCAATAGAGCAATCGATAGTGGGGCATCCTGGATCCTTTTTCTTCTCTGGTGACTTGTTTAGGATAGCCGCACTACACTCTTTTGTCAGCTTGATGACCTCTATGGTGGGCAGTTGTCTCTTCTTGTTAAGGATATCTCGAATGTACTTGGCATATGTAGGGACATGAATGGCATCTAGTAGAGGTATGTTGACATATAACTTTTGAATAACCTCCACAAACTTACCAAACTGCTCATCCGATTATGGTCTTCTATTTCTGTAGGGAAATGGTAAATAAGTGGTGTTATGAAATTTTTGTCTCATCTCCCACTCTTGTGGAATCTCCATTTGTGGAATCTCTACTTCAACTTCATTATTGTTCTCCTCTTGTGCCACTGCTGGTACTGCCGGTGCCTTTCTTACTACTTTTGGATATGGGGGATCTCTAGTGGACTTCCCTCCTCTTGTATTAATACCCTTAACCTGCTCAATGTTAGTGGCAACAGGCAATGTAGCAACTAACTGTGACATCTTTGCTTCCATCCTTTTATTGAATTCCAACTGATCTTCCATAGCACAAGAGAAATCTTTCATCTTTAGATTTATATCTTCCAAAACTTCATCATTTGTAGTGAGCTTCTCCATAAGTGTATTACTGATCTTATCTTGCTCAGCAATCAATTCCCTCCAGATAGGCTGCTTAGTAGCCTTAGTAGAACTCGTACCTTGGGTATCATTCCGTTGTCTCCATGTTGGTTGATGTGGAACCTTCCTTATTGCAGAGCTTTCATAAGCTCTTTCAATCTCTCTTTGGTCATCCTTGAATTTGGCTCTTTGATCATCCTTGAATTTGGCTCTTTGATCAAGTCAAACTAATAAATCTTCCATCTTGGTAGACAGTGCTTTTACTTCTTTAGGTAACTCTTCACTTTGATGGCAATGTTGAATGTTCTCTTGGGACCAGCCTTGGTTTTCTCCAATCTTATCCAATAGTATCTTGGCTTTCCCAAGAGTAAGTGACAAAAATGATCCTCCAGCAGTTGCATCTAGGTACCCACGAGTCTTTGGAGTTAATCCATGATAAAAGCCTTGCATGAGTAACCATTCTTCCATTCCATGATGAGGACAATCTAAGATGTATCCTTGTAAATGCTTCTATGCTTCTGAAATGGTTTCTGCTTTCTGTTGTTGAAAACTTGTAATCTTTTCTCTTAAGGCATTGGTTTTGCCTACAGGGAAGAACTTGGATAGAAAGGCCTTCGAACATTGTGCCCATGTGTTGATGTCTTCTTGATTAGCATAGAACCACTGCTTCGCTCTTCCCACAAGTGAGAATGGAAAGAGGTGAAATAGAATGATGTCTTGAGCAACGTCCTTGATGGTGATTGTGCTTCCAATCTCTAGGAAATCCTACAGATGTGCACTTGTATCTTTATGAACCTTTCCACTGAATTGAGAAGTTTGCACCATGTTGATGAGGCTGGGCTTGAGCTCAAACTCAAGGTTCTCAGTTTCAAGTGTTGGACCAGTGCAGATATTCTCGATGCGTGGAGCAGAGAATTTGCACAGAGTCTTGTCAGCCATGGCTTCAGGAACTGGTGTAACTTCTTCTTGATTGATTTGAATTGATGAAGAGTTGAATAAATCACGAAATCAATCCTGCAAATACCCTGTATAAAATATAGACAAAGACAAAACAAGGGTAAGCCTACCAAAACAGAGGTGCCTTGTTATGATTTTCTCAATTAGTATCTATTTGACAATTTTTCTCTGGATAGCCTATGCTCCTCCCCAGCAACGGCGCCAGAAATGCTTGTTGGTACTTTTAACATCACCTTAGATACTAGGTTGTCATTGTTTACACTAGCTAACACCACTTAGATACTAGGTTGTCATCCCCAGCATGGTGCCAGAGTGTACAAAGGTATTTATAAATGTAAAGGCTCTCTAGAAAATAATCTATTCTATCCGCAAGCGCACAGA
>Ga0182004_10003894_pt1 | contig 11939 bp, 6 predicted proteins | sample Sormic07211540_1_FD_120479 | JGI IMG/M metagenome (GOLD analysis project Ga0182004, IMG submission 120479) | Endophyte microbial communities from Sorghum bicolor roots, Mead, Nebraska, USA - 072115-40_1 MetaG | ecosystem: Host-associated > Plants > Roots > Unclassified | place: USA: Nebraska... | reverse complement strand
TGCAAGAAAACTTGCGCCGGGCGCCGAGCACCTTCGCGGTGCGCGCAGAGGCGGTCGTGTCGGTCGTACGACGTGGAGGGTGGCCGCCATCAGATTGATTCTACTAGAGTTCAGGGGGGGAGCGGGGCAGCAGCATCGCCCGCCTTTCCCTTATTCCCCAATCCCCAGCACGGTGTGGCCGAGACGCCGTGCTTTTCCCGGGGGTCGCGCCTGGCTTTGCATCCCGCCCGTATCTGCTTTGGCTGTGTGGCCGCGGGCCGAGCCTTTCCGTTGCTCGCGTAACCGGGCGCGCACCTGGCTCGATTCACCTTCACGTGGCTGCGGGTTCATCCTGAGGACCAGGTTTCCTCGTGCACTCGTTGCCCACGCGGCGGGCGGATGCGTCGCCGTCGCGCCGTGCGGCGTTGTCCTGATGGGGATACTAAGGCCTTGTTTAGTTCGCAGCATTTCGTTTTTATTTGACAAATATTATCCAATCACGGAGTAACTAGACTCAAACGATTCATCTCACAAATTATAGGTAATCTGTGCAGTTAGTTTTTATTTTCGTCTATATTTAATGCTCCATGCATGCAACCAAAGATTCGATGTGACGGGGAATCTTGAAAATTTTTGCGAACTAAACAAGGCCTAAGGTCTTGTTTAGATGTGTTTTTTTAGATTTTGCTACTGTAGCATTTGTTTGTTTGTGATAAATATTGTCCAATCATAGACTAACTAGGATCAAAAAATTTGTTTCACGTTTTACAGACAAACTGTCTAATTAGTTTTTGTTTTCGTTTATATTTAATGCTTCATATATCCTGCAAAATTCGATGTGACGGAATCTTGAATTTTTTTTGATTTTTCAGGTGAATAAACAAGGCCGGCCTTTGTGTTCGGCTCCGCCCGGGAGATGGCCTCTAGCTGGTCTAGATTTTGATTTTGTCATGGTGCCAGTGTGACGGCTCCTTATGATTTGGCATCGCGAGACGGTGACGGGCCGCTCCGGATCAGGCGAGAGCGTGCCTAAACGTTGCTCGTCTGACCCGACAGCGCGCACCCTTCGGATTGGTACGAATACAAAATACTAAATTCGTCCAGCAACGCAATGTCTCAGGGAATTTGAAAAGCCGAATACCTCATATCACACGTCTCTAAAACAGAAGACCGACTCATCATCAAAACATACCCTTGCTGTTGGAGGCGTGCAGCAGTGCTAGTTTTCATGAAAGAGAAAAAGAAAACATATATATTTTTTCAACCTTCATCATCAACTTGCATGTCAATTTGGTTTTTCAATGCGCCCTCTCATTGTTCTAGATAAAAAAAATTTGGTCATTTAGCTAGTTTCAAAGGTGATTTCTATTTTTTTAAAAGAATATTAAGAATATGGTTTAATTTCTAAAATATACATAACTAATTTATTTTAAATCAGAAATACTACATGAACCTAGTATCAACATTTTCTCTAAAAAAATTTATCCATTTATTGATGACATATTTAGAGTTATGTGGGACTTATTTATTTCAATTCCTATTATTTTTATTGCTTTTGATAATTTATTTAGATTATAGTTTCGCACTATACTAAACTTGTAGATCAACCAAGAGGATCTGGCGGACTATGAGTACGTAGAAACATGTGAAAGATGACACCAATCTCATAGATGCCATGCTCCACCATATGTATGGATCATATTTAGAGATGTATGGCTAGCAGCCTAGCACTTTACTTTATGTTGATTACCTTATCAAGTTAAACAAAGTAGTGCCTCAAACATGTACTCAATATAAATAGATCACAAAACAATGATGGCAGTGGTGATTCGCATGATGGCAAGTGTACGAAGTGTATTAAGGCAAGTTACATTGTGTTAGATACAGAAAAAGCGTTCAACAATTTGCTGTCCAGAGAACGATGGCTTTCAGTCCCAACCCAGCCACAACGATTATTCTCTCGAATTTGTTGCTTTTTATCCTGCTGAAACATGGGATCCACCTTTACGGATACCACCGCATATGTAGTGCCATTTAAAATTTTAGTTTCATATCCACAATCGCTATAATCGATTGATTCAGGCCTTGTTTAGTTCCGAAAAAATTTCGAATTTCGCGACTGTAGCACTTTCGTTTTTATTTTGACAAATATTGTCTAATCATGAACTAACTAGGATCAAAAGATTCGTCTTGCGGTTAACAGACAAACTGTGCAATTAGTTTTTGTTTTCGTCTATATTTAATGTTTCATGCATGTGCCACAAGATTTGATGTGACGGAGAATCTTGAAAACTTTTTAGATTTTGGGGTGAAGTAAACAAGGCCTCAGTCAGATATTTAAACCCAAAAACACCAAAACACACAACTAGATTTTCAAGTTCTCCTAGTGATATGAGATTCTCCTAATGTTTTAGCATTCAAAATTTAGTATAAATTTTCTAAGTAAATGCCTCGTAGTGAAGATTCCCTAGTGTTTTGACTAGTGGTAGTGTTTTATTACTAATTAAAAACACTAGGAGAACTCCACCATTTTGGTAGTGACTAGTGACACTCCTATGGAGGTGCAAATAGCAATTGCCATTTGCCAGCTCATGTAAAGAAAGATTGCAGATCGACGTCCGGCAACGATTGAAAATCCTCAAGCGTCAAGCTCGAGGGCAATGACAAGGCTGGGTCGCTTGTCAGTTGCCACAAGGACGCGTGCCTGATTCTGACGCTTTAGGATAACATAAATGCGCCTGAAATTAGCCAAGCAAAACAATCACCCCATGATACCTAATTGTACAATTACTCAATTAGGTTCAAAAGATACCTAATTTTACAACCGCTAGAGCATAATTATGTTCACATTATCATCCAACAAAGGTATCAGATCTTGTTCATTTTCAGATCTGATAAACACAGCATATTAATAACACTAAACAGCAAGAATTGATGCACATGGTGCTCAGATAAATTTTGGATATGTATAGACATGTACACCAAGTTCACTGAAAGTCTGTTGTAATGATGTGCTAAGTTCAAACTTTATGTATATGGTATATCGAGCGGTTGCATCTTTCAGCTGTGAAAATCGCCTCCAGTCAAAATAACAACGATTCAGTGACAAGCTTAGAATGCTACATTACTGATTAATGGGAAGATAATGAACACTGAAGACTACTACAAGAACACATTATGGAAAAACTATGGTTTCACCATTTTGCTTCACCAAGGAAAGCTCCAGAAATAGCAGGAGCATAATTCATTTGCTAACTGAGTGACTGCTGCATTGCACATAGAACAAACATATAGGTATTCATAGGCATGAATCTGTGCGGGCGTGTGGTGAATTGTGTGTATGTGTGAGCCTCTGCCAGTATTGTGTTTCTAAAAAAACAAAACATATATTTACCTGGATGGCACCATATATGTTGCAACAAACTGACAGCTCCACATATTTTCATTGCCAAATCAAACTAGTCATGATTGATGGCTACAAAAGAAAACTGAATAGAAGGTATTGTGGATGTAAATACATAACACAACCAGAAGACCAGGACCTACAAGGCTACAACTACAAGAATCTGTGCATCAAATAATGCTTCATGATACCAGAAGCAGAGCCAAAAATGCGATAATCCCTTTCCTTTGGGGGAGGGCGGCTCCCACCCTCCGCCTCTGCTAGAAATTCCATGTTCATAACCAGTACCATGTTAAAGAAAAATCCTGCAAACTGCATTCTTAATTTCTGATGCCTAAACTTTAGAAACTGCCACTCTAATGCAAAACAAACAAACAAAAAAAAACTTTAGTACCTGTTTGTCACAAAGGGTGCACTTGGTTGTCAGAGTCATGCATACAGGACTGGGATTAAGGCTTCGTTCACGGGACCTAATCCAAGAAAATTCACTGCAAACTCACCTAACTTGCAGAGTGCAACTCAAACCATTGTCATCAACCACATGACTAGTGTCCTCCATTAGACTAGATACATTCCTCAAATTAGGACAACAATAAGCTTCAAAAAAAAAAGGACAACAATCAATACCAGTGAAGGAAATTAGCACACACCAAATGGATGATTATGTGGATGTGATTTCAAAGCAAGTGAATGTTCATACAATAAAGAAATCGTGCACAGTGAATAAGAGAGTCGCTTTAGCTATCCAGAAGAATTTCCAACTCTGATTCTATTGTTACAACTTACCTGAATGCTTGAGTTCTGTCATTGCGTAAGTGGACTTTCCCTTTTACTGTCAGAGTTTTCTCTAATCTGAAACGACAGTGCAAATTTATATCCCACGACACTCCAGCGTATAAGAAAACACAAGCACTCTAGAGTTTAAGCAATCAAAATTGTTTCAGGGGCATGTACAATTCACCATGAAACCTTCCCTGGAACATTGATAGGTAGAATTGCTCTAACACAACACAAATCTAATTATCAAATCATTTGACATACTAATCAGTAGTCACCACCCTTCTCTACAACCTCATCCGATCCTAGAATACTAATACACTATGCATGGTAGAAAGAAATGGTAAGAATCACGAATGTGTTCTTTAGTCTTCCAGTTCCAGGTAAGGCCAAGCATTGTAAAATGGAAAAAATTGTGATTCAATTCAAATGTGATTGCAAGCCAATAAAGGTACAGAGAATTGTACAAACAGCAAATATGGAGTGAGGGAGAGATGACAGTCATTTCGGAACCCACTAGGCTGCGCCAGCCTCCTCCTCGAGCTTGCGCACGTAGGCGGAGAGCACAGCAACGACATCCCTGGCCGGCGCCTGCAGCGTGGCGACGAGGGACGTAGCGGGTCCCTGCAGCGCGCCGAGCAGCGTGGCGTAAACCTCGGCGCGGCTGGGCATAGTCTCGAGCGCCTTGAAGTCGCCGGGTCCGTAAAACTTGCCCTCAAAGACGGCCCCGACGAAGTCGTTGGTCTCCTCGACGCGCTCCTCCTTCTGGAAGGCGCGGTAAGGCTTGAGCGCGGTGGGTACCTCCTCGGTGTGGACGAAGAGCCAGGCATTCATACCCTTCATGCACGGCTTGAGCGCCTCCCAGGGGGTGCCCTCGATGGCTTTCCCCACCAGCGTGTTCTTCGCCACCAGCAGGCTGCAGGTCTCGGGGAGCGCGTCGCGGATTCCCTGCAGCTGCTTCACCGTCAGGCCCTCGTACTTGATACCCGCCAGGAGGTAGCACCCCTCCAGCTGCTCCCGGACGGTGGCCACTGTCTCCTCCTTGCGGCCCCGGGTGATTGCCGCGCGTATTGTGGAGCGGCGAAGGCGCTGTTGGGGACGGATCGAGGCGGCTGCGGCGTGGGTTCGAAACGCGGGGAGGGGCTTTGCGGTGGGCAGCGTGGTGGGGAGGAAGGAGGTCTCCATTGTGCGGGGCGGGAGGGCGCCGGAGGAACGGCGGGTTGGGTTGGGAGGGACGAACGGAGGAAGGAGAAAGAGTGGAGTGAAAGGGCTTATCTGTGAGAAGATGAGAGGCCCTCACGTGGACTTGGTCTACGGAAAATTTAGATTATGTGGGGCCGACTGCTCAGTGGCTCGGCTTAAGCCTTGGCTCAGTACGTAAGCTATCATCACTGGTCTTAAAAAAGGCCTAAATCTTTTTATGCGAAAAAAAGGTTAGCTCATGAATTTCTTTGAATATTATTGTACCAAATTATATACCTATAATAGTACACACAACATCAAAAGAATCCAGCAGCATTTCTGTTTCGGTTCCACTGCATGGAGCCTTTTGACCTTTGTACTACATAAAGATTGTAACAAATTTAGCCTCTTCAGCACCCAAAAAAAAGTGCAAGAAAATATAGTCTGCTGTCTCTAACATGTATTTGTTGGTAGAATAAATAAGAAATAAGAGATCGACTTCCAGCCACGGATTATAAATTTACTAGACAAAAAAAAAGGGCTGTACATCTTATCTTATCAAGCATGCCAAATGACAATGATCAAGGGAGCATATAGTTAATGGCATCTTCAACAGTATCATCACTGTACACATTCCTTCTCCAGAATATAGTTGATGGCATCTTCAACAGTATCAACAACCTGAAAGGCAAACACAACTTTTATCAGAACAGCAAGCCAATTATGATGATAAATCCAGGATAACCAATGTTTCTGTTTTCATCCTAGATATTTTATCACAACAGATCGATAGTGTTGAGTCAACAAATTTCAGTTAAGCAGGAAACCTGCTATGAGAACATCCACGAGAATCACAATCCAAGGAACATAAATAACAAATTAAAAAAATTAGCTGCCAGTGAAACATGAATATAACATATTATGTTAACAAAAAATGAACTAGGTTATTGTTTTCTTATAAGAAAAAGAAAGATACCCAAATTGTAAGCCCACACCAATCACCCAGCTGAACCAGGTTAGTTCATATATTTTCTTTTTTTTAACATTAAATTCATATATTTTCTGGCGTTGTGGTGTGAAAGGACTCGCAATATAAGTTATAACACGACATCGTGCACTTTTTTCAGGTCATTACTCATTACTCGAGAGTCGAGATTTGACCCCATGCAGATCAAACTCTCTAACTGTGTGAGCTGTTCTACTACTGAGAACGCTAACAAGGCTAATAGCACTGAGACAATGAGGTTCATTATAAGATGGGCAAGTAGCTCATGGTTATTCTTAATTTAAGACTCAAACATCTGTAACATATACATATATTTTCTTGCCAAACATGTGTTACCAGATAACTTAACAGTCACAGGGTGGAACGGAAGTTTTTGGTCATAAGATATACCGCATCTGCAGGAAACTGTGGGTCGTTATCTTTTCCTCTAAAAACACCTGTCCTTGTAAGAACAGATGACCATGGGTGGCCAGCCTGGGAAGTTCAAATTACACAGGTTAAATATCTCTTGATAGGAAGCAATGGCCTCAATTAAATGTAATAGAAGAGCAACATAGAAAAAGAAAAATGTTGAAAGTGGATGGTATGTTATTCAATAGGGTAATGCTGTTTTCCAATGCATCAGGTAGCCTGTTTTTTTGCTGGACTACAAGCTAGCTGTTCAACTCTGCAAACATATATATTGTAGTGATAGGCAGTGTTGATCTCATCAAGGAAACAGATATTGAAACCTGTACAGCATCCTTGTACCATCAACCACTCCATGCAGTGAATATTCTTTTATATAAATGATAAAATGTATCAAAGAATAACCTTCATAGCTCCATTGATATCCACTTTAGGATTATCGCCAACCATGTAGATAGTTGAAAACTGACAGTCTTTTACTTCCATTGATGTCTGTGAATTAGGATACATACTTATAATAAGTTTTCCAAGTATGTTTGCTGCATTCTTGAACACAAATGGATTAGGTTTCCCATAAGATGTATACTTCAGTGGATGATCATTTATTCTGCAATTTAAGTGAGCAGAAAATGATTAATCTGGCCGCACATCCATGCTTATAAATTTGAAGTACAATGTCTCATAAATATAAAAATAGCTTACTGATTGAAGATGCTTTCCAAAGCTATCCTGAAGGCACCCATGCCAAGCCGCTCAGAAGGAAATGCAGCCTGCCATAGGATCTCAAAACTAAGTTTCTTCCAGTGCAATGGTTATCTTACTAGCATTGAACCTGGATGGAAATAAGGGAAATTGTGGCCTGTAGGGTGTTCACAGTGTAGCACCATTCTTGACCTATCATCTTACCTGGTATTCAAGATCATCAGCTGCAAAATACAAAGGAGGTTGATCCCCTTTTTCAGTCCCAGGAAGTCCACCAGTAGACAAGATGTCACAGAGTACCTTTCATATGGAATATAAAAAAAAAACAGATTATTGAACTTATGTAGCCAATCTGAAAAGGAAGTAATCACAATTTCATGTGAACAGATGCTCTTAGAGGAAAAGATGTTTATGGATCACTCAATAAGATATTATGTGAAAATGAAACAAATGCAGCACAAGAAGGTTTTCTATTAGTACCTGTAGATCTCTTCCCCAGTCAACAGGATCGCTGACAACAAACACTCCTTTAACTCGCTCTGAGTAAACATCATATGATGGGTGCACTTTCGCAAACATGTAACTGTCTGTTTGCCCAACTTTCCAAGTCTTGAAAGGAGCCAGGGGGTCAATATCTTTATAATATGATGCATATTCATCTATGGACAGAACTTTTCTGTAGACACAGATGACTCGTGAGAAATTCACACAATAAATTTGACCCATGATAGGAACATGAAGAATTACCTAAATCCGTACTCAGACATCACTACTGCAGGCTCTCCTTTTCCAACAGCAACAATAAGGTCATCTTTGAAACTGCAGAGTTCAAATAGGGGTTCCATTCAGGTGCTACAAGTCAATCAAGAAACAAGAAAGCATTGATGTAGTACTTGAAAGGCACACCGCTTCACCAGCTCTCTGTAAGGAGAATGGCCATGCACAACCTACACGCATCAGAAAAAATCATAGATGGAAATTTAACATAGCCAATGGTTGAGAAGATAAAGAAAAGAGATGCACTAATTTTCTCTCCTTTCTATAGGGATTTATTAGTTAGCTTGAAGGTCCCATTAAGCAATGACTCATGAGTACTGTAGAAGTACCTGTGCTGGAGAAATGTTGACTCCTAAAAGTTGGCTTAGCTCAAGGGCCCTTCTATGCTCTGGAACACCTCCTCCTACCAACAAATTGGTAAACCTTAATAACCTCAATAAAAAAATCAGCAACACAATTAAAAATTCCACACTCCATGCCATGGTGCCTTTGTACAACCCTTAGCTGTGATTACTGATGGCCATGTAAAAGCTATAACAAAAACTTATAATAGGATGGACTGTTCACTGTTCATACAACAATTATCTACAGCATTAAGAAGTTGACAATCAACCTTTCCAGAACAAGATTGCCTCTTAGATAGTAATTCAAAGAACAGATTGCGTTGAATGAAGATAATTCAATATTAGTCAAATAATCAAATGCACCACTAGTAAATGCCATAGAATTTGGCAGTATAGTTAAGAACAATGTCTATCGAAGAACAGGTTTCATCGAATGCATTGCTTGATGTATAGTAGGAACTTTTTAGAAATATCCCAAAAACAGGGAGCTAGTATGCAACAATGATAGGAAAACAGGGTGTGCAAATGGTATAGTGGATTACTTACCGTTAGTTAAAAACAGAAACGGAATCTTCAGGCTACCTGAAAAGGAACAAATAATGTGATCCATAAGGGCACTCCCAATGCTAGAAACTACACATAGTTTCTATATCTATTAATTTTTATAGACACTATACATAGAAACTATAGTCCCAATCGATAGTTTCTATGGAATATTTGTTTATCCAATTAGATTCATTCTCTCTCCATTCTCAGCCAATAATATCACTTTATGCCTTGGATTTCGTGTAGACATGGTTTCTAACTTTCTATGATTTTTGTTCTCTCTCTTTAATAACTACATTGCCACATCAGCAAAATGCTTAGGTGGCACTATAATTAATGTCTATAGAAACCATGATAGTTTTGCATTGGGAGTGCCCTAATCTTTAACCCTAGTAGAACCTATAGGCATAAATTTGCAAATACGAATAGCAACATTGGCAAAATAAATTACTCTCATAGGTTTGCGCTCCAGAAACGAGTAAATGATGCAGCCTAAAATATTCAATTTTAGGTCCAAATACGATTTAACCATTTAATAATGGTGTAATACACAAGACACAATGCCTAACGACTTGGACCCGTTCGACGAAATGCTCAAAAGACACGAATGCGGCAGCCGGCAGGCATGGCCAGACATCTGAGTCCACTTCGCCGTTACAAACACAGGAGCGAGACACTCTGAGTCCTCCTGATGAAACTACAAGCTGCTTCAATGGAATGCAGCAGAGCACGAGAAGCGCAAGGGCGTTACCTTCTTCGGAATAGAGGCGGCGGATGGCCCGCGGCGCGCCCCCGATCGGGCTTCGGCCGCGCAGGATGACCCCATCGATGTCGAACGCGATGCCGAAGGATGGCCTCGCCGGCGCTGACGCCGAGTGCGAAAAACGTTGGGCGAGATCCGACGGCGGGCGGCGCTGCACGGTCTGGAGCTCCGCCCGCGACCGCGACCGCGCTGCACGGACCAGCGCAAAGCGGAAGCCCCTCATGCTGCCCCGCCGTGCTCTGGAAGCCTACAACTCGTGTGCTCTACGGCCTTCGGCTTCTCAGCGAATGCGAGGTCCGTCTGGCTCCGCGCCGTCCGCGGCCTCGAGGCGTGCCTGGGTGCGCGCGTACTCTGGCTGACGCGTGGGCCACACCTTAGGCGCAGGCGCAGCCGCACTCTTCTTCCAAGGCTCGAGCCCACCAAGTGGCGACAGCCGCATAACCGCATCCTGGCCACCGAGATCCCACGTAACTACCCGGACTGCCAGAGCTCGCCGGCTCGCCGCCACTGACCAGGCAGGAGTAGCCCAGTGCCCGCCGCATGGCCGCGCGCGCACCGCTCGTCATGGCGCGCGCCGCCGCTAGCGCCGGCCCGCTCCCGGCTGCGGCAACCGTGGCCCCGCGCCAGCCCGCGCAGTGTCTCCGCGCGAGGGGGGCTGTCAGCGGCCTCTTCTTCGACCAGCGGACAGCGCACCCGGTCCGCCGCCTCCTCCCTGACGCCAAGTTCGGAGCGATTGGTCGGTACCCCAATCCCCTCTGTCGCTTCGATATTGTCAGTTCGGTTCTCTGAAGAAGCCTCGCGCGCCGACGCTCACTCTCTGTCACGTGCTGTGTTCGACGCGATTTTCAGGGAGCACCGCGGAGGCCGCGCCGGCGGAGGGGCTCGTGCAGAAGCTGCAGGGAGTCGAAGTGTTCGACCTGAACGGCAAGGCGGTGTCCATCGTTGATCTGTGGAAGGAAAGGAAGGCAGTGGTTGCGTTTGCCCGCCATTTCGGGTCGGTTCACCGTTATCTGGGAGTTATTCGTTGATTTATGAGTGACTGTTGTGGCTGATATGTTGGCATGCATGCCTCTGCCTGTTTGCAGATGCGTGTTGTGCCGAAAGAGGGCGGACCTTCTAGCCGCAAAGCAGGTTCCATGGCTGATTTCTCGTGCTGTTCTTCTGTAGTATCAAAATTTGCCAGTTGCCAGTGTGCAGTAACAAAATTTGAAATACTTTCCACTTTGCTTATTGCATCAAGGTGCTTTAACAAGTTTTCCTTCTAAACCTTCTAGTTGTACCTTGCCTAGTGGTAGTTTGGCAGAGGGCGATTTTTTGCATGATATATCTTCTAATGTTGTCAAAGGTGGGGGAGTTCCTTAATGCCCACCTGATATTAAATTGATCTCTCAAAAACAGGCCTTAGGTGCGAGGAGGAAGGATACAGATAATGACTTGAAATCAAAGTTGGTTTAAGAATTCCTTTTCCAGTTTTGCTATGTGTGAATCTTCTCATTTTCTTAGTTTAGTAATGTTGTTTTTCCTAGAAACAACTTTAGCAAATTAACACAATGGTTACAGGGTGTGACATATATATACGAGAGGAAAGATTAAGCCACCTTAGAACAGGCAGGCTTCTCTTTGTTGATCCCTCCATAATCTGAATTCTGAACTTATTTCTTGGCTTGCCACTAATGTGCAGGATGTCATGCAAGCTGCTGGAGTTGCTCTTGTTTTAATTGGACCAGGCAGTGTTGAACAGGTATGTTTTCATCTACAGTAAAAGAACCTCGTTTCTATATTATTTTATTAATTTGGTGCTAGTTGTGAAATGCAAAATCTATGTGCTCAGCAAGGGTGATAAGTGATTAGCCATCTTGTGCATGCAATATGTGTTGTTCGGTTCATAAGCAAGCTGGTATGCAGTTTCTAGAGCATCTTCAAGAGACCCTCTATATGGCTCTTTATCAAAAAAAAATAGAAACAAACCAAAAAATCGTGCTCCAACAGACTTTCTAAACCACTCTCCATTTTTCCGCTCTCCAAAACCACCCTTCTCGCTCTCCACTAGTG
>Ga0182004_10003893_pt1 | contig 11940 bp, 12 predicted proteins | sample Sormic07211540_1_FD_120479 | JGI IMG/M metagenome (GOLD analysis project Ga0182004, IMG submission 120479) | Endophyte microbial communities from Sorghum bicolor roots, Mead, Nebraska, USA - 072115-40_1 MetaG | ecosystem: Host-associated > Plants > Roots > Unclassified | place: USA: Nebraska... | reverse complement strand
GTGGAAGAAGACGCCGCCTCGTTTGCTCCTCCGAATTTTTTTGTTCTCTCTTTCTCTCCGTTCAAACGTGACGAGGTGTCCACTGTACGGAGACTCCAGAGTTCGCGTCTTCACGCTATTCCTTGAGCATCTCGACTGCTAGTCTGCTACTTCATCATCTCTTCCTCGTATGAACTGGATATGAGTAGGGCCTTGTTTATCCAAAAAGTTTTGGGATTTTGATATTGTAGCATTTTCGTTTTTATTTAACAAATATTGTCTAATTGTGGAGTAACTAGGCTTAAAAGATTCATCTCGTGATTTATAAGTAAACTGTGCAACTAGTTATTCTTTTTATCTATATTTAATACTTCATGCATGTGCCGTAAGATTCGATTTGACGGAGAATCTTGTAAAGTTTTGGGTTTTTGGGTGTATCTAAACAAGGCCTAAGTAGGGTCTTGTTTGGTTCTCCTTGCTAAATTTTAGCTAGCTAAACTAGTCACTTTAGTAGCTAAAGTTTCAAACACGTTGATTAAAAAGAGCTAAAATAGTTTAATTTAACTAAAATAATTTTAGTTAGCTAAAATTTAGTAAGGGGACCAATCAAACCCTAGAACTGTGGAATTATAGCATTCAAGCATTCAATTCAATTTTGTCCGTCTAACCCCAGTGCTAGTAATTCTATTTTATTTTCATAAAAGTAGGATGTACGTACGTGTATTCGGACGAATGTACGTCCGTATATGCTGCGTCTTGTAAAAAAAAACATTCTAAACAATTTTCGGATCCCGTGGGCGTTAGCATAGCCAGGGATTCCAGACAGTCCAGCCCATATGAGGCCCAAAAGAGCCTTATTTCACGGTCCACTACGTCTCGCAGTCGCAGTCGCAGCAACGCGCCCTGCACAGCTGAAAGGGCCCCTCCACCGAATCGGACATGCTATTGGGCCCGCGCCCCACGCGCACGCGGCGGACCTCGACACGAATACGAGCACCCCCGGGTGCATATATGCAAAACAGCCACGACTCCCTTTGCCTCCTCAATCATCATCATCATCATCATCCATCGGCTTGATTCCTCAATCAACACCGCAAGAGCCCTCGTTCGGATCGGGGCTTGCTGCGACTTGGCGAGGTAAAACCCTAGCTCCAGATCGCGGGTCGTAGCCGGCGAGATGCAGATCTTCGTCAAGACGCTCACGGGGAAGACCATCACGCTCGAGGTCGAGAGCAGCGACACCATCGACAATGTCAAGGCCAAGATCCAGGTCCGCCTTCTCGTCTCCCCCCACTCCCTCCACCCCCATGACTCCCGATTCGTAGCGGAATTGTGTCCTTCGTGATTGGTAGTATCACCGGAGTAGCGGTGTTGACTGCTCTATGTGCCGATTTGGTAGGGTTTTTAGTGCGGTTCTTGCCCGCTGGGGGGAAAGGATCTTGGTTTTTTTTAAAAAAAAAAAAATCTGGGATAGTGGACTGCTGGCTTCAGTATGGAGATTCTCTCTAGAACGGGCTCTTATGATGGTTTCCGCTACTAAAAAAATAAAAAAAAAACATCTGGGATAGTGGACTGCTGGCTGCAGTATGGAGATTCTCTCCATAACGGGCGCTTATGATGGTTTCCGCTACTAATTACCGTGGTTTTGGTGTCGTGTCTTACTATCTTCGCCTGTCGCCTAAGTCTTTTTTGCTGTGATGAATGAACAAGTAAATCTAGGAAATTTAGTGCCTACCATCAATTGTGACAGCCCCTCTGTTATGTGGTTAGGGAAGATGCAAATTTCCCGCAAGCACCTGTCCTAGGAATTCTTTTCATAACAAGGGATGTAAAGAGTTGACATCATTACTAATACAGATTATCACTATATGGCTTTGACATGTTGGCAATGGCCTCATCCTCTAGTTATAATGCCAAATAATTGCATCATGGTTGGTACCTGAATATAGGCGAAAGCGTCTATTATCGTAATAAATACTTCATTTGATATATGGTTTTTTTTTGCTGGCAATGACAATGTCAAATATGACTTTATGATCTTACCAGTAACCCCAGTGCTGGATGGCAGGTTTATTTTCCCAAGTTACACTTTGCATGATTAGATTTCAAGTAGAAAAGGTTACTTATGGTGCTTATGCATTTTAATGGTGTTACTCAGATTCTCAGTCACATTTTAGGAAATAAAAGCTTATCTTGAGTCATTTTTGGTGCACAAAAGAATTTCCTAGTCAAACACCTTTCTGAGTTAACTATGAACACCACTGTCCATATTCAAGTAATACTTGTTTTCTAATACCTGCCATGTTCAATATTTTTATTCCATGCCTTTGTCCATGTTTAATCATTTTTCCTCTCTACCATTTTTTTTGGCCAAGTGCACTTAAAGCTGACTCACATTCCAAAACTTGTGATCATAAATTCTAAGTAACACTGATTGAAAGATGGGTTAAGGAATACCATTCTAACTCGGCAGGTTCTCTGACATACTGCCTTATATATTTCAGGACAAGGAGGGCATTCCGCCTGACCAGCAGAGGCTGATTTTTGCTGGTAAGCAATTGGAGGATGGGCGAACATTAGCTGATTACAACATTCAAAAGGAGTCGACTCTCCATTTGGTCCTGAGGCTCAGGGGTGGAACTATGATCAAGGTGAAGACACTCACTGGGAAGGAAATCGAGATTGACATCGAGCCCACTGACACGATCGATAGGATCAAGGAGCGTGTTGAGGAGAAAGAAGGCATTCCACCTGTTCAGCAGAGGTACTCTACTTGCCCCCACAATAATTATATGAATCTGAAACCTTTCTATAAGCTCCAAATTCTTTTAATCTTCTTTTAGCATTGTGTGGTCCTAATAAAAACTGTTGCACGCACAGGCTCATTTATGCTGGGAAGCAACTTGCTGATGACAAAACTGCCAAGGATTACAACATTGAAGGTGGTTCAGTGCTCCATCTTGTGCTTGCTCTGAGGGGTGGCCAATAGATTAAAAAGTTATAGTTTCTGCTTATGCTATCCGTTACATACGGTTGTTTCAGAATTGAAGCCTTGTATTGGGTGGTTGATTGTGCCATGCAATTAGCAGACTACTAGAGTCAGGTGTCATCTGTACTGTTTGAGAAATGCTTGAACTAAGGTCATTCAGTTGCCATCTCATTCTTATTGCCCTGAGTTCATTCAATTGCCATCTGATCTGTCCTTTCACCTAAATGGCTATATCAATCGTGTTGTCGTCTGTTTTCTGGTTTCCTCGTCACTTGCAGAGTAAGATTGTTGGCTAAATCAATCGGGTTGTCATCTAATATCTTGTTTTTCTTGAATCCTCATCACTCGCAGAGTAAGATTTGCTCATATTTTTGTCTTGCATGCTCTTTGATTTGGGTCATGTTGGTTGAAAAGGGATGTTACCTTTTGCTGTTATGGTTAACCTAGGCAAGAACTTGCGTTATGGTTCTTCCACGGTTTACCACCTGATTTACAGAGCCGGAGCTTTACATCTGTTAAACAAACTAATCTGAAGCTATTTTTAATTTAGCTACACAAAAACTTTTTAAACACACCAATTATCACGTTGAACTGGAACAAATTGGCAACAAAGTTCAGAACTAGGGTGTCCGGGTAAAACAGTGTTAAGGTGAGATTGAGAGTGAAACTTCTAAGTCAAGTTGGCATTTACATGCTGGTTTCGGCAGTTTGCACTATGGATTGAAGACATGTTCAGTACATGAATTGTCTTCTTCACACAGGTTGCGATTCACACAATTTGGCGAATCAAAGTCTACAAGATTAGAACATAACTTTTATTTTTTGGGCAACCATGAAGATTTTTTATTCTTGGACAGTTAGTAGAATCGTTGCCAAACAGGTCAGGCGAGAAATTTTTCACTTGAGAATCACTAGAACTGTTTTGGTCAGGCGAGAAATGTTTCACTTGAGAATCACTAAAACAGTTTTTCGTTTTTGTGCCTTGCTTGCAAAGAGAAACAACAGTTATCTGGTTTCACTTGATTTTGATCCCCCACCAATCGGTACCAGCATTTTAAGTGAAACAAGTTAAAAATGAATTTATTTAAAATGTTCTTCGACAACAAATGGTTCTGATATTTTAAAGGATATATTTTTGGACTTCTTTTTAAAAAACAATCTTTTAACCAGAATCCAGCCTAGCAACCAAATGATCTCATGGAGTGAGTCTAATTCATTAGCTGAACATCTCTTGAGAGAATTTAGATTCCAAATATTTCTATGAGAATTTAGATTCCTGCCAAATGCACCCTAAATCTTATCTCATGGTGGGAGTTTACAACGTAAGGAGGAGCTATAAAGAAGTGAGTGGAAAGAAAAACTTTATAAAGTTTAAACAGTTCTTTGAAATGAAATCTAATTCCTTGTTGGATGTATATAATATTTGTCGTGTGGGGCAGCTATCTTCCACTTAGCATCCCGTAAAAGCTGGATAAAGAAGCCAAGTCGCTACTGTGCAGACTAGACTCGTCCAGGGAAGTTTCTTTCTGAAGACCAGAAAGCACGTTGCCAAAACACACACTGATGCATCAGGATGATTGAGACATTGGTCAGTGATCCTGAATGCTTTAGATTCTAGTTCAATGTTCCTGAAAATGATGAGGAGACATCAACACCTGTAGATTCTTGTTCAACGCTACTGAAGAAATAACCCATTAGAATGCAGACATCGATCTGTTATCTTGTCTTTGTTCAGATACGGATGTTCCAGCTTATCTCGTTAGTGCATTTCTGATGCAATGAGGGTATCTTCTGAAACTAAACAAATGGAGCTTAACGTCCCTGTCGGGTCACAAAAGGAGCTCCTTCTTTTTCTTGAAATAAAATAAACTTGCTGTGACATACTTATTCACCAGCATAAAAGGTTTCAAATATTCCTTTTGTTTCGCCTTTCCATATTCCTCTCCAGCATATCTTGGATTTTTTAGTTGGCACTTGGCACTGCCCTTCTTTTTCTATTGGTATATTCTCTGCGGGCATCTGTTGCGCTGATTTCAAAGGCAATTTCTGTCATGTATCTCATCGCTTGAGTTCCTTTTTCCTTTGAAAAAGACTGTTCTTCTATTGTTCCTTTCTGATAAGGCCATCTTTCTGTTTTATTTGCCTGTATCTGGTTATGCTGTTCGTTAGGTTTTTTGAGATGAGAAATTGTTTGTTAGGTTTTTGTCCAGGCATTTAATGTAATCATAGGCTCAATAATCATTTCATAATTCATATGCGTAGCATAATCAGATTTCGGATGTATACCTATGTTCTGCACCAGAGCAAAATAATAAGGATTTAAAATTCGCTTTGCTCCCTTACACAATCTTCTGTCCATTGTTTCATGCCTTTTGTTGTGCTGTTATGCTGGTGCTGAATCTGTCGCTGCAAATTCCTCTCAGCCGTCTCTTTCCCTCTGGTTTCCTCTTGTTGCACCTTTCTGCGCGCGGCGCCGACGCCGAACAAAGTGAGCAGTGAGCGTGACTGCAGCCATGGCCATGTACACCCCCTCCTAGGATTGTGTAGGGGACCAAAGAACCCTAATTTCATTCAAAAAAGCAAAAAAGAACCCTAATGGCCAATGACAACCCTGCATGAAAGGCCACAACTTGCGAAATGCTTTGGCTAATCTATATAAGCCAGTGCTGTCACTTCTCGAGCTTTAGTTTCGCAGTGGTTCATCGATTGGCCGGCCGGGCAGGTTTTCAGGGACCACGCTAACCTAGCTGCTTCTGCAGTTTCCTGAGCCATTTCTGATGAAGCGGCTCTTTTGCAGAGGTCCATCTCCATCCATGGCTTTCTTTGTTCAGAGTATATATATAGGATAGGAGCCTGGACCATCGCCGTCTAGCGCTCGTGATGATCAGTTCCTTGACATGCCATGTTTGCCTGGTACTATGTGAAGATCTGGCTCTAAACTCTGAAGCAGGGTTGTGATTGTACTTCCTCCTTGTGTTGTAGACCTGTCATGCGGCGTTGGTGACATGGACCATGCATCAGACCAACATCATGGAAGTATCAGATCTGCACCAACTGAAAGCTCCTTGTTCTTGGTGGGGCACAGGGGTTTAGGTGATCTCGGAATAATATTTGGCTGATTTTGTGCATGGAATTTTGATGATGAATAAAGAAGATTTGGTTGCTTACTTCTTGTGCTGGAATATAGATCAGGCCGTTGAAGCTGAACTGCTGGGGTTCAGTAACCAAAGTACCTATCGATATCTTTTCGGATTGATTGGTTTCGTCAGTCAATAGATCGGATGGATATTAGTAGCACGGTGAATTCTGGTTTCTGCGTGATTGGAAGGATGAGCAGCTGACAGAAATGCCCTTTTCATCTCCTTTTCTTTTTTGCCCACACTGAATATTTCTGCCAACGGTCAATTTGATTAGGACTGCTAGATTTTAAAACTAACCTCAGTTGAATTCTTCTTATTAGTTGTTGCTTATGATGACATTAGTTAAACTGTAAAAACAAGACCCCAAAGTTTACTTCATTTACTGAAGATGTCGCCGTCGTTGTCTCACTGTCAGTGCACGTCGTTTTCGTCTGTGGATACTTGCAGATGCAATTGCCCAGCGTTTGGAGCGCTTTCAGCCTTGCACCAATTTGCCATGCACAGTTGAGGAAACACACGTCAACCGGTTCTTCTTCCTTGGACATTGATTAGAAAGAAACTAAGACAAACCTCGTCGCTATCCTAAATCCAGAAGCAAATGCTACCGTTACAGACATCATCACTTTAGCTTGGGTGGTTTGATACCACAAATGGCAAGGCAGGTGATTGCCATTGCGGTACCAAGCGTATGTACACGTGTGCAGTAGTTGTCAAAACTTGGCAGAGGCGAGGTGGTTAGCCCTCTGCCTACACCTGCCATGCATGGCTCGATCGGTGGCCATGGCTACGTCAAAACTCGCGGGGATCGACGAACAGGACCGTCCCGGACGGCGCCGGCGCCGCCCAGCCGTCGTCGTCGTCGGCATTCTTGCTGAGGTTCTTGATGCACCAGACGTCCTCGTCGCAGGAGAAGCGGCGCCACCTCGGGACGGCGGCGGCGGCCGGGTCGTCGGGCGCGACGTCGGCGGCGACGACGGCGCAGTCCGGGTTCTTGCGTGCCACGTTGTGGGCGTGGTGGCAGAGGGAGCGGAGCAGGTCAGGGCCCGCGGGGCCGGACATGCGGAGGCCGTAGAGGAGGTAGGCGCCGAAGGGGCGGAAGATGTCCGGGATGGACGGGACGCGCATCCACGGCGCGCCGCGGTCGAGCGCCCGGAGCGCGGCGAGCGACGCGCGGAGCAGCGCGGGCGCGCCGCGCACGCGGAGGCGCATGGAGCGGGTGGAGTCCCAGACGCTGAGCACGGCGAAGGACGGCGGCGCGGACGGGTCCCGCTCCGGCCCGCTCTCGATGGCCACGAACGTGCCCAGCGTGAGCTTGTGGGCGAGCAGCGCCGGCATGTCGGCGGGGAGGAACTCCGTGGCGTGCGGTGGGGACAGGCGCGCGTAGGCGGCCGCCGCCAGCGGCGGCGGCAGCTGGTACACGCGGTGCGTGCTCGGGATGGGCAGGCGGTGCGCGTGCACCGGCCGGCCCAGGAACTCCGGCCGCCGGAACGGCGCGTACCCGAACCGGCCCGTGAACAGCGCCAGCGACGCCGCGTTGGACGTCGTCGTCGCCATCGTCGCGTGCGACGCCCCGCGCTCGCGGCACCACTCCTCCGCGCGCTCCACCAGCGCCGTCGCGATCCCCAGCCGCCTGCAAAGGAAAAGCGCAATTAACGTGAGCACACACACACAGTCGTTCTTCAAACCATGTGACGACGGCGGCGGCGGCGGCGGCGGCTGAGCCTCGAGAACCGTGCGCAGTGGACTCCGGCCAACCGGCCGGACCGGTGGGCCCACTCGGCGGCGCGCGATTAGGCAAGCAGAGAAAGTACGTTGGTGTGGAGCAAAGAAATGGACGCAATGTGTTGTGTGCATGCATCCAACCCGCATGTGGTGAAAATTGAAGAAACAAAAGGAAGTAGTGGATGGAGTGTCACCGTACCTGTGAGACGGAGAGACCCTGAGGCCGAGGAGGCAGGCCACCTTCACGTACGCCGGCGGCGACGGCGGCTGCTGCTGCTTCGGGGAGGACGACGATGGTTTCTGTGTCTTGCCGCCGCTGCCTCTGCTCACCACCCTAACGCAGGCTTTAATGAGCCCGACCATCTCCGCCTCCTCGCCATACTCGGCAACCTGAGCATTGCAAATGCATCAGCGAAAGTACAGAATAATCTGATAAATTGTCACTGTCAAACGCGCGCATCTTTCATTCGTGCACATCAAGTATCAGTAACAAATTGATCAGTCCCTCTCCCTCAGTGTTTGGACTCCAAACACTATACCACAACACAACGATCGGATTGGTGTGCCAAACAAACAAAACAAACTGCTCTTGTTTTGTTTATCATTAGTTTTGTGTTTTGTTAATTTGGTAGCTTGCTGCTGCGCGTAGATTAGTTAGGCCGCCGCCACTTACCAGCATGACGTGCTCCGGCGCGTGGCGGACCCTCGCCAGCGGGTCGCCGACCAGCTCGACGGAGAGCGACATGCCCTTCTTCTTCTTCTTCTTCTTCTTCTTCTTTCTCTTCGTCGTCTTCCTCCGCTTGCTGCCGCCGCCACGGCCACTGTCGTCGTCGTCGTCGTCGTCGTCGTCGGGGTCGTCGTCGCCGCCCAGGCCGACCTGGCACCGGCGCTCGAGCTCCTCGACAGCCGCCAGGTCTCTCTCCATGTCGAACTCCCTCACCCTAAACGACACCTTCTTCTCTCCATCCATGACGCTGACGGACCTCAAACTCAAACGACAGTATCTAGCTTAGCTTGTTCGTCGCTGTCGCAACTAGCTTAGCTTACCAACGAGAGCTTAGCTTGCTGCTGCTCCTCTACGACGAGGAGGGCGTGCAGGGGCGGCAAATTTATACAGGTAGCTAGTAGGTTGACAGGGAGAGACGAGGGAGAGTGAGGGCAAAATAGTAATCTAAACCACTACCACTACCAGTGATGCAAAGAGAAGCCCAACGCAAGGACTGACGAGTGACGGAGAACAAAGAACAACGGCATCGTAGCAACCATCCCTCTTGGATATTTGACTAATAGCAAAAATAGAGCTGATTTAACTGCCTGGCTTAATTTTTTCAGATAAAGCCTAATCCAACTGAACTCAAAGGTGGCACAATTAATTTATTGGTGGCTATAGTTCAGTAGCTGTTCATTCATTCACACCAGAAAAAAATAATGCAAGAGGGGCATGGCATGGAGGTTGCACACAGTTGATTAAAGGCGCCAAATCAACCTAGCTATGCTATATATATGTAATCCTATTACTCTAAAGCACACCACCCTTTAAACAAGTGAGATTCTTCCCAGTTCAACAAAGGTTATAGTATATATGGCGGTAGGAATTAGGATTTGTAGGCCGGAACCTACCGATTGTAGGGCATCCAAACATATATTCCAAGAGAGCCAGTTCTAGAGATATGATTCATAGCTAGAGGATCATTCTTGTTGGCACGCGCATATATATAAAAGTGGATTTTGATGGACTTTTTTTATTTAAAGTTTCTAGACGAAAATAAAAAAAATACATTTTGCAGCTACGATCCAAATGAATAAAGGACATTCTGGCCTTGAAAGGAAAAAATCGAAAAATACTGTGGCAGATATATAGTTAGTTCATTTGCATTAACACTACTACTCATGCAGATGTCAAAACATGTGCACATATTGCCCATAGGTTTATACTCCCTCCGTCTCAAATTATAATGCATTATAAGAATCTTGGAGAGTCAAAGCACTTTAAATTTGATTAAAGTTATAGAAAATATTATAAAAAATTATGACATCAAATAGATATACTATAAAAATATAGTTAATAAGAACCTAATGATACTTAGTTAATATCATAAATATTATTATCTTATCATATAAATTTGATTAAACTTAAAATATTTTGACTCTCCAAGATTCTTTGAATACCTTATAATTTGAGATATAGAGGGAGTATATATTATCATATTTTGCTGTTATTCAAGTGAAATTTTGGCTCTATCCACTGCAACTATAAAGTAGAACCTCAGTAGGCACTACAGCAGCATTGGCATGTGCCTGCAGCTGCTGCAAGTCCCCTCAGCAGCAGGTGGCTGCAATAGCCGCCGTTTCAAGCACTTGGAAATTACCAAAAACTCACAGTAATTAAGTGTGTTCTTCCAAGTAATAATCCACACAATGCTTACAGCTCGAACACTGTCATTACACTGTGTGCCGATCGAGAAGTGGATCTTCGGCTTCGTTCCAGACCATTCTCGAGGAGATTCCTTCGGGTAGTAAGCATGTGAATGAAAGCTCTAGAATAATGCATTCTGGCAGCATGGCAAAAATAAGTAGGCACCTTTCCGAATTAAGGGGTCCTGGAAATGGAGCCGTGCGACTGATTAGTACTGTATATTTGGAACTGTACCTTCCTTCTTTTTCGCGAGTCCATAGAGTTGTTAAATGTTTAGGGGCGCACAAGAGATCGACACGCATATATAGTTTCGCATGAATTCCACAGAAATTTCTGCAGAAGAAGCAACATGCACACATCACAAGCACAACAACCCTGAAGTAGTTTCTCCATTCCAAATGAGAGGGACACAAAAGTTTATAGTTTCTCATACTGACTAAAGCAAGACCTGAGAGTTGTTAAATGCTTCATGGTTTTGTCTGTCACTGGCACCTCCATGTCGTCCAGTGGGAGCTGTTCTTTTGTCTACGTCCATGTCGTCGCTCTCTCATATACAAATAAAATTGGCCACCTGAACAGAACAGCGTACAGAGAGGAGAAACAGGCTTGGATTTGTATAAACACCCATGTCTCGTCCATATATCGACACAGGATGTTTCTTGGACAAATGGTGTCTATACCATGCCCGCTTTGTTTATATATATGCCTTCTACGTGGAATTTGCTTGCCTGCTGCGTGTGCTTTGCGTCGTCGTCGTCGTCGTCGTCTGGTTGGGATATAAAGCCGAGCTAGCTAAGCTAACACTGCATTATGTTATGCGTCGCCTATAGCTAGCTAATAGCCCATTCAACGGTCAACAAGAGCTTTGAACAGCCACCAGACCAGAGAGCACGAGAGCAGCACAGATTGTTTAACAAAGTGATGGCATCTAGGCAGCAATCCAAGCAGATCAGAGGGGGAGATGAGCACAAAAGCTGTAGCAAAGTGTGGAGTATAGGCCATGTTTTGTCAAGTGACTAGGGGTTTAACGACAGGACATGTGTCTGTAGTACGGTACTGCAGCGGAATTAACTTGCATTTGGCCTAATTGGCGCGTCAAGAGTACAGAGCTTCTTGGCAGTTTGCATGCCAATTTGCATGCATCACCATCCCTTTTTGACCTCATCACGGGCGCGCGTTGGCTCAATTTCCTTGCAGCAGGCTCTGGCTCCCTTTCCAACTGGTGACAGGTGGCCCCTTGGCCCTTGGTTGCTTGTGCCTTTCCCTAACCCTAGCTAGCTTTTGCAAAAAAAAGATTGTGTTCATGGCCTCATGGGGGCATAGATTAATGGAAGCATGCAAAGACATGTGGAAAGGAGCGAGAGGAGGAAGAGGGGTTAGGGACGGAGGACTGGGAGAGGAGGGGGTCAAAAGCAGTTGCTTGATTGGCAGAAATATACGCGTTGATTATTGGTGTTTGATTTGTTTAATGAAGCCACCGCCGTTGCATGCCCTCAAGAGACTGAATAGTCAAATCTTTGCTCGATCACTGTCTGTGAGATTGTGAAGGTATGCCAAACTTAGCTTGGATAGTTTACAGTTGGGATGGCTTCTTCTAGCTAGTGTGGTGCATGTTTCGTTGTCCAAACCTCTTTTACTTGGAGTCCAAGTTGTGGTTTACTAGCGTCTATCGCGAGTCATGCACGACCACATAT
>Ga0182004_10003892_pt1 | contig 11942 bp, 6 predicted proteins | sample Sormic07211540_1_FD_120479 | JGI IMG/M metagenome (GOLD analysis project Ga0182004, IMG submission 120479) | Endophyte microbial communities from Sorghum bicolor roots, Mead, Nebraska, USA - 072115-40_1 MetaG | ecosystem: Host-associated > Plants > Roots > Unclassified | place: USA: Nebraska... | reverse complement strand
TTTTGCTAGATTGATCTTGACCCTCCATAAGGACTTATCCCTTGGCAAAAGTTGGGACAACTCGTACAACCATGAGGGCTATATGGCTCTGGCTTTAGTCAAGTATGAGTAACTTTTCTAGCTAGTTAGCGATTACCCATGTGGCGCAATTGGGGAATAGCAGACCGTGGATTCCTGTGGGTGAATCACATGGACTGACTAATGAAACCAAGCGGCCCTAACTTGTTAGACAAACTTTTGAAAGACTTCATAGTGATCCCTGCCGACCTCCCTAGGAAGGGGGTTAAGAGACTAGCTACCTCGGGCAAAAGGGTAAATCATGACTCATGGGTAAAGATGTACAACCTCTGCAGAGTGTTAAATCTGGTATACTAGCCGTGCCCATGGATACGGGTGGCCCGGAAAACTGACGGAATAGATGGACACTGATGAACATGATTAATGATGATAAATGATGGTTTATTATGTTGTTTATGTGTGTTACTCTTAAATTCTTGTATACATTGATCATGTGGTTATGGGATTAATTATGCTACCTTGACATTTGCTATCTAAATATGAACATGCTATCTACATATAAAAGCTAATTGCTGTCAAACCAATGTGAGCTTATTGAGCCTCATGAACCCCTGGTTATACTTGTTGAGTACGACATGTGCTCACTCTTGCTATTTCCCACCACTCTAGTTTACTAGTGAGAGTTGATCAGAAGAGCGATGAAATCATGACGGATGTTCTCAGGATACAAGAAGTGCTAGGCATATGTTACCCCCAGTCAACCATCCCTGTGAAGATTGAGCCTGAGGATTAGTTACCGTTCCGCGATACTCTGATGTAAGTGTTAATTATAAGTAAGTTTTCGCTATATAACATTGTTTCTGATACTGTTCCTTTGTGTTGCTGTATGTGTGGACTTCCTGGGCACACATATAGCTAGCCTGATTTTGTTCCTTAAAACCGGGTGTGACACAGGCATACGGCCATACCCACTACAGTTATGGCACTCACGACCAGGAGTCAACTGATGTACACTTGGCCCGATCTTTTGATTGGTTTGATTGCGTTGATTGGTGGAGACTCAGCGTTTGTGATCTCGACTTCAACCCAAGTTTGATTCAGACCTCAACAACCTTTACAACACTGCTCCATTGGTTATCAACCACATGAACGCGATTGACCTCGCCGAGAAGGTGTTTCTCCAAGCAAATCAAGAACACAAGCAAGAATAGATAACTATAATCTAAAATTGCAAATAAATATGAGGCCTATGAATATGAGAAGAAGTTCACATCTTTATTCGAAAGGACTAAAAACCATAGGCGAAGAAGATCAATAACAGGGCCTTGGTTTAATAGCAAACGATGTTGGCGATATAGTTGCAACAAAAAACAGTTGTTTGATGTGGAAAACAAAAATGCAACAAAACTCAACCCTAACGAGAGTGATGACGACATAATATCAAAGCATACAGGCAAGATACCTCAATGTTAATTTAGGATACATACATATCTATTGTGGATACCAATATCTATATTGTGGATACACGTATCAAAATTAAGATGGGGCTCTGCAAGTATACACAATTATCTCTATTGTGGATACATATACTAATATTAAGATGTGTCACTGCCTGCATCCATATATATCTCTATTGTGGATACAAATTATATATTAAGTTATATTGCTCCACATATACATATATATATCTCTATTGTAGATAGATATATCAACCTTAAGATGTGCCACTACATGTATATAAACCAGACCGAACAAGGCAATATGCCTACGAGAACACAAGTTCAACAACTATACCACCAATACTGATCTTCCCCACTCGCCACTCGTCAGCGAGACAATGAGGATCCAGTGCACTGCTCTTTGCATTGTCCTAATGATATGTCTTCAAACCTCTCATCCTGCTATCGTGGTAAGTATATAATTTCTTTTGTACTTACAACAATTCAACCCATACGTGGTTTATAAACTCCAATTGTGGATTCATGCAGTTATCGTAGTTAATTATCATTTATATGGATGCACTGAAGCGCGTTGCCAAACAAAATGCTTGCAGTATGCCAATAAGTATAACCAAGCGGTAAAGAGCTTCCAATGTGTCAAGGCAGATCTTTGCCACTGTGAGTGTTTTAACAAGCAGCATCTGCCGTGTCACCAAAGTCATGGGATTAGTTGACGCAGAGGACGATAAAAATGAACTTTTTTTTGAATATAATATATAGGATTAAAACTGTCACCAACTATGGATATGGAGGTTACATGGAGGCAGACAATGCCATATTGCTAGCCATTGTATGTGCTTTATCCGTGACTTGTTTCCATACAATTATAATAAAAGTGATTGCGCATCTTTCCTATACTTTTGTTTCACTCAATGTATTGGATCCACTGTTTTGGTTACAACTAAGATGCTATTTGGAAGGTCAGTCTTAGAACCAAAAACCCTTGTAAAATACAGGTCCAGAACATTTTACATCTGCCATTGAAAAAATGTGTTTGGATAGAAGGTAATACAACATAAATTACTACTGGTTTAGACAAAAACACCCAGAAAGGAAAAAGTCTTGTTCCATGGTGACAATTTTTTTTTGACCAATGTCAGGCTCAGCCGCTGATGATTTGATTGCTTCTCCTTCTTCCTCGGGCTGTAGGGCAATCCGTTTTCATTGGCACTAGCCTAACCGCTCTCCGATGCCATCCTACTTCGTCACCACCAGCCTCTCCCTCCCCCCCTCCTCCGCTTCTGACAATCGCCCTGCTCTCCCTATCTCCTCCACCGCCGCCAGTCGCCGGACTCTTCGATGTTGACGCAGCTGCAGCTTACACTTGGTGGATATGCACCAGGAGAACAGCGCGATCAGTATGGCTGGGACTCAATCTTGTTAATTTCTGGGGAACTCAATTGTTTATTTACCAAACTGACATCAATTTCTCAGTACTAGGCGATCATCATCTCCTTTTCCAGAATATAGTCCACTACTTACCAGAAGGTTGAAGCACCTCTATCACAGGCAGAAATTGATACACGGTTTCTAGTGCACAAGGAAAGACAGGTGTAAAAAAGTTCAGCTCTAAAAAGATTGCTAGGTTGCAAAACAGGCCCTCTCTGTCATGGCCTGACTGCCATGGCTCTAATGCCTCTGTAAATAGTTGCATAAAAAACAATTCATAACTTTTCAATAAACTCGGATGAAGAAAACTTTATATCAAAATTATAGCCCTCGATGCGGCTTTTGTAATAAAAACTGTTTGAATTGAAACCTTTTTGGGTCCCAAAATATTATTGTAAGTTAAAGATTTTGAAAGCTAAAATTGAAAATTACCAAACAATCTTGGATGTTGATATGATCTATATGAAAGTTATAGCTCTCAATAGAATCTACGACTTTGTAGTTCAAAGTTCTCTATTTCAAGTTGTTTAGAGTCCCAAATATGTGTTGCAAATTTATAGATTTTGCAATTAAAATTTAGAAATTCTAAACGACCTTGAATGTTCACATAATTGAAACAAAAGTTGTGGTGGTCGACCTGAGCTATGTGTTTGTTGTTAACAAATTTTTTATTTGAAGTCTTTGTGAGTAGAAATCATGTATTTCTACCTGCGGTTTTCCTAAGGATCCGTCACTAAAAATCATATTTTTAGAGGCGGTTTTTTAAGAAAACCATCTGTAGAAATAATTTGAAATTAAAATTTTTAAGCTTTTCAAATGACCTCGTTTGAAAAAACTGCCAAAATAAAACTTATGAAAGTTTGTAGTTGACAATTTTTTCATTTGAGATCATCTTGTCGTCGAAAACAACATTTGAATTTCTCAAATTTGAAATTCAAAGTTTGTAAATGACATCGGATGGAGAAACTACCAATATAAATGTTGTAGATCTTGAAAAGTTATGAAACTTTGTAGCTGACAACTTTCCCATTTGAATCAGTTTAGGGCCTCAAATAATCAATGTATGCTCAGTTTAGGATAATATGTGGGGAACTAAAGTCTAATATAGAGGAGGCTTCACGCGAGGGCGAGGTCTCGGGTTCGAATCCCGCTGGCCACGTAGCGTGCGATTTTACGTGAAAAAATGCGCAACTTCGACGGAGACAGACGAGCGAGGGGCGATTAGCCCGTGGGCCTTCCCCGGGATTAAAATCTTTTTTTCCTACTTTTAAAAGCCGATTTCGGATTTTCTAGAAAAAAAGTTACCAATGGCGGTTGGCTAAGAGAACCGCATGTGGAAATTTCTTTCCTACTAGCGGTTGTCTCAGCAAATCGCGTGTAAAAATAGATTTCTACAGGCGGTTCTCACTTAACCACCAGTGCAAAAATTTATTTCTACTGCCCCTAGGACGGTAGGGAAAACACCTGTAGAAATGTGTTTAGAACCTGCTAGTGTTTCCAGCAACGACAGGCTACAGGCACCTGGCATTCTTCTGAAACTAATTAAGTTTCAGCCGTTCAAAAGTGATTGGGAGATTAGCACAAAATGTGCAAAATTAGCATAGATGCATCGAAAGCAAAATGCTCACTATCCTAGTGTACCACTACCATACATGCATCTAGGCATCTAGCAGGTGCTATGAAAAAGCTCATCACTGTGTCGACAGAAAAAAATTATCTAGCCTGCAACCCAATGTTACTGATAGAGATACCGGTGTCAGATTTCAGCTCAAAATACTAGTTTACCATCGGATACGAATACACATGTCATCACAATTTCGCAAGATCAGGACACCAACCACAGAGCTAGAGAGCAAAAATTTTGCAAGATTTGAACATAAACCACAGAGCTACATAGCAAATCACCTGCGTTGCAAGAGGTGGGCAGGTCCTTCTGCAGATCTGTCAACTCTTTAAGGATTCTCTTTGGCGCCATTAATCAAACCCTACATAAAATCCCCAAAATCCACTGGTCAAATCTAACCCAGGGGCCGTGCTAATCGAATCGAGGGAGGGGGGACCAAGGGTCGCACGTACCGGTCCACTACCTTGAGCCCATTGAGCTGACCAGGTGACGGTCTCGATGGAGCCGTGCGCGGCTTTGCCGCTCACGCGTGCCGGCGAGACGCTCCACTGTGGCGCCAAAGGGGCTGGGCAGGGGCCTTGCCGGTGAGCTGAATAAACAGGGGATGGAGTGAGGAGTGCAGGGCTAGGGTTTTCAACTACCAGGGTGTCTTTTATACCTGTTCACTTTGGCCAGGCGAATCATGACCGTCCATTCTGATCGGACGACTAGCATGGCTCGTAAATCAGTCTTAGTCATTTAGTGGGCTGTGCAATGCGTTAAGCCCTTAAACAGCCCATGCGCCTGCACGCTGTGCTTTTGGCCGCTTCGGTCTTAAGGCCGGAAAATATTTTATTTCTAGTATTATGTTTTTGCTTTATTTAATTCTAATAAATTTCATTGCTCCCTACACAATTTTGATATGAGGGAGAATAGCTAAGTAGTGGTCTAGTATCTTCAAAATGTTTCAAAGTGATTTGCTATTTAATTAATTTCGACAGAGCCAATATAAATGGTTCACTGTGCCATTTCATGGACACTAACTATAACTTATATGTTTTCATAGCTCTTGTGCATTTCATCGTCGTGTGCTCTTGAAACTTTTCTCAACCTCATAGGTACCAAATGTTAAGGAGACACACAAAGTTTCAAATTTTGTCCTTTTCTTTTTTAATTATTTTGGCTGAATTTTTGAAAAATCATAAAATGGAAAATGCATGTAAAATATTTGACTTGGTCAAACTTTGAAAAAATAAAACACTAAATGACCTCAAATAATTTTTTTAATATTTACAAAATAAAACTCATCAAGGTCTAAACTTTTTGTAATTGTCCACTTTTCATTTGGCAAAGTTTGAACCATTTAAATTTTGAATTTTGAAATTTTGACACCTCGAGACCAGTTTTTGAAACCCTAGATAATCTCATCTCGAAAAGTCATGAATACCAAGATTGGTCCACTCATCAAGATCTACGTTTAATACATAGGTCATTTTTGCATTTGACAAAGTGTTACGAAAGTGTATTTCTAAATCCATAGGTCTCACATATAGTTCCATAAAGTCTATGTGATATTCAAAACTTTGTGACTCCTGTTTACTAACACTTTCTCAAATGTAAAAATAAACTATGTAATAAATGTAGATCTTGATGAGTTGTACAACCTTAGTATTCAAAAGTTTTTCATTTCAGGTCATTTAGTGTCTCATTTGACCATTTTTTCCCAAAACACTTATTCCTACGTTCACCAACAAAATGTAAATCGAATCATGGTCCCACACATCGACATGCTGGCGTAGTGGTAAGGCGGATTGTTTTCTATCCTCAGGTTTTGAGTTCAATGCCCACCGTCGGCATTTATTTTTACTATTTCGAATTTACTTGATCCTGGATGAACTCGAACAAAACAACGTTTGTCACATCAAAATTGCTAATGCAATTGTAAGGCTTCTGTTTTGGACACCCAAGCACTGGGTTCGATACCCTTGGATTGCACTTTTGTTTCCCTATCTTTTTATTTACCAATTTTTTTATTGACCAATTTACAGAAGGCTATGTTGGGCTGGTAAACAATTAAAAATAAAGTGCACATTTAGTCATGTAGCACTCTAATGGTAAGACATGTTTCTACTATCCACATAAGTGCAATCTTTTTGTTCCTATATGGATAATATTTTTAGTTTTGTCATATATGCTTGTTACAAAGTTGTTAAAAAAATATACATGTAATAAAGTAACATAATTATTTTGTTCAAATAATTTAATAGATTGTGTTTACTACTTTTGCAATCACATTTTCTATTTTTCTTTGCACCAAATATTAGTAGCAAGCTTAGAGTATGATGAATTCAAAATTCATATACTGTGATGATCCTAATTAAATCGTCACCAATTAGTGGGCTAGGAATATCTAGTGAGCTCATCCTTGATGAAAAATGAATATCGTCACGAATTGCGGCTCTCAGTGGTTGTTAGTAATGATTTGTAAATCTGTCACTGAGAAATTGTCACAGATTAACAGGTTCCTTGTAGTGTATACTTTTGTTCCATCCAATTATAATAAAATGTTTTGGCTATGATTAAATTATTTTGGACCATGTTAAGTTTGGTACTTTCAAAATAGGTATTGTGATTCCTTGGGTTTGGTCGTTTGGCATGTTGGGGTTTGGGCCCAAACCGTGGCGAATCTGGCTAGCTAGGACTTCAAGATCTTCTCTCAAGAGTCCTAGCGGAGGGGTGGCGCCATGGGCTTGTTGCCCACTGGTGAAACCTCATGATGTGGAGGAAGCTCACTATAGCAGTCAACGGGCTAGGGTACCAAAGTCGAGGACCTGAGTTGGAGCAAAGGTGTCAGTCATGATTGAGAACACGTTGGAGAAGTTGACACCTCTATCTAGGGTGGTGCCGCTTGCTCCTACGATGAGGCAAGTGGCTCTGACCACCATAGAGCCAGAATCACACTTGATGCTGCCCCTACTAGGCACACTAGCTATCGTGGGGTTGGAAACATGCGATATTGTTGTTCAAGTTGGTGTCAGAGTATGGGTCTCTAGTGGCTCAAGTGGAATCAAGAATATAGGAATCACATAGAGATGACGTTACGATTTATCCTAGTTTGGGCCAATTTGGCCCTTACATACAGTAGTTGATGATCTATATACTCAAAAGCACTCAATATCGGGGGGCTACAACAAAGTGTAAAGAGAGGTTTGGTAGGGGTTAGCTTCATACTAATCCAAAGGTTGCCTCGCTGCTGGTGGAGCCTTCCTCTTAGAGAGGAGTAATACAATGGGACACGGTGGAGGAGCCCTCAGTGCCCCTCCCTAGGTTGCCTTCCTCTTGGTGTTGAGCGGAGGTGGATGGAATGGTGTGCTTATTGATTGATTGGGATCGCCTTTCCCCTGGGTCTGACGTTGTCCCTTATATAATGAGATAAGTTGGGTACATGGTGGTTTGGGGGAACAAGTCTATGGTCTAGGTGCACTAGAGTCCAGGAGGGTCTTGCAACGTTGCACCACGGATCGTGGTAGTGTTGTGGAGCTGAAGAAGACTTAGGCATCATTTAGCTGCTCTATTCTGATAGGTGGACCATATGGAGTCTTCCTTATGGTGAAGGAGGTCAGCTCTAGGGGTTAACATGAGGGCTAGAAGCCTAAGCCCCTAGAGGCTTAGGGAAAGCCTTTTCTTCTTGTGTCACACCCGAGCATGACACTGTTAGGGGAGCAGTTGGCAAGGCCACACCTTAGGAGTGGTGTTGGGTAGCTTCTGAGCATCGGTAGTTTGGGGCTTCCATTCTTGTGCTTGGGCCTTGGCTAGCATCATGAGCCAAGCAAAAGCAAAGGGCTAAGCTTAGAGATGTCATAGAGCAAGAGACCAAGGCTCGAGTGAGCCGCTACGCCCTAAGAGGAGGTTATGACCAAGTCAGGCTTGGTTGAGTCTCTTTGCTAGAGCTTGTGAACAAGTGTGCCCGATGGGCATAGCCCCAAGCTCTCGAGCCATATTGGAGTTGTTGGTTGGGGGTCTTTTTCAGTCAGCAACCATTGGACCCTAGGCTTAACATAACCATACAATAGGATGTTGTTACCTAAGAGCTTCCTCATGGAAGCTTGGCACCACCAATAGCACCAACTCAATGGCAGCAATCATTGTATCTTGTAGCAGTGAATAATGTCTGTTGTTTACCCATGGCATGGCAGTAGAGGCACGCACCTAGGAAGCCAATTCATCTCATAGGCTAGCCATCTCTACTAGCAGCCTAGTGAACCCCTTGTTGGCCAATCATATGTAAAGCCACCTCAGCTTGGGCGTCAACTAGCTACCCCTGCATGACTGAAAGGAACAAGGATGCAAAGCTCATAACAATAAGACAAGGACAACTAGAAACAAGAGATAGGGAAGATGAAGTTTCACAGAGCCCTAGCTGTGGCCGCCTCCTCATCTATGATGTTGAGCGTCGTGTATACTACCAAGAGGCATGCCCTCATCCACTTGACCTACCGACATTCATCATGGAGGGCTTGGCTAGCCACGTCTAACAACTATGTGATGGTGTGGATGTCATGACCACCATCATCAAACTCCTCATCATTAGCAAAGGAGGGAGAGCCCGATGACAAAGCTGCCCACACTGTAATGGTTGTGATGACAATGAGGCATCCCTGGCTACCATATAGCTTGTCATTAAGTCCTACATGGTACATTATCTGACAAATGGGCTTGGGTTACTCACACCACCCATATATGCGACCATATCTAAGCTATTGGCTCAGGAACGGTCAAGGAGGAGGCCCATGAGGGCTGAGGCAGTCGATCAATGTAAAGACCAAGGCTAGCCTAGATTATCCAATATATGCTTATCTCGACAGTAGCTAGGATTAATCTATGGCACATTCCATGTAACAAACTAGGAATAATCCAATCTATTAGCCTGATCACCCTCATTGTAACCCTACCCCTCTAGCTATATAAAGGAGAGCATGGAACTTGCGATTAGGATCCATCTCATCTCATTCCAATTTACTACGTATGTAGTTAGGAGCAACAACCCCTATAATCGAGCATATGAATAAAAGAAGAGCAACAACACCACTGGAGTAGGGTTTTACGCACACCGTTGCCTGAACTAGTATAAATCCTTGTGTCTCATGCACTACCATCTAATTCCGTCTACATGATCACATTGCTAGGCATTGTCAGAGCTAATCCATCCGACATAAAGATACCCCAATTATGACCACTGAGTCATATGATGAGACAACCGAAAAGCCTCTTTTCACTGCTAGTTCAATGGCCACTACAACTTATCGGCCTGGGAATCAGCAGCAAAATAGTTTGGCCACCTGTTTTGTAATATATGTGGAGATAAGGGTGCATTGACCATTTCTAATGTATGTCCCTCAGTTGTCACATGGTGGGGGATAGGGTGTGCATGCCGACAATGTATAGGATGGTGCATCGATCGCATGTGGAGGCTAGCATGGAGGACGGTGATATGGTAGCACTAGGAACTCACCCTCGTCTTTAGCAACCTTGGGCCTCACGCCCCTCTCAAGGAACAAAACTGCCTTCGAAACAAGTGCAAACAAGAATGCAGGGATAACTTGAATCCACTATAACACAACATAGCTTTGTCAAAACTTTTTGTTGTCGGTGAAAGTAACCTTTGCCGACATATAATCTCTTGAGAAAGGTTTTGCTGACAGTTTACAAACAGTCATGGTAGAAGCCATCGGCAAAGATTTTGCCAACAGTTAAAGGAGTCATCGACACTTTTTGTGTAGCCAAATGGTGTACCTACACCGATAGTTAGGACTTTCTCCGATAATTAATCTTTTGCCTACAGTTTGAACCTACACCGACAGTTAGGACCTTTCCTGACACTTTGTATGTTGGTGAATCCATTTACAAGGTCCTTTGTAAACTAAAGCTTGTCCATCAACAAAACTGTTGGCAAAATTGTATTGTACATAATAGGTATAAATACACTTTGAATTAAAATATCAAATCTTCCATAGATACACCAACTTGATAATCATAGTACATAGAGCCATACATATATAGGTCCAATGATCATACATAGCAAGTCAATACATATATAGGTCCAATGATCATACATAGCAGGTAAGTGATGATCATACTACATACAACCATACATATAGATGTCCAGAATGTAGATTAGTCACTAGCAGGCATATATATAGACACATACTAAGTCTTATACTAACTAGTTATGGCTAAAGCTAAGAGATCGATTAGAATTACATCACATGTTTCTATAAGGACTTGTTTGGACCACCACAAAATAATACCATGACCTTAGATGAGTCACAAATAGTTGATATTCCTCAGGTCATCAGCCAAGCTGAAAACGAATTCCTAACGGCTTCTTTTACGGAAAAGGAGATTCGAGATGAAGTTTTTGCTATGGAACACAATAAAGCACCCGGGCCAGATTGCTTCCCGGCTGAGTTTTATCAAAAGTTTTGGGATGTCATCAAAGTGGACCTGATGCAAATGTTCCATGATCTTCACTCAGGAACCTTGCCGCTTTTTAGCCTCAACTTTGGTGTCATAAGTCTAATTCCGAAGGTCCAAGAAGCTAATAGAATTCAATAGTATCGACCAATTTGCTTACTAAATGTTAGCTTCAAAATTTTTACTAGAGCGGCAACCATTAGAATTAACTCAATAGCAGATCATATAGTTGGTTCAACTCAAACGGCCTTTATGCAAGGACACAACATCCTCGAGGGAGTCGTCATTTTGCATGAGACAATTCATGAGTTGCATTATAAAAAAAGTGGAATTATTTTTAAAATAGATTTCAAAAAGGCTTATGACAAAGTTAGATGGCCTTTCTTACTACAAACTTTGCGGCTGAAAGGTTTCTCTCCTAAGTGGATCTCTTGGGTGCAAGCATTTATATCAGGTGGAAGTGTGGCAATCAATATTAATGATGAGGTCGGACATTATTTTCAAACGAAAAAATGCCTTCGACAGGGGGATCCACTATCCCCCATTGTATTTAACATTGTAGCTGATATGCTAGCTATACTAATTAAAAGAGCCCAAGGAGATAATCAGATAAGTGGAATACTGCCACATCTAGTTGATGAAGGTTTATCTATTCTACAATATGCTGAGGATACATTACTCTTTATGGACCATGACATCGAAAAGGCTCGCAATATGAAGTTATTACTTTGTGCATTCGAGCAACTTTCTGGGCTTACAATAAACTTCCATAAGAGTGAAATATTCTGCTTTGGAGCAGCACAAGAATCTTTTGTCCCAATATACCGAGATTTTTTGTTGTAATCAAGGAGCTTTTCCAATGAGGTATTTGGGCATACCTATACATTATAGAAGGCTCTCAAATGCAGATTGGAAAAGAGTAGAAGAACGTTTTGAAAAAAGACTTAGCAGCTGGAAAG
>Ga0182004_10003891_pt1 | contig 11942 bp, 10 predicted proteins | sample Sormic07211540_1_FD_120479 | JGI IMG/M metagenome (GOLD analysis project Ga0182004, IMG submission 120479) | Endophyte microbial communities from Sorghum bicolor roots, Mead, Nebraska, USA - 072115-40_1 MetaG | ecosystem: Host-associated > Plants > Roots > Unclassified | place: USA: Nebraska... | reverse complement strand
TCGGTGAACGAACGGGAGGAGGGCGACCTAGGGACCTTTATAGAGCTCAGAAAAGAAAGATATCCCATGATTTTCGGGATCGATTCGGCCCGGTGGAGGTGTCCGCCTCAGTTACGAATCGGAGAAGAAGGCCAGGGCGCTGACAGGTGGGGCCAGAGCTGCAGAGAGAGAAAGGGACGGGGCCCGGCTGCCAGAGAAGAAGGGGAGGTGAGGGTGCGCGCGCGGCCGGCCTGGTTGCTGGGCTGAGGGGAGGGCAACTGGGCCGCATTAGCGGGCCGGGGGAGGAGGAGGCGAGGAAAAGGGGGGGCTGGTTGGGCCTCTCGGCCAGCAGGCCTTCTCCTCGATTCTTTTTTTTTCAAATTCTTTTCTGTTTTCTTTTCTCAATTCCTTTTTCCAAAGAAGCTTTGAAGCAAAATAATCAAAATAAAAACAGAACATACAATACAAAATAATTATGCTCCAACATGAATGCAAAATTCACGTTTCTAAATTTATGATAAATTTTAATTTACACAAAATTATTTATTTGCTAGCTTCAATGTCCACAAAAATACTTAAATAAATCAAAATAATTCCTAATAATTGAAATCAAAATTTTGGGTGTTACAAGATGTCAACCTACAGTAAAGCAAAGGCATGAACTTAGAGTAAAGCAAAGCAGCAAAACCAGCTTGATTGAGTATAAGCAGCGACGCTACCTACATAAGAGCTCACAGGCATCATCGTATGTAGAAGTAGTAATCACAGAAGAATTTGAATGTATTATCATATATAGGACATGTTAATGGGCGAGCCTTTTTCGTCATTGATAATAATGCTTATGATGTAAATAGAAGCACCGCTGCACCGGTAAGAATGAAATATCACTTTTTAATCATTAGTTGACGCTAATTCAGTAAGCAAAAGGAAACATAACAACATCTAGTTACCTATTCTGTAAGTAAAAATTAGAGTGCCTAAGCATTCATGATACATATATGTAGGAAGTATGGAGATCAAGGATATACCTTAATAAGTGGGTCGCATTGGTCGATGGTCAGCTTAATCGTCATTGGCATCAACAAGGTAATCTTCTACCTGCTAGAATTGGCCTCTCTGCACTGTGTTGGGACAAGAGGGCAAGGAAACCAAATAGGAGAGAATATAACCATGGCTAATGTTGCCGAACCTATCCTGAACCCACACAACAGAACCATGTAAGTAGGCCTAAACTTGGTAACCAAAGTCACTAGGTTGCTCCAATCCCAGCATGAAGAGTACAAATGAATCCCCTAATCCCAGAAATAAAGAATATAGGGTACACAGATAGGGCACTGTGAAATGTGAATAATTAGGAACAATAGGGAAACAATACATGTGTGATGCTAAATCAAATCATGACAGCCTTGACAAAGACAGGAGCATGTACTGCTAGAGTAAGCTTTGATGCAAACAAGGAACATGGGTGCAGGAAAACATGGACAATGGCTAAGAAAAACTAAAATGGAACCTACGACAAGGGTCTTAATAAGACTTGAAAAAGAGATACTTCACGTGGAGCATAGTAAATTGTTTTTTATGCTTGGAAATTCCGATTCCAGTACTATATCCTGCATTTAGAACAAATAGCAACAATGGATCAAGCAAATTTAATTAAAAATAAAGGAGAATGTAGCAGGAAGAGCACAATATATAGTAACCTTCAAGTTGTGCTGATCAGAAGGGGCAATGTATCTTGAGCCTAAATATATTATTATATTATTTAATGGACCAGAAAGACATGACCAAAACATATAAGAAAAAAAAACAAAGAGGATAGATCTGTAGGAAACCGAATTAGTGGAGCCCATTGCAGCTACCCAGCTATGAATCTGTGCTGAGTAAAATATATTATTTGGGGGTCTGCTGAGTAAAAGACAATTGCTGTCATTTGACAATGATACACAGTTCATAGCGTCATTATGTCTCTTTAGTAGTGTTTAGCTAAATGCATAGATGTATGTATGAGAAAAAAAATAGCACAAGAAGATAACCCAGTACAATAGGTATGAAGTTTACTAATCAGATGTATTTTTTTAGAATTATAACAGCATTTGCTCAATATTTTTATACTTTTGGTGAGGAAATCTACGATGATGTTTCTTTGGAGGTAGAAGATAGTACAATGGTTACAGATCTTCTAAGCTAGGCACAAAATATCAAATCTTGTAGGCACATAAATATTTCTTTTTTTTTGCTAAACTGTGCTACCAAATATTTTTTGTCTAAGGCCTGCACTGAGTACAATGACATACCAACTCATTCAATTATGCTCGTAGATTATTTATTTGTTCAGAGAATGCATATGTACCATGTAGCAGAGAGATTAAAAAGTTGCAGAGATTGAAAGGATGGTAGGAAGATGGATGTTGATAACAAAAGAAGCATAATTAAATTGGGAAATACTTACAAATAAGTGTGGTGTACTTAATTTTTCTGAATAATCTCAGTAAATAAATAAGTATAAACTGAATCTGAGCTATATGTAAAGAAAAAGGTTTAAGTTAGCTAAAACAGAAAATAATTAATATCAGAAGTGAAGCAACTACAGTTCTAGAATCCCCAATGATGTTGGCAAATAAACATGGAGTGGAAGGAAACAAAAATATCTTGGTATTACAACAGTTCTGCTGGGCAGTAAACTGCCTTGCTTGAGTACCGAGGCGTGCACTTACAGCCGGCTTAGGCGATAGGTACCTGCCTACTACACTGTAGTTCTGCAATTGGCTTCTTAACCTCTAGGCTCAGGCAACACAAAGTGTATCATATAAGTGATTCGACTTTAAAAATGAGGACGTTAGTAGAGATGAATTGATAAGTGCAATGGTACCCACGCATCATCACCAAATATTTAAAAATAGCACATGTAAATATATATAAGTGAACTGTTGTATATGGCACTAATGTTTTCTAACGTAGAATCAATATACTACCTTTGATGCGTAAGATAAATTATCAGCCTTTTGTCACTTTCTAAAAACACCTAAATTCTTTTTTTAGTAAATCATTAAACTGAACCTCTCTAAGACTGCAGGAAACCAATGATATATTGTACCTGTTCATTAGATCAGGAAACACCTAAATGCATTATTTGCACATTTAATCTATTCCTCAGGGAAAAGTAAGCTACGAAACTACACATATGAATGTGAAAGGCGAGAGAGGTTTAGAACCAAACCAATTAAGCTGAGTTCATATCCACCCCAGCAAAACCCTAGGGCATGAAAGGGCCAAAAGTTATCTCGCACTTCGTAGGCTGCAGAAAAGAATCGAAATCCACAATAGTCAAGTCCAAATCAACCCCACCAAACCCTAGGACATGAAAACTCCCAAAATCTCTCACCTGGAACATCCTGTGGGGAGGCAAGGTGGACAGCTATGGGACCTCCGCCTGATTTGTGCGTCTCTGGTTCTCCCGCGGCTCCAGTGTTCCCCCGTGCGACAGCGATGGGAAGGGGCGGAGAGGTGTAGCAGCAGCATGGCCGCGACCGTGCCAGGCCGGTGTGCCACCACGTCGACAGAGATGCAGAGAGGGAGAGGAAGGGGAGGCGCGGGCAGGGGCCAGGGCGAGGACGGGGACGGGGGCAGAGGGGGAGGGGGCCACCGGTGCCACACCGTGGCCACGCCCGTCGCCGCCTGGGAAAGACCGCGGGAGACAAAAAAACGTCGAGCTTCTGGAGAGATCGGGAGGAAGAGAGAGAGGGAGGGGAAGAGACGGGGAAGATATTTTTTTACCGTGCACTGTACATAATTGGGGGCTGATTCTAGACCATTGATTGCGGAATCGAACGGCTAAGAAGATTAGGGAGACGTGGCCTAGCTGGCCTTCTGGGGAGCTCCCGCTGAATGTGGAGGTAAATGTTAATTATTATAATATTATTATATTATTCGTGATAATATGGAGTTTTATATATAATTTATTATGCGATGTTTAACCCATAGCCCTGGGGATGAAAACGGATCGGATACGGACGGTATCATATTTGTTTTCATATTTCTGGTCGAATTCGGATTCGAATACGGATAATGTCAACCATGTCGGATAAGATATGATTGGATGTTGACATCATAAATATATAATTTAAATATTCGAATACGGATATGGAATCAGATGTTGAATATTCGGACTCGAATACGAACATATGTGAATCCCTCTAAACAAATTCGGTCTCGAATACGGTCGGAAAATATTCGTACCGTTTTCATCTCTAGTAGCCACGCACAGGCAACTAGTTTGCTAGTGATAATCTCTACAACTAAAAATTATGGAAAGGACTCATCTACCACACACATGGTGAAGCCACAACTCCCGTCCCTTTTACTGTGTCATGATAGACTATCCCATCAACTCAGGCTCCACCCATGCATGCAAAATTGTTTTAGCGAATTAAAAAAATCATAACTCTTAAAATGAAGATATGAATTAAACTCCGATTGCACCATTAAATTTGTTATAACAAATCCTTCAAAACAAGATCACACATGGATATATTTAGATAAAATTTTAGTAATGAATATTTATCTCTACAACTAAAAATTATGGAGATGATCAGTCCACAACTCTCATCCCTTTGGTGGTCTTTTTTACTGCGCCATGACACGCTATCGCTATCCCATCAATCTAGGCCCAACTCACCCATGCATGCAAAATTGTTTTACCGAATTAAAAAAAAGTCATAACTCTTAAACCGAAGATATAAATTAAATTCTGATTGCACCATTAAATTTCTTATAACAAATCCTTCAAAACAATATCACACATGGATATATTAGATAAAATTTTATTAATGAATATTTATCTCTACAACTAAAAATTATGGAGAGGACCCGTTCACAACTCACATGCTTTTAGTGGTCTTTTTTACTACGCCATGACACACTATCCCATCAACCTAGGCCTCACTCACCCATGCATGCAAAATTGTTTTAGCGAATTAAAAAAGTCATAACTCTTAAACCGAAGATATAAATTAAATTCTGATTGCACCATTAAATTTCTTATAACAAATCCTTCAAAACAAGATCACACATGGATATATTTAGATAAATTTTTATTAATGGATATTTATCTCTATAACTAAAAATTATGGAGAGGACCCGTCCACAACTCTTATCCCTTTGGTGGTCACGCTATCCCATCAACCTAGGCCCCACTCACCTAAGCATGCAAAATTATTTTAGCGAATTTTAAAAAGTCATAACTCCTAAACCAGATATATAAATTAAATTCCGATTGCACCATTAAATTTCTTATAACAAATCCTTCATAACAAGATCACACATGGATATATTGAGATAAAATTTTATTAATGAATATTTATCTTATAGATAAAATATTTTCTTTTACTAAGTAGAGACAATATTCTAGGTTCAACAGACAATGTTCTGTCTTTGTAAAAAAATATTATCGATTTAAAAAAATAGTATTTTGGTTTTAAGTTTATGAAAATAATATTACAATATACATAAAAATACATAAATACATGACATAGATAAAAATAATAATAAAATCTAAAGCAAAAGGCATAAGAAAAAAAAATAAAAACACAAAATGGAGAAAAAATTCAAATAATGTCAAAGGGTTAATTTTCAAATATCGTAAATATATTTATAGAACATTAACATCACTAAATACATCATAGAACATCATTAAATATATTATAGAACATCTCATCTATTATAGATTACATGTATACTAAGTGAACACTATAAGAAACATCATAGAACATCACATGTATACTATGTAAACATGTGATAACACAACATAGAACACTAAATATATACTACATAAACATCACATATATAGAAAATAAAAATAAAAAAAATAAAATTACTTAGAAGAAAAGTATAAAAACAAACATGATTAACAAATTATAAAAATGCATAGAGCAAATAAAATAAATGAACGATTTAAATAAGAATAAAAAGAAGATTAAAAAAAAATAAAATATAAAATACGAATGAAGAAACATAGAAAACCCGAAAAGAAAAACAAATAGAAACAAGGAAGAACAATAAAAATAAAACCAAAAGAAAAAAAAGGTAAAATTAAAATAAGAAAAAAATATGGAAAGGATAGAAATAAAATAAAATCGAAAAACAAAAACTGAAAAAAAATAAAAAAGAAAGAATATAGACAGAAAAAATAAAATAACAATAAAAAACATAGAGTACGTGGATTTTAAAACCTATGGCGTCTAACCTAGCAATAAAAAAAAATGGTCCCGGATCCGCGAGAACTCCTACCAAAAACCCCTGGCTCCCCAAAAGGCCAAAACCTCCACACTCCATTGACATCCACGAAACCCTAGGCGATCCCGGGTCGACGATGGCCACCGGCGACAAACCCCCGTCCCTCGACGCAGACGTTGACATGGGCGACCTAGCTTCCCTCGACGCCTCGGCCGCCACATCCGCCGCTGCGGCCGGTGCGCCTTCCACCCGCTTCCGTCCCAGGGCCAAGGGCAAGCCCAAGCCGAAGCCCGAACCCCCCAAACCCGTACCGGTGGCCGTGCCCAAGCTGGAGCCGGAGCCGGTGCCGCTGCGGGAGCCCGATGTCAACCCCGCGGTGCCGCAGGAGGACGCGATGGAGGTGGACAGGGCGGTGGAGGTGGACGGGACGGGTGACGCTCCTGGACTTGGGGAGGGGGCGGACGAGGAGGACTTCGTGGTGCGCGAGATTGATGTGTACTTCAACCCAAAGCCTTTGGACGACGACGCCAAGGTAATGTCCGGACGAACCCGTCCATGTTGCTTGATTATCGACAGCTTGGTGAATACTGGATATGGTTGCTGGAACTAACTCTTGTGATTAAGTTAAATTTTGCAGTAAAACTTAGCCAGAAAGAAAGTGGTCCAAACAACCAAGCAGCATAAATGATAGTGTTTGTGTGGTTGTCAGTTAAATTTTGTTCTCTTCTAGTTCTATTTAAATTTCTGCCAATGCTATTGGATAAACTAGTTCTACTTCTAGAAGAACAATGTGCTTTTGCAGGAAGGTATATTTTGTGTTGTTTATGATGTTCTATTCTATGCAAGGCTTTGTACAAACTTGTTATAAGAAGGCTTATAATTGTTAATTAAACTATCCTGCTGTTTCTTCTAGATTGTGGTAAAAATAAGAATGTGTTCTTACTAAACTTCTGCATATAGAAAATTAGCCGGACAATTAGGGCCAGATTATAGAAGTTTAATAACTGAATATGGTTGTTTGGTTTGTTTATCTACTATTCTGCCCCAAACATTCAGCAGTAGCATATGTTTGTTTCATCATGATGAATTGAACTTCAGCCCTATTGTACATATTTCATTCTATCAATATTTGGCTCAAAATTGTTTTTAAATTTGTTATTATCTATATCACAGCTGTACATTATGCAATATCCCCTGAGGCCATGTTGGCGCCCGTATGAGTTAAATGAGATATGTGAAGAGGTGCATCCCCATTAACTTCATATACTCTTTTGCTGTTGCAAATTTCTATTATCTAACATATATTTATCTTAAGTAGCTAAAGGATTATGAATATGCCAGGTTCGTGCAAAGCCATTGAGTTCAGAAGTTGAAGTTGATTTGAGTGTCAATACACAGAGTGAAAATTATGACCAAGAGGCACCTTTGAGACTGACAAAACAGGTGAGCTTATTTTAATCTTGCAAAATCACATGACAGTCTTTAAATGTACTTATGAACTTGAAGGCGAAGTTTGATTATCTGTGATACTGTTAGACAAAGTTGAAGAATTGTGTCACTTGTTGGTTGAATCTGATTAGTGTCGTTGCAACTATCCTATTTTTATGTTCAATGTTTGGGCACTTGCATGATTGTCGTTTTCTTGATGAACCTTAGATTTGTCCTTAGTTGTGTGATTGTCACTTCAGTTGGTGCACCTTACTTTTGTTCTTTATGAGAACTTGATCCTCCTTTCATGAATATGTTTTTTTACCATTTTGACTGTTCCCTGCTCTTTGTGCTTGTTGCAAGTGATTTATGAACTTTCTGCTCATTGTTTGTACAAAATAATATCTACAAGTGACACAATTCTTCAACTTACAAGTGATTCTTGGTTATTCATTGGAACCTTACAAGTGATTTTTCCCAAATGATGATGCAAGCAAAGCAACAGCTTCGAGACCCATTCTTCATGGAGATCTTCATCATTGCCTCCTGGCATATTTGGAAGCAGAGAAATAACTTCATCTTCGACAGAGGACGCCCCTCCTTTATTTCTTGGAAAACCTCTTTTTACGAGGAAGCCAAACTTCAAGCCTTTATACTTAGTGAAGAAAAACGACATGCTTTTCTCCTCTGTTTAGACCCCCTCTCCTAGTTCCTTCTGCTGCTCTGTAGTGCAGTTTCTCCTGCCCTTTTTCTGGTTGTGTGGCTTAGTTCGTTTGGACCCTCATTTTTGTATACAGTTTTTTCCTCCCTTTTGAAAATTAAAAAAAATCTCCTATAGTGGGGTCTCCCTGCTGTACTTTTGGGTCAAAAAAGGAAAGTGATCTGGGCCTGGGGCTGTATTTTTCTCCATCGAGAAGATAGCCTCCTTATTTTCAGATTCAGAAAACAGTTTACCCAGCTCCATATTATCTTGGTCAGACACCATCTCAGTCTGATCCCAACACCCAGGTTCCATGTGGAGACCAGAAGGGGTAGAGCGTCCAAACAATTCTTTATAGAACAGGGTAGCATGAGCCACCATGATGAAAAAAGTTGTATTATTGTCACCTTTTAATAACCACATGCTATTGGATCTCTTAATGCCAATAGCTCTCCTCTTCTTCAAGGAGCCTCAGAAGCTCAGTTTGAATACAAGGTTTTCTGTCATGTTTATCTGAGGACAGAGACTCAGTTTCCTCAATTTTCTTGAAAACCTCTAGTTCTTTATGAAGAATTCTTCTATATTTTCTAGTATGCTCCTACAGACTCTGTTCCCAGCCTTTAAGAAACTTCTTGACCCTGTCCGTTTTGATACTCCAGGTATCAATGGCAGACTTGGCTTAAATTTTTTTTCCAGATTTCCTTAATTTTTCGAGAGAAGTCAGCATGCTGAAGCCAAGAGTTTTCAAAACAGAAAGGCCTCGAACCTATCTGCTGATATAAGTCAGTTCTCACAAACAAAGGATTGTGATCAGACATATATCTAGGAATTTTCCTGAGATTACAAAGGGGAAATTCCACTTCCCAAGAACTAGAAATCAGCACTCTATCAAGTTTAGGTGCCCCTATTAGTTGATGTCTTTTGGTTTCATTTGCCGTGTGACTGAAGGGACACATGCAACCTCCACTAGTTATTAATCATGTGCATGCATGCATGCATGCGGTTGGAAGAGAGGGAGGTTGATTTAATGTATGTGGGCTCCACTGAGTCACTGACTGTCTAAGTGCTACAGTGACATGTTTTGTGGGTAAAAATTTGAATCCTTGAATGCTCATGTTTTTTGGTATGGAGGGAACAATTTTTTTTGTTTTACTATTGCATAATCTTGATGTGAAGCTATGTTACACGGATACTCCAAGAGGGGTGACGTATCCGTATCCGATACTCATCGGATACGCGGATACGGATACTCGGATACACCATTTTAGTGGGTTTTCTTTTTAGAAAGTGCGTATCCGCGTATCCGATACGTATTGTATCCGATACTCGTATCCGTACTCGTGTAACGTAGATGTGAAGTATGATAGGGATTTTCAGATCCAGCTTTAGCTTAGAGTTACTGATAAAGATTGGCTATTTTCTTCTTCATCAAGTAACAATAAAAAACCTTGTTGAGACCGAGTTCTGTATGCTCCTGTGTGCTAGTTTTAGATCTATCAAAAGAGTTGGGGCATCAATATTTGCATTATGCAGAAAATATCTCTGTCCTGTTCTTGAGGCGCAGCAGCTGGCTGCCAGTGCCATCACGTCATTCGTTCATTTTGTGTTGATGAGATTTTACTTGCTTTTAGCATGTCTTACCTTTTGAAATGTGATATGACCTGCATGTTTCACACTGGTTTAGTAGTATTATGATTGTGTTATTTGATGGCCAGTTTGAGAAACTTTAGACGTGCTGCATAATCTAGATACTCATAAGAATAGTTACCTTTGTAGTAAAATACTGCTATTTTCTATTTAGATATTTCACACGTTGAGGGAGAATATAATTGGTGGAATATTGGATATATTGCATTGGGCCTCATAGGCTGATTATATAGGGTACATAGGACTAACACCTTATGTGGGTACACAATGTGGTACCATTCCTATTTACTCTATCATCCCCCCGCAGTCACAACGGGAGCGCTACAGACGGTAAGATTGGAGAAGAAGCTGATATGTAACATCCCCCTGCAGTCATAACCGTCGATGCGCCATGTATGCTATGGCTGGAGAAGAAGCCGATGAGTCCTCATGCAAGGCAGTAGCCCTTTGTACTGATGTTGAGGTAGCTAAGCGTAAGGGCGCAGTAGCCGTGGTCGAAGAAGCCATGCTGAAGATGGCTGAGGTCGACATAGTTGTGATCGGGTTGCATGTCGATGGAGCTGCAGGTACTCAAGGGGCACCATGGTAATGACGGAGACGCGTCAAGGCAGTCGTCGTGGGAGGGGGCGATACCGAAGTCGACGCAATCAGGGCCGTCGTAGATGTAGAAGAAAGGCGACGACGCAATCGAGGTAGACGGAGTAGGAATGGGAGGGTCGATGCCGAAGTCGATGTAGTCAAGCCGCCTGAGCATCGAGGCGCAACTGGATTTGCCAGATCCAGCAATGCGTCGGGGATGAAAGCACGTGTCGATGTTGCCAATACCGAGCGTACAAGGGAGAGGGCCCCAACCGTGTGGTTGTGCTGGACGAAGAAGAAGCAATGCAGGAGAAGACGCGTCGGCGAGCAGGTCTCAGCGACGACGCGGGTAGTGGCAGCTTGATGACAAAGACCCAATCAGCAGGACGAAGACCTGTGCAGACGGATGGCGCAGCAGGTATTGCGCAGCACAGTCGTCAATGCACAGGTGACGGCGATGTAGATGCAACGGTGAAGCGGACACACGGACAGTGGTGCTCGCTGACCTTTTTTTATCTTGGTTATTGGCTTTTTTACTCAAGTTTGAAACTTACTACCTGGCTGGTGCATGGAGCTTTCTACCAGCCTGATGAGGCGACACAACAGCAGCCCTGTTGCTCGGAGAAGATGCGCGTAGTACTTGAAGACAGTGTCGATGAAGTATTTCTACAAAATATTGAAAATATCACAAAGTCATGATATTATGAAACTACTTTCTGAGACAAGTCTGCATATGATTCTTTCAGTCTAGATAGTTTGAAAGTCAATCTAAGTTTCAAAAATTGGCTGGCACCATGACCAAATTCCCAGTTTCTGTGACAGGACACAGGAGAACAATATAAGTTGGTCAATTTGTGTTTTAATGATGGTGCCTGTTTTCAAATTGCCAAGTACATGACCAAAGTGATAATCATAATAAACTGTAAGGTCTTGTTTAGATCTGTTTTTTTTTGGATTTTGACACTGTAGCATTTTCGTTTTTATTTGACAAACATTGTCCAATCATAGAGCAACTAGACTTAAAAGATTCGTGTTAGGGTTCCTCCTTCCCTTGATCTCTCGCAGGCGATATGGGTGAGAGACCGGGGCTGGAACTCGCGAGTGGCGCTGGGGCGCCGTGGTGAGGGGCAGGCGCAGCGGCGGCTGGAGGCGTGAACAGTACCCGCGGCTACTGTAGCGCGCGTACTGTTCACAGAGGGGTGGCGGCTAGGGTTTTGGGGGACTTCCCGATCTCCCAGCTCTCTAAAGGAAGCTAGAAACAATATTGTTTCTGCTTAAATCCAGAATAGAGTCTTTACAAATATATATATCCTCCTCTCCTCTAATAATTTATAAAATACTCCCTCAAATAATAATATTCCTAAATAATAGCAATTGA
>Ga0182004_10003890_pt1 | contig 11943 bp, 9 predicted proteins | sample Sormic07211540_1_FD_120479 | JGI IMG/M metagenome (GOLD analysis project Ga0182004, IMG submission 120479) | Endophyte microbial communities from Sorghum bicolor roots, Mead, Nebraska, USA - 072115-40_1 MetaG | ecosystem: Host-associated > Plants > Roots > Unclassified | place: USA: Nebraska... | reverse complement strand
ATGGAGAAGCGAAGGGGGCGGGTATACTTAATTCAAAAGATAGAAGGAGGGGGGGGGGGGGGGGGGGGGGGGGGCGGGGTTAAGAACCCATACGACAGAACACACTCGCAGCAGCAGCAGCAGCTGCTAGACCAATGCACTTACAATTCATATTACATAGCGAAGCGCTTGTCTACTCTTCTTGCTTTGTGTTAAGTATTAACAAGCTTGAAAGATGGTGTGCAAAAATGCTACAATGCTTCTTGACTATGCTATGAAGTGAATGATGCTAACAACATCACGCCATAACAATATAACCATGTGTTCATTTGTGCATGTTGACAAGTTGAAGTTAGAGTGGACCTGTACTCTGAGTTTCAATTTTTTAAACATGCTTCTTTTTGATAATCGGCTTCATATAAGAGACATGATCTGAAATTAAATAATTTTCTTAGGGACATCTCCATGCGCACACTATTGGCAACTTTTGCAGCTCCAGGAAACACAGTCTTCCAGATTCTGCCAGTTGGCTTCTGTAGTTTGCAGGAGGATATTATCCATGCTCCAGTTGATGACATAGATAAAAAGCTACAAGAGATCACAGTCAGTGACTTGTCCAGAAAAAATGACAGGGAGAACTTTATGATGCCACCAAGAGAAGATATAGCAGTTTGGGTACTGATTTCTTCTGCTTCTGTTGCTGAGTATCAACATGATCTTCGAGCCAAGGAAAACAATGCGCGGTGGAGGCTAGCTCTGCTAGCGAAGAAAAGAGTTTTCATGGGAAATGTTTTGGATACAAGGTACAGTCAATTCTCCATGTACTGTCATGCCATACATTGATTTTTCAGAAAAAAAACCATATGCTGAGAATTGCTATCATTTTTGTTAATGGGTTTGAATAGATGATACCCTAAAAATTTTAAGCAAATTTCACAAGTACACATATGTTGCCATAAGTATGAAGAAGTATAGACTTACAATTGCATCTCACAGAACTATATATTTATCTAAAGAGATTATCAACAATTCTAATTAAGCCACACTGAATTCTCGAAAGGTGGGTTTCAGTTTAAGTAGGTTTTCTCAACTTGCTAGCTTATTCCTCTGACAACTTTCATGATGTTCGGGCATAACATGGCCTGGCCAACTGATCAGCCACCATGATGGACAATCTGATTCCTCAAAATCTGTGTACTAGTTTTATGAGTGCTGACCAGGTGTGGTACTGTGTTGATGTGCTTCTGTAGCAAGCAACAATATTTCAGCAGTTGGCCTCTTTATCACTTATATTTAACGTTTAGCAGTGTGCCTACTTCACCCCTGATGTTTAGAAGTGTCTACTTCATCCCTTGACCTACAAAACCAGATATTCTACCCCCTTATCCATAAAAAATCATTTGATCTACCACTTAGATGATTTCATTGGGTGGTTTGGCCTTGCTCGGCCCATGTATCATTGGTCTCTTATATCAACACAATAATTTTTCATATGAAATCAAATGAAGACAAACTTTATATCAAAATTATAGAGCTTGATGTGATCTACAATTTTGCAGTTGACAATTATTTTATTAGAGATCATTTAGAAGGCCAATTAAAAAAAAAATGAAGACAATTATGTTAGAATATAAAGGGAATTGCCCATCTTTCCCATAAGCATAAGCTTTTGGGTCGTGAGGGAGAGTAATTGCCCATCTTCCCCATAAACTTATGTTTTTGGGTTTAATTGGTCGGTGCGTGCAACTCGATAAATTACATGATCTTAAATGAAAAAAATTGAACGGGAAAGTTTTTTAGATCTTGCTGAGCACTATAACTTTGGTGTAGAATGTTTCTCCATTTAATTTTTTAAAAAAACGAATTTCAAAATATGATAATTTAAAATAGACATTTGATTCTCCAAACTATCTCAAGTAAAAAATAAGTTGGCAACTACAAATTTATAGATCTCATTAAGGGCTAACATCTGAAATCATTTTCAAAACAAAAAAATGAATTTCAAAATCTAACTGAAACGAATATGTGAGCCTCTAAACTATCTCAAATAAACAACTTGTCATCTACAAATTTATTGATCACATTAAAGGCTACAAATTTGGTATGGACAATGTCAACATTTGAAGTCATTTGTAAAAAAAGAAAAGTTTGAATTTCAAAATCCAACACTTGAAACAATATTTGAGCCTCTGAACTAAAATAAAATGTTGTCAATTACAAATTTATGGATCACATTATGAGAGCTTTGGTATAGACAATATTAATATCTGAAGTAATTTGAAAAATTCAAAACAATAAAACAAATATTGGACTTCTAATGATCTCAAATAACATAGTCAACTACAAACAGTTTTGTAAGGGTTGGATCAAATTGTTTTTTTTTGAGATTACACAGTACAACGTAGACACTCAACACGCACGCACACTCACCCCTACGAACACACGTACGCAAACCCTACCCCTATGAGCACTTTCGAAGGACTGAAGCCGGCAAATCTTGAAGTTCACGAAGTCACCACAGGCGTCTCGCTGTCGACGGGCACGTCGCCTACCACTTAATGCATAGCACCGGAAAATCCTGGAATAAATCCAGAATAAAGTGCCGCACCCAGGATTTGAACCCTGGGTGGGAGCCCCCCAACCAATGGCCTTTGCCATTGCGCCGTGAACCCCTTGGCTGGATCAAATTGTTTTTGATAGGGTAGCATACCTGGTTTTGTAAGTCAGGGGGTTATATAGACATTTTCATCTTCTTAATTACTTAGATATTATGTTAGCTTCAGTTTTTTTAAGGGCCAGTTTGGCAGCGCTCTGCTCCGCTCCACTCTGCAAAGATTCGGTACAACGCAGCAAAGCGCTGCTGCACCCGCCTGCTCCACGTGTGAAGCATTCCGGTTTTGCACTGCAGGTGGGGAGTGGAAAAAGCTTGCGCCCCACGCTCCCCATGCTCTGCTACCTGCGACCCTTCTCCCTCCCATACCACCCTTCTCTACTGATTCATAGCCAGCCGAGGAGCATGATTCGCTGGTGGCCGACCCACATCTGTGTGAGGAGCTCGATTTGCCACGTCGGCCGAGGAGCATGATTCGCTGGTGGCCGACCCACATCTGTGTGAGGAGCTCGATTTGCCGCGTCGACCTTGAGGGAGGGAGGGAGGGAGCAAAAAGGACACGATCAGGACATGAGCAAGGATCCCTAGAGCCTAAATACCCTGGAGCAGCAACCTCAAGAGAGTTATGAAAATCAAAAACCAAAAGTAATTGCACGAGGTTCATTCACCTAATACAGCCTCAAATGTACTACTCAACATTCAGCCTCAAGGGAATTGGGGCACTAAATCTGTTGCAACGTACACCACTGCGGAGTGAGTATGAATGCGAGGTGGATGGCCGAGGTTTGAGTCTGCGGCGGCGAACTGGGGGTGCTGTGTTCGGCGCCGAGGTCAGGAACGAAAGCGAGGAAACAAGAGCAAGGAGCCGAGAGCGCAACAGCGCCTGGAGCGAGAGAGAGATTAATCTCAAATCTCTGGCCAACCTTTCATTAACAACTTGTTCCACACTTATACCATAATCCTAACAACTCAGTAGCTAACTTTGAGGGATGACAATTCAAAGAAACCACACTTCCTAATTGATCGGATTGAAATAACAGAAGAGCGAATGGTTGGCATCGCAGTTGGCGCGCTGACGCTGCAGACCGCGCTCTGCAGCTCCCAGGCCGGTCCACCTCTCAGCCACTGGCGCGCCTCTTGTAGACCTTGCCGGTCATAACAAAATCTTTCTTGCATGGGTTTCCAAGTGGTCATCCGGCCAGGGGAGCTGCCCTTGTGGGTCTCTTATCTAGGGAGTAGTCTGGGATCCCCACTGGGGTTGAGGTTTCCAAATGAGCCCCTAGAGTATCCCATCTACATCATGTATTTCCTCTCCAAAATCCAGTGCCCTCTTTCAATAGGACTATTCCACTCCAAGTCCTCACCATCTGACCACCTTGACAGATGTTTACAATCAAGAAACCAATCCATATCACCTTGACTGTCATCTCGCTGTCCATGCTGGCTATCCCTCGGACTATTTCATCTTCATATATAGACTGAAAGTGGAAACTGCCATGCTGGGGCTATCGTTAACATTGTAATATAGGATGCAATTCTTAAGAGTGAGTTACATTTAGATTTTATATGAGGAAAACTAATGTATGAAGTTATTGATTAGTTTGCTACCTTAACGCTCCTCATTGTTAAAGATATGCTTGAAATACTCAGGTTCTTAGTTGAATTTTTGGCAGTTTCTCAGATGTACATATATTTTTTTTTTCTTTTTCAGAGTTACTGCTTTAGATGCCTGCGGTAACTATGGATATGCTGGGACACATGCTGGTCTGCTGTATTTGTGGGAATTGTCTTCTGGGAGAAAAGTGACTTGTACACAGTGTTTCAACGGTAAGTGATACATCACCATGTCTTCATGTTTGATCGTCATGTTGTAATGTTGAAACATGTTCTATTCAGTGAGGGCCATTTTCGTTCTCATCTTGAATGAACAAATTAAATCATCTCAACATCATTGTTACATATATTCACTTAAACGCATAGAGTTCCACATTCATAATGAAACATGGTTGCTACACACTAAATTTTACTAGGAATTAGGTATAGATACCATGGCAAAGCTACTCCAAACTCTTTTCCACCTGTGCGCCTGACAATGTTAACCATGATTTCTTCCTATTATGATCTGTTTTCGACTGAATTATTTGTTTGTGGTACAAGTCAGTTCGTTCTAATCAAAGTCGTGCAACCAGGTGGACGAGTCTCCTGTGTTGCTGTTGATTCCAAATCAGGTGCAGTGGTAGTGACTGATGGTGGATGCCATGTATTACTTTACACACAGGACAAGGTACAAACTGATGCCGGAGCAGATGGGCACATATCTCTTTAGGATGAATAAAGTAACCATTGCAGCAAGCTAATTGAAGTTTTGCAATTGTGTATATATAGCTTACATTTTGTTGTGTGTATAAGGTTTTCTGGCACTATGCAACACAGCAAGGATAGTTTGCTCTACATCTGCTTGACCTGTTTAGTAAGATATTGTAGATGTCTATGTCAGCAAGTATGTATCCTTAGTTTCAAAAAGCATGTGGATAGGTGATAGATGCTGAAACACTAGACTAGGACCAGGAAACATGACTAAAAACTTGCCAGACAGATCTTTCGAAAAAAAAACTTGCCAGACTTTTAGGCAAGTGATGTGCAGGTGTTAAGGCTAAGCATATGCATTTCATGTGCATAGCATACATGTGCCCTTTTATGACATTTTGGAGACAGTTTTGTTCATAAGAGAATGATTCCCTAGGTGATTTAAAACATTTTTGAAAATGTCCTGACTTATAAAATATGAGACACTAGCCAAACTACCCCATAACCCTCTAATTAAAATGTGTTTAATTTAATTTTTAGAAAAGAAATATATGCAAATTGCTTGAGTTGGAGGTGTAGAGTGGAAAAGTTCCATATGCATGAAATGTTAATTTGTGCCTATGATTAGGGCTGCTTAACCTTTTATTTTGCATACACACTTAAAAATGTGACAACATGAAAGTTGCAGTATAAGACCTATTTTTGGACCTAGAACAATGCCAATATGAAATTTTTGATTGGAAGGGTGTTAAACTAACTCAAAGCGAAAATAACGAAGTGTCTAAATAGAAGTTGAAACCTACACTAGCTAGTTAAAATGCAAGAAAATCTTGTTGAGGTTTAAGCAAGTGTAGGCATTCAATTCGTACACCAAGCTAGGCAACTAAACATAGAAGTTAGGGTTTTTTAGTTTAGACTCAAAACGTGGTCTCTTCTAAACTTTGGGCCTCGATCTCACAAAACATTGACTAAATCACCCAACTTTCCCACCTTCCTAGCAAGACCCCAACCCATCCTTGACATAGCTTATGCCCCTCCCTAGCTGAGTTGCTAACATTTGGCAACCCCTCCCTTTGTTGTCTTCCCCTTGCGCTAGACTCCTTGAGTTTTGCTACAACCCATGAACATGCACTCGTAATCTAGGCGACCAGATGGGGGTGGGTGAATGGCTCTCTAAGAATTTGGCTCATGTCCCAAACAACTCCATATGCTCTCAAAACCCAAATAGAGATCACATAGGTCAACTGGTGACCAGATGACCTATAAAAGATCAGAGACACTAGCGAAGCCACCTGCAACATAAAAAATCAGCCTAGCCACTTTCAATAGTAAAATTGGTTTGACTAGTTTGGAGACCGGCCTCGAAACATCCCAGCTCAGGGCTTAATAAGATTAATAGGATACTCATACCAACAAGTTGCAATTTCTTTTTCGGAAGCCTATCTTCAAAGAATTCTAAAGTTAAGTGTGCTTGGCCTAGAGAAATTTAGGGATATGTGACTGACTGAGAAGTACTTCCAGGGTATATACGAGTGAGGACAACGTATGCAGAAAAGACTATGTTGGTCTGTGAGGGCTGACTATGTCCTAGAAAAGCTATGAGATATAGCGGACCTGGCCTTGGGGAGGCAGGACGTTACAGAATGGTATCAGAGCTAACTCTCGCGGTTTCACGAGCGCGTGTGTCGCAATTGTGCAGGCATGGTGTGCATGGCTGCTGTGGACCCGAAGTGGTCACACAGCATGGCACATGCGCTGACACTTGACACATGGACGTGGCCAAGAGGGGACGTTCCTGGCTTGGGGTTGACTGATGTGGACGTCAGTCTCTTAAGGGGGTGAGGATGTAACATCCCAGTCCAGGGCTTAATAGGATTAATAGGATACTCATACCAACAAGCTGCAACTTCTTTTCCGAAAGTCTATCTCTAAAGAACTTATAAGTTAAGCGTGCTTGGCCTAGAGAAATTTAGGGATGGGTGACCGACTAGGAAGTACTTCTCGGGTGCAGATGAGTGAGGACAAAGTGTGCAGAAAAGACTGGTGTTGGTCTGTGAGGGCTGACTATGTCCTAGAAAAGCTACCAGATTTAAGCGGGCCTGACCTCGAGGAGGTAGGACGTTACAGGCTTGGCCATTTTTCCTAGACTACACCCCAATCCAAGAGGGGAAAAAATCCAAATCTTGATGAATTGAGTCCAAGTGAAATCAAATTTGGCACAAACCTTCTCCATGATGAAAAGAAGATATATGCAAAGTTTCAACTTGTGAAGATCAAAGAAATGAAGCATATCTAAGACATGGCTCTCAAAAATAGGGGTTTCTTCATTTTCCTCCAAAGTTGATTTCTAGATGCTCACGGGGAATTTGTTCAAACCAGTTGGTGAGTATGTTCCCAAAGGGTCATAGCATTAGAAGATCAACATGAAGTATCCCCAAAACCACATATCAAAGTAATCCAAAGGAGACAGATTGAACTCGAGATTCTAGAGAACAAATTGATTGATCATGAGAACATCTTTACAGGGTAAATCTAGCCTCCACCCTTCATCCTCCCTCTAGAAATTGGAAAACCAGAGCAAGAGGTGCTCACCCTCTCTACTGCTAATCCTCACTTGACAATGAAAACTTGGCTAGCCTAAGGAAATGAACTTAGGTGGGAGAGATGGCTACCTTGGGTAGCCACTATCCCTACTTATAGGGCTATTAAACATTCCAAGGTTACCCCTTGGTATTTGCCTTGAACCACTTAGCCACGAGGGTAAAATGCTCCAAATTGGATTACGACTAGTTAGACGAGGTCCCATGACCGAGGTTCTAGGCAGGTCTCTGGATGAGGGCCCGAGATGAAGGTCTGGGGAGTGGACTCATTAGAGTTTGCAAACGAGCGGGAAGAGAGAGAGAGAGAGAGAGAGCTCCTTGACCTCATGCTCTTGGCATTATATATAGGCAATGACAATTTATAAGCGCTTCTTTTGTGGGGGATGGGTTTTACATGCCACTCCGAGGGCACTAGTTGGGCCTCTTCTAGGAGGACTTAGCCCATATGAGTATGGGCTCCCTCAAAAACGAGAATCCAACAGCCACGAGCCTTTCACGAAGACTATAGGGACCATGACACCTAAGAGGGGGGTGAATTAGACAACTTAAAACTCTACTTCTAACTATGGCCTCTTTTTCTAACCTTAACAAAACCTATGTAATTAAGTAAATTATCTGAATGTGCAACTACGGTTTTGCTAGGTGTGTTGCTATCTCTCCACAAAATAGTTATGCAACCTAGGTTGCAATCCAATTAACTAACCTATCAACTAAGCTAGGAAAGCTAAAGCACACAACCAAGGTAGCAATGTACATTGAAAAGCTAAAGTGAATTAGAGATGCAAACTCCCATCGACAGCTCTGGTATTTATACCGAGGTATCAAGAAGCAAGCAAGCTTCCCTTAGTCCTCATTAGAGCCCCTTGACAGGAAGCCCTCACAAAGGGCCAAGTTCCCGGTCGTGTAACCCCTTGGATAGCCTTGGGCCTTCCCATGCACAAGTGGGTCTCTGATGTGCCTCTTGGCAAGCCTATCCTAGACCACTCCCCACTATCTTCACTATCAAGCTTTCGGCCAAAACGCCATGGGCCTTGTTCCCTTCGGTACACGATGGCGGCCACACCACAATCATGGTTGATGTGGTCGCACAAGACTACAAGCCCCACTGAATACAACAATGGTGCACGCAAGCACCGAGTGGTAAGAGGTGTGCAAACCTCACTAAACATTAGGCCTAAACCTAGAGCAAGAGCATAAGCGGTAGTCTAACAAACCTAAGCACTTCACAAAGCACCTATGCTAACGACCAAATATTTCACTAAGCACTTTGGTGTCTAAAGCTCCTAGAGCTGAACCTAAACTCATACACATGTTCCTTGAGCTCCCACACCCCCATTTTGGTCGGCCAAGGGACATATATAGCCCCTATTCTAAAAGAGCCATTGGGAGGGGCACACACTTTGTGCATGACCATCGGACTATCCGAAATGGTGGTCATTGAATAGTCCGACACCGCGCTCCAATCCCGTGCGACAGTTATTACTCGACAGTTATTCACCTTCTCACTGACAAGTGTCCATATTGTCGGATAGTCCAACACTCTTCCATAGACTCGGTTCAATGCTCCTCTCTAGAATGCCTCTGGACACCGTTGAACTTTGTTGATATTGTTTTGACACCCTGACTATTTTAGGGTCCGACACTTGCTGAGTCGCTACTCCTCTATGAACAGTAATGTTGTTTGGTTGTTTAGTTTGACGCTACATGTTGTCTTGGTCTGAAGCTCACTAGGTGCAAGAATTGAGCGCAACTTCAACCATTGGATAGTCTGACGCTTTGTCTGGCCTCTCTCCTTTTGTTTCTTCATGTTCTTAATGTCTGGCTTGGTTCCACCTTGTGCCTTGAACTTTTGCTTGATCTTTTGGGTCTTCAATAAGTCTTCTAATGTCTTGTTTGAGGTGTTGATCATCCTGATCATCACGTCACCTGAGTTCAAGCCACTTGTGTACCCTGCTTGACTACAGAGCAAACATGTTCAAAAACCATTAGTCCAACTTGGTCATTTTGTTCATCAAACACCAAAATCCAAACTAAATGAGCCAAGGGTCATGTTGTTCCTCCTCCACTCCTTGTATAAGCTTCGTTGTTTCTTAATCATCAACGAAGGAGTTGGAGGAGGATTGATCATCATCACTTGATTATTTATCATCATCATCATCCTCTTCATCTTCACTTGATGAGCTTGAGCTTGCTACTTGCTTTTTTCTTGCCCTTCGTCCTCTTGTACTCTTCACATGTGATAACTTTGCCTTTGCTTGAAGAAATGACTTCTTGACCCATCTTCATTTCAAATGCCACCAACTTTGCCAATGACCATGGCCAGGGTCATGTTGCTCAAGTCATCCAAGCTGCGGAGGATGGTGATGATGCTTGTGTATTTCTTTTGTGGTAGCACCGAGATAGTCTTCCTCACAATGTCCAAATCACCTAGCTTGTTCAAACCTATGGAATTCAGCTCATTGACAACTAGATTCAAACAAGAATACATGTCCTTAACAAGCTCATTTTCTATCATTTCAAGGAATCACATGTTTGTTTAGTTAGGAAATATTTTTGTTCATGGACATTGTTTGTTCCTTCATGGAGCTCATGCAATTTTGACTAAACTTATTTGCACTTTTTAAGGTGAACACTTGATTAAAAATTTCCATGCTTAAAGATTCAAACAAACAATTTTTAGCTCTTGCATTAAGGCGAATTTCTTTTTTGAACACCCATAGTGGGTTTTTTTTGGGATTCTTTAGGGGTTTCATCCTGTCACGGGTGACTCTCCAAACACCCAAATCTACTACCTCAAGGTAGCAAGCCATTCTAGCACTATAGTAGGGAAAGTTAATTCTGTCAAAGTGCGAAGACCTAGAGGTATCCATCCTAACCACTCCAAAAAGGTATAGGCTCAAACAACTTTGAAGCCAAAGGTCTAAGGTCTAAATTGAGCCAATCATTTCTATACCACTTATAGAGACTGTGACACCTACGAGGGGGTGAATTAGGCAACTTAAAACTCTACTTCTAACTATGACTCCTTTTTTCTAACCTTAGCAAAACGTATGCAATTAAGTAAATTCTCTAAATGTGCAACTATGGGTTTTGCTAGGTGTGTTGTTATCTCTACCGCAAAAGAGTTATGCAACCTAGGTTCCAATCCTATTAAATACTATCAACTAAGCTAGGAAAGGTAAAGCACACAACCAAGGTAGTAAGTAAATTTGGAAGCTAAAGTGAGGTAGAGATGCAAACTGCCATCGTTGACTCCAGTATTTTACAGAGGTATTGAGAAGCTCAAAGCTTTCCATGAGTGTTTATATGTGCCCCCTCACAAGGAAGCCCTCACAAGGATCAAGCTCCTAGTTAGTTAACTCTGTGGATAGCCTCGAGTCTTCCCCACTCACAAGTGGGTCTCTGACGTGCCTTCTGGCAAACATCTCCTAGACTGCTCCCCACCATCTTCATTATCAAGCTCTGACCAAAATTTTGTGAGCCTTGTTTGTTTGGGTACACGGTGACGGCCACACCACAAACATGATTGATGTGATCTTGCAAGACTACAAGCCCCATCAAGTACAGCAATATTACATGACTACCATAGTGCTTAGTGAGGATGTTTGCTCAAGGTTTAGGCACTTGCACCAAATGGCAAGAGGTGTGGAATCCTCACTAAGCACTATGCCTAAACCTTGAGCAAGTGCATAAGCAGTGGTCTAACTAACCTAACCACTTTGTAAAGCACCTATGCTAATCACAAAGTATTTCACTAAGCACTTTGGTGTCTAAAGCTCCTAGAGATGAACCTTGGCTCATACACATGTTCCTTGAGCTCCCACACCCATTTTGGCTAGCCAAGGGACAAATATATAGCTCCCATTCTAAAAGAGCTGTTGGGAGGTAGCACACACTTTCTGCATGGACTATCCAACGGTAGCCGTCGACCAGTCCAGCACCCCACTCTCGTGTGACTAATTGTTACTGGACCGTTATCGTTGCAGACCATTGCCATTACCCTTGTCACTAACGAGTGGGTCGTATCATCATTTAGTCTGATGCCTTGCCATGGACTTAATCCGACACTTTTCTCCTCTCTAGAATGCCTCTAGGCACCATCACACTTTGCTAATATTGGTGTGACACCCTGACTGTTTCAGGGTCTGACACTTGCTAGGCCACTGCTCCTCTATGAATAGTAGTATGACGCTACATGTCATCTCGGTCCAACGCTTGCTAGGCACTGAGACTAAGTATAACTTCAACATTGGACTGTTCGTCACTTAGTGGCCTCTCATCTTTTGTTTCTTCATGTTCTTGATGTCTGGCTTGGTTCCAACTTGTGCCTCGAACTTTTGCTTGTCTTTTATGTCGTCAACAAGTCTTGTAAAGTCTTGTTTGAGGTGTTGATTGTAACACTCCTAGTGTTAGCTTACATGTTAACCATGAGCATTGCATCATCAT
>Ga0182004_10003889_pt1 | contig 11944 bp, 6 predicted proteins | sample Sormic07211540_1_FD_120479 | JGI IMG/M metagenome (GOLD analysis project Ga0182004, IMG submission 120479) | Endophyte microbial communities from Sorghum bicolor roots, Mead, Nebraska, USA - 072115-40_1 MetaG | ecosystem: Host-associated > Plants > Roots > Unclassified | place: USA: Nebraska... | reverse complement strand
GATTGATACCTCAGTTTCCCATTACACTAGACCCCGATATCATGAAGTACTACTGATCTAGTTTAACTTAAACTAGAGTACACTCGATAATCTACCTTTAATAGTTGGAGACGGCACAGCGTGGTTTTTAAAAAAAGACCAGAGTCGTTATATACATGTGCTCAGAAAGTCTACACATACAATAAAATAATAGAAATATCAGAAACAATGTTATATATAGCAGAAAATATATTTATAATAATACTTACAACTATCAAAGTATGCGAAAACTGTTGCTAAACTTCTTAGGCTCCATTCTTTTTAGTGACGACTAACTGGGGGCTCTGTATGCCAAGCACTTCTCACAGGCTTGTAGAAAACTCCACAACATCTTTGTCCTTTCTTCTGAGTAGCACTTTGCTACACACTGGGATGGGGGGAATAGCAAGGGTGAGTTCATGTCGAACTCAACAAGTACAGGCGAAAAATATAATGACATGCAAGGCTTAATCAGAGAAAAAAGCAGACACTATTTAACTGCGGATGAGCTTTTAAGTTGATAAACTTTTATTACAACTCTTTTATTACAACAACCTATTACTAAATATGAGTGAAGCATCCCAACTCTTAATTAGATGAAAGTAAATAAATAATATTATTAATTATTATTATTATCAAGGTAGCAATCTTAGATAGTAACTCGGTGTAGCAACCCCATTAAGGTCATGGGATAGCAATCCTAATAAAGAACACACGATAGCAATCATGCCAAATGCGAGGTAGCCACCTCAACTAAGTATCCTTCTCCAAGTTCCATGTGAGTCCAATTTCTCATCATGTGAGGGTCTGAGCCACTCGTGACCGTGACATGGCTGATATATCAGTTTGATCAAACTCGGTAGAGGTTGTACACTTTTAGTTCAAGTCATGATTCCTATTTGCCCGAGGTCACGACTCCTCAAAACACTACCAAGGTGAGCAAGCAGGGTTTTACTACGAGACTTTGTACAGGTTTTAGCTAATAGAGTACAACTCGTAAGTTTTAGTCGAGGCACGCAGTAGCCGTGTCCGTAACAATGGGACCCCAAACTGACCGACCTCTTAATATGAATACCCAAGCTCCTTCGTTACACCTACCTGGAAAGTTACATCCTACTAGTAGAGGTCCTAATACAATGTCAAGCCAGAGCCATATAGCTTGAAGTTGTACTGTATGTCCCAGGTGGCCACTCCATGACTAAGTCCTTACGGAGGGCGACAACGAGTACCCCTGAAACCAGGCCAAGCTCTAGTACTTGTTCCCCCTTTCCTTAACAAACCACGATGCTCGCAAGCACCGCAACATCTCCATCACCAAAGTGATCATCATTCATCATTTAAACACTAATCATTATTAAAAAAATTATTAAGCAAGATTATTACTTTCATTTAACATATGAAATAGATGAGTAAAGCAACTAAGCATATCTACTGTTCACTATACTACCTATGTATAAAACCAGGGAGTACAAGAAATAGTAGTAAAGGGCTAGTCAGGTCCTTAGGGTTTGCAGTATTAAGACACATGCAATGGAAGTAAATGTATTTAAAGTTTATAGGTACAATATGATCAAAGAGTGCCTGCACTTTCCTATATTCCCAGTGTACAACTGCTTAGAATTCTTTGGCTTCTTTCTTCTAATCTCCAGCTTTTGCTTCAACTATTTGTCCTTAGCTCCTGGTCTTCAGTGCTAACGAATCGCTCTTCGACTACTCGTGGATCACACCAATTTGCCCACACAAGCAGACACACTAGGAGATAAACAAACAAACAAACACACTACTAAGAACATACACTAAACAAAGGAGAAACTTTAAAAGAGAGCGTACTAAACGCCACTGATCAATGCTAAAGTCAAAAGAGCGCAAAGACAGCTGAGAACAGAGCTATTGTTAAACGGGCACGACTATCAAGGCTTGCAAAAAACAGAGAACACATACTATACTTTTGTTGTATTTTTATTTGATAAACAGAGGCGATAGACTTTTTGGAGAAATATCTCAAAGTTATAAAGAACTATAAAAGTTGAGGTTAAACGTTAGTCATATTCTAATCATAAACAATTATATATCGTTTAAGTCACTTTATTATTTATAGCTTAGAAAACATAGAATTGGTGACATAAATTAAACAAAGCATTTATGAAAAGAGGTTATACTAAGTAAGTCACACTTGAAAAGACAATCACGTTGGTATTAATCATATTAATATTTGTTTAAGAAAAACTAAAGTTATAAACCTAAATTGCTTTCATAGATTAAAGGATATTTAGTTAGACATTAATCATTTTATATTTATGGTGAAAACCTACGCAGGCGTCACTGCTAATGCGTAGTTTACGTCAATACGAAACTAGCGCGACAAGTACGGGGTCATTCGGAGTTAAAACACGGATTCTATAGCCAAAACTAGGTCTGTGGCAAAATTGTGAATACGCCAAACTATTTTTTATATTTTAAATAAATTAAAACTATATTTCATAAAGTTTTGGACTGCTGGTGCTATTTCCCTAAAGTGCAGGGGCTAAATCAGAAAACACATGAGCATTATTTTAAATACTTTTGAATTGTTTTGGATCACAAGTTGATTACACAAAAGTCAAAGGGGTTTTCTACAAAAGCGCAAGGGCTGATCGGTGGGTTGACTGGTTGACCCAGTCTTTGCTGACGCGGCGTGACGTGGCGTCATGTTGGCTGCTGACGCGGGCGCTGACTCGGTCCGCGGTAGATCTGGGCCATTGGCATTGGATCGGATGGACGGGAGCCCTTCGGTGGGGCGAGGATGCCAGAGCAACATTGGCCACGGCGGGGGCTCGTCGGAGCATGGCGTCACGACCACCACAGGACTCGGCGCAGCAAGGAGAGGGCATTGGCGGGCACAGCTCGGCCTGGCGGACCCGATGCGGCGGCTCGCAACACCGACGGTTGGCCTAGGGTAGTGTGACGGGCGGTGGGGCACCTTGGTGCCGACGGTGCAAATACGGCGAGGGCGTGCATGCGACTGAGAGAGAGAGAGGGCGAATAGGAAAGGCACCGGCAGGTTCTTTACCACGCAGCAAAGCTCGGGGTGGGCACCTCACCGACAAAGACGCACTAGCGAAGGAGATCCATGACGGCGGCGGCGGTGGCTCCATGCGGCGGGGGCGATGACGAATCATGGCTAGGGTTAGGGTGGCGGCAGGGCTTCGCTAGGGTTCGAAGGGGGCACGGGGCTCAGGTTAGGGCCTTTATAGGCCATGGCCAACCTCGGGGTGCGCGCAGTCACATGCATCGACGGCGGCGGCGCTGCCCGTGGGATGCGGGAGGTAGTGGGCTGCCGGAGCTAGCAAGCGAGACCCAGAAGGCAGTGACTCAGGCACGATGCGTCCGCACAGCTGCTGATGGGCCGCTGCGCTGGGCCACAGCCCAAGAGCGGTTGCGGGCATGGAGCAGGCTGGTGGGCCAAGAAGGATTGAGCTTCAAGCGAGCGTGGGCCAGAAGAGAGGTAGGGGGAAGAAGAAAAAGAAAAGACTTTTCTTTTTATTCAAAAGGGTTTAATCCTATTTTTCAACACATCTTCCAACCAAAATTTAATTTATTAATTTGAGATTATTTTGGGACTTGATTTCTTTACTAATTTTGGAAGCAAAACATATTTCTTAATAATATATTTTAAATTGTTTCTCAACTCAAATCTCAATTAGTTTTCAAATAGGACTTTTGAAGTTTCAATTTTCTCACACAAGCAAACAAAACTAGGGCACAAAGCACACAACAACAAACATAGCACCCTTCACTTAACTTTGTAAAAGTTTTAAAATTTCACATTTTTGTCTTTTTGAATTATCAACAATTAGATAAGTCTTGGAACATTTTAGAAAATTTTGAAATCCTTCATTTTATTTACTTTTTCCTATTAACAATCCAAAATAGAAATTTTGGAGTGTTATGACCAACTGTTTGAATCAAGCCTGGTTTAGTCCGCAAATTTTTTTGGTTTTGGGTATGGTAGCACTTTTGTTTGTATTTAGTAATTATTGTCCAACCGAGGTAAACTATGTAATTAGTTATTTTTATTTATATTTAGTGCTCTATGCATATGCCGCAAGATTCAATGTGATGAGGCCTTATTCAGTTCCCAACCCAAAAATTTTTCACTTACATCGAATGTTTAAACGCATGCTTGAAGTATTAACTATGGATAACAAAAATAAATTAATTATACAGTTTAGTTGGAAATAATGAGACAAATCTTTTAAGTCTAGTTAGTCCATAATTAGTTACAGTAATCTACATGTGCTAATGATAGATTAATTAGGTTTAATAAAATTGTCTCGCAGTTTTCAGCGAAAGTTATGTCGCGTCCTACGAAATATACGATGTGACATTTAATTTTTTTTCTCTCTCTAACTAAACAAGACATGAGTAATCTTGAAAATTTTTGGGCTAAACAAGACCTCATTCATGGAAATCGATCGAGGATACCCCTTGCGCCCACCACCGTTTCTCCAAGCAATGCAAGCGGCACCTGCAGGACGACTGGGCCAGAGGCCAATGATGTCGTCGTGCGACTTGGCGTCCGGTTTTGGTACGGTAGGGAGTCGTCGGGCGGGACGACGGCCGATGGGCGTTGGGACGTTGGCAGGATCAGGGAAGTGGACGTCTGCTGCAGCTGCAGCATGGGCACTCATGTATAGAGGTCCACGTCTCCATTTTCAGGTGAGCCGGCCGGCCGAGCGAGTGGGAGGACGGCGCGCAGCGCAGAGGCAATTAGTGATACTGGCCCATCCACCGTCGGCAACATATAATTAAGCTCCAGGGAGTAGCCGGGGTGCTTCAGTTCTTGCGACACGTCGGCAGGACGGCAGAGCATGGCGGAAATGCAGAGCCGTGCTCAGTACGTAGTTGTTGCCGTGGCTGTGGGCTTCCTTTGGTTTGTGGTGGCGACCTCAAGGGCAACGTTAACATGGAACTTGAGACACTACTCAAATGGGCCTAGATTCCTTAAACAGACGAGCACATTTCTGTTGTTTCGTCATGGACATGGGCCTTTCTTTGTCAGCTTCTCTGCACGTGCCAACGGCCCAGCGCCCACACATGCATGTTGTCTCTAGGAATGCATTCATATATCCTACCGGCAGATCTCGTTTTTCTCTATATTATAGACATTAGGTAGACGTATCATCATGTCGGATGAACAAATGATCAAATAACTAAAATAAACTTTGTAGATCTTGAGAAGTTATGAATTTTGTAGTTGTTAATTCTTTCATATGAGTTTATCTTGTCATGCAAAATTGCGTCTTTCTTTAAAAATTTTAAAATTTGAATTTTTCAATTGACTTCGGATGTAAAACTCTCTAAGTAAACTTTGTAGATCTTGAAAAGTTATAAAACTTTATAGTTGACAACTTTTTGATTTGAAATCATCTTGTCATGCAGAAAGTACGTTTGAATTTCTCAAATTTGAAATTCAAATTTTGTAAACGACCTCAGATGGAGAAACTGTCTAAATAAAAATTATAGATCTCAAAATATTATGAAACTTTGTAGTTGACTACTTTTTGATTTGAAATTGTTTAGGGCCTCAAATAATTAATTTACACGTGGTTTGATATAATATATGAGGAACGGAAATGCAATATAGAGATAAGTGACAATATGATGCAGTGGTTAAGGAGGGAGACACACAAGAGGAAGGTCATGGGTTTGAATCTCATCAGCCGCATATTTTGTGCAAAAAATATTATGACTTGTGACACCCTCCCCCCCAAAATAGCATGACGAAAGATTTGTTATGTGGTCTTTGCCAGGTGTGGCACTCGACAAAACACCAGAGTTCGGTAGTGTTGGTTGCGAGTAGGGGATCACAATATTGCGTTTATGGGTCCATCTAGAGGATGAGCTCGATCCATGTGGGATGCGCTAGGATGATAATGACCAATTAGGAGCTTCCTACCCCCTCCTTATATAGTGCATGGGTATGGTTACAGATATATTCTTGATCTGTTTGCAAGTTAGTTTCCTAGTTTGTACCAAGAAAATCTAGTTGGATATAGTTTAGTTCCTAATACATCTTGTTATGTTCGAGTGCTTCGAGTGTCTTTGATGTCGTCAACTCGAGTGCTTTTTGTATTCGTAATTGATTGGGTTTGCACGAGTTTCCAAGTAATTTAGAGAATCTGTTGGGGGAAGAGGGGGGTAAACTTGAAGCCATTTTCTTCTTCTGAGCCCGAGCATGTGATGGGCATATCCAGTCACGCAATTCAAATGAGGACTGATGATGGCGTGTCTGAGCTAAGTGGTTTATTGCCGGAGACATGGTTAGAAGAAGCTAGACAGGCTCGGGAGAGCCTGTCGATGACATGCCCGAGCAGTCGTTGTGGTTGTCATTGCCAGCGGTGGTATGACTTGACTTAGGTGATCCTAGGTGACAGTATACCCAAGCAGTCATATAGCCCGAGATGTGGTTGGAGGAGGTGTGATCGACTCAGGGGAAGAAGCAGCACGCTAATGATGTGGATGAGTGGCCGTAGTCGACGACGTGGTCTTAGGTGGTGCGACCAGCTCACTATAGCCGGACGATGGCATACCTAAGGCCTTGTTTAGATGTGAAAAATTTTTGGATTTCGCTACTATATCATTTTCGTTTGTTTGTGGTAAATATTGTCCAATTATAGACTCACTAGGATCAAAAGATTCGTCTCGCGATTTATAGTCAAACTGTGTGATTAGTTTTTGTTTTCGTCTATATGCCGCAAGATTCGATGTGACAAGAAATCTTGAAAACTTTTTAGATTTTGGGTGAACTAAACAAGGCCTAAGTAGTCATTGTTGACGACGTGGTCATAGGCGGTGTGAGCGGCTCGTGATAGCCAGACGGTGATGTGCCGTCGTAGGCATGTGACCAACTTAGGATAGCCTAATGGTAGTCTTCCCTAGTGATCGTCTGCTTTGGTAGACCTACCAAACAATGATTAGGGTCTTTATAGGCGCAACAATTGAAACAAAATCAAAACGATCTCTTAATTTTTCTAAGGGAAGCTATTTGTACCACATATACAAGACATGAAAGAATAGTATAATAGGAAAATAAAACATCACATGCAATAATATTAAATGTGATATATATAGTATGGCCCTTTGTCATGGTGATCTCCATCGCCAAGTTCTCGTCCTTCGAGCCTTCATCCTTGAGTCCTCCATGAAACCATCAAGAGAACTGACTAGTGAATGAATTACATGAATGCATCAAGCATCACACGTCGACACGCAAGCCGTTATACAATGAATGAACAACCTCAACTTAGTTGTGATTAATGCGACACATAGGCCGCAAGAAATATACACATACATTACATATTCATTTGGGCCACACCATTCACAAAATCCCCTTCAAAACTGAGTCCGGCAGAGATAATACCATGTGATGTGAAAATAGGTTTCCCTAACAATCTATGCATTGTACGCAAACGCTATTCATCGATCACACCAATGAAACCGTTGTGAAAATCTCATCGGATTGATCTAATCAAGCTGTTGAGCCATTCCAAATGTCTATATTTTCACTGTCAATCACATCGAGAGCTAGAATGATAATATAGCACACACAACTTGCATCTGTTACTTCTCCCAACCTGATAGGTGCACACTATTAGCCTCGATGGTGATTCCATCCGGTAGGGCAAATAGTGCACGTAGTCAGGAGCGAATGCGAACTAATCTTTTGCCCCGATAGTGATTCAAGCTATGCGACTATACCGACTACAACCTCATCCATCCCAATCCCCATGCTACAACAAAACCAAATGTAGATCCAATCTACTAAGTATATCGAATATATGCAATCAATCTAGATAAAAAAAAACGCGTGAATGGCTCCAATACCACTGTAAACGAGTACGCTATGCACTAGCATATCTACCACGTTCGACCAAGATAATATACGAGTAGAGGATCATGGATCTTTACCACTTGACACACAGCATAACGGAAGAAGATCGTGTCGATGTAGTGGAAGTAGTCATACGTCCTCGTGTACTAGCAGCATAATCACGTTTGTTGCCGATCAACACTGCAACAATAGCAGCAGCATCTCCACTATTATAAGTATTTCTTTCACTAAAATTTCTATTCCTATCGATTAAGAAATATATAAAAAGTCTCTTGGGTTGCTTTCATGGATCATGATTGCCTCTTGGGCATATAATCAATAACCACATCCTTTGAGATGGTCATGATCGCATATATATCTCTGACCGACAAGCTGTGAATGAAAGATAAACTTTTATATCGCTGAGGGTCGTGTTTGGGCTACTGGTACGGCAGAAAGACGGTCTAATGTTGCCATAGATCGTGCTTGACTAATAAAAAAAGGTTTGTCGTATACTAAGATCAGTCTCAATGTATATTTTATGAGAATGTTATACACATTAAATAGGTGCCACATAAACAAAATTACTAACTTGACAGGGTCATTAAATGAAGGAGTTTCATCAGATCAGAGAAGAGTTTCATCCACATGAAACTCATATGGCTCGGTTACCTAGTTTATAGTCTTGTTAACTGTGCCATGAAACTATGCATTGAGACTAGCCTAGGGCCTTGTTTATAGATTTCAAAATTTTTAGGATTTCGTGTCACATCGAATTTTGTGGCACATGTATAGAGCATTAAATATAATTAAAAAAATAACTAATTACATAGTTTATCTGTAATTTGTGAGACGAATCTTTTGAGTTTAGTTAGTCTATTGTTGGACAATAATTACTAAATACAAACGAAAATACTAATAATATAAAAAATCAAAAAAAATTTGCCAACTAAACAAGACCTAGAACCCAAGAAGACCTCCCAAATTCCACCTCTGGTCGGAGCTGCCGAGCTGACCGGTTACTTCCCAAATTCCACCTCTGGTCGGAGCTGCCGAGCTGTATGTGCGCGCTTTGTGCTTCTGAAGACGGACTTGGAGGTCGACGGCGGCGAGCTGATGAGGGCGCTCCGACTTGACAATTTAGTTGGGCGTTGCACTGTGATTAAGACGAAACGACTTAAATTAAGTACTGATGGTGGTCAGCGCCATGCGCGTGCGAGTCGTTGGAAGAAGCAAAGGTTCGGTGGCCTGTCGCGCTGTTGGCCAGACGTATAGAGTACCAATCAATGAATCAATTAATCGCTGCACTGGAGTTGCATAAAACAACTTGTTTTAGAGCAAGTATTAGATCAAAGTTAATAATAGAGTCAAGTGCTTAGCTATAAGCCAAATGATTAGAGATAAGTTATACACTAAGTGTCTCTAAAACACTTTCTCTTTTCTATTCTTTCTCACAACATTTGTTATTTAGGCCCACAATACCTATGCATTCGTGCTCAGCTTGGTGCTTACAGAAGAGCTAAGCTATCATTTCACTCTTCTCTTCTCTCCTCCACATCAGCATTAGCTTGACTATAAGCTCATTATTGTACCTGCTCTTATAGTGAGTTATAAGTCGGCTAAATGCTGTAAGTTTACAACCAGCTTAGGCACAGGAACCAAGAAACTTTGTGAGAGAGATAAATGGACCATATATTAATAGTGAATAGCTAACTATTGTATGGGTGAGCTGAAAGAAGGCTGTAAGTGACCTTACAGCCAATAAATGTGCGGTGTTATCAAACTTGCTCTTAGGGTACTCATAATGCAAACTCTATCATAGAGTCTAAAGTTATTTATTAGCTCGAACAATGTAGATTTAGAGTCTAAATAAGACTTGAAGTCTTATTTTTTCTACCTCTTTCTTCAATAAATATGCTGCCACATTAGTAAAATACCATAAATAATATATAATTAATTGTCTTCGACTTTGTGATAGAGTCTTGCATTGTGAGTGCCCTTAGGGCACTCTCAATGCTAGAAACTACATGTAGTTTCTATATATATTAATTTCTATAGACATTATGTATAGAAACTATGACTCCAATAGATAGTTTCTATATAATATTTTTTTATCCAATCACATTTATTCTCTCTCAATTCTCAACCAATCATATCATTTCATGTCTTGGATCCTGTGTAGACATGGTTTCTAACTTAGATCCAGTTTCTATAATTTTTGCTCTCTCTTTTCAATAATTACCTTGCAACATCAGTAAAATACTTAGATAGCACCATAATTAATGTCTATAGAAACTATGATAGTTTCTACATTGAAAGTGCCTTTAGGACATCCACAACAGTAAAACCAAATAGACAGTTGACGTGGTGATTTAAAAAAAGAAAATTGCTGTGCATCACAATGAGGCCTGGTTCAGTTCGTGAATTTTTTTGGATTTTGCTACTGTAGCACTTTCGTTTGTTTGTGGCAAATATTTAGACTAACTAGGGTCAAAAGATTCATCTCGCGATTTACAGTCAAACTGTATAACTAGTTTTTATTTTCGTCTATATTTAATACTTTATGCATATGCCGTAAGATTCGATGTGACGAATAATGTTAAAAAATTTTGGAAACTAAACAAAGCCTTAATCGGAGGAGCATGTCAGAGACCTATGGTTCATTGTTGGAGAGCATACGAGCTAGCTTGTTGTGCAGTCGCTAGCGAGACTGGTTTTTGTCCCCTCTCCAAGGTAGAATAAGGCCTTGTTTAGTTGGTGAGATATTTTGGTTTTAACTACTATAGCACTTTTGTTTGTATTTGACAAATACTATCTAATTATAAATTAACTAGGCTCAAAAGATTCATCTCGCAAATTACAGATAAATAATTAATTTTTATTTTCATCTATATTTAGTGCTCCATACATGTTTCCAAAGATTTAATGTGATAAAGAATCTCAAAATTTTTTAGGAATTAAACAAGGCCTAAAATACAATAGTTGCTAGTTATTTGAAGACATGTTGGGGACACCTTTAGAGTATCGAAGAAGGTGGTTAAAAGTCTAGATAATGAGATGACCATGTCGTCTGTGAATCTTTTATCCTTTTCCTTCCACTATCCTAATATCCTAATATATAAGGTGTAACTAATTTTTATTCATGTATTATAATATAATTAATGCGTTCTCCTCTCTAAAGGCACATACATTGATACAATAATACTAGTGTTGATAGAGAGAAGTGAGAGCAGATACGATTATCAGTAATGATAGTATGCGGGCGTCCGTCCTGTCCGGGCGCCGCGCACCTGGACTTGCGGCCCAATTAAACGGACACACCCGAACCAACTCACCTATCTCCGTTCTTGTTCCTTGTCCCTTTCCTCGAGTCAAACTCCCACAACGCTGGTGACATTCTGCTCGCCCTCTCCTCCTTCGGCTCTTCCACTCCCTCACTCTACTCGTGCGCTGCCGTGTCTCCCCTTCCTCCATGACCTCCAAGCCACCGGAAAGGAGGGTGACATCGACGGCTTCCGGCGAGCCTCCTTCCTCCCTTCCTCCCTCCCTCCATCCCTCCCTCTTTCATGACCTCTATGTAGGGATGAAAACGGTACGGATATTTTCCGACCGTATTCGAGACCGAATTCGTTTAGAGGGGTTTAGATCTGTCTGTATTCGAGTCTGAATATTCAACATCCGATAACGTATCCGTATCCGAATACTTAAATCGTATATTTGTGATGTCGATATCCAATCGTATCTTATCCGACATGGTTGATATTATCCGTATTCGAATCCGAATTCGACCAGAAATATGAAAACAAATATGATATTAGTGATATCCGTCCGTATCCGATCCGTTTTCATCCCTACCTCTATGTCATCAGAGAGGAGGGCCACAGCTTCCGACGAGCCACGTCTTTCCTCCTTATATCGCTTCGCGACCTCCATGGAATCAAAGACGAGGACAACGACGGTGGCTCCAACGAGGTAAGTGGCGGAGGGATCTAGATCTGAGGCCTTCCTCCCCCCTCCTATCCTGGATCTGATCTGGGCCCTCTTCTTCTTCTTCTTCTTCTTCTTCTTCTTCTT
>Ga0182004_10003888_pt1 | contig 11946 bp, 10 predicted proteins | sample Sormic07211540_1_FD_120479 | JGI IMG/M metagenome (GOLD analysis project Ga0182004, IMG submission 120479) | Endophyte microbial communities from Sorghum bicolor roots, Mead, Nebraska, USA - 072115-40_1 MetaG | ecosystem: Host-associated > Plants > Roots > Unclassified | place: USA: Nebraska... | reverse complement strand
TTCTCTTTCTATGATTATTTTGGTTTACCTTATATGTAAGAGTCCTACCTACTTTGTTTAGATTCTAATCGTATTCGGTTGTAACTCTTGGGATCAGGGTATAAATATAGACCCATTAGTGATGTAAAAAAACAATCAATATCATACACAAGTTTTACATCTACTTTTGTATCTACTATTTCGACAACTTCGTCAACTCGCATATTTTCTTTTGTTTACGAGTTCTCAAGGATTCGACGAGTAACACTTGGCGATTTCTCGAGTTCCGCGTGAGTACCACTTGGCCGTGACATCCGGGCGCATTGCTGTTGTCGGGACCAAAGTATTCAAGTTATCACTTTTGTCGATTGCTAGGTCAAATCGGCTGGCACGCCTTAATATCAAAATTGGGTATCAGCTTTGTGTTTGCAGATTTATTTTTGCATCAACATGTAGACGTGTGGCGAGCCACAAGTGCCCACCAGCCCCGCTTCCAGATTGTCGATGTGGAGTAGCACGTGAAATCCATTAACGAAGACGGTTATTTTTATAACGTCCGCCTCCGTTAATCTATTAACGGAGGCAGTCATCTTAATCGATCGCCTCTGTTAATACCTATTAATGGAGGCGGTCATTTAAAACGACCGCCTCTGTTAATGAATTAATGGAGGCGATTGTTATTATACAACCACCTCGGTTAATCGATGATTAATGGAGGCGGTCCTTTGGAAATTAGAAAATAGTAATGCCATGCAAAAGAAATTATGTAGTAGTGGGATCGGGCATGGACAGAAATCTGGCTGCCTAAAAATTTTTTTTGGCCCCAACCTAGCCTAAAATACTGTTTTTTGTTATTTTATACTATGAAATGCAATCCTGGTCTGTTCAGGCCTGGGTCTAGCCCCATTCTTATACAGCACGCGTGCGCTGAGTGACCTTCCAACACATGTTTTTTTTCTTTTTTTACTGTTACTAATCGTGAGTAATCGTGAGTAGTTCGTATCCACTTTCTATTTTTGAGTATCCGCTTTGTATTTTATGTCTGTTTTCTTTTTTCATGGAGGGTGGACGTGGAGGAGGGGACAGCAGATGAGTCTAACCCGAGGAACAATCATGGATGGAACGTCTAACCCGAGGAACAATCATGGATGGAACTTTTTCGTCCAGAAATAACCAGGATTTCTTTTGACCCGGCCCACAAAATGCTCGGCTATAGTCTAATCTCTCGTGTCTCATCCAAACAATAAAAATAAATTAGGACAGTTCCATCCTTTATAACAAAACAAAACTAAGGGTTTGTTTAGTTGGCAAAAATTTAAGATTTTGAATACTGTAGCACTTTCGTTTGTATTTGATAAATATTGTCCAATCATAGATTAACTAGGCTCAAAAGTTTCGTATCACAAATTACAGGTAAACTGTGTAATTAGTTTTTATTGTTATCTATTTTAATACTCTATACATCTGCCGCAAGATTCGATGTGATAAGGAATCTAAAATTTTTGACAAAATTTTTTGGAACTAAGCAAGGCCTAAACCGTCAAAATCATTCCTATGGCGATTTGCGAAAGCAACATACGAGTCAGACGAGAGAGACAACTGGTCCGCGACCACCGCCTCCACCGAGCAAGCATGAACACAGAGTCGTTGGACCGGACCGCACCAAAACCATAATAAAGGTCTTCGACGAAACCGCTTACACATCTGCTGGACGAAGACCAACCAGAAACATTTTAAATTTCTTTCTCTTGCCATTTCGTGTCAGTTATTACTTGCTCCTCCTCCCCTCCAGAGGAGGGAGCAGCAGATTCGGTGGGAGATTCGAGCAGAATTTTGCTGAAACTCCTGTCTTTCTTGCCCCTGCAAACTACCCAGCCGCAGGTTGCTAAGTCCCCTCGATTTCTCCAAGCTTTTTAATTCCGTCCTCTGTTTTGGTTCCTCGCCCACTCATAGGGACGCAGGTTGGTGCGGTGCGGATCTTTGGCGCCGGTTCCTGGTTCTAAGTTCGGTGAGTAAAATTCCTCGGTTCTTTCACTGCTTCAGTTCCCTAACTGTGCCCCCATTACTTTTCCCTCTATAAATCTAGTTTATTGACCCTGTTTTCTCGACAAATGTGTTATTCTGTAACCTTAATAATCTCAACTCCTTGCTGAATTTCGAGGAGAAGGTGCGATCTTTGTGCTTGCTGGCGAGCCGCATATCGAAATCGTTTTATAATATATAATAAAGCGCATCGTTTTTTTAATCTGTCCGTTTTGTTGTCAATCCGTGCGTCCGCTTGAATTTCTGTAAAAGCCATGTGATTTTAGCCGTCTATGGGTGGAATTGTTCCTTCCTTCAGGTGATGTTCTGGAACTGGTAGATTGGTTTGTTCGTCTCCTTTTTTTTTTCTTGGCTTCATTAGTATGACTTACATCTGTCTGCTAGTACATGCGTCATAATGGATAATTGGTGGTTACAGACTTTCAGTTCATAGTTTAGTCTAGCTGTGTGCTTGTGTGGTCCTGCCAGCGGTTTTGGGCAAGTTCACGAAAACATGTCGTATTGATGATGTATTGTGCCAGACTGCCAGGGTTCTTCACCTGGAGCAAAAGCTTGCTTTGTTTGTCTTGATGTTGATAACCAGTTATGAGTAGGATTTCTTTCTTTTTTATTTATTATAATGATTGCTAACGTTTACATTGGATCTGTTGATGTAATTTGCTCTGTCTGCTCAGATTGTCTACATGTTTTCTTTCAAAAAAAAAGTTTGTCTACATATATTTGTTTCCCTTTCCATCTCAGATAATGTAGCATGGATGCATGACTTTTAGGATATATACCATGGCAACAGTGCATGGACAATGTAGCTCTGATGGTAAAGGGAACAGATGGTACTCCCTCCGTTCCAAATTATAATACGTTTTGGCTTTTCGAGATACATAGATTTTGTTATGCACTTAGATATACACTACATACTTAAACTAATGTATCTACAAAAGCTAAAACATCTAACAATTTGGAATGGAGGGAGTAGTGTTGAAATACATAGCTAGTGCGGTGAATTATAAGATAGCATACTTGTGTGTTCATCTTACAAAGCGCAAAGCGGTATCGGTTGAATTTCCAAAAGTCATCTCCAAGCACTAGGAATTCAATATGTAAGCCTAATAGCTTGTTATTTTTATTTTATGGTAGGAGTAAGGAAGTCAGCACACTAAAACTCAGTTTTTCTCGCCTTGGTTGGAAGTTTGTGCTTTTTTTAGTTCTGATTTTTTAATCTTGCTTTTCTCCATGCTTGTTTTCATGCCTTTGTGAATATATAGATGTTATCCTATTTTGTCAGATGAAGGGAAACAACATAATGATTTACTTATGCAGATTGGGGCACAAATTTGAGATGTTCCTCAAGTGATAAAGTACACTAAATGGTTGCAGGAGCATGAATCACTGACTTGCGAAGCAGTACCTTTATGGGAAAAGAAAAACTCCGTAAGCAGCCCTCTGGCCGTCTGATTGAATCTCTCAAAATGGAGAGGATGAGGAACATCCTGACTCATAGATATCCATACCCGCATGAACACTCAAGACATTTTATCATTGCTGTGTTTGCTTGTTGGCTTTTCTTCATTTCCTCGGATAACCTGCAAAACCTTATAATGAAGTTGGACAAGAATTTTAAGTGGTGGTCCATGTATGCTTGTTTGATTGGCTTCTTCTATTTCTTCTCATCGCCTTTCATTAGGAAGACCATCAAACCAAACTATTCAAACTTCAACCGATGGTAAGCATTAACCCCCTTTTCTATGAACTAGTACTCAAGTTAAAACAAGATGTTTGGTTCTCTGAAGCTGTTTCCAAATGCAGGTATATTGCATGGATATTCTTGGCAGCACTATACCATCTGCCCAGTTTTCAGTCAATGGGCTTGGATTTGCGGATGAATCTTTCCCTCTTCCTCACCATTTTTATTTCTTCTCTAATTTTCTTGATGGTCTTCCATATCATATTTCTTGGCCTTTGGTATTTGGGTCTTGTTTCTCGTATGGCAGAGAAAAAACCAGAGATTCTTACTATAATACAAAACTGTGCAGTAAGTTCCATGGTGACACTGGTTCATTTGTCTTCCATTTCCATTAATATTTTCTTTGTTACCTGTGTGTCACCCATTTTCTATGTCTTGTCTTATTTCAGGTTATAAGCATAGCTTGCTGTGTGTTTTACAGCCACTGTGGTAACAGGACTGTTTCAAGAGATAAATCTATTGATCGTAGAACTGCTAGCTGGATTGTATTCTCACTTTGGACAAAGCATGATGACAACACACTGATTTCAAGGCTATTACGTATGCATAAATTTAAAGAACAGATTTGCTCCTCCTGGTTTGCTCCAGTTGGTTCTGCTAGTGATTACCCCCTTCTCTCTAAATGGGCCATTTATGGAGAAGTTAGTATACTGCGCCTTTTGTTTGTATTTAGATGATTATCTTCGTTTTTCCTTGGAAGTTTATTCTTATCTTTGTCTGGTTCAGCTGTCTTCAAATGGATCAGGTTCCTCCAATGAAATTTCACCAGTCTACTCTTTGTGGGCTACATTCATGGGTCTTTACATTGCCAATTATGTTGTAGAACGTTCAACGGGGTATGCCAATTGCCAACTTTCTAAGCACTTCAGCCTTCCCCATTTCTACAGAAATTTTCTTTTGATGAATTTGCACTGAAGGAACTTGGGAAATGCTGATTATTTAATGTTAATTCAGCTTATCACCCATCAGTTACATGATGAATGTTTTAGAATGGTATCTCTGTTCGTGGTGTAATAACATCATGATGGGAGTAACATATTCTCATGTTATTACTTAGTAAATTAGGGTATTCTGATGCATGTGTGCATACAGACATAATTGAGGAGCCAACTAAATGTGTGAAAACATATTTACAGTGATTCTCATCTTATTGGCTCATAAATTTGGGTGCTTGCACATGGTTCTTATCACCTTAGTTGATATGAGCAATTAACTGCAAAAAAATACTTTACTGTGTAACTATATATAATCATAGGCGAATCACAGAAACTGAAATCTGTCTTTGGTTAGTTTAGTTTTGGACTAATTCCACATTTTTTCTCTCTGGTTTGATTTACAGATGGGCTTTAACTCATCCTTTGACAATTTCGGAGTATGAGAAATTGAAGAAACAGTTGAAGCCAGATTTTGAGGACATGGTTCCTTGGTACTCTGGGTATGATATTAGTCAATACACTACTCCCTCCGTCCCTAAATAACTGTCACCGTTGGTATGTGTGCCACAAGTTTGACTCAATTTATAGAAAATGCTTGTACCATTTGTATCTCCAAATAAATTTATTAAAAGCCTAGATTCAAAGATCTTTCCAACGATACTAATTATGTACCATAAATATTAATATTTTTTAATATATATTTGGTCAAAGTTATTTCTCGGGAAGCGTAAACGAGAAACGACAGATATTTAGGGACAGAGGGAGTAGTTCTTATACTGCAAGTGATATGGCAAAAGTTACTTACAGGTTGGTAATTTGTTCTGCAGGACATCAACTGATTTATTTAAAACTGTCTTCGACCTCATGATATCTGTGACTCTCTTTGTTGGTCGATTTGACATGCGTATGATGCAGGTACATCACTTCTTCCCTCTGCCATAGTGCCGTTATTGCATGGTTTCTGCTTAATTGCTTATTATGCATTTCTTTCCCTGAGAGGCACATAACAGTAGTGATTTATGTACTGCTTTGCACATAGGGGTTTATTTTTGCACTACAAAGTTGAGTCTATGGTTGTCTTAAACCAATTATTAACAGTTTTTTACTAACCTTGACCAGGCTGCTATGAATAAAACTCCTGATGAAGCTAACAGCCACGACCTTTTGTATGATCATCTTGATGGAAAAGATGAGCTTTGGTTTGACTTCATTGCAGATACTGGTGATGGTGGCAACTCTACATATTCTGTAGCACGATTACTTGCTCAACCCTCGTTAGTTATAAAATCTGATGATTCAAGGATAACATTTCCCCGTGGACAACTGCTACTCATTGGTGGAGACCTTGCGTATGTTTCCTGTTGACACTGACTACTAAATAACCAATAAAAACTCATCTGGTTCTTGGCAACTTGACATTCCAGCTACAGATGATATCATGTATTGCTATTATCAATTTCATTATTAATTTGTTTGCCTATATAATGGGAGTTTTCCTTGCTTATATTCACAGGTATCCCAATCCATCCTCATTTTCGTATGAACGACGTTTTTTCTGTCCTTTTGAGTATGCTCTCCAGCCTCCTGCTTGGTATAAGCCTGAACATATAGCACTGGAGAAGCCTGAACTTCCCCTTGGGGTTTCTGAGCTCAGGCGGTACAGAGGACCACAGTGTTTCATGATTCCCGGAAACCATGGTAATTATTGCTCAATGAAATATGCCATATAATCTTGTGCAGCGATGCTTGTTCAATTTTCTTGTCATCTGCCAGCTTCTGAATATGTTATGCCTTGTTACCATGAAAATGCCATGCATATTTTCGAAAACACATAATTATGGATTGACGTTTCAAACATTCTATATGGCCATGAACAGATTGGTTCGATGGATTGAACACATTCATAAGGTATATCTGTCATAAGAGTTGGTTGGGTGGGTGGTTCCTACCTCAGAAGAAGAGTTATTTTGCATTGAAGCTTCCCAATGGATGGTGGGTTTTTGGTCTTGACCAAGCTCTTCATGGAGACATTGATGTCTACCAGTTCAAGTTTTTTGCTGAGTTGTGTCAACAGAAGGTAATTTCATTCTCTGATCTTCATGGTATTAGCATTTGTATCAAGTTTCTTTTTGTTTTGTTTTGTTTTGTTCAATAGTAGCACAACTCTATAAGCTTGATCAGTACTGAAGATCTTGTTGTCATAAGCAGAAAACATTGAAGATTATAGGATGTGTTTTTCAGTGACTTCATATTCCACCGGTATGCAGGTTGGAGAAACTGATTCCATAATTATTATAACTCATGAACCAAACTGGCTCCTTGATTGGTACTGGGGTGATAGCACTGGCACAAATGTTGCATATTTGATACGGGAGTACCTCAGGGGAAGATGCAAACTGCGGATGGCTGGGGACCTGCACCATTATATGCGACATTCTTGCATTGAGTCAAAAGAACCAGTTCATGTACAGCACTTACTTGTAAATGGCTGTGGTGGGGCCTTTTTGCATCCAACACATGTCTTTGAGAACTTCAGGGTATTTTATGGGAACAAGTATGAAACAAAATCCACATATCCTTCTTACACTGACTCTAGCAAGGTAAGGTTGAGCCGTACATTTTTATGTTATTCTAGTTCATTGCATGGCTGCGTTTGATTGGTCATGATGTTTGAGTGGTTTGTATTATCATGTGACTTCTCTTCTTTGTTTCATTCTCTAGATTGCACTTGGTAATATTTTGAAGTTCCGAAGGAAAAATTGGCAATTTGATGTAATTGGTGGTTTTGTGTACTTCGTCTTGGTTTTCTCAATGTTTCCACAGGTGAGGGAAACTAGATGAGTTGAGACAGTTGACTTTTTTTATGAACTCTATGGTAGAAAACAACCCTTAGGTTAAAGTATAAGCTTAAAAATTATTTGTTTTTACATTCACAAATGCTAAATTAAAAAAATGCATGAAAAATAGTGTCATAATAAAATGGTCCCTTTCTTCCTGGTGAATTGCTTTTTGGGCTTTACAAGCCTTGTACTTTGTATAGTTGTACAGCTACCCTTTGTTATTATTTTTGTTCATATTAATGAAAAAGAAAAAAAGAACAGGTAGGGAGCTTCCCTGCCGTTTCCTCAAAAAAAAAAAAAAAGTTTGTCGTCTCGCAAATGTTTTCCGGAGTACTTAGGGTTGTAGGACAGGTCTTGCTGATCCTGTAATCAGCGGTATATGTTCATAGGACCTGATCCCCGCCTATCTCCAAGGTTATCTTAGACACATTTCTAATAGGGTTTGCAAAATGTTGTGATCTTTTAAAAAAAAATTGGTACAAGAGGACTACACTCGTCAATTTTCTGCCCTCCCACAAATTTCTGTGAACCAAAAAATGGGGTTATATTCTGGTCGCACGGATAGCGATTTTGCAAATATAGTATAATATTATATAATGAAAGGAAAGCAGCAATAGACTACATTACTAATTTGTGGATATTGGCATATTGCACCAGTACTAATAAATTACTCAGTTAGTCCTATCTGTAGCCTGATGCAATGTTCTGTTATCCAGTGTGACTCATTTCGCATCTTACATGAAGACTCCTGGGCTGGTCGTATCAATGGTTTCTTCAGTGCAATGTGGAATGCTATTTTTGAGATTCTAGAGCGATCCTATGTGTCTCTAGGCGGTGTTGTTACTCTATTGATGGTATCATTTTTCTTTGTACCCACAAAACTGTCGCGTAGGAGGCGCGTATTGCTTGGTTTTCTTCATGCTGCTGCTCATCTTACTTCAGCAGTGCTACTGATGCTACTTATGGAATTAGCTATTGAAATCTGCATTCGCAACCATCTATTAGCAACATCAGGTTCGTCTTTTTCTCCTCACCTTTCCTCTCTCATTTCTTTTTGTGTGCATTGTTGCCTGATAACATAAATCATTCTAGATAGTTTGCCTTGAACCCTTAAGAATAAGATTATAGTGTCACAGGTGCACAAGTTATTTGTCTACTAAACTTTGTATTTCCGTTTGCTTCGAATGGAAATGGGGGATGCCTCCGGTTTGAAAAAAGAAGTGCACAAGTTATTTTCTTTCCAGTCAGATCCTGTAACACTACAACTTTGATTCTTACATGGCTAACCAATTCTTCTTAAAGAAAGCTCAACCATAATTTGCAGAAGAGCAGTATGATTCATGACCTGTACTATATTCTCTGATGTTCCTGTCATCCACAATGTAAAATGGAATTGTTGTTTGACTTGTTCTCAGGTTACCATACCCTTTATGAATGGTACCGAAAAGTGGAAAGCGAACATTTTCCTGATCCCACGGGACTTCGCACTCGTCTCGAGCATTGGACCTTTGGTCTTTACCCTGCATGTATTAAGTACCTCATGTCTGCATTCGACATCCCAGAGGTTATTCTTATATTTTTGTAAGCTATAATAATGAGACCATTTCTGATTGTTGGTGCTGTTTGCCACTTACGCCATATGTGCTCTCTTTCAGGTTATGGCAGTAACTAGAAGTACAATCTGCAGAAAAGGAATAGAGTCCCTTCCCCGGGGAGGTGCCATCATCTATTACGTCTGTGTTTTCCTGTACTTCTGGGTCTTGTCAACACCTGTCGTATCGCTGGTGTTTGGGAGCTACTTATATTTATGCATAAACTGGTTCCATATCCATTTCGATGAGGCCTTCTCCTCGCTGCGCATAGCAAATTATAAGGCATTCACACGGTTCCACATCAAGAAAAATGGAGATCTTGAGGTCTTCACGCTGGCTGTGGACAAGGTGAGAAGCTCGTTGACTTCAATATTTTTCACAAAAAAACAACTATGCTGCCATTCTGTAGAAACGATTCAGTTTTGTAATGAACCAGGTGCCAAAGGATTGGATGCTGGATCCAGACTGGGACATGGAACCCAAGCAGCCATTCCAGATGAGCTACACCAGGAAGTTCCCAAGCAAATGGAGGGCCGCCTCAGGCCTGGACCCAATCAATGCGGTGCGCATTGTTGACAGGTTTGTCATCCCACGAACGCCTTCAAGTCCACGAACGCCCTCAAGTCCTAAAACGCCAGGAGGTTCTGTAAGATGATGCTCATGTTGTGAAATGTTAATGTAATGTACATAAAGTTATCTTCGACGCGGGAGAAATTGTATAGTAACACAAGGCCCTCTGACATAGCACAGGAGAAATAGATAGAACAAAAAACAGAGGGCAAAGCTCGACGAGATGAGCTCCAAATGTTGTACATCTGTTGTTATCTCAGTTGCCCTGGTCAGGTGTAGTGATAAGTTTTTCAAGCTTAATGGCCGTGTCCCGTGCTCACTGCTCAGGTGTCTGGCCGTGTTTTTTTTTTCTTTTTTTTTTTTGGGAAGATCTGGTTACCCGATTTATCATTAATAAGAAGAGCAGTTACAACGTTTGGTTACATGCGGAAGTAGCGCGTAGGCAAGCAACATCTATTGGTTAATTGCTCACTAAAGATTGAGCAACCCATAGAGGGAACAGGACCTTTCCCCCAGCGTATGACCAGGTACAGCATGTGTCCTTAACCAAGGTGAAGAGCGTCTGGTCTGTTATCTTGGAATCTCTAAAGATGACTGTGTTTCGTTGTTTCCAAATGCACCTTAAGAGTCATGATTGCCGGTGTGTACGCCGTCGTCTTCGTACCTTGGTCTGTCATGTGGCAGAACCATTCCTTCATATCATAGTCAACCGTCCAAAAGGATGGGCTTTGTTTAGTTCCCAAAAAGTTTTACAAAATTTTTCAGATTTTTCGTCACATCGAATCTTTAGACGCATGCATGGAGTATTAAATATAGATAAAAATAAAAACTAATTGTACAGTTTGGTCGAAATTGACGAAACGAATCTTTTGACCCTAGTTCAAATACAAACGAAATTGTCACTATTCATATTTTGCAAAAAATTTTGGAAGTAAACAAGGCCCAAATATTTGGACATATACATGGAGTATTAAATATAGACCATTACAAAACTAAAAACACAGCTAAATAATAATTTATAAGATGAATTTTTTGGACTTAATTAATCCATGATGAAATATTAATTACCAAATAAAACAAAAATACTACCATACTTGTTAATTTTTAACACCCCTAACCAAACACCACCTAAATTTTGACAACCGGTCTAGTTGCTACCAAATCCTAGACAATCCGCGAGAAGGGCATTCGATGAAGAGGGGCGTGTCACGTGTGGTTGTCTCTAGGTTCCTCTCGAAGATGCACAAAAATAGTTATTTTTTCATCCAGCGGGCCGCTGTCCGATGTCCAAAAGTCTATTGCAAATAGGAATAAAAACGGATCGGATCGGAGCGGATAATAGCTTTCCCATATCCTAATCTTTTTTTTTCTTGATCGGATTCAGAGCGGATCGGATATCACGCGGATTCGGATACGAATACGGATTTTTTAGATGTCGGAAATGGTACGGATTTAGACCGATATCGGAGCGAAAGCAGACTTTTTAATGTCGTATATGTGCTTATGTGTTGTTTTTTATGATGAGAAACAATTCATTAACCAAAGTCATAAAATGATTGTGCAACATAAAATAATCACCATCAATCCACCACTTCGATTTAAAATCTTAAAAATTTAATACAAGTTAGCCATTTGAATTTAAGAGTAGAAAAAAATATGTGAAATAAGTAAATATTCTTAATTAGGCAAAACTTTATCTTCACTCTTTGTCTTGTACTAGTCCTTCCCTTTGATATAATTATTTCATTAGACATGCTTTACTATGGACTATAATATAATAATGCTTGTGTCATGAGCTAGGCTAACTTATATTCTTTTCACTTATGCTTTTTAAAATATTCGAATATCCTATTATAAGCGTTGGATAATCCGTGTTTAATTATCGGATAATCCATATCCAGATTTCATCAATCTCATATTCTACACCGCATCCGCCTATAATCGAATTCGGATTATCTACATCCACATAGATATTTAAAACATTTATCCACATTCTTAAAATTCGAATTCGAAACGGATTGGACCAAAGGATTATCCATACCACTTTCAATCCTAATTCAAGAGAAGCAAATAGGAAAACCTTGCATCGTGGAGGTGCCCAGACTTTCGATACCAGTTTTGGATTATCCATACCACTTTCAACCCTAATTCAAGAGAAGCAAATAGGAAAACCTTGCATCGTGGAGGTGCCCAGACTTTCGATACCAGTTTTGCGAAGCTGGAGGGGAGCTGACCAGCGAACTGAT
>Ga0182004_10003887_pt1 | contig 11948 bp, 9 predicted proteins | sample Sormic07211540_1_FD_120479 | JGI IMG/M metagenome (GOLD analysis project Ga0182004, IMG submission 120479) | Endophyte microbial communities from Sorghum bicolor roots, Mead, Nebraska, USA - 072115-40_1 MetaG | ecosystem: Host-associated > Plants > Roots > Unclassified | place: USA: Nebraska... | reverse complement strand
TTCATGTCTAAAACAGCTAATAGCGGAGCTAAATCGGGCTATAGCGGAATATAGCGGCTAAATTGTACATGAACACAAATAGCGGCACTCTGCCTCAAAAGGCTATAGCGGGCTATAGCGGCAACTATAGCGGGATATTTAAAACTATGAGTGCTACCCAAAGAACCGTCTGTTCAGAAATTTAGCACACTGTCATATTTCGCAGGAATTCCACATGCTTTTCTCCATTGCAGCCTCTCTTCTTGGACTTCTAGTCCTCGGAACATGGCTTAATTCTCAGGGTAACCTCACCATTGGAGACAGGAAGTAATTAAACTCAGTGCAAGTCAGGCAACCAAACGTGTGCTTCGCAGAGCCGGCCAGCCTAAGCCATGAAACCAAACACCTTGCGCGTGCCTACAGCTACCCTGTCTATCTCAGACTAGGCCAAAATCTTAAGTCAGGCTGTATTAGCTGGGCATCCAAACACGCGCATAGAATTCCCCTTTCTTCTTTTTTTTATTTTTCTTTTTGGTTGGCGTGTCACTCTTGTATTATATTGATTATTGGAGAGTACGGAGTACTTCTATTAGGGTTTCATTTAAGTTGGTTTTGACGTTAGTTGTTTAGTCAGTCATATGTCAGCAGTTATGGGTATATTCTGTTTCTGGCACTGCTGATTTTTGCCATTTTCATATAACCATATTCCCTTCGTGGGTAAAGAAGTTAAGAAAATAAACCATCAAGTCTGTTTATATCATTGAATTGCAATATGTAAAAGTCCTACCATTGTACCCTGATTCTTGATTGACTTGTCTCTCAGGCTGTTTCATCAAGAAAAATTGCTGCACTCGCATGGTTTGCACTAACCACCTACACAGTGATCTCTGCTTCTGTAAGTTCTTTCTCACTGGCATTCGGTCCTTTTTCTTTGTGATGCTATACATGTTCCTGTGCAGTAGTAACGTTTATGTCCTTGTCTGCATTATCTGCATCCCTTGCTGTGGGGGCACTTTTATCAATGCTTGATATTTTTCAAATTGCATGGAGAACATGTCACTATAACTTTGTATGCTACACACTGTATAATGTAGTTGACTAATATAGGAATCTTGTGTTGGACTTTATTTCTTGCCAACTTGTACATAGTTGGGTACAATCAAATGAATTTGACTGCTAAAGATCATATGGATATGCAGAGTTCCTGATCATATTGCCATTGTGTTAGACTCCCTCCAGTCACAAATACTTGATGTCTTGGACAATGATGCAGTCCGTAATGTGTAGCTTTGACCACTCTTTTTTATTAGGGTATTTACAAAATCCAATATTTTGGTGGTATTGTGAAAGTATTTTTTTTCCGGGGTAGTTTGGAATGAGGGATGGGGACCCCAGTCAATCTGGGTCAAATCAGGTCGATAAGCCATGATATACCACACATAAGTAGTTGTAGAAGATCAATACAAAGTAATACAAAAAGCAAAAAAAAAAAGGCAATGTATGCTGGCCCATGGAGCTGCTGACCCACCTAATGTAACCCTACGGGATTCGGGAGTCATGTTCATGCACACCGCTGCCTTTTTCCTCGTGCCTTGCTCCTTGTTTCTCTTCTCAAGCAACCCAGTGCTGCTAACCACAAATCAACTGCTGGTAGCCAACATCTTGCACCAGGCTGTAATGAAATTGATTGCCCATGGTGTTCCCTTTTTTGTGTTTCCAATTTCATTGTCATAGGCTTAATTTTGCGTCAGGTATTGCTGCTCCCAAAGTTGCTTGGTCCGGTCCGCCATTGCTGGTAGTCCTCTTCAAAGCTGGCTCTCTCCCATTTCCCCCTTCATGCCTTTCCCCTGTTCCTCAACTCAGGACTTTTGATCCATGGTGTGCTGCTACAGCAAACTCTGACCCAGGCAGAATTAAGACGTCCACCCTGCTTGACTCCAACCCTTGATTTGGGATAATGCCCCTGGGTTGCGGAACGTTCCATTGACCCCAATCCATGTGACTTTGACCCAGACCCCACCTTTTGTGGGAGTTTTCTGCACTCAGTCAGTGTGTCTGCCCTTTTCTTGCCAAAATCAACTCATATTATGTCAATATATCCATGTTAAATGACTAACTACAAATATGAGTAGAACTGGTGCCATCACCACGTGCTGCACGACGTGCATGATAATCAGCCAACTTATTTGGATAGCGAACAAAGCAATTTTCTGAACGATGAGAAGCCTTCTTGCAATGCTCACAAGGCTCAGAGGAGGTGCCCTTCACTGTGGTGGTCTTTTGAGAGGCCATGAGAACACCGAGGTACTGATACAGAAGGTGACAAAGAACTAAGATGTGTCTCTTCAGCAATGAAGGCAGACTACACATCAGCACTGGATGGAGTGGTGGGAGCATTTAGCAACTGCTTACGAATAGGCTCAAAATCAGACCACAAGCCATGGCAAAACTGATATATGAGAAATTTCTCAATGAACTTGTTCTTTTTAGCACAGCAGCCAGAACACCCTTGTTCACACTTAGGAACCATGGAGAGAAAAGGTCTATCACACTCACATGATCAAAGGCATGTAATACTCCTCTATGGACATCTCATTCTGCTGAAGTTCATGAAGTCCTTGCATTAGTGTAAGCAGAAGAGCATCACTATTCTGAAAATCCGAATATATTGCCCCTGCAAATAGTCCCACATCTCTTTAGCAGACTCATGGTGCTCAAGACTCATAATTAATGAGGTCTCCATGCTGGTGACAATGTCACTCATGACACGTCATTAGTCCAAGCCATGAGCCCATGACTGCAAGACCATCCTTTGACTTGTCAACTGGAGAGTCTGTCAAATGAGAGGAAAGACCGTGGCCCCTCAATATAGTTTTGAGTTTTGACAGATTGACAGAAAATGCCCACTCACGATAGTTAGACGGACCATCAAGTTTCATAGTGAAAACAATAAAATTTGCCTGATTGTGATATCTGCAAGTGCGAACAGCAGAAGGCTACAGACAATTACCACTGAACAGCGCCAGAGCAGTCCCAGCAGAACAGAGCACCAGAAGCAAGCAAGCAGCATTGTCAACACAACCAAGACTGTTGGCTTGAAGCAGAGGAAGTGAGCCCTCCACACACACAGGTGACAGACAACAGATCAAGAGACTTGGAGAGTGGCATGGGCAGGCACATGAACGAGCGCATGGAGGGCTCAGACGGATGAAGGGTCGTGCATGGACATGCCCACCGACAGACGGACTGGCAAACCTCTCTGTGGATGAAGACAGAGGGCAGTGTCGGCGACGAGTCACATTGGTGGAAGGCACGGCGATGGCCACACGAACAGAGGATGGATCCAAGGAAGAAAAGATTGTGGATGAATTAGATATCCTAACCCTAATCCATGGTTTTGATACCATGTTACTAACCTTGTGGACATGAGAAGATAATAACTTCATTATTGGGGATGAATATATATAGAGAGCCTCATGGGCCTTCATATATACTTAACATTTTTCTGCAGCATGTTTCTCCCTGGTTTTGGTTTTTTAGGAACCAATTTTGGCAACTGTTGGAGAAAGGCAAAAAAAAAAATGCTCCCTACTTATTTTGGCCACTTGGAATAATCAACCATTTGGCAAGTATTTTGTTAAGAAGCTCTTGGACATGCTCTAAATCATAGTTTGGGACCTCTGTCTATCAGACATAGCATTATTAGTTATAGATAGTGCATGTTGTGATAATTGTGACAAAATTTTTGGGTTTGCAATATACTCCCTTTAATAACAACATTTCCATTGATTGAATGTCATTCTTGCACAGTTGTCTATACTCTATGAAACTCTTGTTACTTTGTGAAATGGCATTCGAATCATTCAAGTTCATGATGTGCAATTTATTTGCTAATAACATTTGCTTTTCTTATTCTTCCATAACTTGCAGGACCCCACATGCCTTAGGCTCTATCTGCACCAAAAGAAGTGAATTGATTCAAGGTGTTCATATACTATTTGGATGGTTTAAGAAAGGACCTGGAAGCATTGCGTGGCTAACATTTTTGTCTGACAGGGATTAATTTTGGGAACCAATTCGGTGATCAGCACAATGGAGTGCAACAGAGAAGAGGCCTTGAAGGCCAGGGAAATTGCTGTTAAGAAGTTGGAAAACAGAGATTTTGTTGCTGCTAAAAGGATTGCCCTTAAAGCACAGAGGATTTTTCCAGAGATAGAGAACATACCCCAGCTGTTAACTGTCTGTGAAGTACATTGTGCAGCAGAAGCAAAAGTAAATGGAATGTTGGACTTTTATGGAATTCTCCAAGTAGAATGGACAGCAGATGAGGTGACCATAAAGAAGCAGTATCGTAAGCTTGTCCTCTCACTTCACCCTGATAAGAACAGTTATGCTGGTGCAGAATCTGCTTTCAAGTTTGTTGCAGAAGCATACTCAACTTTGGCTGATCGAACAAAACGATATGCATATGACATCAAATGGAGGGCTGCTCCCAAAATTGCACCAAAGCAGGCTAGACAACCGAAACAGGCTGCAGAACCAACTCGGGCTACACAACCAAATCAGGATACACAACCGAAACAGGAAACAAAACCAAAGCATGCTGCTAAACCAACGCAGGCTACACAACCAATGACTACAGTGCCAATTAACAAAAATGACGCAAATAGAAGTAATACAGTAGGATATGGACCATCAGGTTCAACACCCACTGATGGGTGGACATTTTGGACCATATGCATCCACTGTAAAACAAAATATAAGTACCATGGCGACATACTCAATCGTCAGATCCGCTGTCAGAACTGCAGGCAAAATTTCTTTGCACACCAGATAAGTACAGAGGATGTGCCTTCTGCATTCTCATCAAAAACAGTGAATAGTGCTGGGCAACAAGGCTGTGTTCCCACTCAACAAGGCTGTTCTACAAATATCTTTTCTAGAGAGAACAAAGAGGGCCCTGGGTCAAAAGGAGTTGAATTTTCTGCAAAGAATTCTTCTAAAGCATCTGCACCAAATGGGAAGGATGGGGCAGATGGTAGGATGCAAACTGACTCTACTGTACCAGATTTTGGTGACAGGAAAAACCTAGGTGGTGGGGTGGATACATCAGCAGAGCCAGGTGCTGCAGGAATCCCTAGCCCACGGAGATCTTCTAGGAGAAAGGCTTGTGTTGATGCCAACAACATCCTGAATTCTCCAAAGAAAAAGAGTCGGACACTCAAAGATTGGTTCTCAAATGCTGCCTCCAGTTCTAATAAAGTGGTTCATGATAATGTTGCCCATGCCGATGGACAAGTTAGTGAACCTCATGTGTCTAGCAAAACAGATAATCAAGATAGAAGTGGTACTGTCAATGAAGACAATAAAAGAAATAATAAAAAAAATTGTGGTCCACCTGCTGAGAAGCCTTGCAATACTGGGAGCTTCACGTACCCCGACCCAGAATTTTTTGACTTCGATAAGTGCAGAGATGTCAAACTGTTTGCAGTTGATCAGATATGGGCACTTTATGATGACTTTGATGCCATGCCAAGATTTTATGCTAGAATAAGACATCTTAATACCACCAACTTCAGAGTTAAGTACACTTGGCTGGAGCATTCTGCAGTGAATGATGATGAGGAAACATGGACTGATAATAATCTTCCTGTGGCTTGTGGGAACTTTACGTTAGGCAACACAGAGGAGTCACAAGATCCCCTCATGTTTTCTCACATTGTTTCATGGGCTAAAGGAAGAAAAAGGGGTTCTTATGTAATATATCCAAATAAAGGTGAGGTTTGGGCTCTTTATAAGGGCTGGAGTATGCAGTGGGTCTCAGATGCAGACAATCATAGATCCTATGAGTATGAAGTGGTGGAGGTCCTTTCCAACTTCACAATGGAAGCTGGTGTCACTGTTATCCCCTTGGTCAAGGTTAAAGGTTTTGTGAGTCTGTTTGCACCAGCAAAGGACAAATCATCATTTGTTATATCGTCAAGTGAACTACTTCGGTTTTCCCACAGTATCCCATTTTTCAGAACAGTGGGAAATGAGAAGGTTGGTGTCCCTTGTGGATTTCTTGAACTAGATACCGTATCCCTTCCTAGTAATCTGGACGTAGCATTTCCACCAGTTACTCTTGATTCATGTGTGCCTATCAACAAAACAATGAGCAGCGGGTTTGTTGATTTGTCTGGCAACACTACACCTGGCCGTGGAAATGAAGACAGCGCTCAAAAGGGAAATCATAGAAATGTAGGGAAGTTGAGAAAACAATCCCTTCAAACTCCTCAGCAACATAATGCCTGCCTTGCTAGCATGTCTGGTTATTCTGCTCCGCAAGGCTGCCCCTCCCCCACTGTTTTCACATATCCAGAAACAGTGTTCTACAATTTTGAAGAAGATCGGTCATATAATAAGTTTGAACGAGGACAGATATGGGCTCTTTACAATGATTTTGATGGCCTCCCCAAGTACTATGGTTGGGTTACAAAAGTTGATTTAGATCCATTTGGAGTGCACCTGACTTGGCTGGAAGCTTGCCCTCGATCAGAGCAGGAGAATATGTGGTTAGAGCATGAGTTACCTGTGAGCTGTGGGACATTTAAAATCAAGAACTGGAGGATCAAGTATGACACAAATGATTCATTCTCTCATGTAGTAGAAACACAAGTTGGTTCGAAGCGACAATTTGAAATCCACCCAGAAGTAGGGGAGATTTGGGCGATCTACCACAATTGGTCACCTGGCTGGGTTCCTTCCAGCAAGGATGCTTGTGAATATGCCATTGGCGAGATTATTGAGCGCACTGAAGCTAGCACGAAAGTCTTATTTCTGACACAGGTAGATGGCTACAGAACTGTATTCAAGCCAGACAATGAGAGGAGTATTCTGGAGGTGCCAACAAAAGATGACTTGCGGTTTTCTCACCGGATACTCTCGTTCCATTTGACAAGAGAGAAGGGTGGCGAGCTCTATGGCTTCTACGAGCTGGATCCTGCTGCTATTCCGGGTCCCTTCCTCTGTGGGGGTACCCACTGACTCGCATTGGTTGCCCTGAAGAAACTACGGCTAAATTACTTCCTGTCATTGAACTGGTGATATTGCATGCTCTTCCGACACACGTTAGCGTGTGGGGCAACTGCTGTTTGGGCCAAGCCTTGCTATACCTATACATTCCACTTCGTAGGCCTCCTTGTGTCTTGTACTGAGCATACCATTTATTTCTAATGCTGATGCCTGTCAAACTATAATCACCATTTGGTAGTGCTGTCTGCAGCCGAGAGCAGATGCAGAACAGCTAGAAGTTCATTATGTGTTCCAGGAACATGTCGAGTCTCAAATCCACTAATTCAGCACTACCTATTTTTATTTGACGTTGATTGTTGGCGTAATGATGCTGTAGGGGCCTAGTTGCAATGAATATGGTATTGTGCAAGGAGCTATTCGGGAGGCATATTCTTTGCTAAGACCATTCCCTATGGCTATTCAAAAAAAAAAGGAATTTATCGATTTTTTTTCTTGTTGAATAATGCCAAATCAAATAAAAAAATATTCAAAAATCCAAAAGTCAAAAGGAAATGAATTAGTTAATTCAATAAGAAAGAAAAGGGGACTCGCACTTGATTTCGTTGCTCAAGCGAATCCCATTCAATGGTTTACTTATGGAATGAGTCTGTTGGAAAGTTCAATCAATTTTTTTCATATAAATTTTGCTTTTTGTGAAGCATGTGTGCCTACTCTACTTTCCTAGCTTTGTTCGTTTGGCTGATAAGTCATGTCAGAAAGTACTGTTGGCTGATTTGTTATATGCTGAATGACTAGTAGATTCGGCTGATAAGCTCTATGACATTCTACATTGTTAGTCATGATGATGGGGAGAGTGCTATTATTTAGGCTTTGTTTAGTTCATCCTAAAATTTTTTAAAAAAATTAAGATTCCTTGTCACATCGAATTTTTAGATGTATGAAGCATTAAATATAGATAAAAAATAATTAATTACACGGTTTGCTTGTAATTTGTGTGATGAATAGTCAAAAAAGGTGTAAGATGGTGGAATCTAAGGAAGATACGCTCTTTACAATAAAAGCTAGGAGGATCTTAGCTTGGCACATAGGTCTTACACGCACTCTCTACTTCCCTTGCAACCAAAACGGACGGCCTAGGCCAAGACATTTCAATTTCAAAACTTTTTTTATTACAATACTGGATTTTATTGAGACGGCACAAGAAGCGTGTAGGGAATCAAATTCGCATAGCCACCGTACATATGATTAAATTTCAGACTTGCTACCACTGCCAAATTGCTCCGTGAGTTGGGATGAAAACAGTCACAAAACCCCTTAACTATTTTCTACTTGTACATTTAAATACGAAAACGATAAAGCCAGATACGAAAATGAACATGATCTTAAGGAATCAGAACACGAACCAATTCGAGAGGAATTATGTCCACATGATCGATATATGAAAATTCAATACGAAATACAGAATACCGACACGTAAGACCAAATCCATAACAATTAACAAGTGCATGACTAGAGACATAACAATTACCAAATGGATGACCCTTGGTCGTAAGTATCTCTTCTCTTTTTTTTCTTTTTGATGTCTCAATTCTTCAAGTATAAGTTGTAGCATTGAACTCACATACTAACTCACATCACCACACATACACAATCTCTCTCACACACCCTAACACGTAAAGCTAGACCTACACCTGACAAAGAGACTTGCACGTGGCTGAGAGGTATCTGAAGTCTTCTGGGCTTTGCACATGACATGCACGTCATCTTAACCATTGTGGTAAATCCATGTGTGAGGCAACTGTTGGTATAAATTAAATGCACACAAGAAATATAAGTATCCGCAAGGGCATAGATAGTACACCGATGTAGCACTTCACTCGGAAGTATTCTAGAGTATCGTTATTTATATTTTACCATAGGAAAGACGTGTGATACTAACTAAGTCTAAACTTAAACCCTAAGATAGCAAAGAGGACAGAGACGATAGGGATAATAAAGGAGGTCACTAGGGTCATCTAGTTCTAACCTTATAAGCTATGTATATTACTACTCAGGCTGGGGACATTACTCAAGAGAAAGCACCATATAAGATAACTTTAACTTGGCAACCGCGTCCTACATGTCACTACAGATGAGAGGTGGACTATATAAGAATCAATAAGGCTATAAAGTCACCCTTGCGAACTACCATCGATCCGGAATGTAAGGTGCATCCACAAGCAACCTAGGTCCAAGCACCACGCCTACACCTAGAATTACTACCTTAATATATAATGCCTTATAGATTAAAGCATCCAAAAGAATTGTGAACCAGAATAATAATAATAACAATGAACTTGAATTAGAAGTTGAATACCAAAAGGCTCTCAGAAGCAAGCTCTAGCGTTAGTGGAACTTAATCCTACAAGTACAAGCCGAAGAGGAGCCACTGACAGGCCAGAGCTTCCTCCAACTCTTCCCTGACACTCTACCTCTCTATTTCTAAATAAGACTAGTCCTAATATTTTATGGACTACAAGACTAATCTTCTCTCAATGCTTCTCTTGATTCTCTCTAGGAACTCTTGATGTAGAAGTGGAATTAGAGTTTCAACCTAGAGGAGAATGCTTTGATCTAAGGAAGGGTCCCTATATTTATAGCTTGGTGGGATGAACATGGACATTCGGATCAAACTGACTTGAAAGGATGGTGGAGATTGACACCCTAGGTTGGTGGAGCAATGTGAGAGAAACCTGCTGCCAGGTGGGGCCAAGCTTGGTAGGCCGCCCTAGCCCCCAAGTCGGCTGACCTGACTCAATGCCAGGTGGGCCCCACCTTTGGTGGCACGCCTTCTCATGTCTTCTAGAATCTTCTAAAGTTGGTGTAACAACCTAGGTTTTTGCGTAAACAAAAAATATGAGCTTTTTAAAATCTTCATGTAATCGTGTGAAACATATAGTTTCTAGGTCTAACTCGAGTTTAATCCACTGACAAATCGTTGCATTCATATATAGTTGTTTGTAGGTGAGTGCTTTTGTTCGTGAGTCGGTTCGAGTTTAGGGTTTAAAGTGCACAAATCCATAGCAAAATCCTTCTTAGTCCTATCGGATATTTCTCTCCTCTATTGGATCACTCAATTTCTTTTAGGTCATGAACTCTTTTTCACATTCTCCCTCCCTTAAATCCTATTTGAATACCATTTAAATCTCTCCACCCCTTTTGTGTCCTTTTCATTTCATCTTTGCAAAATGGGGAAAACATTCTTCTTCTCCTTTTGGACCAACCCTTCTTTTCCCTCTCCTTCTCTCTTCGTGGTAGCCAAGTCACTCCCCATTACCCCTCTAGTGGCCCAAAAAACTGACCCCTCCTCATGTAGGCCCAGCATCGCCATGGCCCAATGATGTGAACAAGGGTGACCCGACCTTCCGAAAGGTTCTGGTAACTCTCGATTTAGTGGAAATGAGACACAAATCAATCTAGCTTTCAAGCAACACGATCTGAAACCCCGCAATCGCAGCACCACATGTCCTCTAGTTATCAACCGGTATTGCATGGTTGACCTTGCCAAGAAGGCTAATTCCTTTTCCTGCAAATTGAAGAACACAAGTAAGAAAAAGGAAGAATGCAACAAATTTGCAGATGAATGATTAATCACACGAGTTGGGGTCTCACAAACCGATGAATAGCAAAACTGTTCTTGACAGAATAATCTAAGCAAAACCTAAAACCTAGCGAGAATGGAGGTGGCTGGATATAAAGGTCTAAGGGTCGCCGCCACCACTGGACGCGCCCCCTAATGGTCTCAACAACAATACACAGCCCAACAGAACAAACACAGTGATGCAGCACCGAAACAAATTCTAGATGTTGAATTGTTGATGTTTCCCGATGACTCAAAAGGAATTTGGACCTCAAACCATTGCCATTGGTTTCCTTATGAAATTATCTTCTCAACCATGGGTGGAACATCAAAAACGAAGTCTAGATGCGTCCTGGGCGTCCGTTTTACTCCTTGTTGGTCCAAGACTCCGAAATAGGCTCAAAGTTGACTCAGTTTGGGCCTTCTTCTGGACTTGGGCGCCCTTGCTGGTCCTCCACGCCTCCAAGTCTTGCCTTATGCATCGTTTGGTCCTCTCCATGATTCCTAATCATAATATAATCATTAGGTAGTAATCTATTCTCAAAATTATAAAAATACTTGCTTAGGAAGGAGCTCACTTGTAAATTTAATTGTCGTGCGTGAGCTCTTATGATTAAACCTTGAATGTCCAGCGGAGGATCACCTTGTGCATCCCAAGGAGTGATGTCCTCATCATCCTCCCCCTCTTGAATTGGAGTCATCCTCGACTCAATGTCATCTTCTTCTCCCAAATATGGCATCAAATCTAAAATGTTGTGTCGGTGTTTTTGTTGGGTATTTTAAACACAAACAGAGAAATCCGCAAGCGCATGGATACCGATGTAGCTTTCACCCGAGAGTATTCCAGAGTATCGATTTTCCACAAGGAACGCGAAGTGTACTAATTAAGGTTCAAGATCGTCCAACGGTAAAGGTCAAAGTATTTTTAGTGGGTAGAGAGGATGTTTCTAAGGGTTCTCTAATGGATCTATAAATCGAGTTGACATTAAAGTCTACTTATTTTGGGACATTAGAACACTAGCCATAGATAGATGAGAAAGGGGACTAGGAAGCTCCGACTACGGTCCTACAACACCAATCCAAACGTGGTGGAATACGGCGGCCGTCAGGGCTGTCACTACCTGGGGCTGCCACAACTATCCATAGAACTAGGTGTAATTCTAGGTAATATATAGACTAAGCACCACGCCTAACCTATTAATTACTACTCTACCGTTGCAAAGACTAGAGCACTTGATGCAAGCGAGAAACTAATAAATGAACTTAAAGTACTGAAATTAAGTAAATAAAGAACTTAGAATAGTAATTAAGGCACCTGAAGATTGCTGAATGATGA
>Ga0182004_10003886_pt1 | contig 11948 bp, 16 predicted proteins | sample Sormic07211540_1_FD_120479 | JGI IMG/M metagenome (GOLD analysis project Ga0182004, IMG submission 120479) | Endophyte microbial communities from Sorghum bicolor roots, Mead, Nebraska, USA - 072115-40_1 MetaG | ecosystem: Host-associated > Plants > Roots > Unclassified | place: USA: Nebraska... | reverse complement strand
GGCACCAGGAAATGCACAGAACAAATGAGTGTTTACTTCCGCTGCATCATCTTCTCCTTGTAGTAGCTCTTCTTGGACGACATCTTCCCTCTCCTTCCTGCATCCCTACAAGCATTTGGGGGGGACTAAATTCTCAACGACAAATTACAGAGCCAGATAACAGACTCGGAACGACCTTGCGCTGCTTCCAGAAGGAACTGGCGACCTGTGCTGCGGAGATGGGCTGCGCCCTTGCCGTGGTCGCGGGCTCGCCGGCAGCATGCTGTGGCCGTAGACTACCTTCAACTTCCGCTCTCATCCATTGCTCGCATCAAACCAAGAGGAGATTGAGGCGGCGCATCCGACACTCGAATCATCGAATCAAGTCAAGAAGTGAAGGGGATGGAGAAGAAGATGCAAATGAGGAGAGAGGGAAGGGGGTCTCGCTCGAGGAGGGAGCGAGGGGCACCTGGATCTGCCACCCGGGTGCCTAGGTGGTGGCGGCGGCCGTCCAGCGCCAGTGCCAAGATGCTGAGGTGGCGGCGGCAGATATCCACCAGCAAGGCGGCGGCGGATGTCTCGTGGGCACCGGGCGGCCGGGTAGGCGGCGGCGGTGGCTGTCGTCAGGCATACGAGCAGGGCAGCGGCGGCGGGGTGTCGAGGCGGCGTGTGGGTGGGGAGATGGAGTGAGGTGTGTGCGTGTATGGAGTACTTCGCTTGTTAGGCTGGTGCTGACTTAGGGTATAGAATATGAGTTCTGGGCCAAAATTTCACACGAACGGGCTGAAAACATTAGGCCAATATGCAGTTATATTTAGCGACCCACGGTTCGACTTAGTTAGTGCTATATAGCAACAGACCGTCCAACGTAAAAGCAAAATATTTATAGCAACGAACCATCCATCACAGTATTTGATATTAGCAACGGACGGTTCGAGGATAAGCTTTAGCGACTCACTATTCAACGGTAAAATCAACTTTTAGCAACATACGTTAGATGCTATTGTAGTGTTGTGGTGTAGTGTATCTGCATACCAGGGGTCAGACCTGTTAATCCCGTAGAGCATGTCGTCTCAGAGTGAATCATTGATGAGGGTTTCCTGTGGATTCATAAAATACATTCTAGACAAGTGATCAGCAATAGAATTTTCTACTCCCTTTTTATCTTTTATTTCTAAGTCAAACTCTTGAAGTAATAAGATCCATCTAATTAGGCGAGGTTTAGCATCTTTTTTAGTGAGCAGATATTTTAGTGCAGTATGATCAGTGTAAACAATTATTTTAGCTCCAACTAAATAAGATCTAAATTTATCAATGACAAAGACAACAGCCAGAAGCTCTTTTTGAGTGGTTGCATAATTAAGTTGAGCTCCTGTCAAAGTTTGTCGGTGTTTTACCCCTAGGTGGTCACACCAACGAGTAAAATTTGTGTGCATGTTCCCTTTCCCAGATGGTGATGCAAGAAAGACACAAAGATTTATCCGGGTTCGGGCAAGAGAAGGCCCTACGTCCAGCGGGGGGAGTTTCTATTATCTTGCACCTAAGTGCTTGTGCAGGGGCGTATACAAGTCAGTATTGTTGTGGATTCTAATTCCTAGACGGGGGTGATGTATGGTTGTTCTTCTACGTATCTCGTGTCCTCTATCCTTTCCTGTGCCTCCCCTTTTATAGTTCCAAGGGGAGACCTAGGTTACATGGTGTAGGTGATAGCGTAGGGGTCGATAGGGGCGTGGCGCGCTGACCTACTCGAGGCTTCCATACTGGTGTGGCCTCGAGCCATCTTGTTACTCACTACTTGGGTGATGATTACGCGTGCTTCTAAATTCGGCCCCTGTGCGCCGCCCTAGATTGGCTTAACCATAGGCACGCCTGTACGTCGTGGTTGTAGTCGTGTCAGAGTGGTTGAGGTGCTATCTTTGACCGCCTAACTCTTCTCTGGCAAGGAACATGTTCGCTCGAGGGTCCGACACGGCGCATGGCCTTGCTGATAGATGCGCTGACTTTGTATGTCTCGAGTGGGGTCGTGAAGCGACGTCACGACTGTCTCACTGTGCTCGGCCGTACTCTGACTCTTCTAAAGGGATAAAGCTGCAAAAAGGGGCGATTGGATGGGTGCTTGCTCCCTATCACATTTCCCATGACTGTCGGGTTAGGTGAGAACACGACAGGCGCATTAATGCCCTGGTTCCCTTACCCGTATCAGGCGACGGATGGTGTCTTTGCGCTCAAGACCTTTCGATTCATATGACCCAGTTCCGCATTCGACGGTCGCTGTTCAGTCGAGCCCCGGTCGACTCGCACGACCCCTTTTCCGTGTTCGAGGTTATAGTTGGCATTGCGTTTTGGTAGTCGCACGTGCAAGCGGGGGCGTTGAGTCAGGGGCCTCGATTTGTGTACGGGTCCTCTCGTTATGAGCAAGGGTTGAGGTACCCCTTGTGGATACCCTCGACAGTAGCCCCCGAGTCTCTACTTGAGCGCTTGCGTTCGAGTAGAGGCTCTCTCGTCGGTTGAGTTTTCGTGGGGTCGCGCGGGCGACCCTCGCGGGGGTAGCCCCCGAGCCCTTGGAGGAGTCTTTGACTCCTTCGAGGGTATGTTGCCTTTTCTAATGGAAGCGCTCTTGATCTCCCCCTTCTCGGAAAGTCGTTCGCCATGAAAGAGGGGCTTTGAGCCTCAATCGGCTGGTTTCGTATCGGAGTCGTGACGTACTCCCGGCGGAGCGAGCGTCACCTACCCCAAGTTGAGCTTCTATTGGGTAATCCAAGTGAGAACCTGTTCCCCATTCGAGGGGGTCAGCTGTAGCCCAGAGGTGTTCTCATAAAGCGGGGTCAACGCGGTCTGGGTTACTGGTCTCGTTCGATAGAGTCTAGCGGCTCGCTGCCTCCCTCTGTGGGGATTCCTCTCGACCCTCTTGCCCTTGCCTTAGACATCCCCAGCGAGTTCTCGAGGCAGGCCTCGTTTTCGACCCCTCGTTGGGCATCCCTGACTCTGGTAATCGAGGTCGACCGTCGAACCCGTTCAGCGGGCCGGTCTATGATCCTTCAAGATTTTTATCATGACAGATGCGTACCTTATCATACAGGGGAAGGAAGGGCCGTGGTGGTTCATTTTCCTGCCCGTTGGGCGCACCTTTTTAGGTGGGAGCCGTTGCGGTACTGTGCCGTCGTGGAATTCGTAGCGCCCTGTCAGCGAGAGCGGTTAGGACCGTTAGGCGGCGCATTTACTAGGGAGGTTACCGTATTCGCCGGATCTGCCCGTTGGTGGTTGGCCGTCTATAAATACTGTTGGGTCTCCCGGCCATTACTCCTTCCGTCTTTTGCCATCGTTCTTGCCTTTGCTTCCTTTGCCATCTCCACACGCGCGTGCACCCTCGAGCACATAGCAGTGGAGCCGCTTTCCTTCATCCCTCAAAATGCCGGTGAGACTTATCGCCACTGATGACTGGCGTCCGTCATCGATGACGGAGCGTCGGATGCTGGAGCTCGAGAAGGAGGGACTCCTGCACCCTCGCGTTTCCTCATCGCGGCCGAAGTGGATCGCGCCGGCGGCGGACCATCGGGAGCCAAGACCGCCCAAGGGGTACGTGGTCTCCTTTGCCAAGTTTCACTACCACGGCCTCGGTTCCCCTCCGAGCCATTTCATGCAGGCGCTCTATCACCATTACGGTGTGGAGCTCCAGCATTTCTCGCCGAACGCCATCACCGCCGTGGTGATTTTTGCCGCGGTGTGTGAAGGCTACCTGGGGATGATGCCGCACTGGGATCTGTGGCTCCACCTGTACTGGGGCAAGCTCTTCCATGCCCCCGGTGGGGCTACGGGGGTGAGGAAACCTGTGCGGGCCAGTTGCCTCAACCTAGTGCAAAAGACTGGCAAGGCGGAGGAGCCTCGAGAATACATTCCGGTGGGGCTTACGTCGAACCATGTCGGGTGGGACTCCTAGTGGTTCTATCTGCGAAATGACGACAACCTCTTCCCCGACTACACCGGGCGCTTGATCTCAGAGCGTCCGGACCACTGGAACTACGGCGTCGTCAAGACCCTCCAATCGCGGCTCTGTCCCATTCTCGACGCCCTGAAGAAGCTACGCGAGGAAGGTCTGACCGCTGCACTCGTCCTTTCAGCTGTCCACCATCGATGGGTACTCCCGTTGATGTCTCGGCCGCTGAGGATGGACGAGATGGGTCCTGGTGTTTCGTCCCGGGACCTCGAGGCGTGCCGGATGTCCAACGAGGCGCCTGCGGACGACGATGTCGCCGCTAGGGTCAGGGCGGCCATTGTAGGCGATTTCTAGCCCGAGCGCATTAACGGCTTCCCCATGAGACCGGACGAGGGGTCGATCGACCTGGTAAGTCCTTCCCCTTGCCATCGCTCAATTCTCGATTTTTTTGATCCTCCTTAGGACTTACTCTTGCCCACACAAGGATCAATCGATGCTCAGTCCTCGAGGCCTCCGGTAAAGGAGGACGACGTCGATCACGATAGGAGGCGTGAGTCCGCGGAGAAGCAAAAGTCCACAAAGGACTTAGAAAAGAAGAAGGAAAAGAAAAAGAATCTCGAGCGACAAGCACTGGATACACGTCGAGCGAAATCAAGGCAGAGGGGGTAGCCCTAGGAGGACTCTCCCGACGAGGATGATGGCAATGAGGGCGATGACGGTAGCGACGATTCTAAGGGGATGGTGGCTTGTCTTGACAGAATCCTCGAGGGCTCGCCACAAGCCGACGTCAACGTCCCATGGACGGGAGCCCCTAAGAGGGCGTCGGGTGGGTCCCACGATGGTCAACAGAGGGAGTCATCACCGCGCCGTTCTCGTGCCGACACCCCTCCTGTGCCCATGCAGGGTTGGGCCATTTCTCGGCCCCAACCTCCTCCCGCTTCTGGGGCGGGCCACCGAGTTTAGACTATGGTGATGGGGCCACTGACCCGTGGCCGCGCCGCCGTGGCAGCCTCGAGTCAGGGGGATGTAGGTCGTGGGAGTTCTAGCCCCAGCGCTTGCCAGACGGGAGACGTTGAGCTGAGGCCCGTGCCTGCCCATGAGAGGCCCGGGATCTCGATGCGGGACGGCTCGAGGCCAGTTGGTCGAGGTACTGGCAGGCGGGTCGTTCTTCCTGTGGGGTAAGATTTTAACGTCGTGATTATTGTTTTCTGATATCTTTTGCATTCTCGGGTTACGGCTTTTCTTATGTTATACCCGTTTTCCTAGGCTGAAGCGGCCGCTAGAACAGGCCCAACCCTCGATGGCCAAGAAGCTAAAGGTGGGGGCAGTTCCCAATGGCTCGGGTGAGTGGTTTATTCTCCTTTCAGTAGTATATGAGCTTGGTGATTCTTGCATCGAGCTTCTTCGTGACTGACGTATCGTCTTTGGGCGGACACAGGTTCCTCCGATCCTCGGCCATCGACAGGTGTTGAGAGAACCCCGCCTCGTCCATCGGAGGGGGGTTCCATTTCTGATACCACCCCGCCGTCGCCAAGGCGGGTCGAGACGCCTCGTGTTCAAGAGCAGGAGGGAGCCCCCGAGCCTCCTCGATCTAGGGGCATGGGGGATCCCAACACCATCAGCGACGGATCCGACGGTGACCGGCTCTCGAAGGATGCCCGCACCGTGGACGAAGAGGTCGAGGCCTCTTCTATCGTGAAACGGACGCCTTGGCCCATCGGGCTTCACTCCGTCGAAGAGAGGAGGAAGAAAGAAGAAAAGTGCAAGGGTGGGGAAGAAGAAGAGGAAGAAGAGAGGCGGCGGCAGCAGGGAGAGCGGCTCCAGGAGCTGTTGGAGCAACACCGTCAACAAGAACTACTGAAGCTTCAGAGGAAGCAGCAGCTGTGGAGTCGGCAGCTGGAAGAACTACTGGAATAGCCACCACGAAGCCCGCCCCAGCCTGTACTACCATCATCGCAAAGGCCTAAGACCGGAGAGGAGGGACTGCAGGTCTATGGTCCGCTGACCCCTGCATGGCTCCGTCCAGGAGGGCCAGCCTCCATCCCGGGTGAACCTAGGCAGGAGGACGGCGCCGTGGCTGAACCTAGGCAGGAGGACGGTGCCGTGGGGTCACGCGAGCGACCCTGCGGGGGTTGCCCCTGAGACCTTGGAGGAGTTTTTGACTCCTTCGAGGGTTATGTTGCCCAATCTATGGAAGCGCTCTTGATGTTCGTTGTCGGTGTTTTCCCCCCGGGGGGTCACACCAATGAGTAAAACTTGTATGTGTGCTCCCTTTTCCTGATGGTGATGCAAAAAGACACAAAGGTTTATCCTGGTTTGGGCAAGAGAAGGCCCTACGTCCAGCGAGGGGGGAGAGTTTGTATTATTCTACACCTAAGTGCTTGTAGAGGGGTGAATACAAGCGTGGTATGAATGGAGACAGAGTGGGTTTGCTCTACTACGTATGGCTTGTGTGTTGTGTTGTATCGCATGTCCCGGGCCTCCCCTTTTAATGATCCAAGCAGAGGCCTAGGGTACATGTATAGGAGATAGATTAGAGGTCGATAGAGGTATGGCGCACTGACCTACTCGAGGTTTCCGTACCGGCGTGGCCTCGAGCCGTCCTGTCTGGGTACTTTGGTGATGATTACGCGTGCCCCTGAATCCTGCTGCTGTGCACCGTCCTGGACTGGTTCATATGTCACATGCTTGTACGTCGTGGTAGCAGCTACGTCGGAGTGGTTGAAGTGCGGTCAGTCGACGCTCGACCCTTCCTCAGGAAGGAAATATGCTTACTCGAGGGTCAGATGTCGTATAATGCCTTGCTAGCTAGAGCGCTGACCCTGGGCATCTCAAGGGGGGTCTTGATTAGACATCCCGACCCATTCCCTGTGACCTGCCATGCTCTGGCTTATTTGGTGGGGAAGGCTGCAAAAAGAACGACGGGACGGATGCCTGTTCCATATCACGCTTCCCGTGACTGACGGGTTAGGTGAGAATGCGCCAGGCGCATTAAATGCCCTGGTCCCCGTGCCCGCGTCAGGCGGCGGGCGGCGTCCTTGCGCTTGACGCCTTCTGATTCGCTCGAGCCTGTTTCCGTATTCGACGGTAGCCGGCGCTCGAGCCCTGGTCGATTCGCAGGAAGCTCTTTCCGTGTTCGAGGCTACGGTCGTCGAGGACCGTGCGTATAGCTGGTTAGAGCGCCGAGTTGAAGGCCTTGATTTGCGTACAGATACCCTCGATATGCACATCTGTTTGGGTACCCCCTCACTGGTATCCTCGACAGTAGCCCCCGAGTCTCTATTCGAGTGCTGGCGCTCGAGTGGAGACTCTTTCAGGTGGTCGAGTTTCCGTGGGGGCACGCGAGCGACCCCGCGGGTGTAGCCCCCGAGCCCTTGGAGGAGTTTTTTTGACTCCTTCGAGGGTTATATTGCCTAATTTGCGGAAACATTCTCGATATCCATGGCGGAAGGCCTTGATTGGCCTGATTTGCGCAGCGGTCTCGACGTACTCCTGATAGAGCGAGCATCATCTACCCCGGATTGAGTTCCTAACGGGTAATCCAAGTGAGGACCCGTGCCCTTTAAGAGGGGGTCGGCTGTAGCCCTGAGGTGTCCTCATAAAGCAGGGTCGACGTGGTCGGGGTTACTGGTCTCGTTCGATAGAGTTCAGCGGCTCGATGCCTCCCTTCGGTGGGATTCCTCTGGACCGTCTCAACCCTACCTTGGACATCCCCAGCGAGTTCTTGAGGCGGGCCTCGATCTTCGACCACTCACTGGGCATCACTAACTTTGGCACTCGAGATCTGCTGTCAAACCCATTCGTCGGGTCAGCCCGTGACCTCTCGAGATTTTAGCTGTGATGAACGCGTACCTTGGCTTACGAGGGAAGGAATAGGCAGCGGCGGTTCGCCTTTTTGGCCCGTTGGGCGCCCCTTTTTAGGCAGGAGCCGTTGCTGTACTGAACCGGCATGGAATTCATAGCGTCCCATCTGTGAGAGAGGTGAGGACCGTTAGACGACGCATTTATGGGAGGAGTTACCGTATCTGTCGGATCTGTCCGTTGGTGGGCTGCCGTCTATAAATGCCCTGTGGTCTCGTTGTCGTCGCTCCTTCCGCCTTCTGCATTAGTCTTTGCTTCAACTTCCTTGCCATCTCTCACACGCGCGCACCCTCGAGTAGCAGCGAGTTTGCCTTTCTCTCGCCCAAAAATGCCTGTGAGACTCATCACCGCCGACGACTGGCGCCCGTCGTCGATGATGGAGCGCCGGCTGTTGGAGCTTGAGAGGGAGGGACTCCTACGTCCCCACACGTCGTTGCCGCGGCTGGAGTGGATCACGCCGTCGGCGGACCACCGGGAGCCAAGGCCGCCCAAGGCCTATGTGCTCTCCTTCGCCAAGTTCCATCACCACGGCCTGGGCTCTCCTCCGAGCCGCTTCATGCGGGCGCTCTGCCACCACTACGGGGTGGAGCTCCAGCACTTCTCGCCAAACGCCGTCACTGCCGCGGTGTGTGAGGGCTACCTGGGGATGATGCCCCACTAGGATCTGTGGCTCCATCTGTTCCGGGGCGAACTCTTCAACGCCCCCACCGGAACCACAGGTGTGAGGAAGCCGGTACAGGCCGGATGCCTCAACCTGGTGCTGAAGACTGGCAAAACGGAGAGGCCGCACGAGTACATCCTGGTGGGATTGACGTCGAACCATGCTGGGTGGGACTCCCAGTGGTTCTACTTACGGAATGACGATGACCTCCTCCCTGCCTACACCGGTCGCTTGATCTCGGAGCGCCCGAAGAACTGGACGTACGGCGTCGTCCAAGTCCACCCATCGCGGCTCGAACCCCTCCTCGACGCCTTGAAGAAATTATGCATGGAAGGCCTGACCGCCGCTCTCGTCCTCTCGGCCGTCCATCATCGAAGGGTTCTCCCGTTGATGTCTTGGTCGCTGAGGATGGACGAGATGGGTCTCGGCGTTTCATCCCGGGATCTCGAGGCATGCCGGATGTCCAACGAGGCTCCAGCGGACGATGAGGTCGCGGCCCGGGTCAGGGCGGCTGTCGCTGGTGACTTCCAGCCGGAGCATGTCAATGGCTTCCCTATGAGGCCCGATGCAGGGTCCATTGACCTGGTAAGTCTTTTTTCTACTTATGACTTTGATTCTCGATTTTCTTTGATCTTTCTTAAGACTTGTCCTTGTCTGCGCAGGGATCGATCAACGTTCGATCCTCGAGGCCTCCAGTGAAGGAGGACGAGGTCGATCGTGACAAGCGGCGAGAGTCAACAGAAAAGCAGAAGAACGCATTGGACTTAAAAAAGAAAAATGAGAAGAAGAAGAACCTCGAGCGCCAAGCGCTGGAGATGCGCCGAGCGAAATCCAGGCAGAGGGGGGAGCCTAAGGAAGAGTCCCCTAATGAGGACGATGGCGGTGTTGGTGACGACGACAGCGACGACTCCGAGGGGATGGCGTCCCGTCTTGACAAGATCCTCGAGGATCCACCTCGAGCCGACGCTGACGCCCCGCGGACGGGAGCACCAAAGGAGGGGCCAAGCAGGTCTCTTGAGAGGCAACAGAGGGAGTCTTCCCCTCGCCACTCCCGTGCTGATACCCCTCCCACGCCTGCGCAAAGTCGGTCCGTCCCGCGCCCCCAACCACCCCTGCGCTAAAGGCGGGCGACCGGGCTAAGCCCCAGGCGACGGGGCCGTTGACCCATGGTCGTGCTGCGACCTCCGTCAAGGGGGAACAAGCCACAGGAGTGCTAGCCCTGGCGCTCGCCAGGTGAGAGATGCCGAGCCGAGGCCTACGCCCGTTTGTGAGGGGCCGGGAGCCTTGACGCGGGGCGGTTCGAGGCCTGCCGGTCGAGGTACCGGCAGACAGGCCGTTCTCCCCGTGGGGTAAGGTCTTCGACGCTATGATTCTCATCTTCCTATGTCTTTGCATTCTTTTGTGTAACGGCCTCTCTCATACCTGTTCTTCTATCTTCAGGTTGAAGTGGACGATCGAGCAAGCCTAGCCCTCGATGGCCAAAAGGCTTAAAGTAGGAGCAGCCCCCAAAGATTCAGGTCAGCGGCTTGTTCCCGTCGTTATGGGAGTTATGTTGCTCTTACATCAATCATCGTGATGGCTGACCTTTGCTTTTGTGTGTTTTATAGGCTCCTCCGACCCTCGATCGCCGACTGGTGCCGAGAGCGCCCCGCCCCGTCCCCTGGTGGGTGAGTCCGCCCCACCGTCGCCGAAGCGGGTCGAGGCACCTCACCCCCAAGAGCAGGAGCGAGCCCCCGAGCCTCCCCGATCTGGGGTCGAGGGGGATCCCATCACTATAAGTGATGGGTCCGGCAGCGACCGGTCTTCGAAGGACGCCCGTCCTATGGACGAGGAGGCCCAGACCTCTCCCGTCGCGAAGCGGACGCCCTAGCCTGCCGGGCTTCGCTCCGTCAAGGAGCAAAGGAAGGAGGGAGAGAAGCGCGAGTAGGAGACGCGGCAGCAGCCGCAGGGGGAGCAGCGGCTACAGCAGAAAGAAGGAGAGGAAGGGCAGCCGCCAGCGGGTCCCCAGCTCGAGGAGCTGCTGGAGCAGGACCGTCAACAGGAGCTGCAGGAGCTCCAGGAGCAGTAGCAGCAGAGGGGCCAGCAATTAGAGGAACTGCTCGAGCCTCCCTCTCACAGTTCGCCCCAACCAGTGCCACCAGCGCCGCAAGAGCGTGGAAACAGGGAGGAGGGTCTGCCAGTTTACGGTCCTCCGACCCCGGCGTGGCTCCGTCCAGAGGCGCCCGCCTCGATCCCAGCAGAGTCGGGGCGGGCAGATGGCGTGGTGGCGCTCGCCTGTATGATGCGCACCCCCATTGACCCTCAGTCAGAGATCAAGGGTACGATCTACGACATGGACGAGATTGCTCCGGGATTCCTTCGAGAGCGTTGGTCGTGGGAGGACCGCATTCCTACTGAGGAGGACGAGGCTGGAACGTCAGGCGGCGGTGGTGGCAGCAAGACCGGGACCTGGAAGACGGTGGATGACGACGGGCGGTTCCCCTCCCTCGTTGACCTGTTCCTGTGCTGTAACACCCCAGTGTTATGGTTGTATAAATCACATGCATAACATAAGCATCATCATCTACTCAAGCATATCATGATCATCATTTACCTTGAGTCATACCTTTCTATGCAAAAATGTGATTTAAATTGTTTAAATAGTCTTCCTATGCTTAGGTGTGTGTGAACCATGCTTGTGTTTATGTGCTATGCCTTGTTAAATAGTTTATCTATCCTTAACTCAACCTTCGGAACAATGTTCATGTTGATCACTTCTCCAAAATAATCACTTAAGTCATACTTACACAAATAGGCCCTAGAAACCTCTTTTGCTTAGGCTTTTAAAAAGTGTTTCATAAAATGTTTGCCAAAACTTTCTACAGCAAAGTTGTAGAAAATTTTTTAAGGAACAAAAGTTGTTTTATGGCCATCTCATGAAAATGATCACATCTAGCTCAAAAGTGACCCACAAGGCAGATTTGGGGCTGTTTTCAACACTTAGAAAATTTTTCTAAGTCTTGAATCGCAGCAGTTTGCTCAAGGGTGTGTTGTTCATCTTCCAATTTGTATTCTAACCCAAATTAGACTCTGATCTTGTAAGCAATGTTGGAGTACTCATGTAGCTCTCCAGCATAGAGCAATTAGCCAGCAAAATCATCGAGTAGATTAGGAGTTAATCATCGTGCAAAATCGGGTTTCAGTCGGTGATCGCGTCGCCTGAATCAGAGCCAAGCTCGCCGTCGTGGACGCCCGGAGTGACACCTGTCCGCCAGATGGCGCCCGTACACCGGTGATGGCCCTGCTCGTCATGTCGTCGGCATTGGCATGGACGCCACGGCGCCCCACACTCGCTCAGCGCCCGTCCATTCTCCTCCTTCCTCTCTCTCGCACTCTGTCTGGTGGAAACGCCGTCGCTGTTGGGTATTCTTAACATCATTACCAAAAGTAGACTAAGTTCTAAATCTAGCAACGGTGCCAAAAATGCCAAACCTATCCCTCACACCACTTAAGCCAAGTTGTCATCCCCAGCAT
>Ga0182004_10003885_pt1 | contig 11949 bp, 19 predicted proteins | sample Sormic07211540_1_FD_120479 | JGI IMG/M metagenome (GOLD analysis project Ga0182004, IMG submission 120479) | Endophyte microbial communities from Sorghum bicolor roots, Mead, Nebraska, USA - 072115-40_1 MetaG | ecosystem: Host-associated > Plants > Roots > Unclassified | place: USA: Nebraska... | reverse complement strand
TGTGGTCATCACCATCATCACCATGATCATCACTTGCTCCATCACTTGGCATGTACCAACCTCATTAAGTCTACACACACTTAGTATAGAGGTTAGTACTAGGGTTTCATCAATTATCCAAAAACCAAATTAGGGCTTTCAACATGTCGTTGATGATGTAATTGATGTTGCTAGAGATCATGATTCTGATGTCTTAGCTGGTGCAAATAATTCTCAAGATCATTTGATTCCAGTAAGTTTGTTTCTATTTTATTTTGTTTTCTTTTTATTATTGCATTTGAATTTGTTTATTGTATCTGTTTGTTTTTATATTTTTTCAGGGTCATATTGTTATGCAAACTCTACCTTTTACTAATGATGAATCTCCTCATATAACTCCTAAATTGTCAAAGAAGTTGCCTCCTATTTCACAGCTGAAATCTTCTTCTAAGGCTGGTTCTTCAATTGGTCTTCCTATTAATGTAATTATTTACTTATTATTTTATTTTCTTTTTTAGTTTTATGTTTAATTGATGTTTTCTCTTTTTCTTTGTTTGGTAGGTGTCTTCTCCTAAAGTTACTATTGTTGGTTCAAGATCTCTATCTCAGAAGCTTATGTCGATGGGAAAGAAATCAAAAGCTTTGTATGATTCAAAATTGTAGGGTTCACGTTCTGGTCTCATTACTCCTCGTCTTTCTGATTCGAAGGTTCATGGTTATCCATCTCTGATTGGCAATCAGTTTAGTCGATCTTCTAGTAAATCTAATTTCAAGATTTCAGAATCATCTACTGGTGGTAAGGTTCCTCTTCATGGCCCTAGTGTGGGGGTACAAAACCCTATACCCTTACGGCTAGACTTGGGCCAGGAGACTTGGTCCATCATGAAACAGTTCGGGGTTTGATCCAACTGCTCGGAGTTTCACGCAAGGAAACAAGACGTGGAGATCAAGCAGGATTCTAGTCGGTTAGAATAGGAATTGATATCGCATTATCTATGGCAATTGTAACCGACTAGGATTAGTTTCCACATAGGGGTGCAAAGGGGTAACCTTTAGGTGCACCTCCAAACCTCTTTAGTTCAAATATTTGTACTACTTCTTAATTTTTTTTGGAGAAGTAGTATAAATATTTAAACTAAAGAGGTTTAGAGGTGCACCTAATCATCACTCATTTGCACCCCTATTTCCAGATTTGTAACCCTGCCCTCTGGACTATATAAAGAGAGGCAAGGGACCCCCCTTAGACAACTCAACTCAACACAATTCAATCCACAGCAATACAATCAGACGTAGGACGTAGGTATTACGCCCACACGACGGCCGAACCTGGATAAAAACCTTGTCCGTGTCTTGCGTCACCATCAAGTTCGTAGCTTGCGTCGACTAGCTTTCATCGACAGTGGCGCGCCAGGCAGGGGGTGTGCGTACAGCTTCCCAGACGAACAGGATGGTCATCATCCCAGCTTCCGCTGCCGTGGCCCAAGGTCTCACGTTCACCGTCGGCCAGATCACTTGGACGACTCACGATGGCGGCCTTACGACCACGACCCTAGAAGAAACTCAGATCCAATCTGGAGCAGCAGAGGTGATGGTCCTGATCACGCCGACCACGATCACAATGACTTCGAGGGCCCGACCTCCACTTCCTCGCTACAAGGGAAAACGAGTCGACAACTCGGATCTTCTTGAAGCCATCGATGGCGCCGACCACAAGCTTCTCGAAGCCTCTAACCTGGTGGATTTGATTTCATGCAAGCCTGATCAAGCACCAGCATTGAATTTTTCTGACTCCCATCGACCAACTCGTGTTACCACACACGAACGACTGGGGATGTCCTTGACGATAACATCGACCACCGAGGGACGAACTGTCAAGCTCAAGACAGCCTCGCCAGACGAGAACTTCCCTTATGGTCTGAGAAATGCGGCTGATCAGTTTTCATGGCATACCCACTCCCTATTCGGGAAGATGGGCTTGTCGCCGAGGCAAACCGGGCGAACAGCCCGTCACTTCGTCAATATGTTATCCATCCACACTCTGCCAGAAGATAGGATCGACAGTAGAAATTGTAGCACAGGCTCCATCCCTACCGAGGTTTTACAACCCGAGGACAAAGATTACGATTTAGATCTGCCACCCTACCCCTTGGGTTTTTCTCGCTTCCCAGTCTTTCCACCTCGACAAGGAGATCTGGTTTTCAACATCAGCAATGATGAACCAGTTGTGGATGGCGAAACCGACGAACATAGACAGCAGCGCGAACAGCGCAACGCCGACCGTGCTCGATGACGAGCAGATGAGGAGTGACAACTAATCCCAAACAACCTTGATGATGCTTTCGACATGGTCGGAAATCAGCAAGTCTTCAAGACATCAAGCGCCAATGTGGCCGTCACCATGGCAAACCTTGATCGACTCCCCGACACTCCAGAATATCTGGACGTCCGATCTAACATACGAGCATATCTCATCGCCGCGATGGGACAAACCACTACTCTGCTCAAAAGGGTCCAAGCCGTCTCCTATACGGAGGTTTCCTCTGACCAGACTCATCGCAGCCGAACTTCGCCGTGACTCGGCGGACATCGTCGTAGCCGTTCGCCCATCAACGATCGCAGGAAGGACACCCATCGTGACAACCGTGGTCTGGATGCTGGCAATTACCACGAACAAAGACGTGGACGTGGCCAGGAGGTGAACCAAGATCGGGACCTGCGACAAAGCATCCCTCATAGGGATGCCCGCGAGCGCATCAACAGGCGCATTACTGAAAGAGCAGTACACGAAAACATGCGACGCGTCGAGTATGATGCAGCACATGGCCCCCCGACCTAAGACAGTTTTTCTCACACCTTCGGCAAGTCGTATGGCCCCGCAACTTCAAGCTCGAGAAGCTTAAAAAGTACGATGGCAAGGAGAATCCCGAAAACTGGATCACTCTTTATGAGATCACAGTCCGATCAGCAGCAGGAGACGAGCACGTCATGGCAAACTATTTCTCAATCGTGCTTGACCAAGCTGGCCACCAATGGCTCCTCAGTTTACCCGAGGACTCTTTTGATTCTTGGGAGAAATTGTGCCAGGCATTCATCGATAACTTCATTGCTACCTACGAGCAACCTGGAAACAAATACGACCTTGAGAGGATAAGGGACAGGAAGAATGAGCCCCTGCGCGACTACATCCGACGCTTCTCGGATATGCGCCTCAAGATTCCAAAAATTTCCCACGACGAGGCCATATCGGCTTTCATCAGAGGCCTACGCTTCCACGAAGCATTAAGAAGCAAACTACTACGCAAGAGGCCGACCACAGTCGCCGAGCTTCTCGCCACAGCCAAGAACTACGCCGATGCCGATGACGCAAAGAAGCTCATCCAAGAAGATGTACGAGGAGCCGAGCAGCCTCCCCGATGAGACGACAACCATGGACGCTTCGACATCCAGAATCCCCGCCGCGGTGACAATCGCAACCATGAGAAGGGTGGGACAGGCGCCGCGACAATCGTGACGATTTCAGAGGCAAGCGACCTCGCGACAGCGATCACGAGGTAAACACAGTCAAGCGTCCCAATGGACGGCGGGACTTCCAGGAAGACTACAACAAGACGCTGAAAGGACGGTGCCAACTCCATCCCAAGTCCAACCACATGATGGAAGAATACCATGTCCTCAAAAGCATCTACACACAGCGGGCCGCTCAGGGAGATACCGCCACGAAAAATGGGAAACAAGACAGACGCAGTCAAGAAGACAAAGACGACGACCACGATAGGGACCCACGACATCAATACGTCAACCCGACCGATGTAGTACATTCCATTTTTGGAGGGAAGGTCTCATTCGAGTTGAAACGAGAAAGAAAACTCTTAAATATGGCTTGCCTCAATGTGGACAATGCCGATGGTTCGATCGCCAATCCTAAATTCTCTCCCTGGTCGCACCGAGAGATCTCCTTCAACAGATAGGACCAATGGGCTGCCATCCTAGAGCCAGGATGCTTCCCATTGATCCTGGACCCGTGCATCAACAGCGTCAGGTTCGAGCGCGTGCTCGTCGACGGGGGCAGCTCCATCGACATCCTATTTCGCAACAGCTTGCCTCCTCTCAAGCTAACTCCAGTGTAGTTGAAACCATATGACGCTCAGTTCTAGGGCGTCCTGCCAGGACAAAGCTCAGTACCCCTTGGCCAGATAATGCTGCTCGTCCAGTTCGAAATGCCAGACCACTTCCGCACAGAATTCATAAATTTCATGGTCGCCGACTTCGACGGGACCTACCACGCTATTCTAGGTCGTCCTTCTCTCACCAAGTTCATGGCAGTCCCGCACTATTCATAATTGGTCCTCAAGATGCCAACCAAGAAGGGCGTCCTGACCGTTAGAGGCAACGTCTACACGGCATACACCTGCAAAGAGGAAAGCTTTAAGATCACCGAGGCAATCGACCTCTCGATTCGCATGGGTGAAACTGTGACACAAGCAACACAAATCTCACCCGACCAGCTCAAACTACCCGAGCAGGAGATTCCAAGAAAAAGCACCAAGTCCAAGAAGCACAAGGAAATCCAACTGGTCGACGGCAGCCTAGAGAAGACGGCTCTCATCGGAGCCAATCTGGATGCCAAATAGGAAGACGCGCTCGTCAGGTTTCTAAGGGACAACGTAAGCCTGATCGAGCACTCCTTAAACATCTCGAAGACCGCAAGACCTATCAAGCAGAAGCTATGGCGGTTCGCTCGTGACAAAAAGGAGGCTATTAGGACAGAGATTACACGACTTTTAGCAACCGGGTTTATTAAGGAAGTGTATCACCCCGATTGGCTCGCCAATCCGATCCTTATAAGAAAAAAGAATAATGAATGGAGAATGTGTGTTGATTACACCGATCTCAATAAACACTGTCCTAAAGATCCTTTCGGTCTTCCCCACATAGACAAAGTGGTCGACTCAACGGCCGGATGCGAACTACTCTCTTTTCTCGATTGTTACTGTGGTTACCACCAGATCTCGGTAAAAGAAGATGATCAGACCAAAACCTCCTTCATCACTCCCTTCGGTGCATATTGCTACACCAGCATGTCCTTCGGACTAAAAAATGCCGGAGCCACCTATCAACGCGCTATTCAGCAGTGCCTCCACGACGAGATACGTGACGACCTTGTCGAGGCTTACGTCGACGACGTTGTCGGCAAAACCAGGGACGCTAGCACTCTGTCGACAACCTAGACCGCACATTTAAAGCGCTAAACAAATACAAGTGGAAGCTTAACCCCAAAAATTGCATTTTTGGGGTTCCCTCTGGTATACTGCTCGGCAACATCGTCAGTCGCGACGGCATACGGCCAAACCCTTCAAAAGTCAAGGCGGTGCTCGATATGCGACCACCTACAAACGTAAAAGACGTTCAAAAGCTCACCGGATGCATGGCTACCATCAGCCGGTTTATTTCTTGGCTAGGAGAAAAAGGGCTTCCTTTCTTCAAACTACTAAAATCATCCGAAAAGTTCTCCTGGACAGAAGAAGCTGACGCCGCATTCGCCCAGCTCAAAACTTTTCTCACTTCACCACCTGTTCTCACTGCGCCTCAGCCTAACGAGGGCCTACTCCTCTATATAGCAGCAACCGATCGGGTCGTCTCTACGGTGCTCGTGGTGGAGCGGGATGAACCAGGTCATGTCTACAAAGTCCAGAGACTAGTGTACTTCATAAGCAAAGTCCTAAACAAATCTAAAACTAGGTATCCCCAGATACAAAAATTAATCTATGCCATTCTAATCACCTCAAGAAAGTTGAAGCACTACTTCGATGGTCATCGCGTTTTAGTTACTATAAGTTTCCCGTTGGGAGACATATTGTGCAACAAGGACGCCAATGGCAGAATTGTAAAGTGGGCCATGGAGTTATGCCCATTTTCGTTGGATTTCCAGAGTCGTACAATCGTCAAGTCTCAAGCACTGGTCGACTTCATTGCAGAATGGACAGATCTCAACACACCACCCTCTCTAGATGTCTCTGATCACTAGTCAATGTTCTTCGATGGGTCCCTAAACATCAACGGTGCCGGTGCCGGGATCCTCTTCATTTCACCAAACAAGGACAAACTACGCTACGTCCTTAGGAACCTCTTCCCGGCATCCAACAATGTCGCCGAGTATGAAGCATGCTTGCATGGCATCCGTTTGGCCGTTGAACTGGGAGTTAAGCGCCTTTACGTCTACGGTGACTCTGCCCTGGTCATTAACCAGTTAAATAAGGAGTGGGACTCCACTCATGAGAAAATGGATCTGTACTGCAAAGAAATCCGGAGGTGGGAATTGAATTTTTATGGAATAGAATACATACATGTGGTCCGGGACAAGAATCAAGCAGCCGATGCGCTGTCAAAGATAGGATCATCTTGGGCTTAGATTCCGCAAGGTGTTTTTGTCCAAGACATCGACACACCAAGCGTCGGAATGGACCTGGTCGGCAAGCCACCCAACGAGACACTACTCGTCGAGGACGCAACCCCGACAACCAGCGGCAATGACTGGCACACACCTTTCATTAAGTACCTCTCAGACGGTTTAGAATTTCAAGACAAAATGGAAAACGAACGTCTCATCCGACGATCCAAAAACTATATAATGGTAGATGGCCGACTCATGCGAAAGAACGCAAACACAGAAGTCTTGTTGAAATGCATAACTCAAGACGATGGCATCAAGCTGCTAGACGACATACACACTAGATCCTGTGGCAACCACACCGCCTCCAGAACACTAGTCAGAAAGGCTTTCCGAGTAGGTTTTTACTGGCCAACCACAGTAGGTGACGCTGAGAAGCTGGTCCGGCATTGTGAAGGGTGCCAGTTCTTCACCAAAAGGACCCACGTACCCGCTCACGAGATCCAGACGATACCGTCATCTTGGCCATTCGCCTGCTGGGGTCTCGACATGATTGGGCTATTCAAACTAGCCCCTGGCAATTTCAAATTTATGTTCGTGCTAATCGACAAGTTCTCCAAGTGGATCAAGTACATGCCACAGGTCAAAGCAACTTCAGAGAAGGCTGTAGAATTCCTCAATCAAACTATACATAGATTCGGAGTTTCCAATAGCATAATCATCGACCTGGGCACTTAGTTCACCGGCACTACATTCTGGGATTTTTGTGATGACAGAGACATAGTCGTAAAAAACGTGTCGGTAGCTCATCCTCGAGCCAACGATCAAGTCGAGCGAGCCAATGGGATGATTATTGATGCCCTAAAGAAGAGGCTATACACGGAAAATGACAGGGAGCTGGGGTGGTGGATGAAGGAATTACCAGCAGTAGTCTGGGGCCTCCAAACACAACCTAGTCGGAACACGGGTGTATCCCGCTATTTCATGGTTTACGAGGCTGAGGCGGTGCTTCCCTCTGATGTAGTTTTCGGATCCCCAAGAGTCGAGCATTTTGACCAGTCTTCAGCAGACCATGCCAGGGAACTTGAAATTAATTGCACAGAAGAGAAACGGCTGGCCTCTTGCCTTCGAATAGTAAAGTACCTCGAAGCCATGAGATGATACTACAACAAGAACGTCAAGGATCGCTCCTTCGTGGTCGGTGATCTGGTACTCAAATGGAAAACAAGCCAGGAAGGAATGCATAAGCTATCTATGCCCTAGGAGGGACCTTTTGTGGTCGCCGAAGTTACACGTCCTACCTCTTACAGGCAGGCCTACCCGGATGGAACAAGTCTGCCCAACTCATGGCACATAGACATATTACGGCATTTCTACCCCTAAGTTTCAGTACATCTTACTTGTATCTTTTTTCTGATGAATAATAATAAAGTTTGTCTTTTTGCCGTATATTTCTACATATGCATAATACTTGACAAGCACGACAACATCTTTCCTTGACAAGTCACCCAACGAAATCACTCAAGGGTACCCGACATGATTCAGTGATACATCACTTAGAAAATTTATTTACAGCGCTCAAAACCATGGTTCTTAAATTCAGACTTTATTACAAACTTTATAAACAAAGTTTACAGTAAACACCCCTCTGGGCGGCTTTTAGTCTATCTCTACACACTACTCTAAGAGACTACTGCTCGGGCAGCTCGCCCGCACTGGTTTCTTGTGCCGTCGAAGGGGTCGGGGCCACCGGCGTCTGGCTGGTCGAGACCACAAGCGTCGACCGCCTATCTCCAACAATCGACGACCCCGACAACTCCCTAGCCAACCTGGCTGATCCTGGCTGATCGGGAGGAGTAGACATCCCACAGTGGTTTATGTCGCTGATCACCATCGACGATAGGTCGAGCAGGCCGACGCGAAGGTCATCCGCCTCTCTCAGACCAACCTCCTTTGGGTATCCCCTCTCCAGCCGGGAGAGGTCGACCAGGGGGTAGTGAGCACGCACCATGCTGAGGACATGGGCTCCGGCGAACTCCCCAGCATCCTTCATGAACTGCTGAAGCCAGCCCCACGCTTGTTGCGCCTTCTCGACCGGGGTCACCCTTGGTGCGTGGGGCTAGTCCTCGGGGAGCTCGGGGCTGATCGGATCCAGAACCGGCGCGACACCCTTCTAGATCTTTATGCAATTTGTCTTCTAGGAGTCCCGGTCTTTGACCAGGTCCTCGACATGCTTTTTAGCATTGACCTTGAGCACTATGACAAATTTCAAAGAAAAAACGAAGGAAGACAGTCAACAACATGCTATGACAATAAAAACTTTGTGGACCGAAAAGTCAAAGAAGATCCTACCAATCAGCTCCCTATTCTTAGTCTTGAGCTCCTCGCCGACCTTACGCTCGCCTTCTAGCGCACGAGCACGCTCCTGGTCGAGCTGGTCTCTTTCCTTTTGGAGGCGCTCGATCTCCTCCTCCAGACCTGAAGTGATAATTGGTTGTCATAAAAAGCGGTAACGTAGTTAAATGCAACTACTCAGAAATTTGACTTACTCTTCTTTTCACGGTCCTTATCGGCTAGTCGCCGAGTCAGGTCCAGCACGCGCTCTTTCTGAGCTACCTTCTCCTTCGCCTCCCTCTCGGCTTCTAACCGAAGGCGGTCCACCTCCACAGTCAGGGCCTTGTTCTCGACGACCACGCCCTCAATTTGGTCGAAGCACCTTTTCTGGTACTTCGCCGTTTTCATTGCGTCCTGCAAATTTTAGGCATACAGCACAATGAACAATCCATGGTATATATATACTCCAAGAGATTGTGAGACCACTTACCTTAACCTCACTGACGAGCCACTTAGCAGCGTGCTCTACCCTCTCCGCCTCCTCGACCTCGGCGATCTCCTCGTGCCCGGTCCAGTGGTCCCCACGCTGGCGCCATACGTAAATGTGTTGGCGACCATCGCGGGGACGCCCCGGTCAGAGCTTGAGTGTCCTCAAGCTCTGTGTTACCCCCAACCATGGTAACGGGTATCATAGGACCCTTACCTCGGTCAGAAGTGCCCCCCAGCGTGGGAGCCTCAACTAGGGCTGGAGTCGGAGCCCTGCCCTCTTCAACTGGAATAGGGGATGGGGCCTTGTCTTCCTCCTGTGTCACACTACTCGGGGGAGGAGTCCCCGCGGTCTCATCACCCCTTGTCGGGGTGCTCGCCTCGGTCCTGTCTCGGGCCGGGTCCTTGTCGGCCACCTCCGTCGCAGTGACAATGGCGGGTTGCTCCACGGGCTGCTCTGGGTAGTCTGTCCCGTGATGTTCTGCTCGGCAGCCACCAGCTCAGTTGCCCTTGAGCCTAAAACATTGCCAAGATCAACATCCGAGGCAGTACTACAAAGCAAACCCAATCCAAAATTACTACACTGAAATCAAACTCCACAATTAAAGAATTTTTTTCTTGATAAACTTACAGATTGGAACTTCGGTGCGCCGCAGTGAAGACCCTTCTCCTGGCTCGCCTAGCCGCCAATGCCGCCTCTGTTCCTCTTGGTCGTGCCTGTTCGACGTGCGCGGCAGGAGGATCCTCGGCCACGTGACCTGGGGCGATGTCGGGGTGGCTACAGGGTCTGCGGACCAAGGTTGGGGCCGCCTCCTCCTCCTCATCGTCGTCATCGACGAGTCTAACAAGCCGGCGGTGCTTAGTCGCTCGGCTGTCTGAGGTCGACCGCTGGCCCATCACAGGTCCTGCAGCTGCTCCTATAGGCGCTGCTCCTGCTGGAGATGGCTCCACAGCCATCGACCTCTTCCCAGCCACCCTGTCGTCGGTGGTCGACGCTGGCCGGTTCTCCTCTTCGTCGCTGCTGTTGTATCGGTCACACCGAGCAGCGTTGTCAGCTGGGTTATCCATTCCGGCTGGGTGCTCCATACCGGGCGCCAGCGACACGTATACCATCGCCCGGTCAATGTCTCCGATCTGCAACAAAAGTATGGCAAGCTATTAGCGTAAGAGTGTGATACTTTCAGAACACTGCAGAAAGATCTCAACTACCTTCGGGGCTGGTCGACTCAGCTTGTAGGCGTGCATCCGGTTGTCGCTTCGAACGAAGCTGTTGTCAGCCAGGTGGAACAATTCATTGATCCTCCGCTGGATCTCTGGCTTTTCTAGGTTGTCCCGGTGAATCCTGGTTGAGTCCTGGCCGCATTGGTATTCATATGCCGAGTGTACCCTCGTCTGGTAGGGCATGACTCGTCTGCTCAGGAAGTTCCCGACCACTCCTGGCCTATCCAGTCACGACCAGTCGATCAGAGTCATCAACTCCGACACCTGACCAGTATACTCCAGCCGATCTGTCCAGCTGGTCCTCTTCTCAGGAATGTAACCGACATCGCAGAACGTAGCGCTACCCGGCTCCTCCTTGATGTAGAACCACCTCTTGTACCACTCGGTGAGGAAGGTGTTCCATGGGCAGCTGAGGCACTGGTTCTTCATGCCATCACGAAGATTGAGGTATACTCCACCTGCAATCTTGGAGCCTCCAACCGCTCCCTTCTTCCTCAGACAGAACAGATAACAGAAAAGATTGAAATCTGGCTCAATACCAACAAACGCCTCACAGAGGTGAATAAAGGTTGCCATGAGCAAAATGGAGTTCGAGTGGAGGTTGTAGATCCCGATCTCATAGTAAAGAAGTAAACCATGAAGAAAAGGATGCACTGGAACCCCAAATCCCCTCTTAAAAAAATCCTCAAAAACTACAATCTCACCAGCGCGGGGATCTGGGTAGCTTTCCTCTTCCGGTGCCCTCCAGCCACCGAGCTCCTAGTTGTGCAGAAGCCCCATCTCGACGAGGTTGTTGAGGGACCTCGTGGTGCTCCGAGATTTCTTCCACTCCTTGGCCGTCATCTCGACCCTTTTCTTCGAATCACTCTTCGCCATTTCTTCTGCACAAAAGGTTTTGAACTAGATCTCGGGGGTTTGGTGATGCAAAGGAAGATGAAGGAAGGAGGCAGCAAGGGATGTTGGTTTGCAACTGCTGGGTAAAGAATGAAGATATACCACCAGGCACTTTATAACAGGAAATCCACCCTTTCCACTTCCCGCATTTTGGGGAAGTGAGTGGCTTTTGTGGGGGCAACGGTGTTTCGGTTTTCAAGGATTATCGCAGTAAATTCGGTGGCCTCTTTAAAATGATTATTGGTTTCCTTTCTTGATCCACGCGATGAGCGGCTGTGCAGTTAGCAGGCACCCCTTTTTATGAGACAGACTAACAAGATAGCATGGTGCCTCGTAACATCGCAAATTAATGAGGCGACGAGATGTTTTCAAAAGCCAAGTAATTAATTTATTTGGTTTGATTGAAAATCTAGGGACTGTACCTGTTGACACTTGCTAACACCACTTGAATACTAGGTTGTCATCCCCAGCATGGCACTAGAGTGTACTATGGTATTTATACGCACACAGATAAATCCGCAAGAGCACGGATACCGTTGTAGCTTTTACCCGGTTAAAGGTTTTATCGTATCCACAGGGAAATGGGAGAACTGATCTACGCTCTAACTTAACCTAGATAGATAGGTAGGTGTAAATAGGAAAGATGG
>Ga0182004_10003884_pt1 | contig 11950 bp, 11 predicted proteins | sample Sormic07211540_1_FD_120479 | JGI IMG/M metagenome (GOLD analysis project Ga0182004, IMG submission 120479) | Endophyte microbial communities from Sorghum bicolor roots, Mead, Nebraska, USA - 072115-40_1 MetaG | ecosystem: Host-associated > Plants > Roots > Unclassified | place: USA: Nebraska... | reverse complement strand
GGCTGATCGTCTAGTTAAATATGCATGTTCACTTGAAGATGGTCGTCATGTATGGCTTGGCTCTCCTCCTGTATTTCTGAATGTAAACATTTCAATTGAGTAATATAATCCCTATCTTACACTCAAAAAAAAAAACCATACGCTGGAACAGGCTGCCCTGCTGAGCGCACGCAGAGTCGCGATGGCGAGCGAGAGCGGCATTGGCTAAGGCTGTGTTTAGTACTGAAGGGAAAAATTTTGTGGTACTGTAATACTTTCATTTGTTTGTGGTAAATTATTGTCCAATTATAGACTAATTAGGTTCAAAAGACTAATTAGTTTTTATTTTTGTCTATATTTAATATTTCATGCATACGTCTAAAGATTTCATGTGATGGAAAATCTTTAAATTTTTTTAATTTTGTGTTGGAAGTAAACAAAGGCCTAAGCCAATCCTAGCGACCGAAATTTCCGGGATGGAGAGCGAGCTAGTACGAGCACATCGAACGTTGTTGTGGTTTCATGTAGTTGTGGTAAAATGTTTGGTACTAGCTCGCTCTCCCAAAATTTCGATGGGTAAAGCTAGTGCAAATAACAGCATCACCAAACATTTTAGTACCAGACATTTTAGTACTAGCTTTACCAAACATTTTAGTTACATTTTAACTGCCTCTTGGAGTTGCTCAGCTATATCATGATGTTGTTTCTGAATCGAGTTCAGGTATTCAACGCCGCACGCGAGCAAGTGGAACACGCAGCAGGCCGGTGGAACACACGCCACGCTCCCGCAACTGGGCTTGGGCCCATTCATTACGGATCCATCTTTTGTATCAGGGCCTTGTTTAGTTCCGAAAAGTTTTCGGAACTGTAGCACTTTCGTTTTTATTTGATAAACATTATTCAATTATAAAGTAACTAGGCTTAAAAGATTTATCTCGTGATTTATAGATAAACTGTGCAATTAGTTTTTATTTTCATCTATATTTAATATTCCATGTGGCGTAAGATTCGATGTGATAGGGAATCTTAAAAAGATTTTAGTTTTTGAGGTGAACTAAACAAGTCCCAGGTGGAGCGCTGCTGCGCCTGCTGGGCGGTGCTTCCTGTTCAGTGTTCACCATCCCGGCTGGAGTAGTGGTCATCATAGCGCCGCCCTCCGTGCCGTGCGCCGTTGGTGCCGCTGCACGCCCCGCAGCCGCAGGGGCAGGACTCGCCGTTGTCCTTGTCACGGCCTCCGGTGGCTGCAGCGCGGCCGACCGAGAACCCAACGCGCGTGAACCCGAAGTCAGTCACAGGTCGCCATGCACGCGCGTAACAACCACGGCCCACGCGAGCGTCGCCTTGGCGCGTTCTCGTGAAGCCTCTCATGTAGGTTCGTCGTTCATAGTAGCATAATACTACTCTCGAACACCAACGTGACTAAGAGAACCCAGCGATGCATACATCCCGTTAGATGAAGGTGATTTTTGATTTAGTGGAGGCTTTTGCACACATGATCCGGCTTTGGATTACAAAGACACGAACCTTGCAATCACGTCACCATGTCTCATCTAGTCATCAACCATATGTTGTCCAATTAATCTCACCACAAAGGCTAATCATTGCCTATGATTCAAGAACACAAAAAGCAACTTGCAACTCCCACAATGGGGTGGGCGCGTACCCTTTATCCTACTGTTCGTTTTGTTCCGTGATTCGTACAGGTCTAAAAAACAATTATACTTAGATTTTAAAACACTAGGACACAAATTTTGGAGCACTCCAGCATGAATCTTAATGCGAAATAGATGATAGGAGATAAGGGGAGGGCGCCCACCCGTTGTGGTTTGTATTTACTGCACAAACAAGGCAAGATAGATGTAACTCAGTTTGCAGATGATTGATTAAATTCAAAAGTTGAGGTTCCACAAACTGATATATAGTGAAACTATTCGGAGACAAACTAATCTAAGAAAAACTCAAACCCTAACTTGGACGACGGGTACAAAATATACAGTATTAGGGGCAGCCAAGTACCTTTGGTTGTCTATCGCCGTGTCGGGCCAACCCTCCAAATAGGGTACCATTAGCAGGAGAGAGAAAGGATGAAAAGAGGTAGAGAGAGAGAGAGAGAGCATAGGTCTGAAGGGGAGAAGAATCATGATGAGAGAGGGAGCATACCATAGGCATCATTTAAGGTGACATGCATGCGGATAGGTTTTGCCTATCGTCCACTGGAAGCACAAGCAAGTGATACAGAGCGAGGGGTGGGGGGGGGCTCAAGTGGTTGAGCCGCTTAGCAGCATGTATGGGTGGTGAAAATGATTTTGATACAAACTAGTGGTGAAAATGATTTTCACCGCTCAAAACCTCCCTAAATGTCATTGTCAGTTTTTCATACAAATAGGTGGTGAAAATCTCTCACTTTAATATGAACTGGCAATCAAAATACTATTGGCAAAACCCATTTTCCTAACAATGATGTTTTATTTAATATGATACATATTCTACCATTAGTAATTGTAATATAGTAAAGTTGAACAAAAAGCTGTCGAATTGGCCTATTTCTTGGGTGTACCAATTGAAGTATTTTGAGTACCAATTGCAAATTTTTGTAATTGTAAGGGGATTTTCGAGTGTTTATCTAAAGGAAGAAACACATGAGGATAAGAGAAAATTGCTTCGAATTTGTTTTGTCCAAGTGAGATATATGACATACTATTCTTTCATTTTTATATGAAAGGTCTTTTTTATTTCTCTATTCCACTCCATTTAGATCTAAGAAAGAACTCAATACAATGAAATTCCACATCGCGTGCCTTCGTGGAGGCATCACTACGATTTGGGCAGCTCTTGAGGGGACATATGAGGCCTAAGCCTAAGTGGTAGCGTGAGCGACGACTGCAGCCACACGTGCTAAGCAGGACACCAGCCAGAGGCGCGAGATGTGGCTACCGCGGCGGCGAGTGATGCCTCACGGGCAGCCCGAGCCCGCTAGAGAGTCGACGCCATTGTTGCCATGGTTGACGACCGGCGAGAGATAGGGCAAGAGCGAGTATGTTCTCTGTTGGGGTAAAGTTTTTCCTATCAACATATGCTCCCACTCTCTCATCTATTGGATTCGTATTGAGAAATGTACAAACACACATCTTAATGCGAAACTACATTGAGATATGTGTTTGCACACTTCTCAATGCGAATCCAATAGGTGAGAGAGTGAGAGCATATGCCCTTAATGGTAGAAAAACCGTGTTCTGAGTTTGTTCTCTGTTGGTGTATGTTCCTCCCTGGGTTGCCGCAAATCTCTCTGTCGTCCATACCCGAGCCCCTACCCTGCCCACCCGGCCAAAACGCCTAGCCTACGCCTCGCACCATCATCGGCAGTGGCCCATCGAAGCCAAACACACTCTCTCGAGCGATGGCGACGCCAAGTCGAGTCACCGCTGCCTCTCCTGCTCTCTCTCTCTCTCTCTCTCACGCGCGCGCTTGACCAGTTGACCGTGTCGCCCCTAGTCTGCCCCATCGAGGAAGGATCTAAACCACACGCCACCTTCTATATGATGATCAGGAGGCTTGCCATGTTGGAGTTTTAGGTCTTTAACATTTGGGACTGCACCAATTTTATTATTATAATACTGATATATATTGAGACATAAAAATCCGATCACTGAAAATTCTTCTGTTTCTAAGCACGTGTGATTACTTAAGGTTGTGTATGTATGGAACTTCTTTGATGGTGATTGTAGTGCAACATCAGTTCCTACATCATATGTAGGTTTTGCATCTCCATGATAGCAGGTTCATGTTTTTTCCACATCTGTTTTCGGTATATAAAGAAATTGAGCATATGTGAAAGGATAACAGGCAAATACGCATGTGGCTATACATATACGAGGAATTGAGGAGCAGTCCTTTTTGTTTTAGGAATTAATTCTGCAATGAACTAACTCTCTTGGCTAAATCATAGGATTGCCTGGATTGGTCAGGTCAGCTAATAATAGGGCCAATGGTAAGGGCGCAAGGCCCTCCTATTTCATTATAAATATCACGCTTTGAAAATATACCATTATTATTCGTTGTATTAGAAAGGTGCCATTACAATTTCACAAGTCTTTGAAATATACCATTACTTACCCCTTGATTCATTTGTCTGAAACTTTAGACTAAATTGCCCTCTTCACGAGCTAGACACCGCCTAAGCATGGCCAGAGGCATGCATCGCCGCAGCTTGTTCATGTGCACCAGCCTCACAGAACCTTGCTCGCCAACCCACCACTGCGCCCGTGCCGGCACACCAGCCCCATGCCTCTCAGGGCTCACCAATTCACCACGTATCTGCGGCATGCTGGCACATCCGCCTGCCCTTAGACGACATGCTCCAACTTATCGTACAACACAGAGCCTCTAGAGAAAGAAGCAGCCATATCCATGGCTGTGCTGGTCGCAGGGCAGAAGCACGAGCTTGTGGGCACATCATGGTGCGCTTTCGGCTTCATCGAGCACTCTCCTATGGCCACGTCATGGAAGACGTCGGCGAGCCGGTCCTTGGCCACCACCAAAGGGAGCTGGAACGAGTGGAGCAAGGAGTCCTAAGCATGTTTAGGCAGGCCAAGCTTCCATAAATTTGCAGCGACTATGACGACATTGATAGGTACTGTGTTTGGGCTAGGCTCAGGTACCCATACAACTATAGTGTGGTCAGTTTGTAGAAAATGGAAGAGGGAGAAGAGGGCAGTTTGGTCCAAAAGTTTAGATACATGAATTGAAAGGGTATGTATTGGTATATTTCAGAGATTTACGAAATTGTAATGACATACTTCCAATATCATGAATAGTAATGGTATTTCTCCTAACTAGTAGAATTGTAATGACACCATTCCAATTAATAGGGCTAATGTGAACCTCAGAGATATGATAGCTGCCAGATCTGGTGGGCGCAGCCAATGTGTATTCAGGACTGTCGCAAGGTTTGCCAACGATTTGGCGTGTAATGTTGCCAAAGCAAAAGAGTTCGCTTCAGCAGTGCCATCAGTTCCAGTGAAAGTTAATTTGTACCTATCAGTTTTTAGAGTTATATATAGGGCCAAGCCCCTGCCTTAATCTAGACAACCAAGTTGACAGCATCCAGGTGGAACACACCCACCTATCATATCCAACACACAAATTCGGCAGATAAGTTTACTGATTTGTCATGAGAGAAAAACATTATTGAATGGATGGTAGATTTGACAGATAAGTTCAAGCGAACAGGGCCTAAGAACCACCCAGAGAACCCAGCACAAAACAAACTCCAACTCCCTCACATATCCCAGGAAACACCAAGCGCAGCTAAATTCAGCCATTTCCCAGATTCAACCGCCTCCTCAACAGACGAACTCCTGGAGAGCAACTCTTCTGCTTCAGCCTGCAAAGTCTTGTCCTTCCAATTCATAGCATTCAAGAATAGAAATCTTCTCCATTCAGCAGCATGTCAACCTTGCTGGGCTGACTGCTATCCTTCTTCAAGGCAGCAAGCTTGGAGCTGAAATCCTGGCAGGCAGAGCACCGACCACCCTTGGATCGTGATCAGAATCTTCAGAATTACAGACTTTGCATCTTTCCAAGTGTTCCCCTGAAAACATAAACCATTCCTTAATTTCCAAAGCCCCCACAGGGCTGCAGCAGAGAAAATATTAGCTACCACAAACTTTTTATCACTATAAGCCACATCTGTCCAACAGCTAAGAAATTTACACCACAAGCCCTATTAAAAAACAGCTAAGATTGCTTCCCAGAGCTGTTTTGCAACTACACATTCAAAAACAGATGATTGATTGATTCAGCCTCTGAACAAAAAAGACGCGAAGGATCATCTACTTTTCTTCTCTCTGGTTAAAAGCTTATTTTTGGAAAGCAGCCATAAAAAGAAATGAACTCTTGGGGAACTTCTATTTTCCAAAGGGCTGGTATATAGATTGGAATAATGCCTCTAAATTTGTACCTACAGTTAGCTAAGTATGAAGAGCAATTGCTTTAAGTAAGGTGTAAGGTATGTGTTAAGTCAATGAACATAAATTCGTAATTCTGATGAGCCAAGCATCTTACTTGAATCGGGTCAGCCTGTTCGCTTGAGCTTATCTGTCAAACCTACCAGCCATTTAGCAATGTTTTTCTGTCATAACAAATCAGCGAACCGTATTTTCAACCATGGCTTTTCAGCCAAGCGAACATGCAAGTCTTTGCAACAATATACATGTGTCTGGGATGCATCATGCATGAGTGACTGCACTTGATGCAGGCTGGGGTACCACCAAACATTATCCTCTCGTAAACGAGCTATTGTGATAGTGCATTGGTATCCAGTGTTAGAAATTATTAAGGAGTTTAGCCACAAGATCTCTAGTGGATTACTCCTATATTACTAACCGTAGCTGCCATTGGTAGTTGATCTTGTTGGGTTCAGCAGAGGTCGCTTAGGCTTGATGTGACGCCGGCCTCAGGAAGATCCAGTGCCTGTCTTAGGATCAGAGTTAGTGGGAAAATTAACTTCTGAGCTCCCACTTAGTGTTGGCAAGGCAGGCCTACATACATGAGTAATGAATATGCAGCTGTTTTCAATACCGCAACTTCCAAAAACTCATTGCCAATAAAATTATAATGCTTGTGAAGCACAGACATAAGGGCACAATCAGGTTCCCCAGCACTATTATGTTAAAGGATCGGCATGAGTCATATTTGGTAGCTATGCCATTTTCTCAACGATTCTGGCAATAGAACCAGGAGATCATTCTCCATAATGCTCCCTTTCTTAATATGAAACTTATGCACTTAGCATATTAATTGATCCACCTAACTAAAAGCTAGTTGACTAATTTTTAGCCCATAAGGACCCAAACAGGTGAGTTAATGAGTGAACTAACCTTTAGCTAAGCCTCTAACTAGTTGTTAGTCTACTAGTTGGCAAAACCCAGCTAATTGGGTCTAATAGGGGCAACCAAATCTCGAAAAGGTAAAAAATACCCTCCCGCGTGGGGAAAGCAATAGGTAGGCAACAAAGGTATTTGCGTGGAAATAGTATTACCCATTAGTCCTAGGATGCAAACAACACAGGACTAATTTTTAGCCAACTAACAACTAGTTCTAGTCCTAATCCGAACTAACAGATAGCTCTAATCCATCCAAACAGAGCCTAATTAAGTTATGTTGATTTTCTATACCAGCCTTTATGAAGTGCTTCAGATCGTCCGGGTATAGGAGAGATTTAGAGATATACCCATAACTAGAGTCAAAAGTTATTAAGGTAGCAGAAGAACTAGAAGTCTACCAATGTCACAAAAAAGAACTAGGAGTACATGTAGTATCGAGGCTTATGATTTCTAAAAGTTTCAAGCTCTTTGAGGCTCCTCTCTCAACTATTTGACATAATTTTCCTTGATACAAGATAGGAATAAGAGAGGTCTAAATTTAATACAAGAAGACACTCCATTTCCCCCCTTCAAAATGTCTTATATAATCAATAATGCCATATTTTCGATCACAGTCTCATTAGTTACACTTCTCTTATATTTATTGTTAGAATAACACATAATCATCATAGAAGAATCCTTCATAGGCAGTATGTAAATACCTATTCCCCAAACATACAAACATATAATAAACTAATAAAGAAACTCAATTAACGTTCCTTTGTGCAGGGACATAAATTACATTATTTGACAAAACATAGCAATGGGAGAGTGTAGCGGCCTCATTTTCAAACTTAAGAATTCAGCACTCTAATCCTGTGCTCCCCCATTGCTAACCTCTAGATAGCAAGGATACCCTTTAACAAATTACTCCATAGCACCTGAATTAATCATCCAAGTATCAACATAAAACAATTAAAATTACATCATACTCATAATTACCCTTTTTATCGAGCCAATCCTTAAAGTCATCATTGTCCTTCTGCACATGCACATCTTCTCAGGAACAGCCCAGTACCTGCAAAAAGCACACAAATGTAGACCAACAAGTTGTTTCAAAGTTCATGCAACGACGCCCAACTGAGGCACAAAAATCTTGCGCACTTCTGACGTCCTCCATTGGTGCAAGAATGCTTTGAGTACAGTGTAAACCTGTGGCAGTGTAGACCACGATCCTTTGCAATCACAGTAAACGTCTTTATTTCTGAGAGGGACCTGCAGTACTATTCCAGCTCCAAAACTACAATTCATTGTCTTCTATGTAGCAAGGAAGCTTGAGAAGTGAAAAGCCTACATAAAAGGGGGCCAATTCAAAAGAATGTCCTATTTTATCATAAAAGTGTTTACAGGAAAGATTGCACAAATATTAAAAGGCTGATCTGCACTCAGTGTCATGCTAATAGCCTTGCCTTATGGAGATAGATTGATGATCGAGGTATTTTTCAAGTAATACAGCTTTCCACCAACCAGGACTACAGCTCATGCCTTCAAAATCCTATGACTATTATATTCTACCTGAATCTGAGTTTTCAAGCTACCTCCCTATATCACCACAATTGAAGGCAGCATATTATGAATAGTGAACATTGAGCTTTGTAGGCTTGCAAGATTTGACCAAACCTTCACTACTGAAAGATCTATTATGCCAGCATGTCCAAAGAGCTCATTTAGAATCTAAGGTAGTTGCAGGATCGTCAACAGTGGAATGTTCGTTGCTGATTTTCTCAGAAGCAACTCCCTCACGGTTCTTGAATAAAGCAACATGCTTCTTGTAATCTTCAAGCTCCTTCTCTAGCTTCTCAATAAACTGGCTGGTATGCTCAAGGGATTGTAGATATCTATATTTCTCTAAGGCCTATGGTGGACCAAAAAAAAATCATCATTACATAAAGGCCTAAATAAAACTGAGTAAATCAGACTGATGTTGATGTATATATATAAAAGAAACATCAGGTATATTTGGACATCAAGCTGCAGAGTTTACTGTAGCACAAAAACTAGCTTTAGTTACCTTCTGCTTTGAAAGAGTATCTGGAGGTGACATCACCTGTGGTTGCACATAGTTCTTCCCCCGATAAAACATAATTGTATTATTGGGTTTAATATCAATGATTGTGCCTTTGCTGAGCCTTGTTAATTCCTCAGCATACTCGTAAACTTGTCCAGGTCGACAAGGCTTGCAAACCACCTTCACAGTCTCATGATTCTTCCAATGGAGGTGCATGTTGAGAACCACACCACCAAAAACCCCTCTCCTCCCAACAGGAACATAATTCTTCTTCTTCTCCCCAGTTCGCTTGAGATAAAACTTCTCCTCCTCAGTAAGAATCTCAGGGTCATGAACTGGCTCCGGTGTCCTCGGGACATCATACTTCCTCAGCTTCTCAATCAACCATTCCTCCTTCCTCTTAGCCTAAATATCCACGAAACAACTTGTCAATACAACTATTAATCCTAGTAAATCAACAAATCCATTGGCAAGCTAGCACAAACAATGCACCGTAATTTAGTTGAAATCCAGACCTTTTCAAGCTTGTATCTGATCCTAACTTCGGGGTTGGGGGACTTCATCTTCTTCTTGGCCTTGAGGCGGTACCACTTAAGCTGGTTGACCTTGGCCTTCCTGGACATCTTCTTCTTTGGAGGCGACTGCTGCCTCCCCTTCTGTTTGGCGACGCCCGTGTCGCCGACCCCGAACCTCGCAAACTTGCCGTCCGTATCGAGTGTGATCCCCGTGCTCCCGCACCTCACGGGCTGCTGAAACCACGGCCTCCACCTCCGCCTGTGTTCCTCTGGCCCAAACCATCCCCACAAACACTCGAACGACGCTGCAGGAGATGAGGAAGAGGAGCCGCACATTCGATGCCATGAATCACTGAAAAATAAAACAGCCGATTCGGCGGAGATTAGACCAAGCATGAAAACGGCGGTTGAGCTGGCGGGGCGAGGGGACTAACCGAATGGAGACCAGAGACGTGGCAGAGCGGACAGGTCGCCGCCGTAGGATCCATGGCACGAGGGCCGCCATGGCGCCGACGGGCACTAGAGAGGCCACCCAACGGCCAAGGAGGATGGGCCCCGCTGGCCGCCTGGGGCCTCGGCAGTGGCGGTGGCGGCCTGGCCAGCTGTCAGCCTGGGGCTTCAGTCGCCCCCCGCTGCAGCCTGCAGCCGGCGCTCCGGCCTTCGCTGCTCAGGCTGCAGCCGGGTCTCCGGCCTCCGGCGACTCGGACAGTCGGCCTATCGAAGGCAGTGGGCGGCGCCGGCGCTTCGTGACTTCGGGCGGACCGCGCGGACGGGAGCTGTATCGGAGGCCCTAGTCTTCGTAATGGGCTTCACTTATGGCCTTATGGGCCTAAAAACTATATGAGCTATAGAGTGTTAGTGGGCCAACTAGTAGGACGTCAGGCCAGGTTCGCCTTTCAGAGAAGGCGAGGAGCAGAGGCAGAGAAAGGCACTGCACAGGCCGCAGGGGACGCCGGCAGGCCGGCAGACAAGGGGACGGCCAGACGCGCGGGGCAGATCGGCACCGGCGCTCAGAAGGCGAACCTGGCGGCGGCGGCGGCATCGGCTTCTTGGCAGGGGTAGCGTGGTCCATGTTGCCGGCGATTCGGCGTGGACGTCGACCACTGAGCGCGTGAGCGCAGCTGCGCAGGCGAGCCGCCGCCACGTGATGACTGACGACAGGAAGCAGGGAATGGAGAAAATACATAGGGTAAACAATATATCTAGAAAAATCAAAAGTCTTATAATTTTAGAATGGAGAAAATATTTTTTATGTTTTATAAGTAGTACTTTTTTAATACAATATTGATCAAACTTCAAATCATTTGGCTCGTCAGAAACTCAAAAAACCATTTTGTTATGATAGATATAATAGTTTTTAGTGTGTATACGGATAGTATATAACTATTTACCATTTGAAATGGTGAACGTGATTGGTTCGCGGCTTTCTGGAGGCAGCGCCGCTGTTAGTGTGAGGCAGCAATCTTTTACCTTATTTGTTTGAGATTATTTATCTAATTTACCAATTATTTAGTAGTGTTTTTTTATTATAACAAATTAGTAAATAATATTTTTAACTATACCTTATGTGCAAAACGAACGTGCTAATTCTCCACCAGACGCCAACGTCTGACAAGCTTCCAAGCTGCCCCGAGTTGGTCCGATGGCGACGTGTACGGTAATGGGACGCTGAACCGCGCGATTGAGCCTCAGCCGTCGGTTTTCCCGACCAATGAGAGGTGAGAGCCTATGTCATCACACCTAGGGCCCGCCCTGGCTGACCGATGCGAGGTTGGTTTTACATTCGCTTTTAGCGATAGTAAAGTTGGTGAAAATTTTTGGCTTTGGCTTCTATAGCATCTTCGTTTATATTGGTAATTATTGTGCAATCATAGATTAATTAGGTTTAAAAGAATTCGTTTCGTAAATTACAGATAAACTATATAATTAGTTACTTTCTTATCTATATTTAGTGATATATATATATATATATATGTCTAAAGATTTATGTGACACGAATTTTAATAATTTTTAGAACTAAACAAGGCCGTAGTATGTAGTACGTAGTACCTGCTGAAACTGATAGCCTACCGCGCCTATCTGTTACGTCTCCGTGATCGGCTATCAAAGAGACAAAGACAACCAATACCCCCTTTTCTTTTTTAAAAAAAAACGCAGCCGATATCCTACGATTTAATCCTCCGTATGTACTATCGTGGTACTCCTCCATAGTTTATGGTAACTAATTTGAGTTCATGTTAATCAAACTAGTTTGAGTTTTTGACCAGATTATTAATAATTAATATTATTACTTTTACATATAATAAAGTTTTCTATAAAAAATATAATTTATAATAAATTCAATAGTACTTATTTTGTATCATAAATGCTAGTAATTTTATATAATTTTAGTTAAAATTTAAACTATTTAATTTCTTAGAAAACGAGTTTTTTTTTATGTCCGGAGGGAATGGTAAACACCAAAAACTCTCGAGCGAAGGCAACGAGGGTTTTCATGGCCGCACACCTCGTTGTGCAGAGGAGCT
>Ga0182004_10003883_pt1 | contig 11951 bp, 9 predicted proteins | sample Sormic07211540_1_FD_120479 | JGI IMG/M metagenome (GOLD analysis project Ga0182004, IMG submission 120479) | Endophyte microbial communities from Sorghum bicolor roots, Mead, Nebraska, USA - 072115-40_1 MetaG | ecosystem: Host-associated > Plants > Roots > Unclassified | place: USA: Nebraska... | reverse complement strand
CCGTCGCCACCACCATCACCGCAGCCATCAGACGGTGATGACTCTATGGCATCCAGTGGGAGTAAATCCGATTCTAAGGACTTGGACTATGACCCGAACGGCTCTGATGCATCTGATGAGTGATGCATGAACGTATCTTTTCTCCGAACCAGAGTGTGTCTAAACCAGTGTATCCGCTAGCCTATCAAATTGTTTCTGCGATGTTACCCGAATGAGGCTGCTTAATTTTGTGGTATTTGCATCTTGTGCAGAATCTAATGTGGATATTTTAGTTAGGTTATGACCCATTTTGGATGGCTGGGATGGCTGTAGTTCTCTATTCGATTGCTTACTCCCTCAATGTGCAAATGATTTTTTAGTATAAACTGTTAACAATATTTTGGATGGCTGTAGTTCTCTCTTCTCAGCCTACAGTTAAGCTACTCCATCTTATCAAAGGTGGGAGAAAGATATTCTTCCATCACTCCATATACTAATTGGTTAGAGTTTGTTTCTTGGTTTAAGACCCTTCTGTTTATGCGATGAATAGTAATACATATATCCTTTCATGATCTCTTATGTGGCTACAAATGCCATTGGAAATTCAATGACTTCTCCTTTGCTCATCTCCTGGAAGTAGAGTTCAAGGTTTTGATAGGAACTAGTATAATGCCCGTGCTAACGCTACGGACTTTATGAAAAAAAATCAACAAGATATTAAATAAAAAAAACATATACAACGGAGTATATAAACACATTGATCAAAAGGTCAAGGATCGATGGCACTATTGATGAAACTTGAAATTTATATATACACATTAATCCAAAATTTATATATACACATTATAATCATATGAACAGCTCTATGCTTTCTCCGATTCCGAATCTGATAGTGAAGATGTCTACCACTGTTGATGAAACTTGATGACAACCTTGAAGTGAAGACTACCTCAAGTTGCTCAACAGGAGAACAGCCTCCACTTTCAGTATAAGTACAAAACAATGGACTCATTTGGATGCAGCCTAACAGCGGCTGGCTATGGCTAAATCTATCAGGTAAATATAACTTGACTTTAAATCAGTCAATAATTTTATATGCCCATAGTGCCTGCACAGAATTTCAAAAGCCACAATATTTCTTTACTGAAAACAGCATGGGTGCAATACCTTAGCAAATACTCTGCGGGATTTTCCACGCATATGAGGATATGCAAATTAAGATATGTAACATGTTTGTCTTTTAACTATTTTTTGTAGCAACAGTTAGATAACTTTAAGATATTCAGTTTCACACCTTGTTTAGCAATTTGGAACCAGATGGCAATATATTTGGAGGTGCCTGCACATTTAAATAACACCGCATTGGCACTGCTAACTGTGTTTAATACAGCTGCTTGCATTTGTTGTCCATGGGGGACAGGCTTAGTCTATGCCTCTTCTGCACAACAATGAAGGTGACTTGTGGCTTCTCATTATGATACAGTGCATTCGAAGCCTGGAGAAGAAAAAAATAGTTGTTTTACCAAATGGTCTAATCAAATATGATATTGGCAAGCACTATTTGCTCTGAAATCACTTTACCTTTTCTATCGCTAGGATTTCTTTCTCCAGAACTTGTTTGAACCGACCCTCACCTAGTAACGAAATACATAGCAGAAGGACATAGAGAGAAAAGCAGTCAACTGTTAATTTTCTTGGGATGATGATCAAATAGTGCATCACAGAGGAAAGAAGATGTTTGAACCTGTAGAATATCAGCTGCTGGAGCTTCTTCTTGGACTCTTTTTCAAATGCATGAAGGAGCTTCCTTCAAAAGTTTCACAAATTAAAATATGCAACCCAATATGGTGGCATGCATCTTCAAATAGTTACATAGATTGAAGGTCTTACTTGACAATGTCTTCAAGGCCACTGATCTCCTCAGACCTTGTGCACGAACAACACTATTATACTTAGACACGTCATGCCAGTCTTGGGATGCAACGACCTAAACAGAAGTACAGAACCTCAGGCAGCATCTGTTAGTTTAATGAGATGAAATGGAAAAGGCACTGTGTCCATTTACTAAACAAAAGGAAACCTTACAGAAGCAATCGAAGGGGCAGCAGAACCATCTTTTTTTAGTAGACACCTAACCAATTATGAGGGCAGCTCAAGCTGCTAAGATGGGTTTCAGATGGAAGATAGGTAATGGTAAAAGAGTGAGGCTTTGGGAGGATAATTGGTTAGGTGTCTCCTATCGCTTAGCCAAAATTTACCAAGGAAAATTTACCCCAACTTGAAACCTAAAATATCTGACACAATATTCCAACATCTTTTAGCAACTACACAATCAAAGAAAACATGATGAATGGTTTCTCTCTCTAAACAAAAGAGGCAATTCTCATCCTCAACTTTCCTCCTTTTTGCTAGATTATCCTTAGTTAGAGACCTATTATTAATGACCAACCATAAGAAGAGATGAACTCGGGGAGGTACTTTGATACTCCACACAGCAGAAACATGTATCGACTTAATCCCCCTAAAGTTGATGATCTTAGAAATAGATTGGGAGGAATAAATGCCAGAAGAATTAAAATTCCAAATCATCCCATCCTCCTCATCAGACAACTGTATAGTTGATACCAACTCTAAAACTTCCAGCCAAGACTGGTAAAATTCATGAGAAACATTTCTTCTAAAAGTGCATTTTAGATTAGTACCATCCCACAGATCAGCTACTGTTTTCTCCTTTTCGTTAACAATCCTATATAAAGGCCAAAACTGGATTGCCAAGCTAAAAGAACCTAACCAATTATCCTCCCAAAGCCTCACTCTTTTACCATTACCTATCTTCCATCTGAAACCCATCTTAGCAGCTTGAGCTGCCCTCATAAAATCCTTGAAAAAACTAGAGGCTCCTACTGTATTTGCCTGAAAAATATTGGGATTTGCAGTATCATATTTAAAGTCTATAAGTTCTTTCCAAAGCTTATCTTTATCTACTTGATATCTTTTTAGCCAAGAAGCTAATAAACTAATGTTAAGGTCTCTCAAATTAGGTAAGCCTAGGCCTCCAAACTCTTTTTTCAGTGAGACAAGCTCCCAATTTGCTAAATGATATTTGTGACTCTCTACTGAATCATTCCAGAGATAATTACTCATATGGGTGTTGATGATCTTGATAGCCCACTTAGGGAACTTAATAAAAGACAGAAGATAAACTGAAATGCTAGCCAAACAACTTTTAATTAACATAGCCCTAGCTGCTAAAGAGAGTAGCCTTCCCCTCCACCCTGCTACTTTAATCAAAATTTTATCTACTAAAGGCTGAAATGTCCTCCCTATTTAACTTGTCATAGTGAAGAGGCACCCCTAGGTAATTAATTGGAAAAGAACCCAAGGGATAGGAAAAAATATGGGCTAGTCTATGGGCTTCGTTATGTTCTAGATTAAGGGGTACTAATTCACTCTTATGAAAATTTATGCCCATCCCCGAGATTTGCTCATACCACATCAAAACACATTTAAGGTTTAATAAAGCTGATTCCTCTGCTTTAGAAAACAGAATCGTGTCATCTGCATACTGCAGAGCCACAATGCATCCTGGCTTGAAGTCCTCTAAAAGGCCCTTCACTAAACCTTTATTGGTTGCTTTAGCTAACATCTTAGAAAGATCATCCCCAATTAGGTTAAAAGGAAAGGGGGACAAGGGGTCTCCCTGTCTTAGCCCTTTTCCTGTCTTGAAGTAAGAACTGTCCTCACCATTCAGCATAATTCCTACTGACCCTCCCACGACTAATTGTTTTATCCAATTAATTATTGTTGGATCAAAATTTCTAGACTGAAGCATATCAAACAGAAAGGTCCAACTTACTCTATCATAAGCTTTTTTGTAATCCAACTTAAGAACAATTCCTTGTTCTCTAGAATTATTAATACTATGCACAATCTGAGATTTACCTTGGCATTGATCTTATCTAACTATTTTCCGTGAAGACATTTGACCTTCGACAACACTGTGACACGAGACCAATATCTGTCTCACAGATCCTTTTAATATTTCCTGTGACACGAGACCAATGGAAGTGAAGAAATTATGTCTCCAATCATAGACACTTACCATATAAACTGCCATTTTTATCTGGTAGTATAACAAGCAGTAAATCACTTTTCTGATCTTTTAGCTTGTTCTTCGCTTCCTGATTGCATTTACGAATACCATCTTCATCTTGATTTGGATGCGCAGTGAATATTGGGAGCTTCAAATTGGCAAATTCCTGAAATCAAAGTGAGAAAAGGGTAGGCAAGACAGGTTGGACCTAGAGACAGTAAAAAAAGGATGATGAAAAATCATATTACCACTCTAGTAATATGAGACATTTCAGGCAGCTTAAAGCAAAACTCCTTAATATCTTTCTTGGATAAATCTTCACAAAAGTTAAGACATGCCCAGTTGCTGATCTTGACACCATTTATTACTTTCTGCAAAGAAAATATTCAAGCAATGGTTATAGATTAAGAACAAATATATGTACAACTGGAAAATTAAAGAAACTCTTTTCTTGATTCATTACTTCACTGAAGAACGTGATACCAAGTAAATGATAGATGGAAAGGTTCTCAAAATGGATCTTCATTCACTAGTAAAAAAAAGCTCTACGCTGGCGGTGGAGCATAATTTTTACAGGCGGTTTCAATTAAATAAAGCCTGTGAAAAGAAATCGGCTTGCCTGACTCAAAAATCGCCTGCGAAAATTAATTTTTACTGGTGGTTTTCCTAAGAAAACCGCCAGTAGAAATGGTGCATTTTCACAGGTGGTTTTTTAAGAAAACTGCCAGTGAAAATTGATTTTTACAGGCGGTTTTTCTAAGAAACCGCATGTAGAAATCATGTATTTCTACATGCGGTTTATTAAGAAAACTGCTTGTAGAAATAATTTGAAATTGAATTTTTTGAGCTTTTCCAATGACATCGTTTGAAAAAACTACCAAAATGAAAGTTGTAGATCTCGAAAAGTTATGAAACTTTGTAGTTGATAATTTTTTCATTTGAAATGATCTTATCGTCGAGAACTACGTTTGAATTTCTTAAATTTAAAATTCAAATTTTATAAATGACCTCCGATGGAGAAACTACCAATATAAAAGTTGTAGATCTTGAAAAGTTATGAAACTTTATAGTTGACAACTTTTCCATTTAAATCCGTTTAGGGCCTCAAACAATCAATGTATGCTCGTTTAGGATAATATACGGGGAACTAAACTCTACTATAGACACAAGTGAGTGATAGGTGGAGTGGTAGAGGAGGTTACGTGAAAATATGCGCGACTTGCGATTAGCCAATGGGCATTCCCTAGGATTAAATCTTTTTTTCCTATTTTTAAAAGCTGATTTTGTATTTTCTAGAAAAATATTTCTATAGGCACGGTTGGCTAAGAGAACCGCCTGTGGAAATCTATTTTCTACTGAACCCCTGTGAAAATAGATTTTCACAGGCGGTTCTCAGTTAACCGCCAGTACAAAGATTTATTTGTACTGGCCCCTAGCGCCTGCGGTTACGAAAAACGCCTGTACAAATATGTTTACAACCGCCACTATTGAGCTTCTTTCTACTAGTGATTGAAGCTGTAACATTAAGATTAGTTTAGCAGTTCATGACATACCTTGTCTTTCATATTCCAGTACCCATTCATTAATTGGAAACCCTTTTTTAAGATCCAGAATCATGATACTTAAGGTACGACAGCAAGAAAAATAGAGAATATTAGACAATCACAAACTTCTTTACACCCAAAATTACTACATCAAAAGGAGAGCAAAACTCTATCAGTTCTTGCCTTTTGTTTTCTTAGTTAGCCCAAGTTCTCACTTAATAAAGGGTAATATTATTTCTGAAGAATGCCACATGATGATGCTTTGAGATGCCAATAGTCTCTTCCTCTACGTACTGTCGTTGATGCCTCAGGCATATTCCTTGAGATTTTGCTGAATATATTTCTGTATATTCTGCTGCAGGGCAGCGTGACATTGTGTATGTCTATCAGGTTGGTAATTCTACCTTTTTTTTGGCATGAGACCTCAATCTCTAAAACTCTACTATTTACACAAGAAACGGCTACTTTCAATATTGCTGAAATTCCCGCAGACAAGAGATGCTTATGTCGAGCTCCGCGGCAGCGGTGCAGCTGGGGTGTGTCCTCGCAATGGTGCAACCGCCGGTGGCGCACGGCTAGGGCTGCGGCGTGGCTGTTGGAGGCGGGAGCCCGTGCGCACCCCACGACAGCGACCGGCAAGACTGTGGGTGCCGGCGCCGGTGGCACGTAATGCGGTTTGACTGTTTTTTCACAAGTATTGGTCATGATCGTGTGTTTGTTTTTTTATTATTTTTATTCGGTGGTTACAGGTTTCGATCGCTGTGTGTGGGCATTAGAACTGAAGCTGCGTGCGTGGGACGGAGAGGGCGAGGTGAGAAGCCTGCCGCAGAGGGTGAGAAGCTAGGTCTTGTTTAGTTGCTAAAATTTTTTAAGATTTCCCGTTATATCGAATCTTGCGGGATATGCAATATAGGATAGCTAATTGCATAGTTTATTTATAATTTACGAGACAAATCTTTTGAGTCTGGTTATTCCATAATTGGACAATAATTACTAAATAAAAACGAAAGTGCTACAGTAGCGAAATCCAAAATTTTTCGCGGACTAAGCCATCAGATTTGATATAGTTGTTTTATTAGACTTTGATTTTAATAGAGACGAATTCTTATGTGTATTTTCCTGAGTATAGAGTGATTAAAAACTCTTAGTGGGGGATGTTTTACTGGGTGTACCAAATATAATTTAAGTGTTTCATTATAGTAGAGACTAATTATGAATTTTGGTTCATTCAATCCATATTGATATAGGGGAAACTGAAATTCAAAAGGTAACTATTAGTTTCGATCGATACTACTGTTGAGAAGGCAAGGAAACATGCTCACCACTAGATGGTGGGTCATGGTGTCTATTTGTAATTTCGTTGCTTTGGTAATGTAATTTGGTTTTATCGTTGTGGAAAAAAAGATGGTGGGTCATGGTATCCCTTTGTAATTTCGTTGCTTTGGGGTAATAAAATTTGGTTTTAGCGTTGTAGAAAAAAAAAGATGGTGGGTCTTGGACTACTTGCATTGACACTAGCTCGATGTACAAGTGGAGAATTGAAGACCTTGTCTATGTGTGGACTAGAGTCTAGAGAGTAGAGACTACAGTTTATTAGACACATGTGTTGAATAAGTGTTTATATGTTATTTCACTTTTCTCATTGATTGTCAGCTGTATCGTGGGATTCTAGCGTGGAGATCCATTAGAGCAGAATTTCCCTAATAGTTATTTAAAATTCCTTGTATATATCACCATGCTTTTCTCATTGTGTGGGTTGGATAACAATCAATGAGGATGTTGCACATATTTCTTTTGAAAAACGTATTAGCCCCAATTTTCTTCGTGTCAAGAATGCAGCAATTCTTTCCTCAAACTTTAGCCAAATATCACCTCGGTATTATTTGTTTTTTTTTACATTTGGCTGGCTTGGAACGCTTTTTTTGTATTAGCCTGTTCGCTGGTCTGAAAAATCATGGCTGAAAGTACTGTTTGCTGATTTTTTGTAAGAAAAAAACATTGTTGGTTAGTAGAAAAAGTACGGCTTATAAGACAACTGTTGAGACATGAAATTCATAACTATGAGTTCGGTGTTGTGTGCTTCAGGTAGCAAACGGTAACCATAAAACCATGTTGAATGAAAACATGATCGCTTTTCGATTTAACGCATGCCTATCAATGTTTTATCCTGCTGTTTTTTTAAATATTTTTTTTCTATAAATGAATTATAGATTTCATATCTTATTGGTGACTTCCCTAGCTGACTGAGAACCTTTGATCGAAGCGATTGTGAGGCGAGGCAATGTCGGCGTAGCCCCTAGCGTAGACGATGAGGAAGAAACTGAAGATCGCTCTTTCAATTTGTCTCGACAAGTTTGTCTTTAGCGCAAACAGAAAAGCTAAGGCCGTGTTTAGTTCGTGAATAAAAAATTTCGCGACACGGTAGTACTTTCGTTTATTTGTGATAATTATTGTCCAACTAGTACTAACTAGGCTCAAAGGTTCATCTCGTAAATTTCGACCAAACTATGTAATTAATTTTTATTTTTATCTATATTTAATATTCTATGCATGCGTCTAAAGATTCGATGTGACAGAAAATTTTAAAAATTTTAGATTTTAGAGTGGAAGTAAACAAAGCCTAACCTTTTGTGTCTCCGCTTTGCATTCACTGCTTCACTCTTCCTCATCGTGGCCCTACCTTCTTCATTGTCGCATGGGGACCTCCTCCGCCTCCTAGATCTTGTGGATCGTACGGTACACACATCCACACGTGTCCCTGCTCGGCTGCTAGAAAGGCTCTAGTTTTTCTTTTCTTTAACCGGTAGACAAATTTGCACGGCCTGCGCGTGCGTCTCCCCGGGCCCTGGCATTATGGCCTTGTTTAGGCCTTGTTTAGATGTGAAAAGTTTTTGGATTTCACTACTGTAACACTTTCGTTTGTTTGTGATAAATATTGTCCAATCATGGAATAACTAGGAACAAAAGATTCGTCTCACGATTTACAGTTAAACGGTGCAATTAGTTTTTATTTTTGTCTATATTTAATGCTTCATGCATGTGCCGAAAGATTCGATGTGACGGGGAATCTTGAAAACTTTTTGGTTTTTAGGGTGAACTAAACAAGGCCTTAGTTTCCAAAAAATTTCAAGATTTCTCATCACATCAAATCTTGTAACACATGTATGAAATATTAAATATAGACAAAAACATATACTAATTATAGAGTTTATCTGTAATTCGTGAGATGAATCTTTTGAATCTAGTTAGTCCATGATTGGATAATATTTGTCATAAACAAACAAAAGTGCTACAGTAGCGAAAACCAAAATTTTTTCCAAACTGAACAAGGCCTTAGTTTCCCCAAAACACAAAAACTTTTCATTCGTCACATCAGAGTTTTTGAATGTATACATAGAGCATTAAATATAAATAAAAATAAAAACTAATTATACAGTAAATTAGGAGACGAATTTTTTGAGTCTAGTTAATGTATAATTGAACACTAATTACCAAATACAAACAAAAAGTGCTACAATAGCGAAATCTAAAATGTTTTCACATCTAAACAAAGCCTATATATCATATCCTGTCGTGCTATGGTCTCGTTTAGTTCCATTTTTTTATTTTACAAAATAGATACTGTAGCATTTTCGTTTGTATTTAATAAATATTGTCTAATTATAAATTAATTAGGTTTAAAAGATTTGTCTCACAATTTACAGGTAAACATACAATTAATTATTTTTTATCTATATTAATGTTTTATACATGTACCGTAAGATTCAATGTAAAGAAAAATCTAAAAAAGTTTTACAAAATCTTTTGGAAACTAAACAATGCCTATAGCAACAGACACCCGTCTCGATCCGACAGCACAAGGACGATCGCGAGATCACCGAGCGATTCCCATCTACGATGGGCGGCGACGGCTGCAGTGGAGTTGACCTGATCTCGCTGCCTAAGCAATGACCTGCTCGATCGTGCGCATCCTGGAGCTTGTGCCGGACACCAGGGACGTTGTGCGCACCCACGCACTCTCTCGTGACGGTGGCGTGGCCTGTGCACGTACCGGGTGTCGCCGCCCTCCTCTTCGCCTCTGCTGACAGTTGGCTGGCGGATCCCAGCGAAGCCGGTGCTGCCGAACAGTACCTTGCCTTTGGCCTTGTTTAGTTTCCAACGGGAAATATTTCGCGACACTGTAGTACTTTCGTTTGTTTGTGGTAATTATTATCCAATCATGGACTAACTAGACTCAAAAGATTCGTCTTGTCAATTTCGATTAAACTGTGTAATTAGTTTTTATTTTCGTCTATATTTAATACTCTATGCATACGTTTAAAGATTTGATGTGACGGGTGTTAGGTTGATCTCTACCGGCCCAAGTCCAAAGACTGGGCCGGACCCTTGACCACGTCCTGATCGGGGACGTTCAACCTTCTATGGGTTGGTGGGCTCCCGTCGCGCAGTGTATAAAGAGAGGGTGGGGGCTAAGGCACAATACACGAGGTTCATCGCTACAGTGCCGTGAGTCCCCCACCCTAACCCTAGACCGATCGAGAGGGTGCACTGCCAGCGACGGGAAGTCCGCCGCCGCCGCCACTGCCCCGACCACGAGCTTCTCTACCGACGCGAAGGTACGGTTCGTCGTCCTGTTCTCTCTTCCTCCCTGGATCTATGACATTCCAACTTGTTTATCCCAAATAGAAGTAAATTACCCACTGATCTACACCTAGAACGATCCAAAGATATTAACAATGGTATCAGAGCCAAGGTTCCTTACATTTAGTTGTGTAGATCTAGTCGGGAAAGAAAGAAAGAAAAGATCACAGAAACAAAGGAATGACGGATTTCAATCCGGACAGAATGGGTCCAAACCCTAACCCTAAAGAACAGAGTAAGAAAGGGACCCGATCCGATCTGGATCTAACCCTAACAGTAGCAAAAACAAACAAAGGGGATGGTTAAAGGGGGCCATCCCGTCATCGCCACCAGCCGCTCCATGGTCGGGCGCGCAACAAGAACATCGAGCGAGCAGGTCACTCCACGGGGCGGCTGCTGACCTGGGAGCACGGTTTTTTGAGGCACCGGAGCAAGTCCACTCGACGGTGCCGCACTCCACCAACAAGGAGCGCGAGCACCGGCGATGGGACCTACAGCGGCGCCGGCCTCCTTCCTCCCTCTGGCCGCGATGGCTACTGCAGCGTGCATTTTTTTGGTTCGGTGCGTGGGCAAAGAGAAAGGGGGGAGGAAGAGAGAGAGAAAGGAAGGGAGGCCGAGCCATGGATCTGGTGGCGCCGGTCTTCTCTCGGGCCGCCATGGCCGGCGCCCTGTTCTGCCTCCCTCGGCGGCGCAGTGGAGAGAGAGAAAGGACTGAGAGAGAATGACCTAGGGTTTAGGGGGAGCCGGCGGCCTGGGGGTTTTTGTTCTCCCGAATTCGGCGCCTAGCCGTTGGATCAAGATGAGCGGCCAGGATTTGGCGGGCCAAAATAGGCCCAGGCGGGATGGAGATTTCCCGGCCCAGGCCTAGGTTGCGGCCTGGGCGCGGGGAGCTCTCTCGCGCGGCTCGGCCGTGGGCCGGCTATGCTGCTGGGCCGAGTCCCTTCTTTGACTGGGGCGGACAGAACGAAAAAAAAGGAAGGGAAAAGGGTGCGCTGAGCGCGTGCTGGGCCGGCCGCGGGTGAGCAAAGGGCAGTTTTGGCCACGGGCCAACGCGCGAACTGGGCCAAGAACGGCTAGATTAACAGTAAACTCGGTTTTAATTTATTTTGTCTTTTCTTTTTCTAGAAATAATTTTGATTCATTTTGAATGAATTTAAAGTCAGTTCTGATGCTATTTTCTGTACATTTTTGTTTAATGATAACATGTTCAGAATATAGTAAAGTATTCAAAGAGTTTCTGGAAAATAAAATGTTGCATACTTACAGTTATTTTTAATTTTGAAAAATAGATAAAATTACAGATTATTATAATATTGTTATTATTCTGACCAAAGTTGATTAATAGCAATGTTATGTAGAATTACTGTAAAAGGATTAATTGTATGTCATAATTTAATTTGAAGAGCAATTACAGATATTCAATAAATTATAATATTGTTATTTTCTGACCAAAGTCGATGATAACAATGTTATAAGTTATGTTTAAAGTTTAAGTTTCTGACGAATTCGTCAGAAAATGGATAAAGATCTAGAAATGTTCCTAAAAATAGAAAATAGTATTTTCACGTTTTCGCTGTAAAGATGATTATGATGCAGTCCTTTTCTGAGCAAAGTCTTTAATAGTAATGTCATGACATTGTTTATTAATCATATGTATTAATTCTATTTCTGCCCAAAGGTGATTTAGAATTGAT
>Ga0182004_10003882_pt1 | contig 11953 bp, 3 predicted proteins | sample Sormic07211540_1_FD_120479 | JGI IMG/M metagenome (GOLD analysis project Ga0182004, IMG submission 120479) | Endophyte microbial communities from Sorghum bicolor roots, Mead, Nebraska, USA - 072115-40_1 MetaG | ecosystem: Host-associated > Plants > Roots > Unclassified | place: USA: Nebraska... | reverse complement strand
TTATAGTTCCAAGGAGAGACCTAGGGTACATGTATAGGCGTCAGAGTAGGGGTCGATAGAGGTATGGCGCGCTGACCTACTCGAGGCCTCTGTACCGGCGTGGTTTCGAGCCATCTTGTCCTGGTAGCTTGATGATGATTACGCGTGTCCTGATATCCCGCTCTGCGCGCCGTCCTGGGCTGATTTATCTATTGTATGCTTGTAGGTCGCGGCAGCGTCTGCGTCGGGGTGGTTGATGTGCTGTCACTCGTCGCCCGACTCTTCTCCAGGAAGGAAATGTGCCTACTCGAGGGTCCGACGCTGTATAATGCCTTGCCAGCCAGAGCGCTGACCTTAGGCGTCTCGAGGGGGGTCTTGATTAGACGTTCCGACCCACTCCCAACGTCCTGCCATGTTCTGGCTTGTTTGGTGGGGAAGGCTGCAAAAAGAACGATAGGACGGGTGCCTGTTTCCTATCACGCTTCCCGTGACCTGCGGGTTAGGTGAGAACGCGGTAGGCGCATTAAATACCCTGGTTCCCGTGCCCGTGTCAGGCGGCAGGCGGCGTCCTTGCGCTCAATGCCTTCTGATTCGCTCGAGCCTGTTTCCGTATTCGACGGTAGCCGGCGCTCGAGCCCTGACCGATTCGCAGGACGCTTTTTCCGTGTTCGAGACTATGGCCGTCGAGGACTGTACGTATGACTGGGTAGAGCGTCGAATTGGAGGCCTCGACTTGCGTACGGGTATTCTCGTCATGCACATCAATTAGGGTACCCCTTACTGATAACCTCGACAAAACTAAACGCAAAATTTATTGTTAGACATACCAAGTGATGGCTCTTTGCTGGTGGACATCTATCTTCGATCGATTTCTGAACGACACTCTAGTTCTTGACAAATTGGTTACCTAATACTCCTAAAATACTTTTATAAAATAGATATAAAATCATATAAGTGCCCTAAAATTATACTATAAAATCTTCTAGACTCTACATGATGAGAACCACACAGTAAAATATTGTTTTGCATTGAAAATGACTATTTTGCCTCTCTTCATAAATACACAAAGTTAACCATGGTTAATTTGTTTATGTATTTGTAGGACACTAAAAATCTTAAAAAAATCATAGATTGCGTACATCACCAAATCATGACTATACTAAAAATATCAGCTCAAAATAATAAAGTTTGAAAAAAGTCTACATCACCCCCTGAACTATGGGGTGGTGTCTACTTTACCCCCGAACTATAAAACAGTTTAATTTACCCCCTGAACTATCCAAAACCGTTCAAATCACCCCCCGAGCGGTTTTTGATGGCGGGTTGCTACAGTAGCATGGTTTTGATTTTTTCTTTTTCCCTATTTGTTTTCATATAATTTTTGAAAAATCATAGTAAATCACAGAAAAATCATAAAATAAAAAATCTAATTTTGTTGGACTCCGCATGAGTAGATCTACGCAATGAATATATAATATGGTATACTTTAATACAAATTTTTTTGTAGCTTTAAATTAGTTAGAAAAAATCAAATTTTATCTGTAATTAATTTGGAATAATTCATAGCTGCAATTTGTGTGGTCCAATTATGGTGAAATTTTTATGGTGGACTAATTATTCTACGCTTGAACTATAGTAAATATTTCATACTCATCGGATCATGTATAACTTAGTTATATATTTAATTATATTTAACAAGCATAAATCTGAATAAACTCGAAAAAGTTAAAACCACGGTTACTGTAGCAAAACCGCCATCAAAAACCACTCGGGGGTGTGATTTGAACGGTTTTGTATAGTTCAGGAGGTAAATTAGACTGTTTCATAGTTCAGGGGATAAAGTAGACACCACTCCATAGTTCAGGGGTGATGTAGACTTTTTCCAATAAAGTTTCATATATCAATTAAACTTGACAGGAGATAAATCTATAACTCAGTTATGCTAAATGTACCATTATGAACTTTTATTGTTTTGAGATGATATTTTAGCATAATCAAGATTTGGTGATGTACGCAATTTATGATTTTTTCAAGATTTTTAGTGTCCTGGAAATACATGAACAAATTAACTATAGTTAACTTTGTTTATTTATGAAGAGGGGCAAAATAGTCATTTTTAGTGCAAAACAATATTTTACTATATGGTTCTCATCATGTAGATTATAGAAGATTTTATGATATAATTTCGGAGCACCTATATAATTTTATATCTATTTTATAAAAGTATTTTGTTAGACACAGTGTCTATCAACTAATTTATCAAGTGTCTTCCAAAAATGGCTCGAAAATAAATGTCTTGCTAGCAAAGAGCCATCCTCGCATGTCAAGCAGGGTATAGTACAAGTACGGTGGTACTGAGGTCATCCAAAAATTACACAGCAACATCGATGGATCTGATCTAGCTTGCGTGGCAACCGAATATCGTTGATAACTACGCCCCCCACGGCCCCAGTACGAGGAGTACGTAAAACCTTGTTCTCGACCATGGCAATTTTTTTTACCTCGATCACCTTGTACCATATAATAATCGATCACCTTGTCCCATGCTTGGTAAAAAGGAACAATGCAACCTAGGCCTTGTTTAGTTCCAAAAAAATTTTACAAAATTTTTCAGATTTCTTGTCACATCAAATCTTTAGACACATGTATGAAGTATTAAATATAGACAAAAATAAAAACTAACTGCACAGTTTGATCGGAATTGACGAGACGAATCTTTTGAGCCTAGTTAGTCCATGATTGGACAATATTTGTCAAATACAAACGAAAGAGCTATAGTGTCGATTTTGCAAAATATTTTGGAACTAAACAAGGCCCTATTAACTCGCCATTGAACAAATCAACCTCGCTCCCTGTGTCGCACTCGCACTCGCACTTGAGAGCGTACGAATTATACGTGCCGTAAATATGTCATGGAAGGAAGGGCGTCGTACGTCCTGACTTACGTCCATGATGATGGGCAAATTTCCGAGCACCTCGTCACTAATCTGCACCACTGTTTGGCTTATCTGTTGCCGGTTGCCGCCATATCATTACTTTTTTCTTTATCGATGATGGAAAAGATCGTTGCCGCCATCATACACGTCAAAGAAACTGCATGGTTTCCTTCGCGGCTGCTTTTGAATCTTTGTAGATATAAATATATTCGTCGCTTCAAACAATGTCATCCTCCAAATCACGATTTTTAATGTTGTAATCCGCACTCCCTCTGTCCCTCACTATATATACGCGTGCACTCTCATTTGTAGCAGCTACCATTCTCCCTTCCATCGAGCACGCACAACATATACATCCAAGGGAGGGTGAACACTGAACAAAGAGAGAGAGAGAGAGGGTAGCAATGGCGGCGACGGACTTCTTCTGCGTGAACGAGTGCAAGGGGCAGAAGACGATCGACGGCGAGCAGGTGCCCCTGGTGCTGGCTCCTTCCGGCGGCGGCGACGCCAAGAGCAACGGGTACGAGGCGCTGGTGGAGGCGGTGAAGGCGAACCGGGAGTGGGTGGAGGCCAAGGTGGTGGCCAACAGCGGCCTCCTGCTGCGCGGCTTCGACGTGCGCGACGCCGCCGAGTTCAACGCCGTCGTCGAGGCGCTGGGGTGGCCGGACATCCGCTACGTCGGCCCCGCCCCCCGCACGCACGTCCACGGCCGCGTCTGGACCGCCAACGAAGGCCCCCTCGAGGAGTTCATCTACTACCACCACGAGATGGTCCTGGTGCGTACGATCGATCGTCCACGTACAGGCAGCAATCATCAGCTATGCATTTGATCCATCCATCCATCGCCATTATATTGTTGCTAATGATGCATGGCGTGTTCTTCTTGTGATTGTGAATCGACCGATCAATCATTAGATCAAGGAGTTCCCAGGGAAGGTGATCTTGTTCTGCGAGGTGCCGCCGCCGTCGGGCGGGGAGACGCCGTTCGTGCCGAGCTTCCGCGTGACGGAGCGCGCGCTGGAGGAGTTCCCGGAGCTGGTGGAGAAGCTCGACGAACAGGGCCTCCGGTACACCTTCACGGCGCTGAGCAAGAACGACACCAAGTCGATGCGCGGGCGCGGGTGGGAGGACGCCTTCGCGACCTCCGACAGGGGCGAGGCCGAGAAGCGGGCGCGGGCGCTGGGCATGGACGTGGAGTGGCTCCCCGACGGCGGCGTGCGCACCATCCTCGGCCCGCGGAAGCTCACGCGTGTCTTCCCGGGGCGCAAGGGACGCCGCATGTGGTTCAACACGGTGGTGGGGATGCACGGCAAGGAGCTCAGCTCCGCCACGCTCGCCGACGGGTCAGAGATCCCCGCCGACTTCGTGCGCCGGTGCGGCGAGATCATCGAGGAGGAGAGCATCCAGTTCCGGTGGGAGAAGGGGGACATCCTCATCCTCGACAACCTCGCCACGCTCCATGGACGCCGCCCATCGCTGCCGCCGCGCAGGGTGCTCGTCGCCACCTGCAAGTGATCGAAAGATGCATATGCATGATGGACATGCATGGAGTCGATCTCCGTCGCCGTCGCCGGCCGGCGCAGATGCTGAGCTACACCCACACTCCTCGGTCGTCGTCCATGTTGTGTTGGTGTCAATTAGTCCGCTGCAATAATAAAGATATAAGATTCTTGTTACTATATTACGTATTAGGTTGTGTTGAGGAGCGTCGGCAATCTATCGATCGTCATGCTGTAGCTGTACACCCTGTTAAATGGCAATTGGCATGCCATGTGTGATGTTGTAAGCTATTCTACTATGGATTCTTCTTTTGAGTAAAGTGAGCATGCATATGAATGCAGCCATTATAAATTTATTTATACAATCTTATTTTATATTGTTATAAAGTAAAATCTTACTACCTATTTCTGACAACATGCAAGCTATCCATCCAACTAGGTTAATCCACTATTACACAATTAAAATCCACTAGCTCAGACAATTGTAATGTCCGTAAATCATCTATTTCTATGAACATATAAGTTGTCTAAATAGGTAATACACATTCTAACCTATTTATATTTTCTTTTCATACCTGCGGTAACGCGCAGGGTTAACACCTGAATTTAAAAAAAAAAGGATTCTTACGAGTTTGAAAAGAATTGATCCAGGATTGATTTGTTCAAACTCCAAACCGAGTGAACTTTTCACAACATGACACTTTAGTTCACATGCATTTAATTATATATGGCTATGCTTGGCTGTGCTTTTCTTGCTGTCGCAGCAGCTGGTCTGGTTTTTTTTTTTTTTTTTGAACTCTGCTGATCTGAGTCCTTGCTGCATGAGCACCAACTCTGGTTGAATGATGAAAATGGTGCTGCTTCGGTTTTTTTGGAGGGGGAAACTCGTCCCGTTCCTGGATGACATGGCGTATAGCGTGCTGAGTTGGCTTAACGCTTCAACACGAGCTACAATTTACAATCTGGGTGGAGATTTAGTTTTTGGATGTCATCTGTGTCCCTGTGTGTATCCCCAGCTCTGGTTTGTAAACTTGGATATTGCTTAATTGCTTTTAAAAAGTAGAGACGTTCTACTTTTTTTAAAAGAACTTCCTACCAACACTTTGTGCTATATGCCTATATAAAAAAAAAACCTCTTTGGGCTCTTGGATAGAACTCCACACCCCAAAACAAAAGAGAAGAAATATGCTGCATTGAACTTTCAGTTGAGTGACAGCAGTTTGGGTCACATCCAAATGGCTCGAATGGATGCCCCCAAGGCGCTCAGCATCAAGACAACAATGTAAAGCTGGCTTGCACACACCACTTTCCCTTCTCCGGAGTATTACAGAAAACACAAATAAGACACGGAACGACCGCCCAGGTCAGTCCCAGTGACGATACGCACCAAGAGCTCATTCAAATCAGTCACTATCACCATGGACAAATGTCACGTTAGGCTATTACAATGACAACAGAATATCTTTCAGCACGGCACATAATAAACCACGCCATGACACTTGTCAGGAATTCAGTATTCGACGACACAGTAAGGACATCATCAGTAACTAACGGCTTCGCATTATTAGCAACAAGGCAACTGCAATCACACTGGATTTACATTGTACAGGAAGCACGGAAACCTAAATCAGGATCTAACGGGTCACAAGCAGGCACACAGGCTCCTAGTAGATGCCAGCTAAAGTGCCCAGTCTTTTGCTTATACTGAGGCTACACAACAACAGTCTCTAACTGTCCACGCCAGGTCCACTTTGCGCCTGTGTCTGCAGCTGACCTGGCAGTTGGGATTGCAGCTGAGCTTGTGAGGGCTCCTGTGATTGCAGATGTACCTGAGGTTCGGGTTGGGAAGCTTGCTGGGCTGATGAATGCAACTGCACTTGTGGGGGCTGCTGCGGCTGAGGGTGGATCTGCACTTGGGGTTGCGAAGGCTGCGGGTGGACCTGCACTTGTGGGGGCTGCGGCGGATGAGGGTGCATCTGCACTTGGGTTTGCTGCTGCGGCTGAGGGTGCAGCTGCACTTGTGGCAGCTGTTGTGGCTGTGACTGAGGCTGCAGCTGCAGTTGAGGTTGGAGGGAATGCTGTGTTAGCGAATGCAACTGCAGTTGAGATTGCATGGGTTGCTGTGTTTGAGTATGCAGCTGAAGTTGGGGTTGTGCTTGTGGTTGCTGTGGCGGATCTTGTTCTGGCTCCTTTGGCTTGGGGGCTCCATTATTCATCCTTGCTCGAGCCTCAGCAAACATCCTTTGTTGCTCAGCAACAGCTTCTTCCTCTGTCATCTCAATCCCAGTGAACTTGCTGGCTTTTGGAGAATCCTGATCAAGAGACATATTGGTGTCAAGCATAGTACACAGACTAGGAGAGGGAATAATATGCAGAGCCCTGTGAGTAAGAAGTGATACAAACCAGAGTATCAAGTTTGTGCTGTTCATACGCAGCATAAACCTCCTCAATGTACTCTCTGAAGCCAAGATCCTGATTTAGGAAGAATTATGATAAGCTAAGGGAACTCACATGTTGACTAGCAATATTGACACCACAAATTTAAACAAATAAACACTACTCCCCTCATCCCAAAATAAATCAACTTCTACTCAAACTATCTTAAGTTTGACCAAATTTATGGGAAAGAGCACGGATATTTATGACACTAAATTTAGTATATAATTAGATAGAAAATAAAATATTTTTTCATAGCGTACTTATTTATTGCTCAGATATTTTCCTCATAAAGTTGGTCACACCTAAGGTAGTTTGACTTAGGACAACTAAATTGATTCATTCTGGGAGGGAGTATATACAAAGGTAGCAGTAGCACATATCAAATGCATCTCCCAGAAGGCCAGAACGTATTAACAGTCTCCCAAATATTCTGTTAACTCAAAATTTTGTTATGGTCTATTATACCAGATTAGATGAACTCAAATGTTCACCTTCTAGATTGTGCTAATCACTGATATGATTCTCTTAGACACTGTCCCCAAGTATATTATTATATTTACACAGAGTTTGCAGAAAATGGAATGATAAAGATGATGTGCTTCTATATATTAAACAAGCATCTACAAAAGCATGTTTACACAAAATTAAAGCCAAATAATGAAAGTTCACCAAGAACCCCCAAAACCATCAAGGATAACATCATACCTAATCCTGTGTTTACCTCAAATTATTCTTTGAGAAACAAAACATAAAAAAAATATGAAAGGAGAAATACTAACACTTAGAGCCTTAAGAACATGCTCAGGAGCAATCGTTTTCTTCTCTTCTCTGCTGCACACTTCATTGGATTCAGATGAAAGGAGATTGATGAACTCTGAAAATTGGTTTTACAAGTAGTTAGATTAGAAAATGAGACCCCAAACTCTATGCTTACAAAGATTTTTTTTTTTGTTGAAAGTAAGGCTGTGCGAGAGAGATCCATACAAGTGTAAACCATTTAAACAGAACAAGCTGTGTAGTTACTTCATTAATGAGTAATGAACAAAATATTGTAGGAGTATATTGGCTCTCATGAAGACAGCATATGAAATGATATAAACTTGCAAGTTTATCTATGTTATCCTACTAAAAAAACATATTCAATCTTTTATTATCTATTATCCTTCACAAGATGACCTGCAAGCTTGAAAGCTCCCAGACAAATCAAACAGATAACCATATATGTTAATACAGTCAGCATTGTGCAGTATATTTTTAATGCTGACACTTACGTTGTCTTCTGAACTACAACCAGAAAGCTCAGTGCTCCAAAATGATATTTCAAGGACAACAATTCATGTCAGGCTGTAATTTACAAGAAGATACATGTGCAGAGCCATGTTATTCAAACAGTGATTCTTGCATAGTTGAGCATACAAGTTATACCATATGATGGATGATACTATAGTGGTGTATACTGTACAGCACCCAAATGTCTTACCTACGCAGCATTCAACAAGAAGATCCTGTGCATCTCTTGCCACTCGTACATCAGGAGGAAGCATCTCCTTAATTATCTTAAACATTGTTGCTAAAACACAAAGCAGAAAGTTCAATTAGTACAAGATTTTAAACACTCTGTAAACAAAATGACGTCAATTGATGATCTGCTCCCACCCAGGTTCAAGGAACTTTATTCAAATCACATAGCACTAATTTGGAAAAAACATCATATTAGCATAGTTGTAACTCCATATAATTGTTCATTCACATTTCATGGTATGACATTAATTAAAAGATAACCCAATACATACTATTATATAATAATAGTCATCAAACATTCTAAGTATAATCCACAATATATGAAAAAACATACCAAATTATGAAACAAAGCCCTCTTTTCCTATGTTATCACAAACAGCCATACAATTTACAGAAGAGATTTCATATACCAAGCCACAACAAGAACCAAACCATTACATGATGCAACATTTCCAACAACTGGACTGTCATAGTTCAACTCGAAACCATCAAAATCAAAACTACACTAAGTTACTAGTCCATCCAGTCCTGTTTGTAAGGCACAGGGGCTCAAATTCCATATAACAAGGAGCACCAAGAGACCGAGGAATTGTATTAAACCAGCGCCAAATGCTAAGCTCCCATGGTCCCTTACATGCCATGTCGAAGCCTTGTATTGGATCCGTCCAGAGCACTCAAGCATACCCCCAATAAATGAACTATATAGTGCCACCTCATAGTAGTTTGCATGGTGCCAGGCAAAGAATAATTAAGCTCCCATGACGCATTAATACTCTGCCTAATACTCATCAGATTCCCCATCCACCCTACATAGTGGACTTCTTCCAAAACTCTCTCACACGCCTTATAAACCAGACTGAAGCGAGTAACTCCAAGCAAGATAGCCCAACGACATCTCCATTTAACACGACAGTTTAGGCGTTACATGACTATACACACGGACTTAAAAGCACCGCCCAATCTTTTAGCAATAAGAAAACATGAATCCCACTAGAAGACAAACAACAAACCAGGGGCAACAACATCAGCTATCAACTAGCACCACTATACTCCCTTCAATTAAAAAGGTCGACTAACCCCTGACTATCAACAGGGCTACCAGATTTAGCTATCCACGATCCACGAAATTCAAGACTTCGCCACAAGCCCCAGGACAACCATCCTACATACGGATTGGCGCAGAAATTGAATAGCACTTAGGACAAACCTAAACTTCCTCACAGCATCGCTTCAAAACCCCCCAGCTTCCTAGCGTAGCATCTGACAAGATTACGCAAACCAAACCCAGCTAACGAGATTATTCAGACCAAGAAGAGCACGCGTGCACACACACACACGACACCCACCCCTAATGGCGTCAAATTTCAACACGATAAAAGGCGCCAGAATACGGCTTCTACGAGGGTAGGGTAACACGAGGCCAGGGAGCTTACATTTGGGGAGGGAGACGTCCTCCTTGGACTTGCCCACGATGTCCATCGGGTCCATCTCCAGGCGCGGCACCGAATCCGCGCGACGGAAGGCGGGCGAGGTAGCGAGTGCCCCCCGCGAGCGAATTCGGGCGAGAATTCGGCTCGGGGCAGAGTGGAATCGAGGAGCTAGGGTTAGGGCGCGCGGTGAGCCGGGGACAATACGAGGGTGGAAGAAGGTGGGGTTGAAGTCCGGAGAGGAATAGAAAGGGTAAAAAAAAACGAAGCGCGTATTTTGCAGTTACACCCCTGGGTTGTTTCAGTATTTCTGTTACAGGCTTATGATGGAAATCGAGCGTGCGTTGCGCGTAGGGATGAAAACGGTACGGATATTTTCCGACCGTATTCGAGACCGAATTTGTTTAGAGGGTTTCAGATCTGTCTGTATCCGAGTCCGAAGAGTCAACATCCGATACCGTATCCGTATCCGAATACTTAAATCATGTATTTATAATGTCGACATCCAATCATATCTTATCCGACATGATTGATATTATCCGTATTCGAATCCGAATCCGACCAAAATTATGAAAACAAATATGATATCAGTGATATCCGTCCGTATCCGATCCGTTTTCATCCCTAGTTGCGCGTCACGATCAGAAAATAGAATATTTCATTATAGTCCCTGAAGTGCGTTTTTGCTTACGAGTAGTAGTTTCTTCAAATGTGGGACCCACGCTGAGCACGGACTCGCTGTAGTGATGACTGATGATGGACTAATCAAGTTTCCACCGTATGCAGTGCTCGAACAGCTCAGGCGGTGCTCCTGTAAGCATCGCGCTCAAAAAAATTTTTGTGTGTGTTTTTGAAAATTAAGCGAGTTTTACAATGGAAGCTCAAACAAAAAAAAAGACAGGGCAGATGACCACACGCTTTTGGCCATATTTGTTTTCACTTATAACCTGATTCAGGTGTGCCGAATGCTTAGATTATTTCTAATTCTTTTGATCATTGCTCCAGAACTTTAAACTAGCAAAATCGACAATCAAGAATCAAAAAAAATCTCCGCGGTGCGATGATTATATATGAAAATGATTATAAGCGGTTCCAAACAAGACCTTTTTTCTCTTGGGTGCTATCTCCTCAACACTATCTAATCATGATTCATCTCGTGATTTACAGGTAAACTGTATAATTAGTTTTTATTTTTGTCTATATTTAATACTCCATGCATGTACCGTAAGATTCGATATGACGGGGAATCTTGAAAAGATTTTGGTTTTTTGAGTGAACTAAACAATACCTTAGTTAACAATAGAAGCTTTGCCTTCAAATATACGACAATTACATCCTTCCAAATGTTTCAAGTCGTGTAAACAGAAAAGGCTACAATTATTCTTTTATTGTTGGGCATTTTAGTTCTACAACGACTATGCCCACCGATCTTGATGGTAAGGTCTCCTAACCACATTAATGTTCCATGCTCTTATGTACTCATAGAAGTAAAAGGGCAGTGCGGACAAAGGGAGTTGTTTCTGACTCTTGATCACACATACTACAAAGTGAAATGCCTTTCTATCAGGGCCGGCTCTACAATTTTAAGGGCCCTTGGGCAAGTAAGAAGACAAAAGCTCGTTCAACTAACTTTTATATCAAAATTATTGTATATAACACGAATAATAAAAAATACTTTACAATATATGTATAATTCATAAAATATAACAATACTTTGTTCTTCTTGTGTTTCTTTTCTTTTTTAAGTACCCAACAAATGCTTCTTAGGCAACATCTAATATATTCAGATAACTACATTGAATTATAAATTTATAATGCTAGGCCCTAGCACTATACGAGCATAGCGAATACACAAAACAAACAAGAAAAAAAATTGAAAATACTAATCCATCATGGCTGTTGGTGTCTTGCTTACTGTGATGGCATATATACTATCTGATGTCCCTACCGTTATGTAGAATAGGACTAGAAGGAAGAGTAATCTACGACTTTGACTAGTTTGTCTTGGATCTTCAAATGCTTATTATGCCAAATAGAAAATTATATGTGCTAATTACCTATATTGTCTTGGGCCCCCAAGCTTCATGGGCCCTCGGCGGTCGCACTACCTGCCCCTCCCTTAGAGCCGGCCCTGCTTTCTATAAGCGAACAT
>Ga0182004_10003881_pt1 | contig 11953 bp, 5 predicted proteins | sample Sormic07211540_1_FD_120479 | JGI IMG/M metagenome (GOLD analysis project Ga0182004, IMG submission 120479) | Endophyte microbial communities from Sorghum bicolor roots, Mead, Nebraska, USA - 072115-40_1 MetaG | ecosystem: Host-associated > Plants > Roots > Unclassified | place: USA: Nebraska... | reverse complement strand
ACCGGGCTCAGTCCATCTGATTGCGGCGTGCTAACGACCAAGCGACGCGTCCAAGCACGGTGCTTACAATACAAAATAGCGGCTGGCAAGACGTGACGGGCGGTCGAAGAAGCTCGATCTGGATGGCCGGGCCTGTGGTGGTAAAACCGCGTTAGGTACCGTACCGGCTCTGCGACTGTGTAACGTTTTTGATTTTTTTTTCCTTCCCTTGGGCAGCAGGACCGACCGACTGCGGCATTGTTTAGTTCACCTGCAAACCAAAAGTTTTCAACATTCCTCGTCACATCAAATCTTGTGTTACATACATGAAACATTAAATATAGACAAAAATAAAAACTAATTATACAGTTTAGCTGTAAATCACGAGACGAATCTTTTGATCCTAGTTAGTCCATAATTGAATAATATTTATCATAAACAAACGAAAGTGTCACAGTACCGAAAACTTTTCACTTTTCGGAAGTAAACAAGGCCCTGCCTTTGCTTTGATCGTGATTGCTTTTGCGGCGTGCGCGAGGCAGGCACTTGCACTGTTTGGTCGCCGGCTTTTCTCGCGCGTCACTCACGACACCCCGGGACCCGGGAGCCACCACGCCGATGCCATGACCGGCCCGGGCGACGGGCAGAGTGAGCGTGCGGAGCGTGGGACTTCAGCAGTTTTGCTTGCGTCGTCCTGAAAACGTCATGGCGGCGCGGGCCATGTACTGGAGTGCGGAGATGGTGCACACTTCCGCGCCACGACACCCCGTGATGCTCGCTGAAGTCGTTAGGCGATGGGATCGTCAACACAAGTGATCGTGAACTGTGAATATGTGATCGTGCGAAGAGCAGAAGTCTGGAGTGTCCGGGTGTATTCAAGGAGCAAGCAAGAGAGCCACGCAACCATCAAACCTCCCGTTGGAGTGCTGGGAGTACTTTGATTTTGGCAGCCTGGCTTGGCTCTGGTGATTTATTCAAGAATTCAAAGTATGAATCGGAAGTTTGTTTTAGAAAATGCCTCTAAAAGCTTAAAAAAAACTCAATTAGAATGTTGAAACTTTTTCTTGAAAGTTTTTCTAGATTTTCTAGATGTTGTTTTCATTTTAGTGAATATTTTTCTTTTTATTTCTAAATATGTTTTTAAACAATATAAACGTTTTCTGTTGATTTTTGTAACCTAATATATGTCTATGATTTTTATTATTTAAAATGGGTAAGAAGTCTCATTTGAAGTTGGAAGATGAAAATTAGACCATGGTGTTCTTTCAAAAAAATTAAGCCATGGTGATAGTTTATGGAGAAACTTTTTCCTTGTTATATTATGGCATGGTCGATTTAGGAATGCTCGCATAATTTTTTTTGGGGGGAACTCTACACTCTTTATTCATGGGTTGATCATATGATTTACAAATGCAATAGGCAGTTCTAACAGCTAGGCATGCCTGCCTGTCTAAAAAAACATGCTTCTAGCTAAGTTGCGAGCATCAACATTAGACTTTCTACTCTCATGAGCAAAATCTACATAAGAAAATCAAGTGCCCTAGCCTTTATCTCTCTTACAACTTGGCCATTGGCACTATCACAAGCTAGCCGAAATTGTACAGCTTGGCCATTCTAGCAAAATCTACACTTTTTTTTTTGAAAACTCCTCCAACACTTCTCATGGCATTGGCACTATCACAAGCTAGCCGAAATGACCTCACCAAAAGATCAGAGGCCAAAGCTTAATAACGAGCTTTGGTTAGTGGTCACGGCCTCACGGGTAATCTCCGCCAGGTAATCTGGCCAGCATCTTACATTCTTGCTAGCCCACGTAGTCTCTGGTGCCGCTTAAGGACTCTGCATCCGGCCCAACATCGAAATAACCAAGCCCGGCCCCAAATCCTTATAATGGGCTAGGTGATCTCTTGACGGCCTGGACCAGGAAGGTCTCTTTGTGCACTGCAGTTACGGCCTTCTTCCATCTGGCCATCGCCACTCTGAGGCCTTGTTCTAAACTCTTTTTTTTTTCAAAACTTTACACCGTCACATCGAATTTCGCTAGATCATTAAATATAGATAAAAAACAACTAATTATATAATTTATCTGTAATTTGCAAGGCGATTCTTTTGAGCCTAGTTAATCTATGATAGAATAATATTTGTCAAATACAAACAAAAGTGTTACAGTGTCCATTTTGCAAAATGTTTTGGAGCTAAACAAGGCCGTGTTCGGGTGGTCGGTTAATTCGGGCTAATTCAAATTTCGGGTAATGACAATTGCTACTTGATATTAGGTTGCTTTTGTTACCATTGGATCATATTAGATGGATTTAGACTTAGAGAAAATAAATTTGGATAGGAATGAGCATTTTTTTCATTTTGTATTTGGGTAGTATTGTACTTTATATTTTGTTTCCTTGTACCGTACTTTCTTCATTCTCAAATAAATCAATTTCTAAAATTCATGTCAGTCAAACTGTTTTAAATTTCGCTAACTTTATAGGAAAAAGTACTAGCATATATGCCATAAAATGGGCATATTATGAACATATATATTCTATGGAGTACATCTAATGATACTAATTTGTTGTCATAAATTTTGACAGATTTTTCTAAAAATTCAGTCAAAGTCTAAAAACTTTGACTTAACATAAATTTAAGAACCTATTTATTCAGGCACAGAGAGAGTATTTTAATTGGATTTTGCTATATGAAATTTGGATACAAGTCATTGCTACGTCAAGTTGCCACGGAAGCTATCCGGCGACTGATGAACGTTGGATTGGCATAAGATGGCAGGATGCAGTTAAAAAGCCATTTCACTAAAAGTTCCCCCATAAAAGAAAGGAAGACTAAAACAGAGCCGTTCATACAATCCAGCGGGAGATACATAGTGCTAATAGGGAAACGAGCTTATTAGCAAGGTACTCGTACGTAGCTAGCAGGCAGCGTGAGTCGATCAGGCATTCAGGCCGGCGCCACCGCCACATCAGGCCCCCATCAGATCGGGGAAGAAGTCGATCTTGTCCCCGCTGACCATGTCGTACTCCTCCGGCGTCTTCTCCCCATTGACACGCCCGCCGTCGAACAAGAAGCGCCCCTCGCCGTACGTGAGCGGAGGGGACATCACGCCGTAGTAGTAGTCCATCAGATCCTGCAGCTTGTCCGTCCTCCGCATGGTGCGGGACAGCGTGCGCCGCTTGGTGTCCTGCACCACAAGGGTGACGAGCATGGACGGCTTCACCTCCGGTTTCACGCTCAGCGCGAAGACGGCCCGCAGGCCGGCAAAGAGGTCGTCGCCGTCCTTCTGAGCCATGCCCGTCGATGCCCCGGTCCCTTTCGGTGTTTACTAGTGCTAGTGCTAGTAGGAGTAGGAGTATTTTTTTTTTTGTTCGGAGTTGTGGTGACTTCAAGATGTTTTCTTCGGCGTGTAGTACTACTTATATAGGGTCTTCTTCGTGGATTCATTCGTCACTCGATAATCAAGTGATACGGGTAACGAAGCGGGCCTGTGCCTCTCGAATCACGCAGTGGCATTCCGGTCAAAGAGCCCTGCCTCTCGAATCACGCACTGACTCGACCATAAATTCCGTATTCTTTTCCAAAGCATCGTGTACATCAGCGCCAGGCACGGGTTCATAGACGCCAAAGTGTAAAAAGAACTATTGAGCGTGTTTCATTTTTTTAAAGTTATTACTTTCACATATTTACGGAAAATTAGATAAGAACGGTAAACTCGAAATCGAGAGTGAACTTGATTGATGTGGAAAATGAAATCGGAAACATTTTGGCCAACTTGTTTGTGTTCTTTTCGACGAAGGAAACACACTAGTATTATACTTCTATTTTAAATTATGATATTTTTGACTTGTCTAGATATTACATAGTTTTTCTTTATACACTTAGGCTAGTCTCAATGGGTTTCATTAGAGTTTCATGCACATTAAATATGCTGATGTGGCGCTATATTAATGAAGAGAGAGATAATAAGAGTTTCATGGGAGTAGAGAGAGTTTCATCCCCATGAAACTTCTATGCACTGTTTCCAAAATATTGATGTGTTGGAAACTGTGTCATGAAACTCCCATTGAGGATGACTGGTGCCGCTTAAGGACTCTGCATCCAGCCCAACGTCGAAATAACCAAGTCCGGCCCCCAAATCCTTATAATGGGCTAGGTGATGTCTTGACGGCCTGGACCAGTTCCATCTGGCCAACGCCACTCACTCTAGACTCTACCCCGCCGTGTGCACAAGCAGCAGCACAGCTCGCGGTCGCGGGCCTGCCGTGCCGAGCGACCACCAAGCGGCCAGCGAGGCTCTCCGCTTGCGCTGCACGCAGACACCGAGACAGGCTCCGTGGCGCACGCGTGCACGCAATGACGATGCCCTTGCTGCTCACGCCGGGCGCTCGGGCGGCGCCCTCGCCGTCAACGCTGTCGCGCCTACTCCTTCCGCTCCACCTACAAATTACTAATGGCCGGCACAACCACCGGCACGGTCACGTCTCCGCTTCCCCCCTCCTCTACCCTCGCCTCCGCAACCGCCGCGGCCGATTCTTCGCGTCCTCCTCCTCCTCGTCCCAGGTCCGACTCGCCTCTCCGCCTGCCGCCCCCGGCCGCCCCTAATTTTATTAACTGTTTCGTGCGGGCAGATGTTCGATGAAATGGCTCCGCGGCGGTGATGTATTTGGCTGATTGTGCTTTGGTATTTGTTTGTCTGCGTAACTGCGTTGCAGATGGCGGCGCCTGCCGACGCCCCCGGTGGTTCTTCGGACGCGTTTGAGGTGATCCGCGTTCACCAGGTGTGGCTCTTGCCCTTTTGTCGTTGGCTTTGGGGATCGTGTGTGTATCATGACCTGTGGGCAGTAGCTATGCGACTCAAGTGAAGTGAATCGGGTGTTTTGGGTCCGTTGAGTCCTGGGTCTGTCGACAAACTTTGGATTTTTGGGATAATAGTACCAGATGGACTATATTATGAGGAGGGGCCGAAGGGATGTGGGTGTCAAATAAATTCACCAAAAGGACTTATTATTCAATTGAAATAGATGAATCTTTTAGTATGGTCATTTTCTTCTCAAAGATCAACGTGAGGAAGCAAAACATTGATACAATGATGTGCAAATGGTTTCCTTCCAAAGGCAAGAGTCCCATGTTGCGATGTTGTGAGGCCTCATTGTCTCTAGTAGTCTAGTAGCGAATCATAGCTATTCCCAAGTCCCAGCTGAATCTTGTCAATTCGTACAGCATGTTGAATCAACTTATCATGTGAGTCAGTGATTGTATCTGCAACAACTGTGGACTGTGGTAGGGTTGAATACTTTAAAAAGTTTGCAATTGCAAGTCGCTTAAGCTTGCACCTGAGCTCTTCGGAATGTAGATTTAACCATTGTCTCTGGATCTTTATTATTTACTCAAAATTCTCATAATTATAGGCAAAAGCTGCTCGTCTTTCTCCAGTTGAAGAAATACGGACCATTCTGGACCGAAGTGTCAGAGGCGTTCTTGCTACCCATTCTCAGGTACCTAGACTATGAAACACCAAATGTTGTTATATTTGCATGTCTTATTGGACAAATACTTAGCTAGTCTTTTCCTTCATCTACCCTCAAAAGTTCTGTAGTCAGTGAGCATTGGATAATGTAAAGAGACTAACCCACTGTTCATGAAGAACAATCTTGTCTATTGAAACTTTGGAGGTTATTGTTTTGTTTCGAATGATTTGGTGACATCCAGTTTTTACTGAACCAGATGCTAATCTAGGTATCACCAGAGCATGATTTCTACTCCGTCTGTTCCAAATTTATAAGTCATTTTGGCTTTTATAAGTACATACATTTTGCTATGCACCTAGATATACACTATGTCTAGAACTCTAGATACATAGCAAAAGCTATACATAGAAAAGATAAAACAATTTATAATTTAGAACGGGTTGAGTAGTTTTGTACTTGTACATGTCATAAACTGCCTCCTTTAATTTGGAACGGGTTGAGTAGTTTTGTACTTGGTTAGTTGAGTAGTTTTGTACTTGGTTAGCAGCGAAGAATATTTATCTAAAAATCTGAGTGAAGACAAACTCATAGTTTTCTTTTGTTTAAATAAACATGGAATTTATAGTTCCAGAACTCCAATATATGTAGTCTTGCAGAATTATACTAGTCTTTTTCGGAGATTTCATACTATATATTATTATGCTTACAGGATCATGCTGGTTATCCATCTAGTTCAATGGTTGATTTTGCATGTGATCAAGATGGTTCCCCCATATTAGCAGTGAGTAGTTTAGCAGTTCATTCAAAGGTAAGGTGATTTTTTGCTTTCATGATTCTGTATACAAAGCTATTTGTTTACCTTTCCATGTCCATTATGCATGGATGCCTTACAATTTGGTAGCATCACTGGAAAATACATCGAAGCACATGTGTGGACGAACAAAGAAATATGCAAATCTAACACTGCTAGAACATTTGTTTGAATTGCATAATTGTCTAGTCTACATTCAGTAAACACAGGCAACAGTTGTAAACATATTTCTTTCACTGGTGACCCTTATGCTTTGCTACCAATTTTGCAGAATCTCTCCGGAAATCCTAAATGCTCACTTCTTGTCGCCAAAGACCCTGAGGACAGAACGGATACTGTAATCACTGTATATGGTGATGCTGTTCCTGTAATTTCCTCCCTCCTTTGCTTTCCCACTGATATATCATCATGCCTTTTCCTTGTTACATTTCAGATACATTGCTAAATCATAATGTGCATAAAACAGCAAAATCTCTTATTCTTAAGCAAGTTAGTGCAGGTTAGTGGTGAAACCAGCAAGAAAGTTGGTGATAAAAAATCATAGTTTGCATGTCACCTGATACTGATAGTAACTGTGTTTGCTGACGCCCTTATTCTTATTTGCAGGTTTCTGACGAAGAAAAAGATTCCGTGAGAAGTGCTTACCTAAGAAGGCATCCTGATGCTTTTTGGGTATACTTTCTTAATGTTGTGACTGTTGCAAAGACCAACTTCAATGGAGTACTGATTATGATGAATTATTTGCCAAATTAAGGTTGACTTTGGTGACTTCAGTTTCCTGCACATCAAACCTAAAGCTGTGCGCTATGTATCTGGCGTTGCAACTGCTCTCCTTGGCTCTGGAGGTAGGTGCCTTTTTGAATCGCCTACAGGAAAGCTAGTCACCAAAAGGAACACTGTCATGATGCAGAAGTTTATGGTTCTGCAACATTCACATATTTTTAGAGTAACCATGTTCACTTATCCTCCCACTATTAGCATAGATGCATAAATAGCAACTACATATCTGAGATGCACTTGCATCTTAGTCAAATTCTGTAAACATGACAAAAAATAATTTGGTGATAGTGTTTTTACCTAATATGCTAACCTAATGTCAAAATCCCCAGAATTCGGTGCTGCCGAGTACAAGGAAGCTAACGTTGATCCAATATCTCAATTCTCAACTCCTATTACAGTATGTCTGGATTCTGTTTCCCTTTACTCCTTGCCCTTATATATTTATTGGGCTTTACGCTAAACGTTTCAACCTTCCATTACGTATATGCCCTACAGAGCCATATGAACAAGGATCATGCTGATGATACAAAGCTCATTGTGCAACACTCCACTACTGTTAAGGCAAGTAAATGATGAAGTCTACTTATGTAGCATTTGTTCCAACAATATAACAATAAAGTATTTATTCCAATAATATTACTGCAAAACCTGATATACCTTGAAGAAAATTGTGCCTAAATATTCTTTTCCTGAGGGGTGAGGGCACTGTCTGTATTTTTTTTATAATGTAGTTATGTCTGTAAATAAGTAACGAGCACTTTTTATTGATCATGTATGTGTATCTTTTGTTCTTGACACATTGTGTTGCTTGTAGTTCAGAAAGTGAAAACTGTACTCTGTTTAAGCATATGCTTGCAGGCTTGTCAATACACAGGTGCAAAGGTAGATACATCATCCAGGGCTAGATCTGCGTGCAACTGTGCAATTCTTGCACTGGGAAACAGCCAACCATTCATTCAAAATTGCAAACTAGTTTACAAATGAATGTAACCATTTGCTTTATAGTCTATTTGTTATGCATATCTGTCGGTATACTTGGCAACCAGAAGTGTTATTCTGCGGTTTGCTGGAATCTGCATCGAAGAACTGCGTTCATTACTGTAGTTAGCATTGTGCATAGTGTTTAGCTATCAGTACAATGCAGTCATGAAACTCTTGATCACCCATGAGCATGGGATAGTAGCAAAGGAGGAATTCTTCAGTGCTTTGCATAATTTCTTTTACAGTCTGTCCATTTTGTGTTGTTACCCTTTTGACCAAATATTGCTTTCAAATATATTGAAACTTGAAAGATGACAAATGCAATTCAGGTGGATTTTGCTTATATGCTGGATGTGGACAGCCTTGGTTTTAATGTGAAGGTAACTCTTTACAGCATGTGCCTTATACTTTACTAATTTGTCCTGGAAATGCCCCGTACCTGCTCAATGTCATACTGAGATACTGACTAATGCAATGGCAACAGTGCCATAAACTAGACAAAATAATACCTGGAAGTTAATATGCTATATTTTGCCTACTCAGTTCGGATCAGTAGGACTAAAAAACGGATCAGTAACCACAAGGTCAGCATTACAATATCATAACAGAAGTGCAACATTTCAATATTCTGGCCTTTATTATGGTCTGGATAATACAATTTGTTCGACTGTGATTTTTACTTATTTGGCTAGACAATTGCACCTTTAATTAATGGGCTCTGTTCTCATGTATTGAAAAAAAAATCCAACTCTCTTATAAATTCTAATATGCCTATTTCTGCTGCCCAGGCTGGTTATGATGGAAGTGTTCTAAAGTTGCGTATCCCCTTCCCAAGGCAGGCGCAAGACAGGAAGTGGGTCCCCCACTCTTGAGTCTCTTAGCCTTCTAATCTGACACAGCTCTTCTTTTCCTATGAAAAATGAACTGATTCCTATGAAATTGCTATACAATTCCTGTGAAATTCCTGCGTTCCAAAGGAGGCCTTAATTTGTGTGCTATTAAACCCAGATGCTTTTTCTTCACGATTGTCTTTCACTATGTTTTGTACGCCATTTAAAATTGATGCCTAAAATGCAGTTATTTCTGAATATTCCTTGACCGGTTCTCTGACATGGGTTTGTTACTGTTGTACAGGGATGTTAAAACACTAATTGTGGAAATGCTCCAAGCTGCAAGAGCCTCATCTTCAGATCCTGAATGATGTCGTCGTCATCCTAGAAGGTGATGAATCTGTCGGTGCAAATGAAAGTAAACCTAATTAATAAGAGTTCTTGGGTTTCCATCCAATCTCTGCACCAACTGAAGGTGGAGCCACAGAAATTTCATGGACTGATACACGACCTTGTATATAACAAAGAGCGCTTAATTACTTGTAGTTGCATGAATACAAAGCGACTTCACTATATTGTACTTACTGACATGTGCAGCTCTTTCAACTGATTGTTCACCAAGTGGCTGTGAACTTATTTCAACCAAACAGCGTACAACTTTATTACAGCACATAGCTCACAACAGCTTTTTCACAGCTTATGACATCTTTTCCACATAAACTAAACAGATTCCAAAATTCACTTGTGTGGTCTAATGAACTAGCGTCTTTTTTAAGGTTAGCTAAAGTTTGGACAACACTGAACCTATTTACAACATTCAAGAGCTAAAACAGTCTAAAATTTATCGGCTAAACTTTAGACCAGAATTCAAACAAGCCTCTCTTTTTTTTTGGACAAAGCAACAGGCCTCATTCTTATCGTTTTAGAGTGGCCTTTCAGGTTACCCAACGTGTCACTCACTTGGTGAACATCGTTCTCTGTACGGCTTCTTTTGAAATTCACATTTCGCTCCCCGTTAGCACAACAATCGGTCACCATGACTCAGGATTCTTCACATACTCCCTCCATACTCATGAAGCAAGTTGTTTTGAACAAGGTTTGAGTCAAACATTGGTAATATAAATATAAATAGATTTGTTTTGAAAAATACTTTTATAAAAATATATCTATACCACTTTTTGATAAATATTTTTATAAAAACAAGGAGTCAAAGTTAGACTTTGGAGACTGTTGTACTAAACGGCTTTCTTTATGGGTATGGAGTTAAAGAGGAATATCTCTAGGCCTGAAGCTAGGAATGCTTGAAGAGAGATGTTTGGTGCATGTATTTAACTGAATAGATGCTGAAGTGTTTAAGTTTGGGCTTCTTAATTGCTTTCGATCATAATTCACCTATAAACTTTGCTTGAGATAAACTTTGTCAAACTGTTTAGGCTTCCTAAGGGCTTCTCCTATGGACTCTGCATCGAATCATAGGATGAGCAGCATCCAATGAATCGATGTATGACCACTGGAGGTCTACCGATGCATACATATTATGAGAAATCGACTCTAAACATTGTCAATGCACACATACTTATCAGCACTGTGAATACAACTGCCAACTATCTGACGGTTGTCCATTTCACAGCTAGTCGTCTCATTGCTCTACAAAAAGCACAAATGGCATTTCAATTTCACAAAACGCAAGCAACAAATACAAGTGCTCTCTCCTCTCCATTTCAATGCAAGCAGCAGATACAAAGTGCTTGGCTCTCCTCCCCATTTCACAAAACACAAGCAGAGCTTTTGTTTTATGAGATGGAGAGGGAAGAACGCTTACCTGCTGTTTGTGTTTTGTGGAATGGAGAGGAGAGTCGTTGTGAAATAGATAGGAGAGTTGCACAACGACTAGCTAGGCAATAGATAATGGTTAGCCGTTGTATTCACACAACTTATGTTTAGGAGCTGGTTTATGAGAATGTGTATGCATTGGTAGACCTCTAATGGTCATGTATCGATTCACTGGATGTCAGCATGAGTCAGTTTGAACAGTCACTGAAGAAGCCATAATACATCCTTCCAAAAAGTTATTTACTGCCCATAATTACTGTATGTACCCAACTTGTAAAATATTGCCTTTTTTTTCGCCAGCTAGGTACGCCACACGTCGCTGCCTATCAGTTACGACTTGATCACACAGACGACTACACGAGACCCAGCGTGCAGCGGTGCTTGCCCAGCCAGCCCTTCGCCGCCGCCCGCAGTCCCTCACGTCTGCAGTATTCCTTCCTTCCTGTGAAAGAAAACGCAGTAGCAGAACTGCAGAGCCGGCTCGCCGCTCGTGGGGAAGAGATGGAGCACAGAAGAGTGAAGGATCAGGTAAGCATGAGCCCTCTATGTTTATCTACAGCAATGCCGCCGCTCGAATCTCCATTTTAGATTACATCGGCCGTCGCTGCTGCGGCGGTGGTTTCTTCAAACCTGTTTGGTCTCTCTCCATAGGTTTTCGCTTCGTTCCTCACCACCGCCGCAACCGCAATCTCGATTTTATCTATCCCTCTCAAGTTTAACCTCCCTAATTCTGCGAGATTGGGGGCTTTCCATAGCAAAATGTGTTGATCGAGTTAGATGAATTCCTCTCCTTTTTTAATATATATTTGTGACTGAAATAAAACTGAAATACATCTGTGAGCATTTTTGGTTCGTTTTTGTCTTATTTGAAGTCTCAATCTCATATTTCTCATCTAGGCACAGTTGCCTGCTTCACTCCCATTAACTGTTGATTCTGGTAGATGGTATGTACTCATGTAGTCATTAGCAGGTGAGTGATTATTCGATCAGTGTATATTGCTCATGGCTGACTACAAGTTGTTAACATCATGCTAACATTAATTATGTAATTTACGAATTTATTTGTTAAATTTACATTTGTTTATTTAACGGCTGAGTTTGTGAATGCAGCATTTCTATCCATCCATGTGCTTGCAATTGTCGGAGCTTTTGTTATACAGAAGCCATCTGGTTCATCTTTTGTTTCGTTTTTTTTTTTTTTTTTTTTTTTTTTTTTTTTTTTTTTTTTTTTTTTTTTTTTTTTTTTTTTTTTTTTTTTTTTGTTT
>Ga0182004_10003880_pt1 | contig 11954 bp, 8 predicted proteins | sample Sormic07211540_1_FD_120479 | JGI IMG/M metagenome (GOLD analysis project Ga0182004, IMG submission 120479) | Endophyte microbial communities from Sorghum bicolor roots, Mead, Nebraska, USA - 072115-40_1 MetaG | ecosystem: Host-associated > Plants > Roots > Unclassified | place: USA: Nebraska... | reverse complement strand
TCTGGTTCGCCTGGTGTCTCTCCCACCTCGCGCTGACAGCCGATAAACCCTAGCCCAACCCGCCTTCCCTCGCCCATTCCACTCCCTTCGTCCGATTCGAGGAGGCCAACGGAGGGGCTAGGGCATGGCGACCGATGGGCAGCTCAGGGAGTGGGTCTCCGACAAGCTCATGAGCCTCTTGGGCTACTCCAAGAACGTCGTCGTCCAGTACGTCATCAGGCTCGCGAAGGAGTGCTCTTCAACGGGTGACCTCGTGGGTAAGCTCGTCGAGTTCGGGTTCACCTCGTCTGCGGAGACCCGTGCCTTCGCGTCGGATGTCTACGCCAAGGTTCCCCGCAGGGCCAGCGGCATCAGTAATTACCAGAAGCAGGAGAGGGAGGCGGCAAAGCTTGCCCAGAAACAGAGCACTTACAAGCTGTTGGCCAACGAGGATGATGATACCGACAACCAGACACCAACAAGTCAAAAGACCTCAAGAAATCCATCATCTAAGAGTCGGAAGCATTTCAGGAGGAAAGCAGATCAAGACAGTGGTGATGATGAAATAGTGGCAAAAGATTCTGGAAGGAACGTCCGTCAGCGAACAGAAGAGGAGGATGAAGAAAGTGGCGATGGAAGTTCTGATGAAGAGAAAGAAAGGATTAGAGATCAGCAGGAAAAGGCCCAGCTAGAAAGGAACATGAGAGAAAGAGATGCGGCTAACACAAGGAAGTTGATGGAGCGACAATTATCTAAGGAAGAACAAGAAGAGCTTACTAGAAGATCTCAAGCAATGGACAAGAATGACACATCTGATCTGAGAAAATTCTCAAGGCAAGCATACCTGCAAAAGCGCCGGGACAAAAAAATTGAGGAAATTCGTGATGAAATTCTGGACCACCAGTACATTTTTCAGGATGTGAAACTAACAGAGGCAGAAGAAAAGGAGTTGAGATACAAGATGAAGATATATGATCTTGTCAAGGAACATGTTGAGACTCCTGATGATGTTGGTGAGTACAAAATGCCTGAAGCTTATGACATGGGTGAAAATGTCAATCAAGAAAAGAGATTCTCTGTGGCCATGCAGCGGTACAAAGATCCTGAGGCCAAGGATAAAATGAACCCTTTTGCTGAACAGGAAGCGTGGGGAGAACACCAAATAGGAAAATCGAAACTGCAATTTGGATCCAAAGATAAGAAGCCGTCTTCAGATGAGTATCAGTATGTATTCGAAGATACAATTGATTTTGTTAAATCATCAGTCATAGTAGGAACCCAGCCTGAAGACGATTCAGATAAAGAGGACATTGAAGCAAAAGATATTTTGAAAAGGGAGCTCCAGGATGAGCGAAAGACGCTTCCAGTTTTCAAATTTGGGGATGAACTGCTTAAGGCTGTAGAAGAGTATCAGGTTATCGTCATAGTGGGCGAGACCGGGTCCGGTAAAACAACACAAATACCTCAGTACCTTCATGAGGCTGGGTATACTGCGAAAGGAAAGGTTGCATGTACTCAACCTCGTCGAGTGGCTGCCATGAGTGTTGCAGCAAGAGTATCTCAAGAAATGGGTGTTAAACTTGGACATGAGGTTGGTTACTCTATAAGATTTGAGGATTGCACTTCAGATAAAACAATTATTAAGTACATGACTGATGGAATGCTTCTAAGGGAGTTCCTTGGTGAACCAGATTTGGCTAGCTACAGTGTTGTCATGGTGGATGAGGCTCATGAGCGTACCCTTTCCACGGATATCTTATTTGGTCTGGTGAAGGATATTTCTCGTTTTCGACCAGACCTGAAGTTGCTCATTTCGAGTGCCACGCTTGATGCAGAAAAATTTAGTGACTACTTCGATTCAGCTCCTATTTTCAAGATACCTGGGAGGCGATACCCTGTTGAAATTCATTATACAAAAGCCCCAGAGGCTGATTACATAGATGCAGCAATTGTCACTGTTTTACAGATACATGTGACACAACCCCCTGGAGATATCCTGGTGTTTCTTACAGGTCAGGAGGAAATTGAAACAGTTGATGAAATCCTTAAACACAGAACAAGGGGCTTAGGCACCAAAATTTCAGAATTAATTATATGTCCTATTTATGCAAATCTGCCTACCGAGCTTCAAGCTAAGATATTTGAGCCAACCCCCGAGGGTGCCCGTAAGGTGGTTCTGGCCACTAATATAGCTGAGACTTCACTAACCATTGATGGTATAAAGTATGTTATTGATCCAGGCTTTTGTAAGATCAAATCATACAATCCCCGCACAGGAATGGAATCTCTACTTATTAATCCTATCTCAAAAGCTTCAGCAAACCAGAGGGCAGGAAGGTCTGGACGCACTGGACCTGGAAAATGCTTCCGTCTATACACGAGTTATAACTACATGCACGACCTAGAAGATAATACTGTTCCAGAGATCCAACGAACCAATCTTGCGAATGTTGTGCTTACACTCAAGAGTCTTGGTATTCATGACTTGGTTAACTTTGACTTCATGGATCCACCTCCATCAGAAGCCCTGTTAAGGGCTCTGGAACAACTTTTTGCTCTCAGTGCACTCAACAGTCGTGGAGAGTTGACTAAGACTGGAAGAAGAATGGCAGAATTTCCACTGGATCCTATGTTGTCGAAGATGATTGTTGCTTCAGAGAAATATAAGTGTTCTGATGAGATCATCTCCGTTGCATCCATGTTGTCAATTGGCAATTCTATATTTTATCGTCCGAAGGACAAACAAGTTCATGCAGATAATGCAAGGTTGAACTTCCACACTGGCAATGTTGGGGACCATATAGCACTACTAAATGTGTATAATTCTTGGAAAGAAACAGACTATTCGACTCAGTGGTGTTATGAAAACTATATACAGGTGCGCAGCATGAAGAGGGCAAGGGATATTCGGGATCAACTAGAGGGGCTTATGGAAAGAGTTGAGATTGAGATTTGCTCAAATGCCAGTGATTTAGATGCTATTAAAAAAGTTATAACATCAGGTTTCTTCCATCATTCTGCACGGTTGCAGAGGGATGGTACATATAAGACTGTCAAGAACCCTCAGACCGTACATATCCATCCTAGTTCAGGATTAGCAGAGATACGTCCGCGGTGGGTAGTATACCACGAATTAGTTCTCACAACAAAGGAGTTTATGCGCCAGGTGACAGAACTGAAGCCTGAATGGCTGGTAGAGATAGCACCACATTATTACCAACTAAAGGATGTGGAAGACTCTGGAACAAAGAAGCTACCAAAGGGCCAAGGACGAGCTGCATTGTAGGCTTGTAGCTAGGACCCATGGATGTTTTGTGTTGGCTTCAGCCTAGGAGCATCAGGCTGAGTGAAGATGTATATAACTCCTTATATTGTGAACACGATAGATGATGTCACTATTCATTGTCTTGCTTAGGTTTTAGAGTAGCTGATTGTTCATGTAAATTTTAGAGTAGCCTCTCGCATCGAATCTTTGTATGGATGTTTATTCTCTGATAACACAGATTTTCGTATTAGTCATCTTATGTATTGACTGATCACATGTCTTGTGCTGTTACGTGTACCTTTATGTGAGCATTCTCAAAATATTGTAACTCAATGTATGATGGATGTGCCTTTTGTCTATCAGTTAGATTTTCCTTGCTGCCAGATGTTTCTGAATGAACGGTAGTCCTATTTACAATCGGATATGCAGTTTTTTTACTGCATGAACTAACTTCCTGTATGAGATTCTGTATTGTGTATTTTCAGACAATGCTTGTGTAATTCCTGGTTGCTAGAAGGTTTTCTAAACTAGATGAGCGGTTCCGGTTGTTTATAATAATTGAATATGCCATTCAGATTTCACACCGATTTTGTCATACTGACTATCAATCTCCTATCTCATGCAGAGTTACTTTGGTGCTTCTCTGACTGTATCAACCTGAAACTCAGAACTCAAGTTCAGTGCTTTTCTGGTAATAAATCTGCACCCTGATTATCGCAAGGTTTTTTATATTGGCCAATTTATTTGCTAAGTTGCCAAACTGTGATATTACAACCTGTTCAAGAGCTTAATTTTCTTTGATCCCTGAGCCAGTATATTTTTTAAGTTATGTATAGGGTCAGAGGAGCAGCTTTGTGCTGTCAGAGTTAGTTGCTTGTTTTCTTAATCTGGATCAGTTCTCTGAGTAGACAAAAATAATGCTTAGGAGTCTGGTATTGGCATGCTACAACCCTGCTTAGGAGTCTGATATTGACATCCTATAACCCTCCTGGTTTCAACAGTAGTAGAGATTTTTAGAATACTCAATCACTTTGAGTTTCATATTGCATTGGCCATCAACTCAGTTCATTTTTTCCCCAGCATTTCTTGTAGATTTAGGTATTTTCTGAAGCACCAACCTGTGCTTACCTGTTTCTGAAGCCACTATGCAGTAGCAGATAAGTTTGATGAGGTTCAGGTGCTTTGCACGTGAAATCAGATTTTTCTATAGAAAAAAACCATGAACTTCTACTGTTTTGAACTTTTGATATACCATTTTGTAGATGCATATATAAACTTCTGAATACTAGGATCCCATAGCTTGTTCAGAAATAGACACATACATGAACCACATGGTACCAATGATAGGCATATGACCAAAGTTATGTCTTAAGAGGCCTTGGCACAGTTAACAATTAAGATGAGCACACCACCTTGACAGTGCACATATCCAGACAATCATTCTAAATGCTTTCAAACTCAAAATCTGTCATGCAGAGTTGTCCTTATTCCAGGAACACATGTTGAATTAGATAAGCTTGCAGACTATCTTGGCTATAACCGAATATCCAGTTTGATTTAGATTTTTTAGTTCAAATGTATAATTTACCTTTTCAGCTACGCAACTTATTACCAACAAAAAATAAGTTGGAAGCAGTAATACACAATTTGGATTAATGTTCCTGCCTGTACAGTTTTTATTGAGGTGTTTTTCATGCTTAACTATGGCCTTGTTTGGTTTTCCCCTCCTAAACTTTAGTCACCTAAACCAGGGACTAAACTTTAGTCACTGGGTGTTTGGTTTGGGTGACTAAAAGAGGCCTTTTAGTCCCTTTTAGTCAGGGTGTTTTTTTTCTAAGCGACTAAAAGGTGAGATTTAGTCCCTTTTAGTCTCTTCTAGCAACAATTTGGTGACTAGTTGGCTAAAGCCCATTTAGTCCCATTTAGTCATAGTGATTGGGTGAAAAGTGACTAAATTGGACTAGACTTAGCTGACTAAACTTTAGGAGGGGCTAACCAAACAGGCCCTATATATGCAGACAAAGCTGTCTACAATACTGAAAAAAGCCTCTGTGCAACTGAAATTTATATTGGCCTACATGCAACTGAAGTTTATTGTATTACGGCCCTTAATACTATGTTTCAGAGCAATTCACATTGAAAATATTTTCTCTCTGCAGTTCTTGACATTGACACTGGGTACACAATGTATTATGAAGCCCTCAAGTATCTCAAAAAGGGTGGACGAGGGAGAGGTTCTTCCTCGGGTGGCGTCATCATTAACATAAGCGCAATGCTGCAATACACTGCAGCTTGATACCAAATTCATGTCTCTTCTAACAAGGTACTTGGACCTTCTCTGAACCACTCTGCAAGAGAAAATCAATGAAGTATGTAGATTTCTCCTGATTGATCGGCTTCTATAGGCAGGTGATCATTGGCTCTGGAATGGGGAACAGATTACGGCATTAGAGTAAATGGAATTGCACCTGGGCCAATTCAAGACACTCCAGGAATGAGGAAACTTGCACCTGAAGAAATGGGCAAGGGGAAACGAGAAACGATGCCATTATTTAAGCTTGGGGAGAAATGGGATGGCCGGACTCTATCTAGCTTCTGATGCAGGTTAGCCACATGGCTGTGTTCTTCCCTGTTTTCTACCAAGATTATCAGAAGGCGTTATACACAGAATTTCAGTTAGTACTGAGCATCCGCTTATCTGAAAGTTAGCCAGAAGCCTTTGTGCCCATACTTATTAAACTAACAACCTTTTTGTTTTATATTCATGCATGCCTTTTAAGTAGTCATTAGTCAATGTAACCACCGTGGTTGATCTGTAATAAGTTTTAGCTTCATGTTGATGAAGAAAAAGAAAATAGCCTCACCTGAAAACCTAGCCATTTTTCTTTGATTGATGATTAAAACCAGACATTTGATGTGTTGTACAATCTGATTTCTCTACTCCTAAAAAGAGAAACCTGGAATGTATCGTTTCTTAGAAATTCCTATAAACCAGCGTATAATGTCTCTTTAACTTTTTTTATTAAAAAGTATTGTGACTAGAATATTCATCGGTGTTATATTCTTCTTTTATTGTAAGTAGTTGAGATAGAGTGATGACAGGTCCTTTCATATTTGGGTTAATGAAAAATATGATCTAGAGGATGCTCAGACCTGAAGTTTTAGCTTTATGGCATATCTTTCCATGGTCGACAAGCTTCCTAAATAGTTAATTCTTTTGTTACAGTATCTTGACTGAGCTTTCTTCTAAGGATCCATTATATTGATATCTCTATAAAAATATTTGTTGACATGATTTCATTATGAATCTTTTGATTTTTGGCAACCGTTTTGTGGTCTGTGTTTAGATCTCTTATTCACTTCTCTGCACTCAAATTCTGTAACAACAGATTGAACCATGCACTCACTATATGGTAGAGTTCTAAGCACCATGTCCCTGCTACAAATTGCACTTGACATGTGTTTCCAGTGACCTTCAGGCCATTACTGCTACAAAATGCTTCTTGTACCAGCTTTGTTGGCGGAGATGTACGTGAATTTCCTGCAGATGTGCTACCTGACCTCGAGCACCCTTGTTTTGATTTGTTTACAAAGCCGTTTAGCTCTACTGTAGCCTTGCAGGTACTTAATTTCAATGACATGGCAATATATTTCTTTTCCAATTCTTACCATTTTTCTCCTCTTGAGCAACTTTGAGCTCACAAAAGACACTACCAGGCACTTGCCCTTGGTCTTGTATCTCAAACAGTGAGCATTCATTCCATTAAAAGAATCACACAACATATGCCTTGGACTGCAAGGTGTGAACTGCTATATATAGTTTGATTAATGTTTAATGTTTCATTTCCACTTAGGCCAGTCTCAATGGGGTTTCATTAGAGTTTCATACACATTAAATATGCTGATGTGGCGCTATATTAATGAAGAGAGAGATGATAAGAGTTTCATGGGAGCAGAGAGAGTTTCATCCCCATGAAACTTCTATGCACTGTTTCCAAAATATTGATGTGTTGGAAACTGTGTCATGAAACTCCCATTGAGGATGGCCTTATACCAGTGATGCAAATTAATAGATCATGTGTCGCTGTAACTTCGTTATTGGTGCCAACATTGTTTTGGAAACCCTTCTTATGGGAGCAAATTGGATTAATTGGTTTTATCACCCGTACCAACGCGTGGGCATTGGCTACTTACAAACTAAAGGATATGGAAGATTCTGGAACAAAGAAGCTACCAAAGGGCCAAGGACGAGCTGCATTGTAGGCTTGTTGTAGCCAAGACCCATGGATGTTTTGTGTTGGCCTCAGCCTAGGAGCATCAGGCTTTGAGTGAAGATGTATATAACTCCTTATATTGCGAACACGATAGATGATGTCACTATTCATTTTCTTGCTTAAGTTTTAGAGTAGCTGATTGTTCATGTAAATTATGACATGTATGTGAACCGCTATAATTGTCACACTAGGGGGTTGCCAGCCGCCATGCTGGACGATTGTCACTCGTCAGCATCCTGCCGTCTCTCTTCATTATCCTGTGTGATAGAAATTTTACAAGAATTATATAAACATTTACCATTTTGTGGTTATTAGAAATGAAAAAAAATCCAATTCGCAAAAATAAAATAAAATAAAATCCTTTTGACCCTTTAACAATTTACAATTTTTTCTGTATCACAATGTACAATTTTTCTATATCACACTTACCAAACAATTTACAACTTTTCTATATCACATAGCTCACAACAATTTATCACAACCCACAAATTGAACCGAACAGTGCATAGATAAAGCAATGCATCTAGAAAAGCTAAAATCTCTTATATTTTGGAATAGAGGGGTACACATACCAAGATCATCTACTAGCAAATAAACATGAAAACCGAGTCACAAAAATTGAAATAGTTCTAAATTAGACATCATAATATAGATAATGATTTTAGAAAAAAAATATAAAAGTAGTTTAAAGATCAGGTTTTTGAATTCTTAATTGCACGATTTTATGGATTTTAACGACTATCCATCTAGTCTGATTTACTCTCTGGTGCCACCTAGATTGAAACCGCTGCCAACCCACGTTTTTTTAGCAGAACCGCTACCACCCATGTTAAAAAAAAACAAATATAGTTTCAAAAATATTGTTTCATAGTTTTTATTTTTTTTGAGAAACAAAACATCGTGCATACGCAATGGGCCACCGGCCGAGCCCAAAGCAAAACACTTTATTCGACGGCGAGATCAACACCGATCTGATCCAACGGGCATGCTATCAGCCTCACGGAGCCTCTCGGTCTTCCCATTTTCTAACTCGACTATTGTGGGAGAGAGACACAGAATCGGAAAAGGAATCCATGGCGGCGCCGCTGGCGAGGAGGGCGGGGCGCTCTGCGGCGGCGGCGCTATGGGGCGCGGCTAGGGGCTTCGCGTCGGTGGGGTCTGACATCGTCTCAGCCGCTCCCGGCGTGTCGCTGCAGAAGGCGCGGTCCTGGGACGAGGGCGTCGCCACCAAGTTCGCCACCACGCCTCTCAAGGACATCTTCTACGTGCGCAGCGCTGCTCCTCCCACATCTCCCATGTCTTCTTCTTCTTCTAGATAGTCCATACCGGCCAATTTAGTTGTGCTGACCTGGGATTCTTTGCTTGCTGTCCTTGTGCTTGCAGGGGAAGAAGGTGGTCATCTTCGGCTTGCCCGTAAGTTCGCCTCCCCACTACTTGCATTCCGCTCTCCATGTAGATGTTGGTCGCTAGATGAGGCCGTTGTTTGCACTGGTGCGGAATTATTTCGTTAGGTTTGCTAGGTCTGAATTTGCATTTGGGGATTAGGGATGCCTCAGTAGAACGTTGTTTATGGGTGTTTAAACGTGATATTTGCAATGGCATGTATCCAATTAACCCTCTTTTTTATTGTTAAGACGTTGATTTGGTAAATAGACGTAAGAATTGGGAATGGGAAGTTATGTTGTAATGTTGTTTCAGTGACCATGGTGAAATCTGAATGCTGTATCTTATATATTGGATGGTGTTTCTACAAACTAGAGGTGTTCATCTCTGATGCCTAGGAGAAAACATTACATTTCATTCGTCTCATCTGATAGGGCAATAAGGATAGGTGTACTCCATGATACTCGAGGACAATGTTGTAAGAGCATAACACAGAATCCATGTTCCATTTTTCTAAGCCATGAAAAAACATTGTGATTGTGACACATTACACCCTACTCCCAGAGTTTCTAGTCATTGTTGTTTCCTTGGCAATTCAGTACATTGGAATTTGTAAACTTACACCTTTGGTATTGTTCTTTGTATTGTCTTTCTCCATCTTTTATTCTGAAAGGCAGAATTCTCTCACTTCAAATGTTCTAATGACCATATGGTTTGGCAACTATCTTTTCAATTTATTGCAGGGTGCATATACAGGGGTTTGTTCACAAGCACATGTTCCTAGTTACAAGAAGAATATTGACAAGTTGAAAGCAAAAGGAATCGACTCTGTTATCTGTGTAGCTGTGAATGATCCATATGTCCTGAATGGATGGGCAGAAAAGCTAGAGGCCAAAGATGCAGTAAGTAACTACCCTTCAATCTTTATTCTTTACTTGATTACCAAGTTATTAGCACATAATCTGAAATATAATGAGGGCATATAACGTATGTATCCAAGTAATTGTGCTATTATCAATGTGATATGACTATCTGCCTTTTGCTGTCCGGTGTTATTACTTGTTTGGTGTTCTCAACTACATAAATGTTTGTCATCATTATATTCCCATCATTTGTTGCTATTGACAATTGTCCTATATGCAGTCAACCTGTGATGTTTTCCTTGTTCTCCCACCTGCCCTTGTTTAGTTCCAAATTTTTTTGCAAAATGGACATTGCAGCATTTTTGTTTGTATTTGACAAATATTGTCCAATCATGGACTAACTAGGCTCAAAAGATTCGTCTAGCAAATTATAGGCAAACTGTGCAATTCGTTATTTTTTATCTATATTTAATACTCCATGCATGTGCCGCAAGATTCGATGTGACGGGGAATCTGAAAACCTAGCAAACCTAATGCAGCATTTTTGCAATTTTTTTTGGACCTAGCAAACCTAACGAAATAATTCAGATGTGGTGCTTTTTTTTATACTTCTGCTGCACTCTGTTCACCTTGGTGCATTAAACTACAAAATGCAAATTTCATGTCATGTCTCGTAAAGCTCACCCCAATTTCTCTATACTGATGAATGATTGAATGATCTAATTTAGATATAAAATTTATGGGAAACATGTTTCAGATGTATCATCTTAGGATCTTAGCCAAAAAAACCTGCAAATTTGAGTACGTGCAGTTGCTAGTTATTTGTAACTTTATATTAATTCCCTTGAGATCATATGCATATTCATATTTTTCCTATGTGCAATGATTGGAAAATATAGATTGAGTTCTACGGTGACTTTGATGGGAGTTTCCACAAAAGCTTGGATTTGGAGATAGACCTTTCTGCTGCTTTGCTTGGCCGCCGTTCTCACAGGTTATTGGATTTAACTTGCAGTCATTCTTAAACTTGTGCCCTTATATTACAGTTGAAGATTGGTGTTATGTAGTTTAATACTGAATTACTGCCTGATTAGTAAAGCTCTTCTGAGTTCTGACAAAATTGTCCTTGTTTAGTTGAATGTCTCTTTGGACACCTTTATGTAATTTATTTCCAGCCATGCCCTTGTCAGCTGAACCACATGCTATAGCTGCATACAAAATTGTGAATGACCACCATATAGTGAAGTGTTGCTTTCATTCACTAGGTTCATAATACTATAGAGGACATCCCTGTCTAACATGATAACAACCGTTCTTAGAGTATCTTTTACATTTCCCCATTAATAATCAAGGAAAGTATACTTCATTTCCAGTGCTCATGAGTAACAACAATACATCTTATGCTTGGTTTATGTCTTCTGGTCTAAATCTTGACAACATTGTCATTTTTAGGTGGTCAGCCTTTGTTGACAATGGTAAGATCAAGTCTTTCAATGTTGAGGAAGTACCGTCCGACTTTAAGGTTTCTAGTGCAGAGGTGATCCTGGACCAGATCTGAGCTTGTCAATGAACTTGGGCTATCTATCTTCAGTTTGTGGGGCATACTTCCTCTGCAGCTGCGAATAAATTAAATCTCTTACGACCCGTGTAAGATGTTTAGATACACTGCGCCCAGACTAAGGAATCAGAGTGTATGACATCTGTTTTTCTGGAATGAATTAATCGGTGTTCAGTGTGTGCATTATTTCAATTTGCATCGGCTTCAATTGGAGCATGAACCAGATTTACAGGCCGGACAAATAACATAACATATAAATCTGAGCAACCTGCCTGTGGATTTGGTATGATGCCCAAGGGAGCCAAGGCATTTTTGTGGCTTTGGTATGATGCCCAAGGGAGCCGAGGCATTTCTTGGCTATGCCTTGTTTAGTTTACAAAAAAATTTTACAGATTTTTCATCACATCGAATCTTGCGGCACATACAAGAAACATTAAATATAGATAAAAAAATAACTAATTATACAGTACTTTTAATTTATAAGACAAATTTTTTAAATTTAATTAGTCAATAATTGAACAATATCCGCTTCCTGAATTCCGGTTGTCCCCAGCAACCCTGTAGTTGATATCCTGTTTCGGTACATTTTCGAGAGAGGCGACAAGCTCGATGTCATCATTGCTGATCGTAAC
>Ga0182004_10003879_pt1 | contig 11959 bp, 11 predicted proteins | sample Sormic07211540_1_FD_120479 | JGI IMG/M metagenome (GOLD analysis project Ga0182004, IMG submission 120479) | Endophyte microbial communities from Sorghum bicolor roots, Mead, Nebraska, USA - 072115-40_1 MetaG | ecosystem: Host-associated > Plants > Roots > Unclassified | place: USA: Nebraska... | reverse complement strand
TTGCCGGAATGGCTCAGCACCTTGTACAGGGGGCTCGACCTCTCCCAAATCTTCACACTCCGAATCGGAGTCGGGTTCCCAAAATTTGCCCAGTCTGCCATGATCAAGAGGTTTCGATTCCTTCGCTGTAACACGCCATATGGCCTTCCGAACCGTAGGTGCAATCGAGACGGGGGCCATACTCCATATCGAGGTACCGGCAGACTCAGCGCCGGTCCCGAACCGGCCGTGCATGGATCTTCTAAACCCACGACGTCAGTCGTTGAATCAACTTCTCTACTTGATAAGTATTGGCAGGCTCTTCGTTGCCATTAGGAAGCAGAGAACCATGCAAGGAGACATAACAGATCATTATACCATCCAAAATGAGCATTCGACATCAACATCAACATCTGGAGATCAAAATGCAGCAGCACACTGCCAATTCATTTGGAGAGTCCTCATTGATCACATCCTTTGCTGCCTTCTTCATCTCTTTGAAGTTATCTAGCCACCCAGGGTCCCATATAGAAGGTCATTGCTGTCGAGGCCGTTAATAAAATCACCAAGAACATTGAGTCCTTAGTGCCTCGTGTTAAGATGCTACTCTCTCACGCTGGGCGTCAGGCCGCCCCCGCCGCCTTTGGCTGTCTGCGCACACTGCCCATCCATGGGCGGGCTATACACCCGCCTCGTCGCTTCTGCTAGACTAAACCACCACTCTTTGCTCCCACTAGCCCAGCCCTAAGCTCGTTGGCATTTCTCTAGGCTACGTCATCCGCTAAGCCTCACCGTTGGACATGCTAGCCTTCCACACCAGCTCTGGTGGTTCTGGTGGCCAGTTCAGAAAGGCCTGCCATGTACTAGTGGCTTATGTATTGGTGCTTGGCTACTCTTGAAGGTTCGACTACTAAGGTATTTTGACTACTGGCCTCAACCATCGGTGTATGGTTGTTGATAGTGCTTGCTTTGGGTGATGGTTTGCAGAGGTTCGATCTCCTTCTAATCCGCCCCCTGTGCCTTTCTCCATGGCTCTACAAGGCCTATATATCTTTTCCTTCGGGTCAAAAAATTGAGGAAGAGGTTTTGCCCTAGTTTGTGGTTCCAACTTCTTGCCCTGAGCTCTCTCTTGGCTCCTTTCCTCTAGTGGTCTCCTTTCGGTGATGCAAATTTCTCCTCTCGGATGAGATAGCTAGTTTGTTACTTTAGGACACCATCGGTGGGGTGGCCATTCATTTTCATGTCTCTTAGATCTCGCTCAGAGTGTTTATGTTCTTTGTTAGTTCTTAGGAAGTGGGGTTTTCATTTGTTGTTTAATCTCTTTCGAGTGTGCCACACACAAGCTTCTAGAGAGGGGAGGGGCCGAATTGACATAACTAGTTCCTAGCCTTCAACACGAAGAATCTGCATCTTGGACCTCTATTAGCCATTCCTCTCTAAGCAATGCTCAAACCCATCATGGCCACACTTTTGTTGATGCAATCAAGATCTCACCTCTTTCTAGGGCCAATTTGATCCTGCTAGGCAATGGTGTCCCAAAGCTTTCTTCTAGAAAATCTGTTTTTGAAAGAATTGTCTCCCCTAGAATCTCTGCTTTGAATGCTTACAATCTGTAAGCTAGTTTCCAAACAAGCTGGCTCTTCCATGGTCTAACATGGTGCTCAAGGTGCTTGGTTACATCTCATGCAAGAAGCAGCTGCAATAATGACATTAAGTCCTTTGCCTACCTTGGCTAGGAACAAGTAGCCCCATTGGTGGCAAAAGGCGATTCAGTGGCCTTGTCCCCTTACTCCTCTTGGTTCTACCAGATTCCTAGGCAGCCCAATGCGCCTTCCTCTAGTAAGCCCTTGGTATTTCAATCCTTTAGTGACCTTGTAGCTTCTCATGCTGGGAAATCACTTCAGCCAGCCTTGGCGTGGATATAGTCTATCATCGTAAATTGGATTGCCCCTCCGATTTCTATGGTGGACTGGTTTCTTGTTCTCTTTCTTTAGGAGGTGTGTGCTCAGCTTCAAAGCTACCCCATATATACTCGAAGACATCATCTGATCAGGTTTTTCTCAAACATATAAACCATAGTTCAACTGTGCTAGTGCATGATTAAGCTAATCAAAGCCCCAGATCGCTTGTTCATCCACCTCTACAACTCTCACACATCTAGCTGCTAGCACTAAGATGTCCTACCAACATGTGGACACTGCTCCATTCATGCCCAATGGAATGCATCAGCTGAATGTGCCTGGAAGAGTCTCCATGGTACAACCGGTGGCAAGATCAAGGCTCCAGTAGAGAAACGAGACTATGGTCATTGTCAACATTCATCTTTTGCATAGTAATGCCTTGCACTTCCCTAATGTTAGAGAAGTGCTTGAAGAATTCTTGAAGGAAACATTGCTTTCATAGATATTTAGCCAAGTCATCTTGGTCAAGCTCTTGTTTATCTCAATACTACAAATGATAGAGATGCTCTAAACATAAATAGCCCTTTATCGATGGAGATGTTTAGGTGACTTTCACTAGGCATAACCAAGGGAGGAACTAGCATATGATGAACCTTAATTATGAATGTTGGCTGATGTTGATGGGTTTTCCTTTAGATTATTGGGAAACCGATGACATTCAGGATGTAATATGCTCTTTTGGTACAGTAGACAACTGGGTGAACAATAGATGATGTCTCACTAGGTTGCTTGTTAGAGCCAGGGTTGCTGATCTATGAGGTGTCCCTCAATGGATTATGTTTTGTGATGGGGCTGTAAATGATTTAGAGTCTTGAACTATGCAGTATGAAATATTGAGTCATGACTTTGTTGGAGGTCCTCCACCTAAAGATCCAACTCCACAACACATCATCTTGCACCATTTCATTTTTTTTGGTTTGGGTCAAACTAGGGGCTGGACTGTAAATGAGGGCCAACAAAACAACCAGTAATTTCAGTTTGTACAGGGTAATGCAGGTGGAAACCATGTTCAAGTTGATGTGGACCAACCTACTGATTGATAACCAGGATGTGGAAGAGGTCAATCCCAATGCTGAGTGGGATTTCCTAGCTGCTAAAATGCTCAAAATATTGCTTGGAATGAATGGCCTGCTCCTTAGGTTCAGCAACCCTTCCTACTTAGAACTTACAAAACCTGGAGATTGATCTAAACAACACATTGTAGAACCCTGATATGCAGGAAGTAATCATTAATCCTGTAGCGGCTCCTAGTGACATGAAGGGAAATTTCTTAGAACTAAATGTTTTTATGCAAATTGCTAAAGAAAAGGTGATACCAATGATTGAGCACAACACTAGTCTAGAGTTATATGATCCCCTGAAAAACCAAGAACAACAATAGATTAAAGTGGGCGTACAATGTCTATGGCTCAATTTCCCAGTTGAGGCCATGATAGATGAGGAAATCCCACTCCACATGCTGATGGATGAGGAAGATTTTGACCAAGCTGAAGCAGATGTACAACAGTCGGAAAATACAGCAAACAACCTTTTGAATGTTGGTGTTGTTCTGATAAGGGATGAACAATCAACCGAACCTGTGTTCTTATAGAAGCAGAACTATCTCAAAGGTGACTGCAGTAACTTTTGGCTGTTAGTTTCAGAAAACACTCTGGGCAGAAAAGTGAAAGTTTTAGTGCAATGGACTCCCTGTTTTACATCCCTACTTCTCTCACCTAAAAATTACAAGTGGCCAAAAAACTTTAGTGAGTCTGAAGGCTGGATCCTCTTCAATCAGAATTTGAAGACCACTCTTATCAAAGTCATAGATCACTGTCCAACCCATCCACCTCTTTGCATTTGTAATGAGCACAATAGTTCATCTCTACCTTCTAAGCAAACGGTTGTGGTTGATCAGCTGAGTGGAAGTTCTTCTACAAAAAAGGAAAAAAAGAAAATCACATTGGTTGAAAGTGAAGTAAGGAGAAGCCCGAGACTCAAAGAAGCCAACAAAGGCTTTAAACCTAGCACCTGCAGTAGCAAGAAATGCTTGGCTTGTACCCCAAACCCACCTACTCTTTCTCTTCCTTTGATCTAGAAGTTGGGTACTGATCTCTATGAAATAGAAGATAGTCTTTTATTTGAAGAATCACTAAATCAAAAGAAGAAGAGATCTAACATGGTGGCTCCAAATGAAATTATGAAGTTTGCTAATGATGTTTCTAATAATATAGCTGAAGATGGTGCCTTATATCACAAGAAGCATATATAAAGGGCAACAACAAGGTGGTGAAGAAGCAACCGTAGAAGAACAGGAAGCCTGGTGATGACGATCCTAACCTTCAAGATGATGATGGTGCTAACCCACCAGCTCCTAGAGGAGCTGCACAGAAAAAGAAATCAAAGAAATGAAGCCTCTAAAATTGCTTAGAGTGAAGAATTAGAGTTGCACTTTTGGTCCTTCGGGCAGCCGTCCTTTTATTTTTCTCTTAGATTTTTCTACACTATATGTGCATTTTATCCAGTGGGTTGGGTCAGTGTTAAACTTTGTGTCTGCTACATGGTTTCTGGCTGTGTTAAACTCTATGTCAGTTAAGTGGCTCCAGGTTGTGTTAAACTCTATGTTAGTTAAGTGTTCGGTTTGGTACTGGGTCTCTATATCTTTGTTCAGTGTTAATCCCCTCTGTTAAACTGTGTGATGTATAAGTGGTTGGATTGCTATTGGTTTTGGCTTAAGATATTTCTATGATGTTGATTCTGCATACTCAAAGATAAAATACATGAATAACCAAGCCCAGTGTTGACGGTAGGTATTGTATATTATAAACTGTTAACTTTGTGTATATAAATAATCACCAAAAGAAACTTAGGAGTTTTAACTGATAATTTTCATAAGTTCTGGTGAATTATATTTTTCTATGGGGTTACGCTAGAATATAAAAGAGGAAGGTTTAAAATATCAAATATAACGAATCTTAACCGCGATGAAATCTAGATTAGAAGGATCTAGAAGACACCAGAATACACACTGCATGAGGAGAGCCTGAGGGGCTTCCATGTGGACCGGCGGGCCCCACCATGGTGCCGATCGGGCCTCCCTGTGACCAAACATAGCTAACTTATGGAAGCTTCTTCCACCGCCTCTTAGGATGCATCTTCACCTTTCCTTAAATCGGTTTGATCTAAGGGCCAATGTTTTCTCCACCGGGCTATAAAATCTGACCTTGACACCCCTGGAGGCATATGCAATAGGCATAGATCCGGAAGTCATTTGTCAAGAGAAGACTACAAACTAGGGTTTCTAGAGATTAATTACAGAGAGAGAGAGAGAGAGCTCTAGTTCTACAATTTCTTAGTATAGGCTTTGAAGCAAGATTCAAGTAGAGTTGGATAATTTGCTCGGGATTCTGGATCTATTCGTCTTGAGACTAGTAATTTGTCATTGTATATCATATAGTTATAACTTTGTTCTATTTCAATATTATGTTGCAACTGATTATGTGGAGAGATCCCACCATGGGGAGCCCATCGAAAGAGGGAGGTGTGGGGCCGGTGAGAGCCGACCGGCGAGGGAGACATGGAGCTATGGACGCGGGCCAATGCTACCACTGCAAAGGGTGTGCATGGTTGGGGTACACCTACCGGGGCGCTAGGTCGAGGTGCTGCCACTGACACGGGACCATGGCATATCTACTGGCGAGGGGCCATGGTTCGGCCACCGGCGTGGGGCCGAGGTGCGGCTTATTGGGACAGAGTCACCAGAGCATCCTCCTACTGTAGTCTCTCAGGCACAATGAGGAAAAAGACAAAGAAATAATAGAGTGGAAAGAAAAATGAATAATACAAAAGAAAATGTTAAGGGATTAGGGTATTTTTATCCCTTATTATTTGAGTAATACTATTGAAGCTAAGCCGTGCCAACTAGGAATTAGTTTATGCCATTTTAATAATAAAAAATCATAGAGAGGCATACCCACAATAATCTATAGATTTAAATTAGTCAGCGAAGTTTGCTAGCACAATCTATTCGTCTCATCCAACATATTTACTGATTTAGATAAGTAATTACGAACTCAAATTTACATATCCTGTATGAGCGACAATAGATTTGACACAGTTAATAACTATATCGCATGAAGGATATAGTACAATGATTTTGTTTATTTCATAATGTATTTATGTGGTCCAATTTTCTATCAAACCTTAGTTTGCTCTAGTTATATATTTGATATGGTTATAGTTGATGATGAGTATATGCATATGTTTGTAGAGTGCTTAATCCAGTACTCGAGTGGGTTCAGTGGTACATATTATGTAAGCATAGTGCTTAGATATTATTTAACTATATGGCGGGTCACATGGTAGATCGCAGGTGTGACAGACCTGTTAAGTCCTCTGTTGTCCACTCACCGAATGCAGAACAAGTAAAACCTGGTCACACAATTCTCCCTAGTTGATGTTCCCTATGCTATATTCAGAGTTGGTTATGGTATAAGTGAGAGTTTATAATCTTGAGTGTGTATAAGACTTAGTATTTAGGAATGACTTGGCAATCCTTCACTCTAGCTGAATCATCACGAGTTTATCATATTGCTAAGTCTCTACTTTCTCTAGTAATACCATTATCATATTGCATTTATCACATTTATCTTGGACACACAAGCACACACATTTTATATATGAAAATAAAACAAGCGGTACACAGGAAGACTCGCTCGATCATCATACAGACATATATACCAGCCGTCATGTGCGGCGCTTTATTACAAACTTCGAGTACAATCATAAGTATAGCAGACAAAGACACGGCATGCACATGATGCATGCATTATTACAGACGAACACATACTTAATAAGTTTATTGCTTCAAGTTGGAGCATGCCTGCATTAGATGTATATTAATTCATGCATATATAGGCAGGCAGCAGGGCACACGCATGCATGCTCACTTGAGATTTCTTAGTGTTCACTGCGGCTGGTCAGCGCCGTTCTTCTTGTCCTCGCAGATGCAGTCGTTTTTGAGGACGCAGTCGATAAAGCAGGACTGAACACTGGCAGGCTCCATAAGGATGCACTTACCGGCACATGCGCAGTTCTTGGAGCAGATGCAGTCGCTGTCCGGAGGACTATCATTCTTCACCGAATCGGTGCAGCTGGTGGGCTTGTCGGTAGCATCGACCATTAGGCCGACGGCCAGCAGCATCAAGCAAACAACGGCCATCTTCTTCTGTGCAGCGGAAGCCATGACTTGTTTGTTTATATGGTGAGCGTGTGTGTGTGTGTGAGAGAGTGATGACTACTAGCTCGTTGGTCGTTGCTGCTGGTGTGTGACGCTCCATGCAAAAGGTGGTGGTATTTATAAGCAGCAAACGAGAGATGGATACAGGGGCTATCAATGTCGATCGATCTCCAATTGGATATGCATGGGTGCATCCTCCAAACCTGTCAACATGCATAGTAGCTGTAGGTTGCTAGGAGACGACGAAGATCATCACATGCATATATCTTCCAAAATTGTCCATATATATGTGTCATTTACAGCATGCAATGCAAGAGATCAAATTCTACTTAAATTTACAATTTTTTTTGGTTTCATTCTTTTATTACGACGCGTGTGTTGCATGTAGAGTGGTTCACCCATAACTCGATTCAGATGAAGTAGCATACAATAGTCCCTAGGAGATGGAGATCGGAACAAGGAGAAAGGGGATCATCCGGCCGGGTACACAGATAAGGAGACTTGAGGAGGAAATGACCTTTTGTGGTTACTGAAACAAAAACATTGCTCCTACTTCCTATGTGCTATTGTCATTTATATGGAATTCATGGCTTGCCGAAAGTACTTTTTTCCAACACCATTTCTAGCCAGGGACTACTGCTGTATGTGTTGTGTCTTGAGTGACCATTCCAGCACCATTTCTAGTCTGAATATTATTAGAGAGATGGGAGACAGAAACAAACATGTTGCATTGTGTGTTTCAAAAAAATTCAGAGCAGCAAAGCTCATTGTTATATAATATTGTCCTTAGTCTGTCAAAATTTACTATCTCATGAAATTCCTTTGTTCAAACAACAGGATCCGAAAGACATATAATTGTGGTAATTCGTAGGAGTTCGCCACATATTTCAAAGTATGACGAAATATAGATTGAACAATTTCTATATACCTTTTAAAAGTAGGTACAAATTAAAGTGGAAAAGGCAATGCAACAACTGGCCGCCGCCACCATGCTGCCTGCCGTGTATCTCCTTTTCTCCTCGCCATAGGGTCGCTCCAACCAGGACTCCTCGCATGAAGGGGGCAAGGGACCCATCCATTTTTCGCATTTTTATTTCGAGTTGCTTAGGGGGTTTAGTCCAAATAAATCTTGTGGTAGAATAAAATGATTTTTTTTTGTCAGGATCATGATTCTTGCAATGAGACTTCGGTAATTCCCACAATGAGATCGCTGCAGGCACCGATTTAATCAGCATATAGCTAATTGGTGGCCTTTATCTGCGAGGAAGAGGTGCTTCTAGGCACTCCCAACGAGGATAGCTACTCTAGGTTATCAATCTAATTGTTGATGATCCTGGAGGCATCATGGTTTGAAAGTGATAAATCTGCATCATATGAGCAATTATCGATATTCTTTCATCCATTCAGTTTTATTTTGGACAGGTTCCGAAGCATTGGATATTGCAGCATTTCTAATGTTTTGAGGTTTATTGTTGGATTTGGTCTAAAGACTATACTTTGGCTCTGACATTTGAGGGAAGCCATTGGGGCAGAACATGATGGGAGAATCCTGATAGAATATCATGTATTTTTTTATTTATGATTTTTTATGTGTAATTTGGGGATGTAGTGTGCGAAGTTTTAATATAATCCACCATCCCTTTACAAAGAACATATACAGTGTAGTTACTACCTCCTCAACGTGTAATGAGACGCAAGCCTCCCAGGATCTTCACGCTTCCTTCTACGAGGTGTTCCGTTTAGGTTGTGGCCCTACCATCCTTGCATCGACAGGGCACGCGCGCGCCTCAGCTAGCATCTTGGCCAAAGCGATGGCTAGCGAGGGCACAGCAAGCAGAGTCCTAGACCTAGCGATGGATCACGACGACGCGGTGAGCAGAGTACCGGCCCCAATGGCATCTCACGATCGAGGGCGTGGCGAGTAGGGGCTCGGCCCCGGTGGTGGCGGCTTGGCCCCAGCCGTGGCTCATGATGGTGTGGTGAGAGGGGGGCCAGCCCCAGCAGCAGTCACGAGGGCGTGGCCCAATGGCTCTTTTTAGTGTCAGCAGATCCGGCGAGCAATAGGCATAGAGCGTCAATGGGCGAGGACGTGGCCCCTAGCGGCACTTCTCGGTGCCGATAGATCGAGCGAGCGGCGGAGTGGGGCGTCGATGGCCTTGATGGGTTCCATGGATGAGCTCGCCCAGGCTCATCAATGGCTTTTTTATTTTTTTAATCTATTAATCAAGACAGATTGTTTATGATGACCACCTCCATTAATAGATATTAATCGAGACAATTATCTTATACTGAGCGCCTCGGTTAATACATTAACTAAGGCGGTTGGTCGACCCCATTAAAGTTGGATGGAGGTGGTTGAATTACCTGCCTTCGTAATCTATTTTGCCTATCTCCGTCGTTAAGATTACAATAAGAGTGTATTAAACATTATCTAAGATTACTTATTTATTCTAAAATTATAGCCCATACAAGAGCACAGGACTACTAATTTATTATTTTTACAGACTTAAAGTTATTATTGGCACGGCAGTGCTCTGCGTATTTAGGCTCTGTTTAGATTGTAGATGAAAATTTTTTAGGTGTCACATCGGATATGTCGGAAGGATATCGGGAGGGGTTTTTAGAAACTAATAAAAAAACAAATTACATAGCTCGTCAGGAAACTGCAAGACAAATCTATTAAGCATAATTAATATGTCATTAGCACATGTGGGTTCCTGTAGCACTTAAGGCTAATCATGGAGTAACTAGACTTAAAAGATTCGTCTCGCGATTTTCAACTAAACTGTGTAATTAGTTTATTTTTTTATCTATATTTAATGTTTCATGCATGTGTCCAAAGATTCGATGGGATGGATGAAAAATTTTTGGGTGAGGAACTAAGGCCTTGTTTAGTTCCGAAAACTGAAAAGTTTTCGGAACTGTAGCACTTTCGTTTTTATTTGACAAACATTATCCAATCATAATTAACTAGGCTTAAAAGATTTATCTCGTGATTTACAGTTAAACTGTGTAATTAGTTTTTATTTTTGTCTATATTTAATACTCCATGCATGTGGCGTAAGATTCGATGTGACGAGAAATCTTGAAAAGATTTTGGTTTTTGGGGTGAACTAAACAAGGCCTAAACAGGGCCTTAGATAGAATTGAGGTTCGATAAATTCTTGTCTACTTTTGCATTAAATTCTTGTCTACTTTTGCACGTATGCATAAAGACAGCATGAGTTGTGAATCACGCGATGATCATGACAGTGTCGACACACGTACATCACCGTCTATACAAGATTTAGATGTCCACCTCGTGGTGAGGTTACGTGGTCCAACGGTCGTGTATCACGCCGTCTTTTGTTTTTTTTATAGTCGCAAAAGGTGACAAGGTTTATTTGTCGATTCATCTATATAGCATATATATATAGCATGCATGCAAAGGAGTACTCACTTATTCCTTAGTTTTTGATAGAAAATTGGACCACGTAAATACATTATGAAATAAACAAAATCATTGTACTATCCGTCTTTCATGTGATATATAGTTATTAAGTGTGTCAAATTTATTATCGCTCATACAGGATATGTAAATTAGAGTTGGTGATTATTTATCTAAATCAATAAATATGTTGGATGAGACGTTTATTAGATTTTGCTAGCAAACTTCGCTGACTAATTCAAATCTATAGATTATTGTGGGTATGCCTCTCTATGTTTTTTTATTTTAAAATGATCGTAAACTAACTTCTATTTTTACAAAAAAAGCTCTACGCTGGTGGTGGAACATAATTTTTACAGGCGGTTTCAATTAAAGAACACCTGTGGAAAGAAATTGATCGGCTTGCCTGACTCAAAAACCGCCTGTGAAAACTTTCACTGAGGGTTTTCATAAGGAATTTGTTAGTAGATTTTCACAGGCGGTTCTGTTAAGGGAACCGCCTGTAGAAATTATGTATTTTCACAGGTGGTTCAACTAAAAAACCACCACCAATAATTATATTTCTACAGGTGGTTTATTAAGAAAACCACTTGTAGAAATAATTTGAAATTGAATTTTTTGAGCTTTTCAAATAACCTCGTTTGAAAAAACTGCCAAAATGAAAGTTGTAGATCTCAAAAAGTTATGAAACTTTGTAGTTGATAATTTTTTTCATTTGAAATCATCTTGTCGTCGAAAACTACGTTTGAATTTCTTAAATTTAAAATTCAAAGTTTGTAAATGAGCTCGGATGGAGAAACTACCAATATAAAAGTTGTAGATCTTGAAAAGTTATGAAACTTTATAGTTGACAACTTTTCTATTTGAATCCATTTAGGGCCTTAAATAATCAATGTATGCTCGGTTTAGGATAATATGTGGCAACTAAACTCTAATATAGACACAAGTGAGTGATGAGTAGAGTGGTAGAGGAGAATATGTGCGAGGGTGAGGTTTTGGGTTTGAATCCCACTGGCCGCAAAGCATGCAAAAAGATGTGTGACTTGCGACTAGGCCTTCGCTATAATTAAAATCTTTTTTATATTTTTAAAAACTGATTTCATATTTTCTAGAAAAATATTTTCACCGGTGGTTGTGTAAGAGAACCGCCTGTGGAAATTAATTTTCTAATGGCGGTTGTTGTTGGGTATTCTTAACATCATTACCAAAAGTAGACAATTTTCTAAATCTGATAACGGTGCCAAAATTGCAAAACCTATCCCTCACACCACTTAAGCCAAGTTGTCATCCCCAGCAAGACATGAGAGACGCGGTATTGAAATATGCAATTGCTCTTCTAAATAAATAATGAATGGGATCTGCAAGCGCACAGAT